>CZKY01000220.1_pt1 | contig 10172 bp, 7 predicted proteins | sample 2454881 | NCBI WGS metagenome assembly CZKY01 (sample SAMEA3539301, study PRJEB10725) | soil metagenome | biome: tundra; feature: field; material: soil | place: USA | collected 2010-05 | depth 0.15 m | reverse complement strand
TCCCCGCCTGACTGGCTTCAATCCTGTCCGGCTTCGACTTCTGCCGGCATTCTGCCCTCCTTTTTCGCGAGGGCCTTCGTAATCTTGCTTCGTGCGTAATCTTGTTTCGCGGAGCCGTTCTCATTGTCAAGAAGAGCGGTTGAGAAGGGCGCCCCAACTTCTGCCGACCGTATCAGTTCACGAAACGGCGCATCCGGACGTTCATTACCATCCCCAGCGCCAAAAACATGAAAAGAACGGAAGACCCACCGTAACTCATGAGCGGCAGAGGTATTCCCGTGACTGGCATAAAGCCAACCACCATGCCGACGTTGACCAGAATGTGAAAGCTAAGCACAGCCACCACACCCATCACCAGAAACGCCCCGGCGCGGTCGGGCGCCGTTTGCGCATTCTGGGTCAACCGCATCAGCACTATAAAGTATAACAGCAGAACCGCCAGAGATCCTACAAACCCGTGTTCCTCAGCAAAGGCGGCAAAAATGAAGTCGGTCTGCGGCACCGGCAGAAACGCCAGATGCGTCTGCGATCCCTGACTGCTCCCCCAGATCCCGCCCGACCCCACCGCAATCAGCGACTGATTCACTTGATACCCGGAGCCCTGCCGGTCCGCATCTGGGTTGATAAAACTCGTCAACCGTTCCTTCTGATACGACTTCAACACCTTCATCCAAGCCACCGGAACCAGCAACCCCATGATCATCACCACGATCAGCGCCTGCTTCCAGCGCAACCCGCCCAGAAACAAGCCCATGATCGCCACTGGCAGATACGTCAGCGCCGTACCCAGGTCCGGTTGCGCGAGCACCATAAGCATCGGGAAACCGACGATCGCGCCCGCCTTCAGAAAGTCGGTCCACGACAGTTCCCGCTCATGCAAATCCGCAAAGTACTTCGCCACCGCCAGAATCAGGATCAGCTTTACCCACTCCGACGGCTGAAAATGCCCGCCTGCTGGCAGCTTGATCCAGCGCCGCGCCCCCAGATATTTCTGCCCGAAGAGAATCACCGCGATCAGAGACGCCAGCGCTGCGACGTACATCCAGTGGATTTGTTCGAGCAGGGCTTGATAGTTGACCAGGCTGACCAGGAACATCGCGCCCAAGCCCGCCAGAATCCAGTAGATTTGCTTGATGTGGGCTCCGGCAAATTTCGTGTGCTCGGTTGCACTGTGAATCTGCAGCACGCCCAGCGCGCAGATCACCAGCACGAAGCCCATCAGGACCCAGTCGAAATCTCGGTAGGAAACGTAGCGCGACATGGATTCAGTCGCCCACCCCAGAACTCATGGGAAAGAACTCAGGGCAAGAACTCGCTCGCAACACAATCACTGGCAGGGATTCGTCGGGCACGCCGGACTCACCGGGGGCTCCTGCCGCAACCACACCCACACCCCAACCGTGCCCACGGCAGCCAATCCGCCGTAAACCACCGGCGCCGAACTCATGATTCCTCCACCCGCCGCTGTCGCTGCCCCAGCTCCGCGCCGGTGTTTTTTCTTCTTTTTCTCCGTATCGGTCGTGTCGTCGCGTGTGGTCTGCTGCCCCTGCGTCACGGTTGTCGTTCCCTTGTCGTCTTGCACCGTCAGGTCACCCTTGTTGGCCGCGATCTGCACCCGCCCATCCACGTCGGTCACCTGAAACTCGGTCCACGAATTGCTCGCCGGCTTCACCGTCACGTCGCCGGCGCGCGCCGCCAGTCCGCGCGAAGTTGTCACGCGCACGGAGCCATGCTCAAGCTCCACTGCCGGCCCCTCAAATTTCACCAGCGAGTCCGCCAGCACCATCACGTTCGATCCGTTCGATTGAATACTGGCCGTCGAATCGGGCCGCGTCTGCAACATGTCTCCCGAGAACACGGCTGCCGATTTCGGCACCTCGCTCCCGTTCAACCAGGCCGCACCGTTCGTGTACAACATGGCCGACGCCGTTTCTCCCGCCAGCATCACTTGCGCCGGAAACAGAATCGCCAGCAAACAGCACACCGTAGACCGAAACGCTGACTGTGACATGGGTTCGGATCACCCCGCATTTCTGGAGTTTCGTTTATCGTAAGCTGTAAAAGGTCATAGGTCAATCCGTTTGTTCGCTTCGGTGCACTCCTGAGTCACTACCGCCGGCGGGGCTGCATGCGCGACGTGCCACCTCTGCTCGCTCAAAGCAGGCTTCGGAGCCCGATCCGCAACCGGCTTCCCCAGGAGCATCTCGCCATTCACCCCTTCGACTTCCACATCCATCCAGCGGTTCGCCGCATGATGGCCGGATATTTTCATCTTCAAGTAATTGTCGGTCAGCGCCTCGGTGAATTCCGCTCCGCCCGCTTGCAGCGAGATCGCCGCGACGACCGTCCCCACCAGCGACCGCATAAACGCCGCTTTCTTCCCGGAGGCAATCTCCCGCAGCACGCGGTTTCTTTCCCGAGCCACTGCCACCGGAACCTGCCCCGGCTGCTCCGCCGCCGGAGTTCCCGGACGCGCCGAATAGGTGAACACGTGCAGATAAGTAAACGGCAGCTCTTCGATCATGCGCCGCGTCTCGTCGAACTCCGCCTCCGTCTCGCCCGGAAATCCCACCATCACGTCGGCCCCAATCGCCGCCGTTGGCATGGCCGCGCGAATCTTCAGAATCTTTTCCCGGTAATGCCAGGGCCGGTATTTGCGATGCATGCGCCGCAACACCGCATCGCTCCCCGACTGCATGGGCACGTGCGCATGCTTCGCGATCCGCGAGGACGCCGCCACCAGCCCGATCAGTTCATCGCTCCAATCCATGGGCTCGACCGAACTGATCCGCAATTTCTCAAGAGACGTTTGCTCGAGGATGGTGCGAATCAGGGCCTCCAGTCGTTGGTCGTAAGTCGTTGGTCTTAGCTGATGGCTGACGGCTGACGGCTGACGGCTGAACTCCAGATCTCTTCCCCACCGCCCCAAATTAATTCCCGAGATCACCACCTCGCGATAGCCCGCCTCCACCAGCGTCCGCACTTCCGCGATGACGCGGTCCATCGGCAGAGAACGGCTCTGTCCCCGCACATACGGAATCACGCAGAACGAACAACGGTTGTCGCATCCATCCTGCACCTTCAGGTTCGGACGCGTCCGCTCGTTGGCCGCTTCAAACACCGGAGCCGCCAGCAGTTCGGTATGCGCAAAAATATCCCCCACAATCACATTGCTGGCTTGATCCCCGGAAAGTTGAGCTTTAGAAAGCTGCCCCAGAGCAAGTTGCCCCAGCGGCACGAAGCCGGAACTTGACGAAGAAGAAACGGGAGAGGGAAAAGAAGAAGTCGCAATCTCCGCCGCTTGGTGCTTGTGCGAATTACCCACGACCCAGGTCACACCCGGCAGCACTGCCAGCTCTTCCGGCGCCCGCTGCGCGTAGCAGCCTGTCACCAGAATGCGGCAATCCGGATTCACCCGCTGCAGTCGCCGTATCGATGCGCGCGCATCTTTATCCGCGCCCTCGGTCACCGTGCAGGTATTCAGCACGACAATTTCGGCGTCGCGAGCTGCCCCGGCGCGCTCCAGTCCGCGCTCCAGAAATTGCCGTTCCAGTGCCGATCCATCCGCTTGCGTAGCGCGGCAGCCAAAATTCTCTATGTAGAAGCGAGCCACGCTCCTATACTAAACGAGTGGATGCTGCGGCTGAAGCTCTCGTGATCGCCGCATGAAGATCGCTGCGAGCTGACTTCGCACTGCACTGCATCTCCAACTCCCCCGTAAGAGGTGCACATGAAACGTCGCATTCTTATTGTCGACGACGATCTCGCGGTCCTGCTGACCCTCAAAGCTGTTCTCGAACTCCACGGATTTGAAGTCGAAACCGCCGGCAGTTCCGCCGAGGCTTTTGCTCGCATGAAATCCAGCGTTTACCAGATGGTGATCAGCGACTTGCGCATGGAAACCGAAGAGGCCGGACTGGAAGTCATCCGCACCGCGCGCCGCCAGGCTTACGATCCCGCGACCGCTCTGCTCACCGCCTATCCTCCATCCGGAGAACATTGGCGCGGAGAACATCGGGACGGAGAAGATTGGGCCGGAGAAAACTCGGACTCGTTGCTCATCAAACCGCTCGGCACCGGCGATCTTCTGCGTCAGGTGGAAGCTCTGCTCGTCCGCCACGCCGACAGGCAACTCAGCCAGCGCAACTCCGCCTCCAAGACGTAAGACGCCCTTTGACACGCAGGATGTGACAAATCCCGCTGTCCAGGTTTCCCTCAACGATCGTTCTCTCGACGTTCAGAGAATAATCAGGCGCTCGCGACCTGCCGCCCGTGCTGAAAACACTCGCGGCACAACACCGGTCGTCCCTGCGTCGGCCGGAAGGGCACCGTGGTCTCTTTCCCGCACTGCGAGCAGTTCGTCCGGGTCTCCGTCTTGGTGTACGAATGCCCGCGCGACGGTCCGTGCGACGCAACTCCAACCACTCCCACTCGCTTGCCCTTGCAGTTCTTGCAGCGTTTGGGTTCGTTCTTGAACTGCTTGTCGTGGAAGAACAACTGTTCACCCGCTGTGAACACGAAATCCGTGCCACAATCGATGCACTTTAAAACCTTGTCCTGGTATTCCATTGAAGAGGCGCTCCCAGCGCGTCCCTGCTCTGCACGGGAGACCCGAATAGGGAAGGATCCGGTTCACAACGTGGGCAGGGGATTTACATCCCCCTCATGCTGACCCCTTGGATTCGGCCCGCCATACGGTGTGCACCGCATGGTTACTGATTTACTGGACAACTGCCGGGGAAATTCAAATCATCCTCGACCTAAGCAGCCCATAGAGACGCGGGTTGCGCCGCGTCTCCCTTCCGAGTGCGAGGAACGGGCCGTCCCCACCAGCGAACAGCCCGTTCTTCCTTAGTCCTGTTCCTTGCGTGCTTTCTTGCGGCTGCGCTTGCGAGCCAGCGCTTCCTTTACTCGCTTCCTCTCGCCAGGCTTCAGGTAAAACGAGTGACGCTTTACTTCCTTGATAATGTCCTCGGTTTGTACCTTCCGCTTGAACCGACGCAGCGCGTTTTCGAGGGATTCACCCTCTTGAAGTCGAACTTCCGCCAACGGACTACACCCCCCCACTCGTCCTAAGTGGACTTGTTAGTTATGGCAAGCAAGGTACCCCTAAGTCAAGTGGAATGTGCAGAAATCTTCATTCCACCTTAGAAATTCAACCGCATCGACAATTGCATCTGTCGCGGAGCAAACGCGCTCATCGGCTTCATGAGACTTGTAGGTTGCTGATAATAAGCGGGATAATAAGTTCCGGGCTTCGTGTACTTTATGAATTGTCCCGCCGAATTGTAGTAGCCGCTGTCGCTCAAGTCGTCCCTCTTATTATCGCGATTGAATATATTGAACGACTCCGCGGTCAACTCCAGATGATACCGTGCGCCCAGATTCAACTTTCTTCCGAGCCTCAGGTCCATGCTCGCGTAATCCGGGCCGATAAATGAATTGCGCCCATAGCCCGACAAACGGTCATTGCTGGTGTTCCCATCCTGATTCGGATCGCCCGACACCATCGCGCTCGCCGGGCGTCCGCTGCCGTAGGTCATGATCCCCGAGATTTTCCAGTGATCGAATATCGCCGCCAGAGCTTTCTGTCCCGCCGCAAACGGATTCGGCTCCTCAATCGCTGAAATCGACAGCCGCTGCCGCTGATCCGTCACACTCGACGCCTTCTCACTCTTCGTTGAGTACGAGTTCTGGACTGTCGGCGCTCCCGTCGCCGGCGCGTCCTGCCCATTGTCGATTGCGTGCGCCCATGTGTACGCCAGCCGGAAATACATCCCTCCCGACATCCGCTTGTGCAGCGACACCGTCATTCCGTGATACACGCTCGAGGCCGCGCTCTCAAATTGGTCGATTGCCCCCAGTTGCGAGATCGGGCGATCCAATGAGTTAATACACGGCGGATAGGGACAACTGATGCTTTGACTCGTCTGCCACGTCGCAAACGACTCCACGTTATAAAACGCATTTTGAACAAGATTACCAGTCGCGTCGTAGACCGGATAACTGTAATAGGTCGGCGGCGGCAGATTCACGTCTCGCGCCCGGATCATGTCCACCCCATGCACAAAGAGATAAGACAGCGTCCCCGTAAACCCGCCAGCCATTTCCCGCTCCAGGCTCAGACTTGCCTGCTGCACCCGAGGCGTCTTAAAGTCCGGCGCAAATGCCGACAGCTCGCTGGTCGCATACGGCTGCCACGCCGCCGGCAGCGTGCATGGGGTCGGGCCCCGCCGACAGCCCACTGCCGCGTTCGGATACGTCGGGAACACCGGATGCTGGGTGGAATCCTCATTATCGAGGAAAAGAAAGTTGTCGCTTAGCCCATTGTTATTGATCACCGCCGACTGATAAATCCCCGGAATACGGGTATAGAAAATTCCAAATCCCGCCCGCACCATCAGTGGCCGGTCGTTGCCGAACGCATAACCAATTCCCACCCGCGGCGCGAAATTCGTTTCTCGCAGCGGCATTTTTCCCGCCTGCGGCCACAGCGGATTGCTCTCCATTCCCTTCTTCGAGAACGTCTGCAGATCGTAGCGGACTCCCATGCTCAAGCTGAACTTTGGCGTCAGACGTGCCGTGTCCTGCACGAATGCCGCATAGTCGTTGCTGTCCGGATGCGACACCGGGTTCCCGAAATTCTGCATGTAATATCGCGCTAAGTTGGCGGGCGGTCCGGTCCAGCTACCAGCATCCCAATCCCAGCTAGGCATGATTGTGTGCGCATACGCCCGCAGCGGCGTCAAATGTAGCCCCTCGCGCATCGGCACAAACGTAAAGGGATCCACCGAAATATCGTCGAAGAAATACTCCCCACCGTACAGCGACGGAAAGTAGTCGTAGTCCCAGGTCCGCATCCCGTCGGCCCCGAACTTCCACTGGTTGCGCCCCCGGCTCAGGCTCAAAGTCTCCGCCAGGTGCAGCCGGTGTTCCCGTGTTTGCCGCGGCAATGTCGATGATTGCCCAAGATCTTCCATCCAACTGTAGATGCTCGTCCGTACCCCGGTCGTGTTCGGAAACGACTGCTCCAAGTCGCGCGAAAACTGCACCCGCAGATGGCTCGTCAGCCTGGGCGTAATGCCGCTCAGCAAACTCAGCGACGCGCTTTCTGTCGCCACGTCCTCTTCCCCATTCCCGCTCATCGCATAATTCGTTATCGGACTCCCCGAATCGAAAGAGACGTTGTTCGTCCCGTAAGACCGCGCTGTACTCAGCCGCGCCGAAAGATACTGATGCGGCGTCAGCACCCGGTCCAGTTTCAAAGATCCCGTTTCCCCCAACAACTTCGCAGGAAACGTCCCCCCATTCTGCGAAAGCTGCGCCGCCGCCGGCAACACCGTTGGCTCAACACAGGGCGGGCCACCCTGACTGGAAGGAGTACAACCAGGCACGATCGCCTCATCACAGGCCGACCCACCAATCGCGGGATCGCAGACCTCGTAGTCCAGCGGTAAGACCGCGCCTAGCTGCGGCGTCACCACGCTCGAACCGTTGTCGAACTGCACCACCCGGGGCAGATTAAAAATGTGCTGATCGTAACTCGCAAACAAGAACGTCTTGCTGCGCTGGATCGGCCCTCCGAGAGTCGCTCCAAACTGGTGCTGCACATTGCTCGGATTAAAAGTCATGAATGGAGGCGCCGCTCCCCCCAGCGAACTGTCGCGCAAATAATAGAACGTGCTCCCGTGCCACTGGTTTGTACCCGACTTGGTCACCACATTCACCACTGCGCCCCCGGCCCGCCCCGACTCCGCCCCATAACCGCTCGATTGCACGCGAAACTCTTGCACCATCTCGTTCGAAAACTGGTAAGGCGCACGATAGCGTCCCGAAGCCTGCGCAAAGAACCCGTTATTGTTGTCGCCTCCATCCACCAGGAAGCTCGTGTTGTATCCGCGAATGCCGCCATAGGAAAGGTCCCCGTTCGATCCTGACGTCAACCCTCGCGGATCCTGCGTTACGCCCGGCATCAGCAACAACAGATCCGTGAACCTGCGCCCGTTCAGTGGCAGATCCTTGATCGCGCGCTCATCCACCAGCGCCGATACTGAACTCGGATTCATCTCCATCATCCGCGGAGCATCCGACACCGTGATCGATTCCTTCGGCCCCGCCACCTTCAGCCTGAACGTCACGAGCGCCGCGGCTCCTATCTCCACCCGAATCACCGGCGAAATCTCCGGCGACATCCCTTCCGCCTCCGCCCGCGCCGAATACTGCCCCGGCGGCAGCAGGTCCACCGCGAATCGTCCCGCCGAATCCGTCGCCGAGTGGTAGCGGATCCCCGTCTCCACCCGGATCGCCACGATGTCCGCGTTCGTAATTGCCGCTCCCTGAGCGTCCAAAACCACGCCCCGCAACGCGCCCGTGGACGCATCCTGCCCCCAAGCCAAGGAAGCAATGAAGATGAGTTGAAAGAGGAATACCCGGAAAATAGCTACACGAAAAATATTGCGGATCGTAACCAGAAATGGGTCGCAGTGGCGCCACATACCAATCCCCTCGTGTCCGAGAATTCGGAATCGGAGGGGATTCCAGAAACCCTGCCCATCTATATACCAAAGTGCGTCGCGCCAGAATGTGACGCACGTACCGCCAATATGTTCAGTTTTTGGGGGGGACGTTGGTCGTTAGTCGTTGGTCGTGTGGGGACGGGGCCCTCGCCCGTCCAAGCCGAGCGCAGCTTCGGCAGCTGCTTGCGGTCACAGCAACTCTGGATTCGTTATGGTCGGTTAGGCCTCAATCGTCCGCCATCGCGCTTGCCAACGACTAACGACTATCGACCAACGACCAACGACTGCGCCACCCACTCAATGTGCCGGAGCCGTCGCCGGAGCCGCCGGCTTCGTGCCAAAGTCCACCTTCGGCGTCGCTCGCGAAGCTTCCGATGCCTGGAAGTACGCCGGGTTCTGCTTGTAGCCCGCAAACCCCGCATACAGATTGTTCGGGAACATCAGCACATAGGTGTTGTAATCCTGCAGCGTGTCGTTATAGCGCTTGCGCTCGACGGCGATCCGGTTCTCCGTCCCCGCCAGCTCATCCTGCAAGCGCAAAAAATTCTCATTCGACTTCAGCTGCGGATAATTCTCCACAATCAGCAGCAACCGCCCGATCGCGCCATCCAACTGCCCGTTCGCGGCAATCTTATCGGACGGCGTCTGCGCCGAAAGCAGCGCCGACCGCGCCTTGGCGATGTCCCCGAACACCGTCACTTCCTGCTGCGCATATCCTTTCACCGTCTCCACCAGGTTCGGAATCAAATCCGCGCGCCGCTGTAGCACGATGTCCACCTGCGACCACGCCGCCTTCACCGCCTGATCCTTCGCCACCAGTTGATTGCGTACTCCTACGTACTGTCCAAACAGCGCCAGCACGATCACCACCAGCACCGCCAGTACAATCAAGCCCTTGGTCATATCACTCTCCTGAACACAAAATTAGATCGCAAGCTTGCCGGTGGAGAGCCGGGCGCCCCCGCCCGGCCGGACGGGCGAGGCGCCCGTCCCCTCCACCGTTGACTCATCTACGCCGCTGAATCCAGCATCTTGTCCACCGCCGCCGTCACCTGTTCCACCAACTTCAGATAGCGCGTGAAAATCTCATCCACCTTCGCCGTCTTCCGATCTTTCTTCCGCTCCCGAATATCCAGCAGCTCACCAAACACGCTGCTGTCAATCCCCAACTTACCCGCCAGCGCAGCCGCCGCTTCCCTCTTCGATCCCACTTCCGCATCCCCCAGCGCGATCAGCGCATGACGGAACAGCGTCGCAAACGCGGGCAGCGACCGCAGCAACAGCTCCCACTTCGCCTCCGCGTTCCCCGCCACCATCAGCAACCGCTGCCGCAGCAGGATCGTCTTCTCCCGCAGCTCATACTCCACCTGCGCCCGATGTAAACGCATCGGGATCTCCAGCGTCTTCAGAATGTCTTCTCCCCACAGCAGCCGATGGTTGCGCCGCATGTCCAAAAATTCGATGGAGAAAACGTCCGCCGACCGCCGCATCTCTTCCGCGCTCATCAGCAGCGGCAGCCGATGCTTCTGCTTCCCCCACCATTCGATCGCCGGAGCCAGCGCCTCAATCGACGCGAAAGAAGTCTCGCGCAGCACGCACAGCAGATTCACGTCCGAGTAGTCGGCAACATAATCTCCCGAGGCCACCGACCCATAA
>CZKY01000020.1_pt1 | contig 10235 bp, 9 predicted proteins | sample 2454881 | NCBI WGS metagenome assembly CZKY01 (sample SAMEA3539301, study PRJEB10725) | soil metagenome | biome: tundra; feature: field; material: soil | place: USA | collected 2010-05 | depth 0.15 m | reverse complement strand
CGCCGCCGCCGAAGCGCCCGCGAGAAAAGCGGATGTGATCGTCATTTTCGGAGCTGCCGAGTATGTGGGGCGTCCTTCGCCGGTGTACCGGGCGAGGCTGGATCACGGTTACGAATTGTTTCAGAAGGGAATGGCGCCCGTGGTGGTCACAACCGGCGGATCGGCGCAGGATCCGGATTTCAGCGAGGGCGGAGTGGGCAGAGACTATCTTTTGCGGCGCGGTGTCCCGGAGCAGGCTCTGATCGCGGAGACGCAAGGCTCCGATACGGCGCAGTCGGCAGCGCGGGTGGCCAACATCATGCGCGCGAACGGCATGCGCAGCTGCATTGCGGTGAGCGATGCGTATCATGTCTTTCGCATTCGCGCCTTGCTTGAGCACGAAGGTGTGCAAGTGGAGTTGGCGCCCAGGCCACAGTCGCGTCCGCACCCGCTGTGGGAGCGGTTTGTGGCGGTGATGCGCGAGGCCGCGAGTTACCTGGTGTGGAAAGCGGGGATGACTTAGAAGCAGCTGCGAGCTTCGGGCTGCGAGCTTCGAGCAACCCAGCAGGTTTTTGTAGAGACGAGGCTTGCCTCGTCTCGGACGCGCCATAGACGCGGCAAGCCGCGTCTCACACTCTACCGTTTGTCCTGCCTGCTCATAGCTCGCGGCTCGAAGCTGCGTTCCTACCATCCCATCTTCTCTCGCAAACTCGTGACATGCGCCACGTGATGGCGTCCGTGCCAGGAGTAGAGTGCGAGAGTTTTTTCGAGCGACATCGGGCCCATTTCAGGATGGCGGAAAGTACGCTTCCATTCCGCGTCGGTCAACTTGCGGAGCATCAGCATCCACCGCTGGTGCAGGGAATCGAGCAACGCCAGCGACACTTCGATCGGGGCGTGCTTGGCCTCGGGCAACTCGGCCCAGAGATTTTCCATGTACGGCTTGATAGTGGGCTCGTCTTCGGTGAGCGCCAGCTTGAAACGAATATAAGAGTTCATGTGGCTGTCGGCGACGTGATGGGCCACCTGGCGCGGAGTCCAGCCGCCGTCACGGTAAGGAGTATCCAGTTGCTGGTCAGAAAGTCCGCGGAGGGCAGCGCGCAAACGGGCGGGAGTCTGCTCAATGTCAGCTAGGTATTGCTGTTTCCGTTCTGCCGTAAGCGGGCCAGTGTCGGAAAACTTTCCGATCGGATAGCGCGGGTCAGACATGGACTTTCCTCCGCATGGGTAGATGATTTCGGAGTGAAATGTGGTGCAGAAAAAACGAGGGTTCGCTAGCGACCGACGACCGACGACTAACGACTATCTCACCATGGCGAGGATGCGGACCGGGGCCTCGCCAGGTTTCTTGTTTTTTGCCGGGGCGACGATGATGAGCGAGCCGGTCGCAGGCAGTGAGGTGAAGCGCGCGGTTCCTTCCACCACGTAGCTTCCGTGGAGGGCGAGTTGGCGCGCCAGCGTGCGGTCGGAGGTCAAGTCCACGGGCGTCTCGACGGCAAAGCCAATGGTGTAGCGAGCGTCGATGAGGAACATCGCCGCGTCGCGGGCGATGGGAAACGGCGTTGTTGACAGAGCAGTTGTTGACAAATCATCGGGCGTGCCCGTGCGGCGGATAGCAACGACGGCTCCTTGCGGAATCATGCCGTGGTGCGATTCCCACGCGGCGATATCGTCGAGAGAAATCTGCGGGCTGCCTTCGAGTGCTGCGTTCAAATCCATAACAACCAGCGGAGCCACGAGGCGCTCAGGCGGAATCTGCCCGGCGGCCCAAGTCCCAGGAATGAGCGCAGCGGGAGCGATGATGCGGGTTCTGGATTCCACGGCCGTGGCATGCGGGGCCGTGGCGTTCTGCCCATCGGTCAGGTCCACCACGTGCGAATAGCGATCCTGCTGCGTCGAACCGGGGCGCCGGTCGGCGAACAGCAGAATGGCCAGCACGAGCGCGTAAGCGATGATGAAACTGCGAATCCGCATTCAATTCCTTACCGGAAGTAAGTAGGACGCAAGTCCTGCTGGTATTGTTGCCCGTAGGGTATGCGAAGTTCAATCCACGGTTGGACATGACCCACCGATTGGCTTGAGGTGATTGCCCGATTCCCTGGAACTACCAGCATTCGAGTCGAAAACTTTCGTTTCCGGTTCAATATTTCGGGCAAGACGGCCCGCAGGTTAAAATAGAGTTAACATTTCTAGTAGTTTCTCAGGCCCATCGCAATCGGTGATTTCGATTTAGGCTGGGGCGCTTGTGCCTGCTGGCAAGAACTGAGGATTGATGTTCGGCCGCGAAGAAAAAGTTTCCGCCCTCCGGCTCACCGCCGTGCAGTACGTCGTACTGTTCATTTTCCTGCTTCTGGCATATGGGCTGTGGCGGCTGCAGGTGATGCGGAGCGACGAGTACGCTTTGCTGGCGGAGAAGAACCGCGTTCGCAATGTGCCGATTCTGGCGCCGCGCGGCAAAATCCTGGATCGCGAAGGCCGGATCATTGTCGATAACTACCCCTCGTTTTCCGCGCTGCTGCTGCGCGATTCTGCGCGAGATCTGAACGCGGACGCGGATGCCATCGCCAAGGGGCTGCACTTGAACGCCGACGAAGTGCGGCAGCGCATCCGGCACTTCTCTTTGATGCCGCAGTACCAGCCGATTTTCTTGAAGGAAGACATCACACCCGACGAGCTGGCGTTCATCGAGGCGCACAAGAACGAGCTTCCAGAACTTGAAACGATCATGGCGCACCGGCGGCTCTATCCGCGCAACGGCTTCATGGCGCACCTGATCGGCTATGTTGGCGAAGTGACCGAGGACATGCTCAACCAGCCGCAGTTCGAACTCTATACCCCCGGCGACGTGGTCGGCGTGAGTGGAGTCGAGAAGCAGTACAACAACATCCTGATGGGCAAGAACGGATCGCGGCGCGCGCTCGTGAATAGCCGCGGGCGGGAAGTCGGGCGGCTGGACGAAACGCCCGCGGAGCCCGGCAAGCAGTTGAAGCTGACCCTGGACCTGGATTTGCAGATCGCGGCGGAACAGGCAATTGAGGGGAAGAACGGCGCGATCGTAGCGATGGATCCGCACAACGGCGAAATCCTGGCCATGGTGAGCCGGCCGACTTTCGATCCCAACGATTTCGCAGTGAAGATTTCACGGGACGAGTGGAACAAGCTGATCAACGATCCCGACAAGCCGCTGCTGAACAAAGCGATTCAGGCCCAGCTCGCGCCCGGCTCGACTTTCAAGGTCATTATGGCGACCGCCGGGTGGCAGGAAGGGATTGCCCAGACCCTCCACGTGCACTGCAACGGGGGCGCCACGTTCTATGGCCGGCGCTTCGGATGCTGGGTGAAAAGCGGTCACGGCGCGGTCGAGATAACGAAAGCGATCTACCAGTCCTGTGATGTTTTCTTTTATACGTTGGCGGAAAAACTCGGCATCGATCGCATCGCAAAATACGCGACCGCCTTTGGATTGGGGCAGAAGACTGGCATCGATCTGCCCAACGAAGTCAGCGGCGTGATGCCCTCGGAAGAATGGAAGATCCGCAATTTCAAGCAGAAGTGGTTCGCCGGGGAAACGATTTCGGTTGGCATCGGCCAGGGCGCGGTGGCGATCACTCCCGTGCAACTGATGCGCGCAGTCGGCGCCATCTCGATGGATGGCCGCATGGTTGTCCCGCACGTGATCAATCCGACGAACCTGCCGCCGGGGTTCGTTGAGACCACGCACTATACGGAAGTGAAAAACATTCCGATTGACCCCACAGGATGGAACACCATCACCGACGCGTTGGGCCGGGTCCTGTTGCCGGAAGGCACCGCTCCCTCAGCGCACATTCCGGGAATCGACATCGCCGGCAAGACCGGGTCGGCACAGATTGTTTCGCTCGCCACGCGCGCGAAACATGCCAACAAAGAAGATTTCGCTCAGAACGGGTGGTTTGTGGGATTCACGCCCAGGCGCAATCCGGACGTCATTGTGTGTGTGCTGTTCGAAGGCGGCGAGCACGGGAAACTGGCGGCGCGTTTGGCGACCCAGGTGATCAAGGCTTACGTCGATAAGCAGCGGCGCCAGCCCACCAAGATGGCGGCGGGCTCGGGCAAGGTGGAAGTCGGCAGCTTGTGGACCGATCCTGGCGGCACTAACGAAGACGGCACGAATACGAATGCAGACCGTTTGCAGGGTGGCCGCTTCCTGGTCGATATTGCGCGCAAGCGGGCTCCACTGGCGGTTGCCGCACCCGGCATGCACTGACTTGTGCTCCTCGAGCATTCGCAGTCTTACACGGATCGTTGATCGTTAACCCTGAGAGCTGAGAGCTGACAGCTGATAGCTGCGAGTTGCTCGTGATACGTTAAATCACAAATGAAGACTGCTGCCCACCTGGCTCTGGACGCCGCGTCCCTGCGCGGAGTGACTTATGCCGACGCGCGCGTGGTGTCGATCCGCAACCGCTCGCTGACCACCAAGAACGGACGGGTGGGGCATGCCTCGGAGTCCGAGTCGCTCGGCATCGGTGTGCGCGTGATCGCGGGAGGCGCGTGGGGGTTTGCCGCGTCCGCGGATTTGAGCCGCGTTTCGGTGGAAGCAGCGGCCGCGCGGGCAGTCGAAATTGCGCAAGCCTCGGCGCGGGTGAAGCGGGAAGATGTTCGCCTGGCTCCCGAACCTGCGGCGGTGGCGGAGTGGACGACACCATTCAAGGTCGATCCCTTCACCACGTCGGTGGAGCAGAATCTCGATCTGTTGCTGAAGGTTGACACGGAGATGCGCGCCGTTGCCGGGGTCACGCTCGCCGAAACCGGCATGAACTTCCAGCGCGAAGAGTCGTGGTTTCTTTCTTCCGAGAGCTCTGACATTCATCAGACAAAATATTCGACCGGTGCAGGATATACGGCGTATGCGTTTGCCGGTTCCGAGATTCAGAAGCGGTCATACCCGAACTCGTTCGGCGGGCAATGGCAGAACCGGGGCTACGAGCAGATCCAGGAAATGAAATTGGTCGAGAACGCCCGGCGCGTGGCGGAAGAAGCCGTCGCGTTGCATCAAGCGGAGCAATGCCCGGAAGGTACGGCCACAATTATTCTGGATGGATCGCAACTGGGCTTGCAGATTCACGAGTCGATCGGGCATCCGATTGAACTGGACCGTGTGCTCGGCATGGAAGCAAATTACGCGGGCACATCGTTCCTCACCCTGGAGAAGCTGGGAAATCTGCGCTACGGCAGCGAATTGGTCAATGTCGTGGCCGATGCTCGGCAGGAGCACGGGCCGGGCCTCGGGACCTTCGCCTACGACGACGAAGGTGTGGCCGCGCAATCGACGCCGATTATCACGAATGGACGCTTTACCGGATATCTGAGTTCGCGCGAAACCGCCCACACCATCGGCGCCGCGCGATCGGGAGGAACGCTGCGCGCCGAAGGCTGGAACCGGCTGCCCGTGATTCGCATGACCAACGTCAGCATTCTGCCCGGAGAAACGCCGCTGAGCCTGGAGCAGCTCATTGCTGCGACCGACGATGGCATTTACATGGAGACCAACAAGTCCTGGTCGATTGACGACAAGCGTTATAACTTTCAGTTCGGATGCGAGATCGCGTGGGAGATTAAGCACGGCAAGCGCGTGCGGATGCTGAAAAATCCTTCTTACTCCGGCATCACCACAGAGTTTTGGAATTCGATGGACGCGATCTGCTCGCGCGACGAGTGGACGCTGTGGGGAACTCCAAACTGCGGCAAGGGCCAGCCGCAGCAAGTCGTGGGCACCGGACACGGCGCTAGCCCGGCCCGGTTTCGCAATATTCGCGTCGGTTCGGCGTACCAGGGAAGTTAGTTCACCACAGAGTCACAGAGACGCAGAGACACAGAGACAAACGAAGAAATGCTTACGCGAGAACGAGCCGCAGACATCTTTGATCGAATTCGCCGCTTCTCGTCCGCCGACGAGGTCGAAGCCATCTTCACCGGTTCCCACTTCGCCCTGACTCGATTCGCCAACAACACCATTCATCAGAATGTGGAGGAAGAGAACTCCGTCGTTTCGATCCGCACGAATTTTGCGGGTCGGACGGCGCGCGCCACCGCCAATCAGTTTGACGACGAGAGTTTGCGGCGGGCAGTTGCCGCTTCGGAGAATCTCGCCAGAGTGCAGGCACCGGATCCGGACTTGCTGCCGATGCCCACCGCGGAAGAGGCAAATTCCGGCGACAACACTGTCCACGCGACACGTTCTTTTGAAGAGACCGCAGCCATCACTCCCGCCGATCGCGCCGAGGTGGTCAAGAGCATTGTGTCCATTGCCGGCAAACACAAGCTGACGACGGCGGGCATCTACTCGAACTCGGAATCCCGCGAAGGAATCTTCAACTCGCGGGGCTTGGCGAATTGGCATCGCCAGACGTTGGCGGAGATTTCCATCACTATGCTGGCCGAGGATTCTTCCGGCTGGCGGAAATTGAACTCGCCCAATGTGAGTAACCTCGATCCTGCGTGGCTGGCGGAGACGGCTGCGCAAAAGGCGGTCGACTCAGCCCATCCGCGGGAGATTGCGCCAGGGAAGTACATGGTGATTCTTGAACCGGCCGCTGTCCTCGACATTGTTGGTTTCATGTTCTGGGATTACAGCGGCGTGGCGATTCTCGACCAACGCTCGTTCTTAAACGAGCGGATCGGCACCAAACTTTTCGGCGAGAACATCAACATCTGCGATGATGCCGCGCATCCTTTGCAGGCGGGTTCGCCGTTCGATGGCGAGGGAATGCAGCGCCAGCGCGTGCAATTGGTTGAGAACGGCGTGGTAAAGCGCGTGGTCTATGCGCGCGCCACGGCACGGAAGATGCAAAGTTCGGAGTATGCCGGCAAGGTCGGCCCCATCGAACCCACCGGCCACGGATTCCCATTGCCGAACGAGATGGGCGAGATGCCAATGAACATCGTTTTCCGTGCGCCAGAAAAGCCGCAAAGCGTAGAGCAAATGATCGCCTCAACCGAGCGCGGCGTGCTGGTCACCCGCCTGTGGTACATCCGTGAAGTGGATCCGTACGAGAAGATCGTGACCGGCATGACCCGCGATGGAACCTTCCTGGTTGAAAACGGCAAGATCCAGGGTGGTCTGCGCAATTTCCGTTTTAACCAAAGCCTGATCTCGATGCTATCGAATGTCGAGGCGATGAGCGCCCCGGTTCGCGCCAGCGGAGAGGAATCGTTCGACATGGTGGTGCCGGCCATGAAGGTGAAAGAGTTTAACTTCACCGAAGCGACAAAGTTCTGAGCACTCAGAATTCAGCCCTTAGCATTTAGCCCTTAGCCCTTAGCATTTAGCCCTTCCGTTCGACATTAACTTTTCGTAGCAGAGAGCTCAACATCTTTCGGATCTGCGAAAGTTCACCTGCGATTCTCGAGTAGTTGGGTTGGGTGAGGTAGCCCAAGTCCTTGGCGAGCAGCAACTCGTAATCCAGTTCACTCGCCGAGCCGGCCGCAATCTGAAGAAAATGTTGAAACTCGTTATTTCCCATTTTCCCACAGCCCTCGGCAATGTTCGCGCCGATGGAAACTGTGCATCGCCGAAAGTGACTCGTCAGGCCATAAAGTTCTTCCCTTGGAAATTTCATGGTTGCGCCATAAATCGCCAACGTAAGCCTGTGAGATCGTTCCCAAACGTGCAAGTCATGGAAATCTTTCATAGGTGCCTCCAGAGGCCAGCGGGGTAGGCTAAGTGCTAAATGCTAATTGCTAAGTGCTAAGTGCTGGCACTGCAGTGACCGCGCACATAGCATCGCTGGTACGCCCCTAAGTCCCTGTACCACCGGCACTTCGCCGCAATTGTTCCATGACCTCCGTAACTTTGCATTGCTGATGCTGGGGTGTAATCTCGCCCTGAAATGTGCACATGCTCACTCGGAGTGGTGCACGGCACGAACCGGAAGGAAGGTCGTCGCAAACGTGTCTGAAACCGCCAAGGGAACCGTTGCTGAAGTCAGCAAGAATCGAAGGGGTTATACGGACGTGCAAGGCGCGCCGCGCTTTCCCATCAAACTGCCGGTGGCATTGAAGTCGGCAGCCAACCAGCCTGAAGTCACGGGAAAGACGGTTGAGACCGAGAACATTTCCGCCAATGGCGTCCTGTTCCGCATGGATGCCGATGTGCCCGTGGGTTCGGCCGTCGATTTTACAATTTCTCTTCCCGCCGATGTCGTGGGCGCAGAAGCCGACGTGCAGGTCGATTGTCGCGGACGAGTGGTGCGCAGTTTTGCAGATGGTGGCCGGCGTGGAGTCGGTGTGGTCATTGATGAGTACCGTTTTGAGCGCAAGTAGTTTGCGCGGTTCTGCCGTGAAAGAACGGCCGCGCCTGGTAGGGCGCGAAAAGAGGACGGATGGGCAGCACTTCGGTCAGCGTTGAGCCAGGCGAAGCTCTTCAGCCTGAGGACGGCAAAGGTACGATCCGCGTGATTGTGGCGGATACCCAGGCCATTTTCCGCGCCGGGTTGCGCAAGATCTTTGCGCTCGAGGACGACATACGCGTTGTCGGCCAGGCCGAGAGCCTCGATCAGACCGTTGCCGCCATTCAAAAGTTTTCCGCCGACATTGTGATCTTCGAAGCGGCCCTGGCCCCGATTCCAGCGGACGCTGTTTCCGATCTTCTCCGGCAAAGCACGAGTTGCCGGTTGGTCGTTGTGCTGCAGGAGCCTGACCAGGAGATGACGCTCGACTTGTTCCGGCGCGGCGCCCACGGTATCGTTTCGCGCGAAGTTGAGCCGGAAATGCTCGTGGAATGCCTGCGCAAAGTTGCCCAGGGTGAACCTTGGCTCGACAGCCGCGCGGTTGCGTGGGTGATGCAGGCCTATCGCACGCAAGGCTCACGTCCAGCAGGGTCGCGTCCCAAAGTTTCGCTCACGCCCAAAGAGTCGCTCATTGTCTCCTGCGTTACGCAGGGGATGAAGAACAAAGAGATTGCCCTAAGGGTTGGTACCACCGAGCAGGTGGTCAAGAATTATCTCCGCAAAGTCTACGACAAGCTGGGAGTGGCCGACCGTCTGGAACTCGCGCTCTTCTGCCTGAATCACCGTGTGGTTGATGGCGTGGGTCAGGCAAAGCCCGCCGCCCAGCCAACCAACGGCCACGCTTCCGCGGCGCCGGGAACGCCTAACGCCGCCTCCGCTGCTTCGGGATCCCGCTCCTGATTCTTTTCTTCTAGTACAATTCTCTGTCGCAGACTGATTGCCGGCCCAATTTGTCTGGGCCGGGAACTGTTCAGCCGCGCAAGTCCAGTTCTCGGTTCTCAGTTGGAACTGTTGAGCTGTTCACTGAGAACCGCGTACTGAGAAGTGAGAACTGTCCCCATCCCAAGAGAGGCAAACTATGAAAGGCGACGCAAAAGTTATTGCCATTCTGAACGAAGTGCTCAAAGCCGAGCTCACCGCCATCAACCAGTATTTCCTTCACGCCGAGATGTGCGAGAACTGGGGCTATGAACGGATGGCCAAGCACACCCGCAAGGAATCCATCGAAGAAATGCAGCATGCCGAAATTCTGATGGAACGTATCCTGCTGCTCGATGGCGCTCCCAACATGACCGACTATTTCAAGATAAACATCGGGCAAACCCTGAAGCAGCAATTGGAGAACGATCTGCAGCTCGAATACACGGCCGTGAAACGCCTGAACGACGGCATCAAGGCCAGCGTGGCTGCCGGCGACAACGGTTCGCGCGAGCTGATGGAGAAGATCCTGCTCGATGAAGAACACCACATCGACTGGCTGGAAGGCCAACTGCACGCGATTAAAGATATGACTTACGAGAATTACCTGGCCCAGCAGTTGCACAAGCCCGAGGAAAGCTAGCAAAAGCAGGCTAACAACAGCAGCCCGTCCTCTCAGTTGTCATCTCGACCCTGAGCGAAGTCGAAGGGGAGGGATCGGCAGTTCGCGGGCAGTCCGTAGCACTGTTAGAATCAAAACAATCGCTTCGCACGGCGCCGGAGAGATGGCCGAGTGGCTGAAGGCGCACGCTTGGAAAGCGTGTTTACTCGAAAGGGTAACGTGGGTTCGAATCCCACTCTCTCCGCCATATTTTCAACGACTTGAGTGCGGTTCCGTGCTGTCTCCCGTGCCGTTAACTACCAAGCGTGCTACTTTTCCCGATGCGGTAGACATCTCATCCGTCACCACGGTGCCGTAAACATTCATTGTGGTGCGGATGTCGGCATGACGCATCAGCTTTTGCTGTACGGCTATCGTGGTGCCCACAGCATCAAGCCAACTGCGGC
>CZKY01000148.1_pt1 | contig 10536 bp, 9 predicted proteins | sample 2454881 | NCBI WGS metagenome assembly CZKY01 (sample SAMEA3539301, study PRJEB10725) | soil metagenome | biome: tundra; feature: field; material: soil | place: USA | collected 2010-05 | depth 0.15 m | reverse complement strand
CGCCAACATCAGCGTGCGGCCTCGCGGACAAAAAGAATTCGGCACCAAAACCGAGGTCAAGAACGTCAACTCGTTCCGCTTCGTCAAGCAGGCGCTGGAGTACGAGATCCAGCGCCACATCGAGATCCTCGAATCCGGAGGCAAGATCACGCAAGAATCGCGCCTCTACAACGCGCACGAAGGCAAGACTCACGGCATGCGCTCGAAGGAGCAGGCGCACGACTACCGGTATTTTCCCGAGCCGGACTTGCTTCCCTTGGTAGTGGACGAGAAATGGCAAGCCGCGATCCGCGCCAGCCTGCCTGAGCTGCCGGAAGCGCGCCGCCAGCGCATGATAAAGGAGTACGGCATCACGGCAGGCGACGCACACACACTGACGCTGACGCGCGCCATGGCCGATCAGTTCGAGTCCGCGGCCCGCACGGCAAAAAATCCGAGGCGCGTAGCCAACCTGGTACAGAGCGAATTGCTCGGACGCCTGAAAGCGCAGGGCCTCGAACTCGAGCAGTCGCCAATTTCGATGGCTGGGGTTACGGCCTCGGCCGATCTGGTTGAGTCGGGCGCAATCTCGGGCAAAATGCTGAAAGATCTTTACGACCTCTGCTTCGAACGCAGCCAGGACTTCCCTGCCGTTTACGAAGCACAGGGACGTCCCGAGCAGTCGCGGGACACGTCGGCCTTGGAGAAACTCGCCGATGAGTTAATCGCAGCGAATCCCAAGCAGGTGGAGCAATATCGCGCGGGCAAGAAAACCATGATCGGGTTCTTTGTGGGCCAGGTGATGAAGGCCTCGAAGGGTCAAGCCAATCCCCAGTTGGTGAACGAGGTCTTGACGAAAAAGCTGGAAGGCTAAGGGCGTCTGATTTCCCGTAGAGACGCGGCTTGCCGCGTCTCCTTAGACGGGCAAAGCCCCGTCTCTACAAGCGGAGAAATTGTCGTCGCCGCCGAGGGTCGTGCTACTTCGCTGCTCCCGCGTTCTTCAGCACTTCTTCCGCATAGTAATTCGTGACTTTGGCGTCGTCGCGGAGGCTCTCGTAGTACGCCGCTTTCAATAACTGCTCGCGGCGATCGCGCAATTGCTGCCGGATGGCCTGCTGCACCCGCGGATCGTTCAAGTCCCTCTGACCCGCCGGCTCCTTGGCAATCAGCTTCACGATCATGTAAGCGTAGGGCTGATGATTGGTCGGATTGACCATGGGAATCACGGGCGTGTATTGCCCCGGTTTGAGCTTCATCACCGCTTCGCGGGTTGCCGGATCGGCGTTCTTGAGCGCGGATTCGGGAGCCATCCCCAAATCGCCGCCGTTGTTGCTGGTTTCCGGGTCTTCGGAATAACTCATCGCCAGGGTAGCGAAGTCGTCGCCGCTATCGAGGCGGTTGGCGATCATCTCGATTTTCTTGCGCGCCTCGGCATCATTCTGCGCCTTGCTGTTTTGCAAATTGTGAACCTGGCCGCTGTTCATTCCCGACACCAGGATTTTCGCCAGATGGTACTGCGCTTCGATCAGGTTGAACTCCGCCTTGTGATCGTTGTAATAGCCGGAAACGTCCTGGTCGGTGATGTTAATGTGCGAAGTGATTTCCTTGTTCAATACCTTGTCGCGGGTGAGCGAGCGCCGCAGGTCACGCTTGAAGTCGTCGAGCGAAATCTTCTTGTCCTGCAGCCGCTTGTTAAATTCTTCGACGCTGTAGGGCGATTTGATTTCGTTGAGCTTGCGGTCCACTTCTTCGTCGGTTGCCAGCAGCCCGAGTTTTTCCGCGCGCTGCATCAGGATTTCCGTCTCGACCAGTTCGTTCACAATGCTCAGACGGAGGCTCACCGCCTGCTCGCCCGTGGGCTGCTGATCGGAGCCCGCCGTCTGGTTGGCGTAATACTTGTCCACTTCGCTGCGATAAATCTTCCGCCCATTGATCGAGGCCATGACGTCGCCGCCGCTGCTGTTGCGGTTACAAGCCGACAGCCCCATCAACAGAAACGCGCTGACCAGAACCAGGCCCGCTCGTCGAAACCAGTTACGATTTTTCAAGTTCCCTCCGCCACAACGGCGAGTCAATCCCACGACTGCCCCAGAACGCAGACGATCTGAACGCCGATCCAAAAGTGATGACAGCTTACTTCGATGGCGCAACTGGCGGAGTCTTTGCTTCCGCCGCGGCAGGCTTGTGCTCCGGAGGCGCAACGCCGGCATCCTTCAACGCCTGGTCGAGCGCGAGTCGTACCTCATCCGCAGGCACAGCTCCATCCAGTTTCTGTCCATTTACAAACATCGTCGGAGTTGCGTCCACTCCGACGGTTTCTCCTTCGCGCATCGAGGCGCGCACAGCCTTATCATCTTGGGCCTTGACGCAAGCCTGCAACTTCGCAACGTCGAGATTATGCTTCTGAGCCTGCAGCGTGGCCAGCTTATCGAGTTCTGCATTCTGGCCGTCGCGGCCTTTTTCGCCGCCGATCGCGTGCTGATTGCCGTGCAGGTAATCGGCATAGTCCCAGTAGGCGTCACTGTTTTGCGCGCCCAGGCAATTGGCGTTCACCGCCGCGTGCACCGCCCAGGGGTGAATTTCTTCGAGCGGGTAATCCTTGTAGATAAAAAGGACGCGATCGCCGTATTCCTTGAAGAGCCCGGGGAAAAGCATCTCGTGCATGCGCGAACAGAACGGACACTCGAAATCGTCATAGTTGACGACCCTTACTTTGGCATCTTTGTCGCCGCGGGTCGGACGCCCGCTGACGTCAATCTTCTTCATGATCTCAGCGTACGAATCGCTGGTCAGATCGAACTTGGTTATGCGCACCAGCGTCTTGCGGTCGCGGGAGAGCAGGAATTCGAACTCCTGTTTTTTATTGGGACTGACAAACGTAACCGTCAGCGCGTCATAGTTCGCAAACTCACTCGACCGGAGCGGCCCCACAATCACTTTCACGTCGGGTGGGAGGGAATAATGCGCCCGCACCTGCCGCTCCACCACGCGCACGATGTCCGAAGAAGGGGACTGGGCCGAGCAGCCCAGACAGATCAGCAAAAGAACCAGAAACGCGCGCCGCACAATCATCAATCGAAACCACCTGAACATGAGCAAACCGCTTGATTATCTCACGGCGGCAAGACTCACGCAGGGTCTTCCGCCTGTAGAGACGGGTCTTGCCCCGTCCGCGGAGACGCGGCAAGCCGCGTCCTTGCGGGAAATCCGACGCCTTCTTTCAAACGTGTCCCCGCAGCAACTCTTCGGTAGTCAGCAGTTGATTCATCGACCCGGAGCGGAATCCCTCCAGGTCGAGAGTGACGAACTTGAATCCCAGTCCTTTGAACACGGCGGTGAACTCGCGGGCCATCTCGGCGGTCAAAGCGCGGGGAAGTTCTTCGGGCGCAATCTCAATGCGCACGATTTCCCCGTGATGGCGCACGCGGAATTGCCGGAACCCCAGGGCCCGCAGTGCGTCTTCGCCCCGCTCGATAACACGCAGCGCTTCGGGCGTAACCGCGCGTCCATATTCCATGCGCGAGGAAAGACAGGCGGAGGCCGGCTTGTCCCACACCCGCAAGTCTGCCTGCCGCGCCAGTTCCCGGATTTCCGCCTTGTTCAGGCCGGCTTCGAGCAGCGGGGCCAGAACATGATGCTGGCGCGCGGCCTGCTGTCCGGGGCGAAAATCGCCCTCGTCGTCGGCGTTGACTCCATAGGCGATGGCGTCGAATCCGCAGTCCTTGCGGTAGCGCTCGAGGACGGTGAACAATTCGTCCTTGCAGTGAAAACAGCGCATGGCATCGTTGCGGGTGTACGCGGGATTTTCCAGTTCCTGTGTTTCCACAACCTCGACCGGAATCTCGTGCTCGCGCGCAAAGGCGAGCGCGTCTTCGAGATGAGTCCGCGCCAGGCTGGCGGAATCGGCGATCACCGCGCGCATCTGGACGCCAAGCACTTGATGTGCGGTCCAGGCTAGAAAAGCGGAGTCCGCGCCACCCGAATAGGCGACGATCAAGCGAGCGCGGCTTGCGAGGAGCTGGCGCAAGCGCTCAGCTTTCTGATCGAGCGTGGTCGCAGTGTTCACGATCTCCATTCCACGGGAAAATGTTCTCAGTTCCCGGGTTCTCAGTTCTCAGAAAACATTCCGCGCCGCTCACTGAGAACCGGGAACTGAGAACTTAAGTGTGCTATGACCTGCATTCTATTGGATGCCGAAGTTGCATGAGCCGGCTAGTACAGCCGCTCCTGCCGTCTGAGGTTGCCGAACGCTCCCACGTTCGACAGCGTAAACGAGAAACGATATTGATTCTCATTGCGCACCGATCCCAGCGCAAAGCGCCGGTATTCCAGGCTCAGGCCGCAACAGTCCCAGTTGTAACTCGTCTGCGCCGTCGCATACTGCAGCGACCCATGGTCCGCGTCAAAACCGAAGCTGCTGGCGGCGCTCAAGCCACGCTTGTTGAGTTGACCGTAGCCAAACAACACCCGAAGCTGGTGGAAATCGCGCTCGCTCGTCGGCGTCGGTCCCGCTGAAGTGTCGATCACTCGCAGAAAGGCGTCGCCTCCCCCCACGGTAAAGGCGCCGTAGTGATAGTTCACCAGCGCCATGCTGGAATTGATGCGGCCAGCCTTGAGGTCGTAGTCCAAGTCCCACTCGGTGTTGGTGCGCGGGCTGGTTTCCATGCGCAGACGGGAAATGATGGGAGCGAATCGCCGCGCTTGATCCAGAAACGCGATGCCCGTGAAATCCGCGGTCGTCGTAAATACGTTCCGCTGCCCGGCAACCAGTGCGTTTCCAAACGTGGGATCGAAAAAATACTTCTGTCCGATCTCCCAACTCAAGATTTCCCGCGGACCAGAGGCACACGGTTGAGCGTCTGGACTCGGAGGCAGTTCCCACGGAACCGCGCCGACTTGCGGCACACCGCCGATGGTCAGCGTGCTCATGCTCGGCACGTCGCAATCCTTGGCGTTCGGATCGAGGTGCTTGGCGTAAATACGATTCACCAGCGAGTATTCGACTTCATTGGTGTTGGTCAGTACATCGGTGGCATCGAAACGCAGAATGTCGACGAAGTTATTTATGCCGGTTACGTAGTCGTATCGCATGCGCGGCTCAATCACGTGCTTCCATTTGCGTCCGAGCCAGGGACGATCGAAGACCCGCGACAATGTCGGCGGGCGCAACTCAATCGAAGCTTCCAGCGCTTTGCGATTAAGAATGTCGTCGGCAGCGGTTGCGGAATTTGCCGGGTTACCCTGCTCGGTGTAGAGCGTATCCCGCAGCGTGAGTGCGGGACGGAACGACCATCCCTGCCATTGCACAGGCATCGCAAGCGAGGGCGCCAGATCGAACCTGCCCACTATCGGACCGGTGCGGAACAGGAGCTGGCGCCGCTGCAAACCCTCGGCTGCACTCTCGAACGACCAGTACAGCGGCGTATTTCCCAACTGCCGCTCCTCACCCGAGAGGAAGAAACTTGGCGTATGCAGAATCCGCACCAACTCCCTCTGCGTAAGCGTGCTGCAGGCAGTCGGGTCCGTTGCCGGATTGCAGACTTCGAAGTTCTGGTAACGCTCCGCCAGGGCATTGAAGTGAAATCCGTTGGTCGTATTAGAGAGGAAAACCTGCGACCTCACTTCCGAGTCGATCGCCTGGGTGTAAACATCGGTGAAGGCGATGCGGAAAACGAACGAACTCAAATAATCGACATTCGCGACGCCGCGGAAAGTCCCGAAGCGGTGCTCGGCCATAAAGCGTGCATCCTCGCCGCCTTGATTCTGCCGTGGAGTGCCGATACCGCGATCCACCATTCCCTCATAGCTGAAGTACAGATAGGAGCTGTCGCTGGGACGGGCGCGAAATTCTCCACGTTCGAACCAACCGCGTTTCGAATAGTATTCGGCGCCTACAGTGGCGTCCATGCTGCGATTGAAGGCCCAGTACACGGATTCGCCGGCAATCTTTCCTTTGGTGGATGAGTTGCCGAAACTCGGAATCAGCAGCCCGCTCTGCCGCTGTTTCTGAACTGGATACGTGACAAACGGAAAGTAAAACACGGGCATGCCCATCAGCCTGAAGTCGCTGTTGTAGATTTTGGCGGTGCTGTCCACATCCACCGAAATGCGCCCCGCGTTGAATTGCCATTTCGGATGCGGCAGTTCGCAGGTCGTGACCGTTCCCTGGCGCACCAGATAGTGGTCGGGCCCGTGTTTCTCGACAATTTTTCCGGTAAAGGCAAATGGATTGGACGTGGTCAGCACGTAGCGAGACTTCCGCATCCGAAATCCCACCGTTCCTATCACGCTATAGAATGTTCCGGTTTCCGTGCGGATATTGTAAGTGCCGTGACTGGCCTCGACGTGCTCGTCGTAAGGGCCGCCGTCCAGCACAACGTGGCCCTCCAGTTCGCTATCTCCCGTGTCCGCGTGGTAGGTGACTTGATCCGCGTGCAGGATGTAAGTGCGATAGCGAATTTCGACCTCGCCCCGCAGGTGGTAAATGGACCCATCCTTCTCCTGTTCCAGCGCCCGGATCGTAACCTCTTCTTCCGTCTGGCCGGCAGGCCCTGTCGCTGGAGCCGGGGCCGCAGAAGGAGCCATCGCAGGAGCAGAGACCGTCGCGGTGGCAGGGGGCAGCGTCTGGCTGGTTACTATCCCGTGAGCGAGAAGCAGATGACAGACCACAGCGGCCGTGATAAAGATTCGAGAGCGGGTGATCATTAATGGATGACCATTAGCGGTTGATCTGCAAGCGCGCGTGCGCTCCGCCAGCCGGTCTGCCAACGGGAACGAACTGACCTTAGCACGCGAGCGGCAGGCGAAGCAAAGCTGCGCATTAATGTGGTCTCCGGCATTCGTGCCTGGCCTGGCTCTGGCTGCTGGCATTCTTCGACGACCTGACTTACGACCACCGGATTGGTGAAGGCCGGATTCATGATGAGTGGATTGACGACGACCGGATTAACGAACTGTCCGACCGGCGGGGATTCAGCCATCCAAAGCCACCTATCCGCAACCGATGCCGTCGCGCCGGCGCTCGGCGCCGCCGCTGAAACTGCGGCCTCGGACCCGACCGTTTGTCCGAACGTTGATCTGGGCGCGGATTCCTGGCGTGTCGAGGTGGCCGCTCGCCTCGAACGCTATCGCACGCGCCGCAAGCCCCGGACTCCGCGCTATCCCTCACTGCTCCTGCCTTTTGATGCGCCCGAGAGCTGGTCCCGTCCTGCGCCGCCCACTGGATCGGCGGCAGTTGCGACTGCGCCAGCGCGAGCCGAGCAAGACTTTGCATTACCAATAAATGAGGATCCGACGGCACTCGAGGCGCCAAGCTTCGCCGAACCTCGCCAGGCATCGCAGCAATCCCAGGAGCAAGGCCCGTACCAGTATCCGGAGCAAGTCCCGGAGTCATCCGCCAAGGTAATCGAGTTCCCACGTTCCGCCGCAATTCCGGTTTTTCACCCGAGCGACCTGGCCGATCCCGTCTTTGATCGTGATCGTCCGCGCATCGTGGAAGCCCCGGAAATTCTGCCGCCGCCTCCCGCACTGGGTGGAATGCTGATGGAACCCGCCCAGCAAGAGCCGGCCGACAGGCGAGCCGGCGCCGACTTTCCCCTGCCATCCGCATCCATTGTTCGGCGCGCGCTGGCTGCCCTCGTGGATGGCGCTGTCTTGGCAACGGCTCTGGCGGCCTTTGGCGCAATTTTTCTGCGCCTGAATTCCGTTCGCGGACCGCTCCCCATGCTCGCCGGTGCGCTCGGCGTGGTCGCGGTCCTGCTCTGGGCGGTTTACGAATTCTTGTTTGTGGTGTACACCGGCTCAACTCCCGGACTTCGCGCGGCCCGGCTGCGGCTGGCAGGATTTGACGGCTCTCCGCTCAATCGTCGCTTGCGCCGCTGGCGCGTGCTGGCGTCGTTTCTCTCCGCGTTTTCTGCTGGGCTCGGCTATCTCTGGTGCGTTCTTGACCAGGACGGATTGTGCTGGCACGACCGTATCACGCGCACCCACGTCCAATCGGCAGCGCCAGCAGAATAGAACGGGTTTCGTGCTCCACATTTGTTCTTCAGACCAGATTCTCCAGCGCCGCCCGCAACTCGAGAAAACGGAACATATACCCGCTGCCCAAGAGTTTTCCAGGCTCAACCCGCTGGCTGGCGAGCAACAATTCCCCAGCCGCCATCTCGCCGAAAGCCAGTCGAAGGGCAAACTCCGGCACCGGAAAAAATGCAGGACGACCCAGCACCGACGCCAACACTTTTGTAAACTCGGCATTGCGCACCGGATTCGGCGCCACCAGATTTACCGGCCCAGAGAGCGACTCCGCGCGAATCGCGTGCTGAATTCCCCCCACGATGTCGTCCACATGAATCCAGCTCCACCACTGCTGTCCCGATCCAATCCGGCCGCCCAGCCCCAGTTTGAACGGCTTCAGCATATTCCCGAGCGCTCCACCCTTCGCGCTCAGCACCAGCCCGATCCGGATGTTCACCGTGCGGATGCCGGCCTCGGCTGCAATCCGGCTGGCGTCCTCCCACGCGCGGCAAACCTCGGGCAGAAATCCCTGCCCAGCCGCACTCTCTTCGCCTAAAAGTTCATCGCCCCGATTTCCGTAGAACCCGACCGCCGATGCACACACCAACACGCGCGGCTTGGTCTCACTCTGCGCCAACGCCGCAGCCAAATTCCGGGTCCCCTGTATGCGACTCTCGCGGATCGCCTTTTTCTTTTCCTCGGTCCAGCGTCCCACCACGCTCTCCCCGGCCAAGTGGACCACCGCATCGAACCCCGACACCGCCGCCGGCGCCAGCGGAGCCAGAGGATCCCACGAAACCTGCGCCGCATTCTGAGCAAGTCCCCGCACCAGCCGCACAATCTGCAACCCCCGAGGCTCAAGCTGGGGTTCGAAAGAAGACAGAAGCGCCGTCCCAATCGGACCCGAAACTCCACTGACAAGAATGCGGTCCACGCCGTATCTCCTTTTCGTACTCTACCAGCCCACTTTGCCTTTCTTTGGACTTGCCCCCAAAATGAGCCCTATCTGCAAGAAGCCGATAATGGGGTTGATTGATGGGTCCACCCATATTATGATACCAAAATGAACGCTCGCCTCGTCATTGACAAAGCAGGCCGTGTCGTTATCCCCAAGCCTCTCCGGGAGGAGCTGCATTTGGAACCTGGCGACGCTTTGGAACTGGAGAGCGGCGGGGAGCAAATCACTCTGCGTCCGGTCCGCGGGACGGGACCGCTCACGAAGGAGCATGGCGTCTGGGTGTTTCGCACCGGGAAGCCACTGCCCGCCTCCGCCACGGATGAGTTGCTGCAGCGCATCCGCGAGGAACGCGACTTGGCTAACCTTGGCGAGAGTGCGGGCCAACGCATCGGCAAGGGCGAATGAAATCGTTTTTCGATACCTCAGTGCTGGTCCCCGTGTTCTACGGGGATCACGTCCACCATCGGGCCAGTCTGGAGTTGTTCATCCAATTTGACCAGTCGACGGGCTGCTGTGGAGCGCACAGCCTGGCTGAAGTCTACGCCACGCTGACCCGCATGCCGGGCAAACACCGCATCAGCGGCGAACAGGCCTTGTTGTTCATAAACAGCATTCGCGAGCGGCTCTCCGTTATCGCATTGAGCGCCGATGAATACGCCGACGCGCTGCAGGCCTCGGCCGCTATGGGCATTGTCGGCGGCGGCATCTACGATGCCATGCTGGCGCATTGCGCCCTCAAAGCCAAAGCGGAGGCAATCTACACCTGGAACGCCCGGCACTATACCCTATGCGGCCGGGAAGTTGTCGCGCGGCTGTGTACTCCTTAGGTGCATTAGTTTGAACTCGACCTTGCGGACAGGGCTGGCAGGTTCCACGTATCGGACACCGATCCGGTATCCGATTTATCCGATTGGGGGGGTGAGTGTAATGGGGATTTATCGTCAACCATGCCTGGCCCGTGTGCAAGTTCATGCACATTGGCAAGCCTCTCTGGGCTATTTTTCTTCGCCGCCCCAATCGAACAGGAGTACAATCCAGACCGCCAGTTCTCTCGCCTCCCCGAAGAGCACTTCCCACCACGGGATGCAACACCCCCTCAGGCGAGCGGTCCCGTTTATTCAAGAAACAGCGTCTCTATAGAGAGAACTGTCGGAGAAAGGAGAAATTTCCCATGATTGGCTCGTATTTCGTGAAGCGTGCGGGTCTCGGAGTGATGTTATTTGCCGCCATTCTTGTCATGATCGTGTTAACTCCAACGAGCGCATTTGGAGGCTCTCGTACCGTCCACGTGCCTCCGCCGAATGGCTCTAACGACACGGCGAACCTGCAATCAGCTCTGGATACGTGTGTGGCTTACGGATCGAACTGCACGGTACAGTTGGCTACAGGAACCTACTTAACCAGCCAACTTGTGGAATACAACTTCCAGGGAACGTTTAAAGGAAGGGGCCGGAAAAGAACGACCATTCAGGCATTACCAGATTTGCCGGTAACCGCTGACTTCACTCAAGGTGAGTGCAAGCCGAACACTTCAGATTGTGTATGGCCAAGTCTGATCATCTTCGTGGACGGCAACATCATCGTGT
>CZKY01000005.1_pt1 | contig 10589 bp, 17 predicted proteins | sample 2454881 | NCBI WGS metagenome assembly CZKY01 (sample SAMEA3539301, study PRJEB10725) | soil metagenome | biome: tundra; feature: field; material: soil | place: USA | collected 2010-05 | depth 0.15 m | reverse complement strand
AGGGCCAATTCTCCGCACTGGCCGCCCACAAGACGGAGAAAAAATAATGGCGGAAACCATGAGCCAAGCCGAAAAAGTCCAACCGGAAAAGCACTCGGGCCGCAAGATCCTGATCGGCTCAGTCGTCTCGAACAAGATGCAGAAGACGATCGTGGTCGAAGTGACGCGGAAGAAAGCGCATCCAATGTACGGGCGGGTGATCTCGATCCGGAAGAAGTTCTACGCGCACGACGAGAAGAACGAAGCGCACACCGGCGACACGGTGCGGATTGAAGAGTCGCGTCCGCTGTCGAAGCTGAAGCGCTGGACGCTGAAAGAGATCGTGCGGAAGACGGCGCTGGTGCCGGAGATTGACGCCGACGCCGGTACGGGCGTGGGCCGCTAAGAATTAAGAAGCGGAGAGAAGGAGACGAACATGGCCGTAATGATGAGATCCATGCTCGAGGTCGCCGATAACTCCGGCGCGCGCAAGCTGCAGATGATCATGCCGCTGGGCGGCTCGACCGGTCTGCACGCGGGCCTCGGCGACGTGATCACGGCAAGCGTGAAAGAAGCCGCGCCGGACGGTCAGGTGCAGAAGGGCAAAGTCGTGAAGGCGGTCATCGTGCGGACGCGGAAAGAGCATCGGCGGCGGGATGGGACTTACATACGCTTCGATCAGAATGCGGCCGTGCTGATCAACGATACCGGCGAACCGGTGGGCACGCGCGTATTCGGTCCGGTGGCCCGTGAACTGCGCGAGAAGAAGTTTTTGAAGATTGTGTCGCTGGCGCCGGAAGTACTTTAGGTGTCAGGTCTTAGGTCGCAGGTCGCAGGAAGACCGAGCCTGCTAACAAAGCCAGGATTAAGGGATTCGAGATGAGAACAGTATCGACCGAACACAAGCGAGTGGATATCCGCCGGAATGACACCGTGAAGGTGATGACCGGGCGGGATACGGGAAAAGAAGGGCGCGTTCTGCGCGTGTTTCCCGACGAGGGCAAGGTGCTGGTGGAGCACGTGATGACGGTGAAGAAGCACGTGCGGCCGAATCCGCAGCGCAACATCAAGGGTGGAATTGCCGAGCAGGAGCGGTCGATTCCTCTATCGAACGTGGCCCTGGTATGTGCGACGTGCGGTCCGGTGCGGATCGGGCATGAAGTGCGTGGCGATCGCAAGGTAAGAGTTTGTAAGAAGTGCGGGACGACGCTGGACAAGTAGCCGCGAGCTACGAGCTGTGGGCTGCGAGCCAACAGCGCACGGAAGATTTGAGGGTGCTCACGCACCGGAAAGAGTTTGGTTGCTCGAAGCCCGAGGCTCGAAGCTCGGAGCATCCGGCCCCAAGCTCTGAGCCGAAACCGTGAGAGAAGGCAGCAACGACAATGGCAGACGAGCAGAAAAAAGGCGAGCAGCAAAAGAAGGCAAAGCCACCGAAGGGCGATAAGGGCCACGCGCCGGTCGAGGCGAAGGCTGGTCCGGAGGCTCCACGGCACGCGGCGAAAGAGCGGCCGCGGCTGCGGGCACGGTTTGAGAAGGAAGTTTCCGTGGCCCTGATGAAGGAACTCGAACTCAAGAACCCGATGGCCGTGCCGCGACTGAACAAGATCGTCGTGAACATGGGCGTGGGCGAAGCGACCCAGAACGCGAAGCTTATCGACCCGGCGGTGAATGAACTGGGACAGATTACGGGACAGAAGCCGGTGGTGACGCGGGCGAAGAAGTCGATCGCGGCGTTCAAGGTGCGCGAGGGCATGCCGATTGGGGCGATGGTGACGCTGCGCGGCGACCGCATGTACGAATTTTTCGACCGGCTGGTGAGCATCGTGTTGCCGCGAGTGCGCGACTTCCGCGGAGTCTCGACGAAGTCGTTCGATGGGCGCGGCAATTACACGCTGGGTTTGCACGATCAGTTGATTTTTCCGGAGATTGACTACGCGAAGGTCGACAAGCTGAAAGGCATGAACGTGACCATTGTGACGACGGCGAGATCCGACGACCAGGCGCGGTCGCTCTTGAAGCATCTGGGGATGCCGTTTAGAGCGTAGCGCCGCCGTCTCGGCGGCCCTTGGGCGGGCGGGATGCCCGCCGGACAGCCGGCCAGAGGCCGGCGCTACAAGTAGAAGGTTAGGAGCGAATTTGGCCACTACAGCAAAACGAGTGAAGGACGCGAAGAAGCCGAAGTTCTCGTCGCGCAAGCATAACCGCTGCAAGATTTGCGGACGTCCGCGGGCCTATTTACGGAAGTTTGGCCTGTGCCGTCTGTGTTTCCGGCAACTGGCGCTGCGGGGCGAGATCCCCGGAGTTTCGAAGTCGTCCTGGTAAGAATTAGTCGTTGGCCGTCAGTCGTTAGTCGTTCGCTAACACTAACGACTAGCGACTAGCGACTAACGACCGACTACCGACAGAAGCAAGCTGCCGCAGGTTCTCCGCAGAACGCGGAGCGAACGGGCGGCTCGAGGAGAAGCAAACGATGAGGTTGACCGATCCGGTCGCAGACATGCTGACGCGCATCCGCAACTCGATCCGCGCACGGCACCAGAAGGTTGATATACCAGCTTCCAAGCTGAAGACGGAGATTGCCCGCATCCTGAAGGAAGAGGGCTATATCGCGAACTTCAAGCCGGCGGAAGAAGAGGGCCACAAGGTCCTGCGCGTGTATCTGAAGTACGGCAACAACAATGAGGCGGTAATTACGAACCTGGAACGGGTGTCGCGTCCGGGCTGCCGCGTCTATGTGCGCCGCACCGAGATTCCGCGGGTGCTGGGCGGGATGGGAATCAATATCCTGACCACGCCCAAGGGCGTGATGACGGGACGCCAGGCGCGCAGGCAGGGCCTGGGCGGCGAATTGCTTTGCGAGATTTGGTAGAGAAGCCATCAGCCATCAGCCGTCAGCCATCAGGAAAACCCTGGTACTGCGAACTGAGGGCTGAGAGCTGAAGGCTGAGAGCTTACTTATGTCACGAATTGGAAAAAAGCCGATCGCGATCCCGAAGGGCGTGACGGTCAAGATCGAAGGCAATACGGTGATGGTCCAGGGGCCGAAAGGCAAGCTGGATACATCTCTTCCGTCCGGCATTACGATGGAACAGAAGGACGGCAACCTGGTGGCGTTGCGCCCCGACGATGCGCATGCGGCGGTGCACGGACTGGCGCGCGCGCTGGTCAATAACGCCGTCGATGGCGTGACCAAGGGCTGGACGAGGGAACTGGAAATCGTCGGCATCGGCTACCGTGCGGAGATGAAAGGTAAGGGGACGGTGGTGTTCAGCCTGGGCTATTCGCACCCCATCGAGTATCCGCTGCCGAGCGGCGTGGATTGCGCGGTGGATGCGAAACTGACGAAGCTGTCGCTGAACGGGATTGACCGGCAGAAAGTCGGCCAGGTGGCGGCGGAAATGCGGTCGCTGCGTCCGCCCGATCCGTATAAGAACAAGGGCGTGCGGTACGCCGGCGAGCGCTTGAAGAAGAAGGTTGGCAAGACAGGAGCTAAGTAAAGCATTTGTAATTGGTGATTTGTAATTTGCAATTTAGAAGCCTCGGTTTTCAATTGCCAATTACAAATTACCAATTACAAATGGATTGAGGGTTTCAAGATGCTGAAAATAACCTCGAAGAATCAGACGCGGCAGCGGGTGCACGATCGTATCCGGAAGAAAGTGATGGGTACGCCAGAGCGTCCGCGGCTGAATGTGTACCGGTCGCTGAACCATATTTACGTGCAGTTGATTGATGACCTGAAGGGCGTCACGCTGGCGGCGGCTTCGACGGCGGACGACCGGAAGGGTGCGCGCGTGACGGGCGGCAACGTGGCGTCGGCGAAGATGGTTGGGAAGAAGATCGCCGAACTGGCCAAACAGAAGGGCGTCACCAAGGTGGTGTTCGATCGTGGTGGCTACATTTACCATGGCCGGGTCAAAGCGGTGGCCGATGCGGCGCGCGAAGCGGGACTGCAATTCTAACAATTTGTAATTGGTGATTTGTAATTTGTAATTTAAGAACCAAGGCTTTTCAAATTACAAATTGCCAATTACAAATCAGGAAATGAGACTTAAGAATGCCAAGAGTTACTAAGAAACTCGATGCGGGGTCGTTCCAGTTAAAAGACCAGGTGGTCTCGATTAACCGGGTGACGAAGGTGGTTAAGGGCGGCAAGAACATGTCGTTCGCGGCGCTGGTGGTGGTGGGCGATCCTTCGGCGGCGGTGGTTGGTTTCGGATCGGGCAAGGCGAAGGAAGTTCCGCAGGCCATCCGCAAAGGGATCGAGGCGGCGAAGAAGAACTTGATGAGGATCAACCTGACGCAGACGACGGTGCCGCATACGGTGCTGGGACGTTTTGGCTCGGGAATGGTATTGCTGAAGCCGGCGCCCGAAGGCACGGGTGTGATTGCGGGCGGAGCGGTACGGGCGGTGATGACGTCAGCGGGCATTCAGAATGTGCTGACGAAGTCGATCGGCACGACCAATCCGCATAACGTGATCAAGGCGACGTTCGACGCGCTGAAGCAGCTCAAGAGCCGGGAAGCCGTCGCGGCACTGCGGGGCAAGTCGGTGGAGGAGCTGTGACAAGAATTTGTAATTGGTGATTTGTAATTTGTAATTTAAAATCCAGGGTTTTGAAAAATTGCAAATTACAAATTACCAATTGCAAATCTTTATAGTTAGGGAAGTGAAATGACAACCAAGACAGCGAAATCGGTGGCGAGCGGCAAGATTCAATTGAAGTGGGTGCGGTCGGCGATCTGCACTCCGGTAAAACATAAGAAAGTTGTGAAGGGGCTGGGGTTCACCCGGCTGAACCAGGTGATTGAGCGGCCGGACACAGCTGCGATTCGCGGCATGGTGAAAAAGGTGCCGCATCTGGTGGAGATTGTGAAGTAAGGTCTCAGATGTTAGGTCTCAGGTCTCAGGAAAACCTGCGACCGTGGTTAAGTAGCGGATGTTGTGAAAGAGTCAGCGATTGGGCAATCAAGGGTCAGCGGGATGACACCTTGAACCTGAGACCTGACCCGCAGGGACATTATGAATCTTTCAACGATCAGGGCACCCAAGAAGTCAACGGAAAAGCGGAAGCGAGTTGGACGCGGCATGGGGTCCGGCATGGGCAAGACATCCACGCGCGGCCACAAGGGGCAGTGGTCACGATCGGGTGCGCGTCTGATACGCGGGTTTGAAGGCGGGCAGATGCCGTTGCACCGGCGCGTGCCGAAGCGCGGCTTCACAAATATTTTCCGCGAGGAATACGACGTTGTGAACATCGACCGTCTGGCGGCGCTCGGCGAAACGGAAATCACGCCCGAGTCGCTGAAGAAGGCGGGCGTGGTGAATGGCAAGTCACCGGTTAAAATCCTGGGCACCGGCGAACTGACGGTGGCGATCACGGTCCATGCCCACAAGTTTTCGAAGTCGGCGCAGGAAAAAATCACCAAGGCGGGCGGCAAGTTTGAGGTCTTGCAGTAATGCTCGAAAAGCTGTCGAACATCTTCCGGGTTCCCGACCTGCGCAAGCGCGTGCTGTTCACGCTCGGCCTGCTGGCGGTGTATCGCATCGGCGGCCACATCCCGACGCCGGGGATCAACGGCGACCGACTGGCGCAGTTCTTCGAGCAGAACCGGGGCTCAGTGCTGGGCTTTGTGGATCTGTTCAGCGGCGGCAACCTGCGGCGGCTGACGATTTTCGCGCTGGGCATCATGCCGTACATTACGGCATCGATCATTCTGCAGTTGCTGACGGTGGTGTATGAACCGCTGGCCAAGCTGCAGAAGGAAGGCGAACTGGGCCGCAAGAAGATCACGCAGTGGACGCGTTACCTCACGGTGGTTTTGAGCGCGGTGCAGTCGTTCGGCATTGCCATCAGCCTGGAGAAGGCGGGCGACTTCGTCAATATGCCTGCGTCTCGCTTCGTTCCGATGACCATGCTCACCCTGACCACGGGCAGCGCTTTCATCATGTGGCTGGGTGAGCAGATTACCGAACGAGGCATCGGCAACGGCATGTCGCTGCTGATTTTTGCCGGCATCGTAGTCGGTCTGCCTCGTGGCGTGATCGATCTGTACCAGAAGGCGAGCACCTCCGCCTGGGGAGTCTTCACGGCCCCGGCCATCCTGATGTTGCTGGTTCTGATGATCGCGGTGGTGGCGTTCATCGTGTTCGTCGAACGCAGCGAGCGCCGGATTCCGGTGCAGTATGCCAAGCGCGTGGTCGGACGAAAGGTGATGGGGGGGCAATCCACACACCTGCCGCTGCGGGTGAATGCCGGCGGCGTAATGCCCGTGATTTTCGCGTCTTCGATTCTGGCCCTACCGCAGATGCTGGGTGCGGCGTTCCACAACAACAAGGTGGTCGGCCCGGTTCTGGATGCGATGCGCTGGGGTGAGCCACTGTACACCTTGCTCTATTGCACCGGGATTGTTTTCTTTGCCTACTTCTATATCTCGATCGTGTTCAATCCGAACGAGGTGGCGGACAACATGCGGAAGTGGGGAGGTTTTGTTCCTGGCATCCGGCCCGGGAAGCGAACTTCGGATTTCATCAACGACGTTCTAACCCGGATCACGCTGGTGGGCGCGGCCTACCTGATTTTGATTTCGCTGATTCCGGAGTGGATGATTGCCGGCATCAAGCTGAACCATCTGCCGCTGCTGGGGCGAGTCTTTGAGAACCTGCCCACCTGGATAACGAACGGCCTGGGAGTAAATTTTTATTTTGGCGGAACGTCGCTGCTGATCGTGGTGGGTGTTGCAATGGACACGGTTACGCAGATTGAGGCGCAGTTGATCATGCGGCACTACGATGGATTCACGCCGAAGAGCGGTCGGATTCGCGGACGCCGGACTTGGTAACGGGATGTGGGGACGGGGCTTCGCCCCGTCCAAGCGGGGCGAAGCCCCGCTTCCACACAATGAGTGAGCAAGGATTTTGTGGGCGCGGAGCGGGGTGGTATTTCCGCGACGGGAAATACGAGTAAAAGGGGCCATTTCGATGGCCAACGAGACGGCTAAAGACACCGCGCGAAATATTGGACCGGTGATTCTTCTCGGGCCTCCCGGGGCCGGGAAGGGCACCCAGTCCAAACGGATTGTCGACCGTTACGGTGTTCCGCAGATATCGACGGGTGATCTTCTGCGGGATCACGTCGCGCGCGGCACCGAGCTCGGCCTTGAAGCCAAGGTGATCATGGCGCGAGGCGAACTGGTGCCTGACGAGTTGATGTATGGCATCGTGGCCACCCGGCTGCGGGAAGCCGATTGTCAACGCGGATTTGTGCTGGATGGCTTTCCCCGGACAGCCGCCCAGGCAGGATGGCTGGACGCTTTCCTGGAAAAAGAGGTCTTTGAAAAATCGGAGAAGTGTCCGCCGGTTGTGATCCAGTTGCTCGTGGACTATACTCAATTACTGCAACGGCTTACCGGGCGGCGTTCGTGTCCCACCTGTGGACGGCTCTATAATATCCACTTTCAGCCGCCTCTCGTCGACGAGTTGTGTGATGTGGACGAATCCAAGCTGGTGATCCGCAACGACGATCGCGAAGAAGTCATTTCGGGGCGATTGGCTGCATATGATACGCAGACCATGCGGGTAGCGGATTACTACCGAGTGCAGCGGCGGCTGGTAGCGATCAATGCGGATCGGACGATGGAAGAGGTTACGGCGCAGATTTTCGGCGTGATGGACCGTCATTGCCAGGGCGAAATCGAGTAGCGAAACGGCGAAGCTAGAGTCAATGATGAGTTTTGGAGAAGACCGGATCATCCGCAAGTCGCCGGAAGAGATCGAAAAGATGAGGCGGAGCGGGAAGATGGTCCACCAGGTTCTGAACCACCTGAAAACTGTAGTGGCGCCTGGCGTTACGACGATGGACTTGGAGAAGGCCGCCGAGAAACTGATCGCGGAACTGGGGGCCGCGCCCGCGTTCAAGGGATATATGGGCTATCCATGTGTGCTGTGCACTTCGATCAATGAAGAGATCGTGCACGGGATCCCGTCGGAAAAGCGGGCGCTGAAAACGGGAGACATCGTTTCCATCGACTGCGGAGTGGTATGCGATGGCTATTACGGAGACGCTGCCATCACGGTGCCGGTGGGTGATGAGCTGACCGCGGAATTGAAGAAGCTGCTCGAAGTGACCGAGGCTTCGCTGTACAAGGGCATCGCGCAGGTAAAGATCGGCAATACGGTAGGACACGTTGGCTCGGCGATCCAGAACCACGTGGAGTTGAACGGGTTCAGCGTGGTGCGGGAATTTGTGGGGCATGGCATTGGGACGAAGCTGCACGAAGCGCCGCAGATCCCGAACTTTGGCAAGAGGGGTCAGGGCGCGGAGTTGGCCGAAGGCATGGTCCTCGCGATTGAGCCCATGGTGAACTCGGGGCGTCCGGAGACCAAGGTTTTGAGCGACAAGTGGACGGCCGTAACGCTCGACGGCAGTTACAGCGCGCACTTTGAGCATTGCGTGGCGGTAACGCGACAAGGGCCGGTGATTTTGACCCAGTAGAGGCTCTTAGCTTTTAGCTCTTGGCTTTTAGCTAAAGGCCAAGAGCTAACAGCTAAAGGCATTTTAAGGAGTCGATGAGCAAAGAGGACGCGATTGAAGTGATGGCAACGGTGGTCGAACCGCTGCCCAATGCCATGTTCAAGGTGGAGCTCGAAAACAAACACCAGGTACTGGCGCATGTTTCCGGCAAGATGCGGAAGAACTTTATACGGATACTGCCAGGGGACAAAGTCGCGGTCGAACTTTCTCCGTACGATCTGAATCGCGGCCGGATTGTGTACCGCTACAAATGACGCCGTTTTGCGGGCGTGAGCGAAGCGGGAGCCCGCAGGCGTCATCCCTTCGGCAGGCTCAGGGCGGGCTCTGAGCGAAGCGAAGGATCTGGAAGAATCCGCAGTTGCAGTTTCTGAGAACTGGCAGCTGAGAACTGAGAACTGGTTTATGAAAGTAAGGGCATCGGTTAAGAAGATTTGCGACAAGTGCAAGGTCATCCACCGCAAGGGAGTCGTGCGGGTGATCTGCGAGAACTCCAAGCACAAGCAGCGTCAAGGTTAGTAACAAGCTAAAGGCTAGAAGCTAAGAGCTAAAGGCCAAGAGAGGGATCATGGCTCGTATTGCAGGCGTCGATCTTCCGCGCAACAAGCATGCGAATATCGCGCTCACTTACATCTACGGCATCGGCAATTCACGCGCAGCGCGCATTCTGGACGCGGCGCAAGTGGACCCGATGAAGAAAGTGCAGGACCTCGCGGAAGACGAGGTCAACCGCATCCGCCAGGTCATCGAGGCGGAAGGCTCGGTGGAAGGCGATCTGCGCAAAGACGTTTCGATGAACATCAAGCGGCTCATCGAAATCGGCTCCTATCGCGGATTCCGTCATCGCCGGAACCTGCCGGTTCGCGGGCAGCGCACGCACACCAACGCTCGTACCCGCAAAGGTCCGCGCAAAGGCACGGTCGCGCAGAAGAAGAAGACGGCAAAAGCGTAAACCGGTTGTCAGTTGTCAGTTATCAGTTCTCAGTTGTGGCGGAGAACGGTTTTACTGAGAACTGAGAACTGAGAACTGAGAACTCTAAAAATGGCAAAACCAGCAGCAGCAGGCGGCGCCGCGGCGCCCGAGAAAAAAGGCAAGAAGAAGCAGTTCAAGAAGAAAGAGCGCAAGCACGTCCCGCACGGACTGGTGCATGTACAAGCCTCTTTCAATAACACCATCGTGACCATCACGGACATGACCGGCAATGTGCTGGCGTGGAAGAGTTCAGGGTCGCTGGGTTTTCGTGGGTCCCGCAAAGGGACTCCGTTTGCGGCGCAGCAGGCCGCGTCGAACGCCGCCAGCATGGCGCGCGATCACGGGGTGCGCACGGTGGATGTGCGGGTGAGCGGTCCGGGATCGGGGCGGGAGTCGGCGGTGCGCGCGCTGGCCTCGGCGGGAATCGAAGTGCGGTCCATTAAGGACACGACGCCGATTCCGCATAACGGTTGCAGGCCGCCGAAGCGGCGGAGAGTGTAAGAGGCAGGTGTCAGGTCTCAGAAGGATCGGGACCTTCCTGAGACCTGAGACCTAACAACTGAGACCTGAATTTTGTCCGGGACGAAGGGTGAAGCCAAACCTGTAAACCGGTCATCTAAAGAAGGAGAATAACTTGGCACGTTATACCGATGCAGTGTGTCGTCTTTGTCGCCGGGAAGGGATCAAGCTCTTCCTGAAGGGCACCAAGTGCTTCAGCGACAAGTGTCCTATTGAGAAACGCAACTTCGCTCCCGGACAACACGGGAAAGACAAGAAGACCAAGGTTGTAGGCTACGGTCTGCAGTTGCGCGAAAAACAGAAAGCCAAACGCATTTACTTCACCCAGGAAGGGCAGTTCCGGAACTACTTCGAGAAAGCGGTCCGGTTCAAGGGTGTGACGGGCGCGAAGCTGCTGGAGCAACTCGAGCGGCGTCTGGACAACGTGGTCTACCGGTTGGGCTTCGGCATTTCCCGCCGTCAGGCGCGCCAGTTGGTGCGTCACGGACACGTGCAGGTGAATGGCAAGAAGGTGAACATCCCTTCGTACGAGGTCACCGTGGGCGAAGAGATTGCGATTCGCGAGAGCAGCCGCAAGGTGCCGATTC
>CZKY01000148.1_pt2 | contig 10853 bp, 13 predicted proteins | sample 2454881 | NCBI WGS metagenome assembly CZKY01 (sample SAMEA3539301, study PRJEB10725) | soil metagenome | biome: tundra; feature: field; material: soil | place: USA | collected 2010-05 | depth 0.15 m | reverse complement strand
TGCTGGAATCATGATCTGCTGAAACGACGATGTGCTGGAATCAATATGCCATTGTGGAGCATGGACGAATGGCAATACCTCGAGCGCGAGGTCGTCACCGACCCAAAAGGTAGACCGTGGACTGTGGCGCTGATGGACGTGCTGGGTCAGGAAGGGGATCCTGACAGGCCGGACAAGTTGCTCGAACTTCAGTATTCATCGGGCCGATATTTCACGCTCATCTACTCGGCCAGTGGAGCGCTACAGCGGGAACGCGGCTACGCCTTACTGTCGGAGGCGGAGAACGCATACCGAGACTTGATGGTGGCCGTCATCGATGGTCGCCTCGATCCATCACAACCGGTGTTCCGGCAGGACCTGGAAGATTGATTCTCACTGCTGTCGATCCAAGACCTGCTGGTGGAGAGCCGGGCGTCCCGGCCCGGCTGGACGCGCGAGGCGCCAGTCTCTCCACCGAATTTGGCGCGTTCTACCGGCCAGGATCCAGATCTCTCATCACGACATGAAGCACCTGCCCGGCCTGTCGCGCATGGCGCTCGGAAACCATCGCCTTCGGGCCGCTCTCGTTGTCGGCAGGGGTGTGATCTCGATACGTCCGCGCGATGGCTGGCAGCCGGGCGCACCCGCTGCGAATGAGTCCCGCCCTCTCCGCGATGGCGAGCCGCGCCTCGAACGACCAATCGGCAATCTTCCCCGCAGGTATGCCCGAGGCAGCCAGCGCACCCAGCCCCTTGTGTTCCAGCGCGTCGGTCACGATCGCCTCCAGAATTCCGCAAGAATTGAGCAGCGCCTGGTCATAGTCCTTTTGCTCGAGGGCGCGTCGACTATCGATGTAGGCCTGCTCGACCACGGGCCGGAGCTCGGGGTTGTGAACAAACTCGAACCGGCGAGGCGGGGGCGCCTCCGATGATGCAGAAATGACAGGGCCATCGTTCGTCCGGGAGAGCGAGGCAACGGCTTGTTCGAGGACGTCGAGCAGTCGCTTGACGATCTCGGCCGGCTCCGCCCCTTCAACGGCATGGCCGGCCGTTGAGCGCATCAGGAAGGCTTCGCTAAACGACCGGGCAAGCCAATGAGCCTTGCTGCCTCCGGACAATTGATTGACCGTTACCCCGCAGTCTTCCTGCCAGACGCGAGTGGCCGTGATCGCCGACGTGTTGGAGGGATCAGTCGCCAACGTCTCGCGAACCTGACGCCCGCGGCGGATCAGGCTATCGAGGTGGGACAGGTAAGTTTCGATCTGGGCTCGCAGGCTCTCATCCATATGGTTGCGTCTCGCACTTCTTGCCGACATCGCCTGGGAAGCTCGCGGGCTTGACGAACCTCGCCATTGCGAGGTTTCACGAGGTTTGGCGAGCCCTTGACAGCCCGGGGCGAGCATGGTAAATTTCCTGCCGCAACTGGTTCGATCAGTGGACCAGTATATCAAAGTTCCCCAAGGCCCAGGGATTTCGAGTTCACGCCGGCAGGGTGAAGCAACCATCTTTTTACCTCATCTACGTCATGATGACGCTGGTGGCGTTCGGCGGCCTGGTCGTCACTTCACAACTGAAGGAGATTGCCAGTTTTTACAAAGTGGACAAGGTTATCATTGCCTGGGGCATGTCCGCGGCAATTCTGGCGATCCAGTTGAACCGCATCGTAAATGGTGTGACCCGTCCTCTGTGGGGCTGGATCTCCGATCACATTGGCCGAGAGAACGCCATGTTCACCGCTTTCCTGATCGAGGGTCTGGCGGTATACGGATGGTTGCAGACCATCCACCGGCCGGTGATGTTCGTCCTGTTGTCCAGCCTCGTCTTCTTTGCCTGGGGCGAGATTTTCTCGCTGTTCCCTTCCATCACGGCCGACCTTTACGGCAGGACGTGGGCCACGACGAACTACGGTATCGTCTATCACCGCGAAAGGTACAGCAGCCATTTTTTCCGCTCCAGTCGCTGCATACGTGATGCTGAGGACGGGCTCCTGGGTCCCGGTGTTCTACGTTATGATCGCCTGCGACATCGTCGCCGCCTTCATGGCATTGTTGTGGCTGAAACCAGTGGCGGCGCGTGCCATCAAAGATTCGGAGCGGGCAGCTTCGGTTGATATGACTGTGCCGATAAAGGCGCGAGGGGTGGCGTAGCCAGCCTTTTTTCCCACCTCGCCGTATTGGGGCTCCCTTTCCAGTGAAAGAGGGAGCCCCTTCTTTCTCATGCCCGCCGTCTCTAACCGCGAGACCACCGCGAGTCAGACCGTCGCTTTCTCGTTGTGCAAATCAGCAACGTGGCGATCAAATGCTCAAGGAGCTTCGATTTCAGTGAGTCACCTTCACAGTCACCGTTCCGAGGGTGCGGATGGAATTGGTTCCACTTGCAGTCGCGCTCACGGTAACAGTGTTGGTGCGTCTACTTTACTCGCCTGCGGCGGCGGCAACTCCGGCGGCGGGGGAGGTGGTGGAGGTGGCGGCAGCAACACGAGTGGGTCAACAGGGGGCTAAACACCTTCTGGCAAAAAACAAAGCCAGGTGTTGGTGGTCCCGAAGCAGGTTTTACTTTTCGATCCGCTGCAGGCGAAACAGCAGCGTGCCCCATCCCAGTTTGGCGCGCATTTGCACCGGCGTGTGACTTGGATCCTCCGAATACCATACCCACACCTTGCCCTTGGACTGCAGGGGGCCGGAGGTAGCTTCGGCGGTAACCAGCACGGCCGAGAATGTTCCGGCCGGCACTTTGATCTGCTCGCGCTTGTCCACGGTGGCGTGGACGATCGTCGTCTTCCCGTCACTGATCGGGAACTCGTAGCTGGCGCCGAGTTGCAGCGGCAGCGACTGCAGGTAGTAGAAGCCGGTGATGACGTCGGTGGCGCAGCTGGCAAGGTCGTTTTCGACGTGCTTGGTCTCGCCCGTCTTCAAATTCTTTTCGTCGAGCGTGCTTTTTTTGCCCGCGTAATCGAAGTGGATCGAAGTCTCGCGTTTGTGCGCGCCTTCCTCGCTGTGCTTGAAGATCGAGAGCGAGCAGAACGTCCGGGGATCGAAGCGCGATTCGAAGCGATCGTGCACAGGAAAGATGACGTTGACGGCTCCCGAAGATTCCGCGGACGCGGTGACTTTGCGTTCGTTGCCCGCAGCCTCCATTCTCACGATACCGGTCCCGGCGGTGATCAAATGCCACTCTGCTGAATAGACGTAGCTCCGTCCATCGGGGAAAGCATAGTTGGGACGTGGAGGCGCGATCTGCACCGGAGCGGGGCCGATCGATGCGGTGGGCGGTGCTTGCTGCGCCTTCAACATGGCCGCGATCAGGAAGATCAGGCAGCAGAGCAGCCCAACCAGCGCCAGCAGGCTGCGGATGCTTTGAAGGGGCGCGGCTTTAGCCGCGCCGCAACCCGAACCAGGAAAGACGGGCTTTAGCCCCTGAGGTAAACGGCTCATGCTCCACGGCAGACTACCACACCAGCTTGCACACCAGCTTAACAACAAGGACGGCCAGCACGACCACGCAGCCAATGCTTGCCTCGTATTCGTGGTGCTTCCAGTAGCGTGCGGAAGAGTACGCACTCTGCTGGCTGCCATAGGGCGAAAGCCGCGGCCACATGCGCGGCACGTGGCGGGCATAGTCGTCGTAGCCGGGGAACGTCTGACGCAGGTAACGCTCCTCGCCGGCGATGACCGGGATATAAATTACAGCAAACATCAAGAGCATGATCGCGACGATCCACCAACTGCGCGCTGCGATGGCGAAGCCGGCGGCAAGCATCAGCGAGCCAAGGTACAAAGGGTTGCGAGTGTAGGCATAGGGGCCGCTGGTGGTGAGCTGCTTGTCTTTTTGCACGTGGCCGGAAGCCAGTCCGCGCAAGACTAGCCCCGGAAGCAGCACCAGCGCGCCCGCGATGAGCGAACTTCTGGTTGGCCGCGCCAGCAACACGAAGACAACCGCAAAAATAAATCCCAGGGGCACGCGGATGCGACGGGCCACGCGCGACCAGGTGTCGCCAGCGGTCGGCGAGGGTTGCGATCCGGATTGTGAAACTTCACTCACCTTGATTGTGCAATATGACTTTGCAACAGCTTCCGAGTTGCCGCAACCACTTCGCTGACAGTGATTTCGAGCAAGCCTTGTTCCGGTTCGCGGTGCCGGGTGTGATCGGTCATACTGCTCGCGCTTCGTAGCACAATCGATCGCGTCCCGAACGGGCCGTTGCGCACCGGATTTGTCGGACCAAAAATTGCCACCACCGGAATTTTCAAAGCGGCCGCCAGGTGCATCGGCCCGGTATCGCCGCCGATGAGCAGGCGAGCCCGGCGCGTGAGCGCAATCAGCTCAGAAACCGAGCAGGAAATCTTGCGCGCCGCCCCATCGCTCGCGGCTTCGACGGCCTCGGCCAGCTCTTCTTCTCCGGGCCCGTAGTTTACGAGCGAACATAATCCGTCTTTTGCGAGTTCCTTCGCAACCTGTCCGTAACGTTCGGCCGGCCACCTCTTCGCTCCCCAGCCCGCGCCGGGATTGAGAATCGCGAAGTCGTTTAGATCCGCCGTGAGGCCAGCAATTTTGTTCTCCGCATCCGGGTCCACGGGAAACTCTACCTGAGGTTCCGCCATCGGTGTTGAGATGATCGCGGTTGGAACGATCGCAGTTGGAACGGCCGCTCCGGCCAGCGCCAGCGCCTGTTCGACGACATGAGTGCCGTTCGTCTTTAAAAGTACTTTTCGCGTGTAAAACATGCTGGCAGCATTCTCACGCGGTTGCGCGCTCCCATACACAATGGGCGCGCCCGACCAGCGTGCCAGCAATGCCGAACGGACCGCGCCCTGAAAATCAATCACCGCGTCGTATTGAATTCCGCGCAACTGACTCAAGCCCACGGCCATCTGTTGCCAGGTATTGAATGAGAACGGCGCGTGCCGCCATTCCGCCGTGTTGACGGCATGGACGCGGTCGACCAGAGGGCGCTGCGGCGAGCGCCGTCCCGAACGCGGATAGCGCAGCGTGCATAGGAGTTCCGCCCAGCGCTCTTCGATGAGCCATCCCAGAGTGGCGTGAGGAAAAGCCTGGCGCAGCGCGGCTGCCGCAGGCAGAGTGTGAATGATGTCTCCCATGGCGCTGAGGCGCACGACGAGCAGGCTATCGAATCGCGGAGTACCGGCCGTGAGAGAAAAGGAGTCGGTCATCCGTATCGCCATCCGCACCGCCTCACGATTTTCGCGGCCCCAGCCGCGAGCGCGAATGAATGATCTCCGTGGCCGAGTGATTCTTCGGATCACCCACAATCACGACTCGGCCACCACAGGCTTCGACCTCGTCGCGCTCGGGGACGCTCTCCTCCGTGTAGTCGGTGCCTTTAGCATGAAAATCAGGACGGATTTCGCGAATGATCGCGCGCACATCTTTTTCTGAAAAGACCACGACGGCGTCCACATCCGCCAGCGACGCCAGAATTTCCGCGCGTTCTTCGGCCGGCATCACGGGCCGTCCTTCGCCCTTCAACACGCGCACGGAAGCATCGGCGTTGACCGCGACAATCAGTTTGCCGCCGAGTTCCCGCGCGGCATGCAGGTAGCGTACATGGCCGACATGCAGCAGATCGAAACACCCGTTGGCCAGCGTGATGCGATCGCCGACGCGCCGCCAATCCGCCACACGTTGCTGAAGTTCGTCGCGCGAAACAATCTTCTGATGGAGTGATGTGCTCAATGGTCTCGATCTATGCCCGGACGACTGTGTGGGAGCGGGGCTACGCCCCGCTTGGACGGGGCAAAGCCCCGTCCCCACACTCTAATGTTCTCGAGCAACCGGCGGCGTTTTTTCGAGCGCCTCCAGTAATTCCTGCTGGCTGACCGTGGCGGTGCCCCGCTTCATGACCACAATACCGCCCGCGTAGTTCGCTAGGTGGGCGGCCTCTTCGGCGGTTGCGCCCGCAGCCAAGGCAGCGGTAAAAGTCGCGATGACGGTATCGCCGGCGCCGGTGACGTCGGCGACTTCATCGCTGCCATGGATCGGAATATCCACCGGCTTGTGACGGCGCGGGAAAACCACCATGCCATCCTTGCCGCGCGTGATCACGAGCGATTCTAAATCCATCTCGCCTGCGATCTGGTCTCCGGCGGCCAGAAGGCGCTCCCAGTCGTTGCCGATGCGGATGCCGAGAGCTTCTTCCACCTCAGACTCATTCGGTGTTGCGGCAGTGACGCCGGAAAATTCGAGCATGCGGTGGCGCGAGTCGAGCGTCACGGGAACCTTGCCGAGCCCGCGCTTTTCCCGAATCACATTCAGCAGCGTTGGCGTTGCCGCGCCGTATCCATAGTCGGAAACCAGCAGCGCGTCGGAGGCCCGTGCGTATTCGCGGGCGGCAAGTACGAACTCGCGGCGCAAATGCGAATTGGGGCCTTCGCTGGGCTCGCGGTCCAGGCGCACGACCTGTTGTCCGGCGGTGTGCGCGAATCCGGCGAGGATGCGCGTTTTGGTCACGGTGGTGTAGCTCTTGTCTTTCAAAACACCGCTGACCGGGATGCGTTTGTGGCGGAAAGCGCGCAGCAACAGCTTTCCCGGTTCGTCATCGCCCACGACCCCAACCGGCAAGACGTTCACTCCGAGGTCGGCAAGGTTATAAATGGCATTGGCGCCGCCGCCAGGAACCACCTTGCGATCACGGTGCTTCAAAATCAGCACGGGCGCTTCGCGCGAGACGCGAGAAATCTCGCCGAACACAAACTCGTCGGCGACCAGATCTGCGAGAACGGTTACCGTGAGCTTGGGAAAAGATTCGACAATCTTCCGCAGGCGGTCGTTTTCTTTAATATGCTTTGTCATCAATATGCTGGGTCATCGGTCGCAACCCAAGATTTTCTCACGAGCGGGGCTTTCGTTCCGTGATTCTCGCCAAAATGGCATCTACGACGTCAGTGGGATGGTCGAGTGTAAGGCCTAGCGCGGCGACCGCGAACGGCCTTAGATCCGCCTGCAATGACCCCAGATTGACCGCATCTTTTTCCGTGGTCAGGAAGCCGCCGGCGCCGAGCTTGCCGCGCATGGCCAGCAGGCGCTCGATGTCACTTCTGTCATAGGGATGGTGGTCGCGAAACTCGACTTCTGCCGCAGGCGTGATTCCGGCGGCGCGTACCTGGGCGAAGAACTGCTGCGGCCTTGCGATACCGCAAAACACAATCGGCGAGGCGGGCGCCGCGGGTACGACGATTTCTCGGTGCATTCGCCAGATAAGCTTCCCTTGCCGGGCGAAACTATCGATCGCCAGGTCGTGCACAGAAAAATTCTGCCCAGAAAAGTCCCGCGGTAGCACGATCGCATCGGCACGCTGCAGCGAGGACAGCGGCTCGCGCAGCCGCCCCGAGGGTAGCAACCTGTCGTCAAAGTCGCTCTCTGTCATCAGTACGATGTCGAAGTCGCGAACCAGAGAACGGTGCTGAAAGCCGTCGTCGAGGATGTGCAGTTGCGGCTGGAATCTCTGCTCGGCGACTCGGCCCGCGTCATAACGGCTTTCGCCGACGATCACCGGAACGCCCAGCCGCCGGGCGATTAGCAGCGGCTCATCGCCGAAGTCGGCGGCGTTGCCATCGGTCTCAACTACCAGGACGCCGCGAGTTTTGCGCCGATATCCGCGTGCGAGCACGTCGAACCGAATGCCGCGCGCCTTCAACAGTTCACCGAGCGCAATCACGAACGGAGTCTTGCCCGAACCACCCATCGACAGATTCCCGATGCTGACCACGGGTTGCTCCAGCCGTTGCGAAGAGATCACACCGCGATCGAACAGCGTGTTTCGCAGAGCGGTGGCGGCACCGTAAAGTCCGGTGAGCGGGTTCATGCGGAGCCCTCGCCCGGAAGCTGCCCGTTCTTCGCCTGAGCGTTCAAAGATGGCACGCTCATCAGTTGGAGCAGCGCCGAGACTGTCCTGGCCGTGGCGCCGCGCTGGGATTCGAGCGCCGCCAGTGCGTTCTGGCCGAGCGTCGTTCGTTCGTCGTCGTTTTCGATCAGCTCCATGAAGACCAGCGGCAGATCCGCCAGCCCAACGATGCGGACCGCATTGCGACTGGCGAAGAAATTGACGACGTCGCGAAAATTCTCGTAGTGGTTGCCGGTCACGATAGGAACGCCGTAGAGTGCCGGCTCAAGAATGTTGTGTCCGCCGCGCGGCACCAGGCTCCCGCCGACGAACGCGACGGTGGCCAGCGAATAGAGCGCAGCCAACTCCCCGATACTATCGACCAGAAACACGCCGCCAGCGAGCGGTTCACCGCTCCACAGAGAACGCCGCCACATACGGAAGCCAAGTTTCTCGACGAGCTCTGCGACCTCCGGAAACCGCTCCGGATGGCGCGGTGCAAGGATCATTACGGCCTTTGGATGATTGGCCAGGATGTTGCGAAACGCCGAAAGTAGCGAGCCTTCTTCGCCCTCGAGCGTGCTGCCACACACCAGAATCGGCCCGGCTCCGGAGTGGCGGAAGCCCTCACGAAGACTCGCAACGATCGCCGGCGATGGCGGTGGCGCCACGTCGAATTTCAGGTTGCCGGCCACCGTGACCTTCGATTCGGGCGCACCAATTTCTATGAGCCGCTGCTGGTCTTCTTCTGTCTGGGCCAAAAAAACATCGACGTTCCCGAGCGTCTTCTCCAACAATCTCGGAAGCCAGAATCGGAACCGCTTGTAGCCGGGAAGCGAGCGGTCGGAAATGCGGCAGTTAATCACCGCGATGCGAGCTCCGCTGCGCTTGGCAAGCCGGAGAAAATTCGGCCAAAATTCAGTTTCGGCAACGACCACGAGTTCCGGGCGCAAAGCGTTGAGGTAGGGCCGGATGGCGAAGGCGAAGTCCAAGGGGAAATAGAACACGTTCTCCGCGCCGAACCGCTGCGCAGCGAGTTTCTGCCCCGTGCTGGTGGTCGTCGAAATCAGCACGCGATGGGACGGGAATTCCTGTTGCAGCGCCGTGACGACTGCACTCGAAGCCACCACCTCGCCCACCGAAACCGCGTGAACCCAGATTGCGCGTTTCTTGCCGCGACCAGCGAGAGCGGGCGGAACGGCGCCGAACCTCTGGCGTAAGCCCGCCCGATACTTGCCGTGCCGCATCATCTGCAGCAGCCAGTAGGGTAGCGTCAGCACGAGAAAGAGAGCGAGCAGCGCACTGTAGAGCGCATACATGAAGGAAGTCCCATTCTAAATGCGGAGCTGCAATCTGATCTTCGGGCCGGGTCGGGCGGCACGGTTCGCGTTGGCGGCATCCTAATTAGGAACCGCCTCGAGCTCCGAGCCTAGGGCTGCGAGCGAACACGAATCGATTGGCTCGCAGCTCGCGGCCCGTAGCTCGAAGCCATCTCCTATAATTCGGCATCCTATAATCCACGTATGCATAATGCAGGTTTGCAAAAATCCCTTCGTTCGCCGATGCCACCGGCCCCGCGTTTTGCGGCAGTCTGTGCTTTTGTGCTGCTCTGCTGCCTGGGTGCGATTGCGGCGAAAGAGTTTGTGATGCCCGCGGCGCGGCCCGCCCGCACCTACCCGGCGCACGACGACCACCCCACGGAAAAAGTTGTGGTCGCAGTCGATCCGTATGACATAGAGGACAAAGCTTCAATCTTCAGTGTCAACTACCGCAACTACGGTTACATGCCGGTCTTCTTCGTAATCACGAATGACGGCGATCAGCCCGTCTCTCTCGTCGGCATGAAGGCGCAGTTGAATACCAAGGATCGCAGCAAGCTGCTCCCCGCGACTACGGACGACCTGCTGCGCCGGCTCTCGCATCCTACGCGGAATGACAGGCCGAATACGTTGCCGATTCCGCTGCCGCGGAAAGAGGTCAAAGGGGGCGTGAGCCGCAAGACGTGGGACGAAATCGAGCAGGCTCAGTTTGGCGCCAAGGCGGTGGAACCGCACTCCACGGCGCGTGGTTTCCTGTTCTTCGATATCGCCGACATCTCGAATCCGCTGGCCGGCGCCAACTTCTATCTGATGGGAGTGCGCGACGCGAAAGGCAATGAGTTGATGTTTTTCGAAATCCCGATGGAGAAGTACTTGAGCGCGCCGCAAGCCAAGAGACCGTAAACCGCCCGCCCGCGCCAGCTATAATCTCCCGATATGGCCACCACTCCAGCCGTTTCCGAGGGTTTGCTAGCGAAATACGAGCCGGTCATCGGACTTGAAGTCCACGTACAGCTGCTGACCGCGTCGAAAATCTTTTGCTCATGCTCGACTCGTTTTGGCGATCCTCCGAATACGAATGTGTGTCCCGTCTGTCTAGGGCTTCCGGGAGCCTTGCCCGTGCTGAACCGGAAGGCCGTGGAATTCGCGGCTCTGGCGGCGATGGCTTTGGAGTGCCGCATCAACGAAGTTTCCATCTTTGCGCGGAAGAATTACTTTTATCCTGACCTGCCGAAGGGCTACCAGATCTCGCAGTATGACAAGCCGCTCGCTGAGTTCGGATTCATCGAAATCGATCTGAACGGCAGCAAAAAGAAAATCGGCATTACCCGGCTGCACCTCGAAGAAGACGCGGGCAAGAGCCTGCACGAGGGCTTCGCCGACGCTGCCCACAAGACTGCCATCGATCTGAACCGGACCGGCGTGCCCCTGGCCGAGATCGTCAGCGAACCCGACATGCGATCGCCAGAGGAAGCTTACGAGTACCTCACGCGGCTTAAAGAAATCATCCTCTACACCGGCGTCAGCGACTGCAACATGGAAGAAGGTTCGCTGCGCTGCGACGCCAACATCAGCGTGCGGCCTCGCGGACAAAAAGAATTCGGCACCAAAACCGAGGTCAAGAACGTCAACTCGTTCCGCTTCGTCAAGCACGCGCTGGAGTACGAGATCCAGCGCCACATCGAGATCCTCGAATCCGGAGGCAAGATCACGCAG
>CZKY01000125.1_pt1 | contig 11112 bp, 8 predicted proteins | sample 2454881 | NCBI WGS metagenome assembly CZKY01 (sample SAMEA3539301, study PRJEB10725) | soil metagenome | biome: tundra; feature: field; material: soil | place: USA | collected 2010-05 | depth 0.15 m | reverse complement strand
CGACCCGTCCGGCGAGAAAAGCTGGTGAATGTGGAAGTCGTTATAGTCGACGTAGTAAACATGAAGGGCCGGCGATGTGGTCAAGGCAAACAGTTCCAAAGCGATCGGCCCTCCAGTGAGAGCACTAAGGTCGGTATCGGTCCAGCCAGAATTGTTGTAAAGCAGCTGGTGAACATCCTCCTCTTCCCCGATGTAGTAGACATATTGATAATTTCCCACAGAAAACCCACTGATCGAGCTACCTGGGGTGGCCGGAGCGGCGCCAGAGAGGGTTGTCAGGTCCTCGTCGCTCCAACTGACCCCGTTGTAAAACAACTGGTGGACATGGGATGTATCCAGACTCGATACGTAATAGACATGGGCTTGATCGTTGGGCGTGGTGAGAAAAGCTGCGATTTCGGTATACCCATTGGCCGGGACTCCATTGAGATTCTGGTCCATCCAGTTCGAACCGTTGTAGGAAAGTTGATGAACGTACTGCCCATAGGCAGGCAGGGCGGCGAGTGAAAGCAGAAGCCCGAATGCACAAGCGGCAAGACGCAGGCGGTGCAGGATGTCTTGGCTGGCGATTTTGCGACCCATAATGTTCTCCTTAGTCCGGAATATCGAAAAAGCTCCAGAGACCGGCCCCGTCGTTCCCCCGTCCTAGAAATCGCTTTCCTGAACGCGACATCCGGCCCCCGGCGAACGCGAATGTGATCCAAATCGGCTTCGCGGTCAATGAAACTGGGTTTTAAGTCTCCCTTAACTAAAAAGAGCTTTCCCGACATGAACTTACGGGCGAACTTTAACTGGAGTCGTGCGCTGGCTGCTGTGATACCATCTTCCAACCTTGGGGGAAGGGCATGCCAGGAGCGGCTTCAAACGGGCCTCGTTACCGCTTCGGTCCGTTCGAATTGAACACCGGAGAGGAGTCACTCGCGCGGAATGGCGCCCGCGTGAAGATCCAGGACCTTCCGTATCGACTGCTCGTAATGCTCGTAGAGCGGCCCGGAGAGATCGTCACCCGGGAGGAAGTCCGGCAACGCCTCTGGCCGGAAAACACGTTTGTTGAGTTCGATAACAGCCTGGGCGTAGCCATCCGAAAAGTTCGGGATGCGCTTAACGATGATGCCGACACGCCTCGTTACGTTGAAACCCTTCCGCGGCGCGGATACCGGTTCGTGGCCCCGGTCACGGTTTTGAGTTCCGAGGCTGCGGCCCAACCAGCAGAGATTCTCACGCCGGTTGCGGGCGTCGGGATTAGAAACACTTCAACCCCTACAGTACTTAACTCTCATGGTCACCGCCGCTACTGGGTTATTGCGGCATCGGTGCTCGCCTTGGTTGGGGCTGCCGTCTATGGTTTCCGTTCCCTGCCGCGGCGCGCGTCTTCGAAGGCTGAGGCATCTGGATTGATGCTGCCGATTCGCGCGCGGCGCTCGGTCGCGGTGCTCGGTTTCCGAAACCTACCGGGGCGTCCGGACGACAATTGGCTGTCGCCGGCCTTCGCTGAAATGCTCACTACCGAGTTGGCTTCCGATGGCGCGCTTAGGATGGTGCCGGGCGAGGACGTTGCCCGCGTCAAACGCGAACTGCCCCTCGCCGACGAAGATAGTCTCGCCAAATCAACTCTTGAGCGGTTGCATATCAACTCGGGCGCCGATTTCGTCGTCCTAGGTTCCTACACCGCCCTTTCCGGCACCGGGGACAAACGCATCCGCCTGGATGTGCGCGTGCAGGATACGGTCCATGGCGAAACCATTGCGGAGAAGTCCTTCACCGGCAGCGAGGGGAATTTGTTCGAACTGGCCACCCAAGCTGGCCAGGCGCTTCGGCAGAGTCTGGGGATTAGTTCGGCTTCCTCCCAGGCCAGCCTTCAGGCTCGCGCCGCTCTTCCATCCAATCAGGAGGCAGTTCGGTTTTACACCGAGGGCCAAGAGCGTTTATGGGCGTTCGACTATGGTCACGCCCGCGATCTGCTGGCTAAAGCCGTCACCGCCGACCCCGACTATCCGCTCGCGCACGCCGCTTTGGCCGATGCTTGGAATCATCTGGGCTACGCGTCGAAGGCTCGCGCTGAAATCGAGCGGGCACGCGCTCTCTCCGAGCATTTGGGGCCGGAAGAGCGTCTGCTGATTGACGGTCAGTACTCTTCCACCGTCCAAGATCGGCCGCGAGCCATCGATGCATATCGGCAGCTGTTTACCCAGTTTCCCGACAATTTGGACTACGGTCTTCGCCTCGCCAATGAACAACGATGGATGAATCCCGAAGATGCGCTGCATACTCTGGAAGGTCTTCGGCATCTTCCCCTCCCTTCGAGCGACGATCCACGGATCGACTTTATCGAAGCCAGAGCCTGGATTAATAAGGATGTGGTCAAGGCACAGGCTGCCGCACGGCGCGCGGTCGAAAAGGGGACGGCGCAAGGTTCGCGGCTGCTTGTTGCGCGAGCCTACGGTATTCTCTGTCAGACGGTCGCCGCTGGCGCCTCTACCGCGGACGCTGTACAAGTCTGTCATAATGCCCGCAAGAGTTTCACTGCAGTTGGCGATCGCGACAACGCAGCGCGCGCAACGACCGATTTCGCCGCCTTCTACTATCAACAGGGCGATTTGGACCGCTCGGAGGCGATGTTCCGGGAGGCGATCAAGGTATTTCGTCAGATTGGCGATCTCGAGGGCGTTACAACCGCCTCCAGTAACCTGGGCGATATTTCTTTGGCTCGCGGGAATCTGACCGAGGCGGCACGCGCGCTCTCAGACGCGATTCCGGGTTACAAGGAAATGGGAGACAAGGACGGCGTCGCACTCACGCTCAATGATCTTGCCGAAGTGGCGCGACGGCGCGGTGACCTGAAAGCAGCCCTGGTGGGTTATAAGGAGGCCAGAAAAATCGCGCAGGAAATTGACGATAAACGTGCCGTGGCCTATACACTCGCTGGAGCCGGAGACGTGCTTGCGGATCAAGGGGATTTGCAGGCAGCCCGCAAGTCTTACGAAGAATCGCTGGCCCTGCGCAAACAGATGGGAGAAAAGCAAACGGTTGCGGAAACGGAGCTCGCCATGGCGCGGCTCTCGGTTGAGGAAGGGCAGGCCACCGATGCCGAAACTGTGATCCGAAAGTGCAAAGAGCAGTTTTATCAGGACGGTCAAGCGGACGACGAGCTGGCCGCCAGCGTCACCTTGATGGAGAGTCTGTTGGGCCAGGGTAAATTCGTTGAAGCCACCAAAGAGAAGCAAGCAAGCCAGGCGCAAGCTGCGAAGAGTACAAATCAACTCAACCGGCTTCAGTTCGATCTCGTCTCTGCTCGTGTCGAACTGGCCATCGGCAATCTGGCGGCGTCACACCCCCAACTGCAGCGCACCCTCGACAGCGCTCGTGCTCACCATCTCTTGGGAATTGAACTCGAAACGCGGCTCAGGCTTGCAGAACTTAAAAAGAAGCTAGGACAGAGAGTCGAGGCACAAGCTGATCTCGTCGCATTGGAGGAACTCGCGCGCGGCAAGGGATTCGGCCTAATCGCTGGCAAAGCATTGTCGGCCCGCAACAGCAGCACGAAAGAAGTCTCTGTAAATTAGTTGGTTCTTCGAAAGAGCGACGAGCAGACGTCACAATGGGGACCCGAGCCGGCGTGGCCCTTGATCAGCAAAACTACGGCCCTACTTGGCGTCGTACGTCTTTTGCGGCCCATGCGCACCTCAGTGGGAACATCGTTTCCGAGGGCTGTGTTGAGCGTTTCGCGGTCGTTTGTGAAGAGCTGCCCGTCGTGGCGTGCACGCGACACAGAAACGTAGGCCACACGACTGTTGAGCGGACACTTAGCACTCAATTTGGTGTCCACGTAAATCAGAACACGGTCGGCGGTCTGTCTCTGGCTGGAATGGGTGGTCATAGCCTAGCCATGATCGAGATGTGGATCTTTACGCGAGTCGAGTTCGACCGCTCTTTCTGTCCTTAATATATCGCGAGCAAATTGTGCGCCACGCCCAAAGCGCCCTTTCGGAACCACTGCAGAATCAGGCTCCTAGATTCGGCTCAGTTCCCCGAGAAAGCCCCTCTGCCAATCGGCTGTACCCGACGATCTCCCGCTAGACGCTTTTCCCTTGCCTTGTCGTGTCAACTCAGAGTGGAGGAAAACCATGAAGCGACGCAGATATCAATATGGATCTTTGACCAAGAAGAGCAACAGACTCTCTGAAGACGTCTGGCAGTTTCGCTTTTATGAAACGACGCACGAAGGACGCCGATACCGAAGGTCGACAACCATAGGGACCGTAGCCCAATACCCAACTAAGACAGACGCTTTGCGGATCATCGAGCCACTTCGCCTCCGATTGAATCTACATCATCGATTCGGACGACCCATTTCAATCGGTGCTCTGATAGATCACTATATTGAACGCGAATTGCCGGAACGGCGGCACTCAACCCAACAATCTCATTCCTCGAATCTGAACCGCTGGATTCGCCCCCGCTGGGGTGACTCTCTGCTGGAGCAGGTCAAGCCGCTTGCAGTCGAAGAGTGGCTGCGGTCGCTTGCCTTGGCACCGAAGACCAAGGTCAACCTTCGAGGCCTGTTTCACCTTATCTATGAGCATGCACGACGATGGGAACTGACCGATCGAAATCCCATCGACCTGGTACGACAGCGGGGCGGTCGCCGATGCATACCGCGCGTGCTGACGCCGGGCGAGATCCGCCTCCTTCTGGCGCAATTGGTCGAGCCATACCACACGATGGTTCTGGTTGCGGCATGTCTTGCCCTTCGCGCCAGTGAAATCATGGGTCTGCAGTGGCGGGACTTCAACTGGGAGGATCTCACCGTCTTGAGACGGCGGGGAGTTGTGAACGGCAGAACTGGCGACACCAAAACTGAAGCCTCCCAAAAGCCACTGCCCATCGATCCTCGGCTCGCCCATTCTCTCTAGAAGAGTGGTGGAAACGCAGTTCCCACAAAAGCCCTCAAGACTGGGTTTTTTCAAACCGCGCTGGACGACCGAGAGCTCAGCAGGATATCCTCCGGCGCCACTTGAGATCGGCAGCGCTACGGGCTGGGATCGGAAAGATCGGCTGGCACACTTTTCGGCATTCATATTCAACAATGTTGCGAGGTGCAGGTACTGACATCAAGGTGCAACAAGAATTGCTCCGGCACGCAACCATCCAGAGCACCATGAACATCTACACCCAAGCAGTTTCCGAGCAGAAGCGCATCGCGAACAGTGTCGTCGTAAGAATTCTATTCACTGAAAATGCATCTACGGACAAGCCTCCCGCTAATGGGAGCTAAAAGGCAATAAGCAGACGAAACTCCGGCCTCACGCGATCATATCCAAGTGATTGTCTTTGTGGAACTTGAGGTTGGTTGCGGGGGGTGGATTTGAACCACCGACCTTTGGGTTATGAGTACAGACAGATATTTCTATCTTGTTGAATGTGGGGCATGGGCGATGCCTTACAGGTCTTGAAAATCATGCTCGGGAATGCTCAGGAACACTAAATCGTGAGCGAACGTGAGCGCGTCTTGAGCGGAATAGAAGCGATACAACGCATTCGACGAAACAGCCTGAGCAGCTTTGCTTGAAAGCAGCAACTTAACCTTTCCACGAGACTGGGGGCCGTTCGGCGGGCGCCGCATGGACCTGTGATTGCCTAACGCCTTTGTTATTTTGCCCTTGACGCAGACGGCATATCGTCTTTGCGTGCGCCATCACTCCGACCCCCTGGTCCCGAAACAACCACAGAAGTGCTATCTCATTGATTCGCTTAGCTTGGCTCTGCGTCACAGACCACGGTTTTATGCGGTTTTCGGCACTTAATTGACCCAATATTGACCCGAGTTTTTTCGCGATCCAAGTACCCAAACTGGAGCAAAGTTTATCGACGCTAGAGCTAGTGCTCCTGCGGTGCTTGCGCCAGCCACCAGTTCAGTAAGGTTGGCCTAGCGATGTATGCGAATGTGTGCAGCAAAAGAGGAATATCCTTTTCAAGCCAGACGCCCCCACTCATGCTGGTATGGCCATGTGGTTTCTCGGTTAGGACGGGACAGTCCGCCGCAGAATACGGAGGTTCGCACATCGGTGCTGGGAAAGGCCTGCCCTCGTGAAGAGCTTTCGACCTGTACTTATATATCGTTTTGAGAATTCTCTTGAGAGATGAGTCGGACCAATCAATCACCGCCCATCTGGGACGCTGCCCAGGCCGCGGTTCTGGCGGTCGGAACTTGAGGACAAAATCAACGAACTTCTTGGTTACCCCAAAAGAATCCTTAAACGTATCTGCCACACGGTTCGGCATTGTGGGGTCAAGCTGGAACAAGTCATCATAGAGTTCGCAGTTCTCTGTGCGAAATCGAAGAAGCGCCTCCTCACGTTGCGAGCGCCAATACACTGCGGCCGTTTCAAGAGCTGATTCCAGCAACAACCACGCCAGCGCTGGCTGTGACTCCGCCAGCCAAAGCGCATCTTGGTAAAGACGAGCGCAGCGAATCAGGGTCAGAGCAGCATCTGGATTCAGGTCGGGAAGCATGCTCAGCGGCTGCAGGAGTTCCAATGAGTGCTGCCCTTCGGCAACTAGTGGCAAGACCCATCGATGAGAACTCCCAAGCGTGAGTAACGGAATACCGCGCCTCGTCAAGGCTATGGGTCTTCCCTTCGGATCACCTCCCGGCCTGAACTCTCGTGATGAATCGCCGGCCCGGAATCGCACCTCCATGGCTAAAGAAGCTAGCGCAGCTATTTCATCGGCGGGTGTCCCGCCATGGTACCGCTCAGCATTTGTTCTCGACCAGTCTGGATGTGGAAACTGCCAGTGGCAGTCGTACCTGAGAACGACCGCGGGACGTACAACGCCATGCGGCATTGCGATCGCGTTTAGAAATGTGTAGGGACCGTGTTGGGCCTCGGCGACAATATGGGCATCGGTGTAAAGGGGATACTCAAAAGTACAGAGAAGCGGCTTCTGATGTCGAGCAGCCAGCCAGTTCAGGTAGGCGGCTGGCCCTTCTTCGCGTGTGTAGACCTTCTCAGTGGCTTCCGCATGCATCATCCCATTTCCCCTGGATTGATTCTAGAACTAATGGGCTGGCTCTGCGTCACAGACCACGGTTTTATGCGGTTTTCGGCACTTAATTGACTCAATTTTGACCCAAGTTTCTTCTTTGGGTCTTTCAGACGTGAATCTGGGGTGGCGCCGAGTGAAGGAGCGCTGTTATGACCATCAGCGCACTAACTTGTTCGGGGCGATGAATTTAACGCAACCATTTTCGGTAGAATAGCGGACCCACGGTGCAACCTTTATGCCGAACGTTATTTGTATTGCGGACTAGCTGGCGCAGGAAGACAATATAATAGGGTTCCGTGGAGGCGCGCCGCGGATGGAGCACGTATGTTGGGTTAGTATCACAGTAACCTTCTGTTTGGGCTTTGTTGCTGGTGTGCTAGTAGATCGCTTTGTTCGTCGCCGCGGTAAAGCGCTTGCCCCTTCCAGCGACTTCTGGCGAAAAGCCCTCTTGGCGACATCGATCCTAATCTTTGTGTCCGTAGTCGGATACGGCATGTTTTTGTTGCTTACAACTCCCGCTCAAATCAAGGTTGTGAATTACGATGTCTATCGAACCGAGGCCTTGAAAATGCAACGAGAGGAGTCAGCAGGATTTGTTCAGATAGGTATCGCGGTCTTAGGTGCTTTGTGGGCGACGATGGTAGTTAGTAAGGACAATCGGTTGAGAAGTACTGATCGGCCGGAAATTACAATGTTCATGACGGCCACATTGCTGCTTCTATTTTTCCTGTTTTTCAACTGGAGCTATGAACGCTTGTTGGCCCAACTTTACTGGGACATGGGACCTACGCTGAGCGCAAAGAGCCAGTTTGCGGATGTGTTGAATTCTCGCTACGTCCAAGCGCGCAGCATTATTATGCATTTATGCTTTTACGGTGGGCTGGTTTTGAGTGCGCTAGCGGTATTAAGCTGCTGCCTTTTCAGGAAGGAACCATGATTCTACAGCTAGGATTGTTTCGTCTCTCCGTGTTTGTTGGGGTGAGTCTAATTTCATTAGTGATGACGTCTTTTGCTCAAGAGACGAAGGCGATGAACCGATATGAGGAGGTAGCCTCCCGCCATTGTGCGGCTTCGGGCGCTCGAAATGTAGACTTTAGCGACAGATCTCAGCGAACATACTTTTTTGCAGATGCTACAAAGTGTATTTCGAAGGGGTCGGCAGGTTCCAGTTCGAGTCAGCTTGAGGAGGACCAGAAAGTTGTCGGGCGAATGTATCCAGAGATTCGCAAGTTTTACTCTGAGCACGGATATTCGTCCTCGAAGGACGCGGCCCAAATAACGGTTTTAGGGTGGGCGCGGTACCGCTCAGAAAACACGTCGGGGCCACTAAGCGAGCGAGTACTGGTGAAGCTGAGTCAGTCGTTTGGTCGATTAACCGTGAAGAGCCATCCACCAGGCGCAGCTGTTGAGGTCGATGGGATGTTGTGGGATGGCACTACCGAAGTGACCGATTGGACGACAGCAGACAAGCATCCTGTAAAGCTCACGAAGGAAGGTTGCGGACCTGAGAAGGGAGAGGTTGTGGTTCCGGCGGCAGGGGATGTGACGTTTGAGATGACCTTAAAGTGTAAGAAGTAAGGGGATTGGTTTGCATTCTTACTGCCGCCAACTCATTCGAACTAGCCATCAGGTAGTGTAATCTTCCCCTTTTTTCCAACCAATCCAATACACATCACCCGGGCGTTTCGTTAGCCATTTGTCCCAGACTTGTCCACGACATACACTCACGTAATCCCAATCCGGAACATGAACGGTGGGGTCTACAACATGTGACCCACCTCTCGCGCTCATGATACTTCGTTTCCCGGCGCTCCCGCTAGCCGGTTTCCCGTCCCGGACCCACCCGTAAGCTGGTCAAATGGTCAAATTACCCACCTAGCGTGAGTGTAGGCTGGACTTTCTGGATTGAGCAGTATGTGCTGTCAAAGCTTCGCAGCCGCACTATCTGCAAGCCACGTTCGCCCGAGAGAATTAGAGAGGCAGCGGATTGCGCGAAGCCCCTTCCTGAGCAACAGACTTGGTGCAGCAGCAGCCGCCAAATGACTTCGGTACCCGCGAATCGTAGCCAAAGCACTGTGCATCCCCTCTGGTTGCTGGATACTGAGACTGCCGATGAGGATCGCACTGTTGTTCTTCTGGATGCTCTGGAGCCTGCCCTTGATGTCACAGGGGGGCAGCTCCGTGCACACCACCCGTCGGTGCACATCTTGCTTGCGCGATAAGCACGGCCACATCAAGCGTTCGAGGGCTGCAATCAGCAGCTTCAAGAAGCAGCATCCATGTCCCGCGACGGGCGAGACCGCAGGCCGGTGTCCGGGGTACATCATCGACCACGTAAAGCCGCTGGAGTGCGGTGGAACCGATGCTCCCAGCAACATGCAGTGGCAGACATCAGCGGCGGCGAAAGCGAAAGACAGGACTGAGGCGCAGTGTAGATGAGGGGGCGCTGCCTAGGAGGAAGGTAGTTTTGACAAGACGCGATTGCCGAGGAACTTCGGCTCTTTCGGGGACAACAAGATGTTTTGTGGGGTTTTTTTACTTTCCGGAAGGCCCGTGGAACTCCAAAGTGAAGCCAACTAGCGGGACAGAAATATACTCCAGCGTTTGGGAGTGATGTGACAGGAACGGAAATGAACCGAGGCGGATTTTCGTGGTGGCGGTTCTTCGGCGTGTCGGCGTTCAAGTCCAGAGTCTCGCGCAGGATCGGCATCCCGCTGACCCGTACCGGGCGTCGGCAAAAACTCGGGTCTCTGATTCTGCGGCTGCTGGGCGTGGACAAGTGGGTTTAGGGAATGAGCAAAACTCTAGCTGAAAAGTGGGCACAAAACTTTCGAGCGGAGGGTGGGCAGTGGCCGGAGGATGGGCATTGGCCCGAGCAATGGTACGCCATCGAGCGGGAGATGAACCGTTCGGGCGATGTTGCCAGTTCTGGCGGCGGAGGATACGAGGATAAGAAGAACGAGGGTGGCGACCTCGGGACACCCTACGTCTTCATTGATAATTCTGGATTCTTATTGTCGGGCGGGGACGATAAAGCATTTTCAGCGATTCGACTCTTTTCAGAAGCAGAGATTGCGGAGTTAGAAAGGGTTTGGAATCGCGCCGCCGCCATCTTCAACGCAGGTAGCGAAATTTGTTGGCTTGAGAAGCACGTTGCAGAGGCGGAGGGACCAGAATGAATATATGCCCAGGTATTGTGGAGACCCATCCGCCCGGAAGTCATCGTTGAGCCCTTGCGAACACCAAGTCTCGGAGAACGGGCATGGGACTTCATGTCCCATGCTCTAATCGGCCCCCCTTTTCTTTAACACTCTCAAGGTTGTTTTTCGGCAGTTTGATCAGATGACTACCACAAGCGGTTTTAGGAGGGGTTGGGAATGGTTCGTGGATCAAAAAGGGATCACGAAATGTCGCCCTCGGCGCTGCACAATCGAGCCATCACTTTGGGCGGGTCTGGATAAATAGCCTCGGACCCGGCATGCCCCACTCCCACGACGCTGTGCTGTCAAGGACGCGGCGCCGGGATTGCCGTTTTCTGGCTGACAACTTAGGCGGACAGCCACAATTCCATTTGTTTTGGGGGCAGGCGCTGGGGCGCATATTTGCGGAGGAAGGACCGGGCGAACTCGTTTGCCAATCGTGAATCGTCGTCGGCCCTCATAATCACACACGTTTGGAAACACAATGAGGTATCGGAAAGCGGCTTTACCACTACACCTTCAGCGGGAAAGCCAAGGGCCGTAGGTTTGGTGAGGATGGCCACGCCAACGTGCTCAGATACCAAGTGAACCGCCTGTTGAGCCGTAATAATGTCGTGCGCGTGTTTCGGAGCGATTCCCTCACGTCGCGCGGCGTCCATGATTGCGCCATGAACGACGGGGTGAACTCGTCGCGCCAACAGAATCCATTCATCGTTTGCCAGATCCTGGAGCACGAGGTGTTCCTTTTGGGCAGCCGGGTGGATCTGTGGGAGAACCACATAGAGCGGCGTCAGAGCGAATGGCACGGCCGTGATCTTGGTGTCATCCGGCGGTGCCGTCACCAGCGCCAGATTCAGTTCGCCGG
>CZKY01000205.1_pt1 | contig 11898 bp, 11 predicted proteins | sample 2454881 | NCBI WGS metagenome assembly CZKY01 (sample SAMEA3539301, study PRJEB10725) | soil metagenome | biome: tundra; feature: field; material: soil | place: USA | collected 2010-05 | depth 0.15 m | reverse complement strand
ATCACCGACGGCTTCGTGAACTTCAGCATGAAGTAGCGCAGTGCGCCGATGGCGATCTGGGTAGCAATGCTGGCGCGCTCCGGTTCGCTCAACTCGGGATGACGCGCATCCACTTCTTTGCTAGCCGAGGTGATGAGAGCATCCAGGAGATCGTCCGCCTTCACGCCGAAGCCCTTGCGGCCGGAAACCTCGATCCACGACCTCGTCTTATCTTCCTCGCTCAGGGTGTAGCCAAGTTCGGCAGCGCAGCGCGGGGTGAGCGCGACCATCTCGTAGGAGAAGTGCGTGTAGCGATCGGCGGCTTCGCCGTGGCCGAGTCCGCGCAAAGCTTCGATCACCGTGTTCTGCGCTTCGGATTGGCGCGCATCGATGACGTTGTAGATCTCGGCCACATCGCCGAAGTGGGGATGAACTTTTTCGCCGTCGGTGGTTGAGATCCAGCAGTCGTGGGCATTGGGATAGCGATAGAATTTCCGATAGCCGAAGTCGCGGCCGAGCAGGCCGAACTTCCACATGTGATAGGCGATGTCTTTGCCGACGTAACCGACGGTGCCGTTGGAGCGGACGATGACTTTCTGGTCTTCCTCAGTGATCTTGCCCTCTGTGTCCTCGGAGCCTGCCCTGAGCGAAGCCGAAGGGTCTCCTCTGGTTAGAGGTTTTGCCGTTCCAGCCCGTCGCATGATCCAACAGCCTTTATTCTTGCCATCAGTCTCGTAAGTGAGCACGCCCGCTTCCTTCAGCTTGGTAAACGCCGCATCCCAGAAATGCAGGTGCAGGATTTCGCTCTCGCGCGGCAGGAAGTCGTACTCAATGTCGAGCCGGTCCATGGTTTCTAGATGGCGCTTAAGAACGGCAATCGAAATCAGGTCCGCAATCGCCGCTGTCTCATTGTTCCCTTCCTCAATCGAGTGCAGCGTCGCAGCGCGCGCCTGCAGGTTCGACTTGTCCTCTTCATACCAATGGGAGACGCGGGCATAGAGATCCCAGCATTGGTAATCGAACCGGGGCGCGGCGGCGAGCGCTTCGATCTGAGCACGAGACTTCTTCTCGATATGCAGGAATCCAACCACCACATCGGCGACCTGCGCGCCGGTGTTGTCAATGTAGTTCTGGACGTCCACTTCCCTGCCCGCAAAGCGCAGCAGGCGGACGAAAGTATCGCCGAGAATGGCGTTACGCAGGTGCCCGATATGCGCCGCCTTGTTGGGATTGATGCTGGAATGCTCGACCAGCACTTTGCCGGTGGGAACATCTGCATCTGGGGATCGGTCGGCGATGAGCGCCGTGGCCAACTCGGCGCGGCTTACGCGAACGTTGATGTACCCGGCGCCAGCGACCTCGAATCGCTCAAAGCCGGGAATCGCACCGACCCCGGCGACGATCTCTTCGGCAATCTTGCGCGGCGCCTTGCGTAGTTTCCGGGCGAGTTCGAAAGCGATCGGCAGCGCGTACTCGCCAAATTCGATTTTCGGCGGCTGCTCGACGACGATGTTCGCGATTTCCAAGTCGTAAGTACGACGCAGAAACTCGCGCAAATGTTCGACCAGTCGGCGTTCCAGATGTCGATACAAGAATGTCCTCTAACCTATTGAAGGAACAGTGATTCTAACAAACTCGCGAGGAGCGGCGGGTTTGACGGAGGTGACGGGGTTCCCTATGATGAAAGTTTCACGCGGCGCCGACGAAATCCTTAACCACAGAGGACACAGAGGTACACGGGAGCGCTCTTTCTGGATTTCCTCTGTGATCCCCTGTGTCCTCTGTGGTTCAAGCTTTTGACTTTATGCGCATAGCCTACCTCGACTGTTTTTCCGGCATCAGCGGCGACATGTTCATGGGCGCGCTGGTGGATGCGGGGGTGTCTCCAAAACTTCTGGAAGACACGGTCGCGGCGCTCGATATCGGTGCGCGGCTGGAGATTTCGCGGGTGGTGCGGGGCGGAATTTCGGCGACCAAAGTGGATGTGTACGCCAACGGCGAAAAAGACCTGCCGCGGGAAGTTTTCTGGGAGCAGCAGGGGCACGATCATGAAGACTCGCACGTGTGGGGGCGGGGCTCTGCCCCGCCCCGGACGGGGCAGAGCCCCGTCCCCACACAACATGGCCCCACACAACATGGCCACGGGCACGGTCGCAGCCTGACTGACATTTGCGAGACCATCGAAAAGGCAGCGATCAGCAGCACGGCGAAGGCAACCGCGATTCGCATCTTCGAGGCGCTGGGCGAGGCCGAAGCCGAGGTTCACGGTACGTCCATCGCGCGAGTCCACTTTCACGAAGTCGGCGCCGTCGATGCCATGGTTGATATTGTCTGCGCCGCAGTGGGAGCGGAATCTCTTGCGGTCGAAGAATGGGTATGCTCGCCGCTCAACGTGGGCGGTGGAACCGTCAAGTGCGCGCACGGAACGCTTCCCGTACCGGCGCCGGCGACGCTGAAGTTGCTTCGAGATGCGCCTGTATATTCGTCGGGACCGCAGGTCGAACTGGTGACGCCCACAGGCGCGGCGATCGTGAAGACGCTGAGCAGCCGCTTTTCGCCGTTTCCAGTAATGAAGATCGAGAAAGCAGGATACGGCGCGGGCACTCGAGAATTCCCCGAACACCCGAACCTGCTCCGGCTAACCATTGGAGAAGCTTCGCCCGCGGATGGCGCGAGTACGTCGCCGAGCACATCGCCGAGTATATCGAATGAGAGGATCACGGTGCTCGAAGCGAATCTCGATGACCTGAGCCCGCAGGTGCTCGCCTACGCCATGGAGCGCTTGCTGGCGGAAGGAGCGCTGGATGTGTTCAGCATCCCAGTGCAAATGAAGAAGAGTCGTCCCGGCGCGTTGCTCACCGTGCTTGCGAAAATGGAAGACGCGAATCGCCTCACCAAGCTAATCTTTGCCGAGACCACAACTCTGGGTGTGCGCCGGCGCGAGGAACAGCGCCAGACGCTGTCGCGACGATGGGAAACGGTCGACACGACGTGGGGTCCGGTGAGGATCAAGATCGCCAACATGAATGGCAGCGTCTCTAACTATGCGCCCGAATACGAAGACTGCCGTACGCTGGCGGAGGCGCAGCACGTGCCGCTTCGCACGGTGATGCAGGAAGCGATCCAGCAGTATCTTCGAGTTGAGCGAAAGGCTTGAACGACATAGGACACTAGAGCTACAAGCCAACAACCAAAAGCTAAGAGCCAATAGCTCAGGACCGTTCGAAATGTTGGCTGCGAAAGCACAATCGAAATCATGAGCAAAAAGTTTTACATCACGACTCCGATCTACTACGTCAATGCGCGTCCGCACATTGGGCACGCGTATACCACGATCGCCTGCGACACGATCGCGCGGCGGCACCGCATGCTGGGGGATGACACCTGGTTCCTGACCGGCACCGACGAACACGGTCAGAAGATCGAGCGTGCCGCCCAGGCGGCGGGCAAGACACCGCAGCAGTTCACCGATGAAATTTCAGCGGAATTCCGTGCGCTTTGGGATCGGATGGGTCTGACGCCCGACGATTTTATCCGCACCACCTCCGAACGGCACAAACAGGGCGTGCAGGCACTTTGGCGCAAGATCCGCGATAACGGATACATTTACAAGGGGACCTACTCCGGCCAATACTGCGTTTTCGATGAGCTTTACGTGGATGCGGCCGGGCCGGGCGCTCCCTGTCCGATTTGCGACCGTCCGACGGAAACCGTTCACGAAGAAAACTACTACTTCAAGCTCTCGGCCCTCCAGGACCAGTTGATCCGCCTTTACACCGAGCAGCCCGATTTCATCCGCCCCGAGACGCGGCGCAATGAGGTGCTCTCGTTCGTGCGCGGCGGCCTGCGCGATCTTTCCATCAGCCGCTCGACGTTCTCCTGGGGAATCCCTGTACCGGACGATCCCAAGCATGTGGTTTACGTCTGGCTGGACGCGCTGGCGAACTACATTACCGCGCTTGGCTATGGCTCGAATGACACCAGCAAATTCGACAGGTACTGGCCCGCTGACATGCACATGATTGGCAAAGAGATTGTGCGCTTCCATTGCGTCTACTGGCCGGCGTTCCTGCTCGCCGCCGGATTGCCGTTGCCCAAGGGCATCACGGCGCACGGCTGGCTGCTGTTTGAAGAAAGCAAAATGTCGAAGTCGCGCGGAAATATCGTGCGCGCGGAAACCATCGTGGATGTGCTCGGCACCGACGCCCTCCGGTACTTCCTGCTGCGGGAAGTGGTCTTCGGGCAGGATGGATCGTTTAGTTTCGATGCCCTGGTGCAGCGCTATAACTCCGATCTCGCGAATGGGCTCGGCAACCTCGCCAGCCGCACCCTGACCATGATCACGCGCTATTTCAAGGGAGAAGTACCCTATCCCTCGCACGCAGGGCACACTCCGGCGGATGCCGCGATTGCGGATGCGGCAAGAAAAGCGATCGCCGACTGCGGCACACTATTTGACCAGTACCAGTTCTCACGCGCGCTCGAAACCGCCTGGGCATTGGTCAGTGCCGTAGACAAATACATCGTTGAAAACGAACCCTGGTCTCTGGGTGATAAGCAAGACGAGGAGAGCCGCTCGCGCCTGGCAACCGTGCTCTACACCAGCGCCGAAGCTCTGCGAATTGTAACGGCACTCGCGCATCCGGTGATGCCCGACTCCACCGCAAAGATCTGGGCCCAGATGGGACTGGGAGATATCGGGAAATTCGACTTGACGCAATTGCAGTGGGGACAGCTGCATCTCGGCACAAAGCTGGGCGAGGTGCAAGCCGTGTTTCCGCGAGCAGACAAATCGGCAGTCGAGAGGATGCAGAAAATGGAAGAACAGAGTACAAGTGTGGGGACGGGCGCCTCGCCCGTCCAGCCGAGCGAAGCTCGGCAGCCAGGAGCGCCAGCCAAGCCAGAAGCGACCGCAGCCAAGCCAGCCGCCACCATTCCCGATGGCAAAATCAGCATAGACGATTTCGCGAAAGTAGAGTTGCGCGTGGCGCAGGTGAAAACCGCTGAGCGCGTGAAGGGCGCCGACAAGCTGCTGCGCCTGGAAGTCGATCTCGGAACGGAAGTGCGCCAACTGGTGGCGGGGATTGCCGAAGCTTATGAGCCGGAAGCACTGATCGGACGCAAGGTCGTGATCGTGGCGAACCTCGCGCCGCGCAAGCTGCGCGGCCTGGAATCAAACGGCATGATCGTCGCCGCGTCGCCCGAAGGCGGGAAGCCCGTGCTGGCGAGTTTCCTGGAAGACGTACCACTCGGCACGCGGCTGAAATAGCGCTGCCGAGCTTCGCTCGGCTTGGACGGGCGAGGCGCCCGTCCCCACACGGTCTCGCAACCATGTTCATCGACTCCCACGCCCATCTCGAAGGCAAGCGCTACGACAGCGATCGTGACCAAGTACTAGCTCGCGCGAAACAGAACGGCATCGAAGGCTATCTCGCCATCGGTAACGGCGACGGACCTGACACCGCCGACTGCGGGATTCAGTTAGCAGAAAAATATGACGGCAAACCGGAATATCCGCGAATCTGGGCCAGCGTGGGAATTCATCCTCACGAAGCAAACCTTGCGAGCGAAGCTGCTGACTCCCAAATGCTGCGATGGGCGCGGCATCCCCGAGTGATTGCGTGGGGAGAAATCGGCCTCGACTATTTTTACGATCATTCGCCCCGAGACGTGCAGAAGACGGTTTTTTTGAGACAGATTGAGCTGGCGCGGACGGCCAAGTTGCCCATCATCATTCATTGCCGTGCATCCGACAATAGCGAGAACGCGTGGGACGACTGCCTGGCAATGATTGCCGAGCACTGGAGCGCCAGCGGACTGGGCGGCATTCTGCACTGCTTCACCGGAAGCGTCGAGCATGCGCGACGCGCGCTGGAGATGGGTTTCATGATTTCTTTTGCCGGCAACATCACCTTTCCCAAGGCGCAGCCGATTCGCGACGCGGCTCAACTGGTCCCGCTCGACCGCATGTTGATCGAAACCGACTCGCCCTACCTGGCGCCGATTCCGCGTCGCGGCCAGCGCAACGAACCGGCATTTGTGAGGGAGGTAGCCCGCCAGATCGGCGAACTCCGCAGCTTGCCCGCGGAAGAGATAGGCTCACGAACCGCGCAAAATTTTTACAAATTCTTTGGAATCGCGCCGGAAACTGCAAACCGAGAAACACGCGCATAAGTGCGAGCAAAGTACCCGAGGTTCGTATGATGGAAATCAGACTCCGCTTTGACGCCTCGTGATCGATTAGCGTAGCAGCGTCTGGAATCCTGCTTGGGCGAAATGCCGATCGTGAGTGAACGCAGCCGTGAGTCGCTTCTCTTCCATGATTAGGAAACTGGCGCAGTCGGTGAGACTCCAACTCTTGTCGGTCATGTCCTGATATCGCTTCAGCGCCTTCTCGAAGAGTTGGCTTGTCTGCGGGACGAGCACGATCTGGGACGTATCCCGAAGCGATGCGACCGCCCTTGCCGCCGCTTGGCGCAGACGCGGCCCGTGATCACTGAAGCTGTTCAGGAACTCAGTGAGAACCATTTCGCTAGTTACGATCTGGTCGGGGCTGTAGCTACGCAAAGTCGCGGTGGCTTTTTGGTGGAGATCGTCGCGAGGGTTTAGAAGGGCGATCCAATATCCCGTGTCGGCAAACACGCGCTCCATCAGGATGTTTTCCGGCCCCCGTAAAGGTGGTGATCGAGGTTCTTCGAAAGGTCGCGGGGTACGCTTTCCCAATCGGCATCAGGCACATCCTTCGCGATGCTTTCAAACGCTGCCGCAAAACTGGCCGCGTGCTGGGAAGGCAAGCGTTGCGTCTCGCTCTCACGTTCCTGGAGCAACTCCAAGCCCTCGCGAACAACTTCGTCAGCCGAGTGATAGCGGCCGCTACTGACCCTTTCCGCTATCAGGCGCTCAACGTCCGGGCTTAGAGATATCTTCATGGCTAAACCTGAAAATAGCTTACCAGATGTGGGCCCAGTTCGATCCCCCACTTTACTCGCCACGAACCCAGCCTTCGCAGACGATGCCTCTTCTGTTACCCTCTGGAGTACATGTTTGGGGTGTGCGATCCATGGGCTGTGAGTTTCAAGCGGGCCATCCTTCAGCATGACAATCTGGAGATTTAGAAGGCCGTTATAGACTTTGACGGTGATAGTTCATGCCCGATAACAGTTTCGATATCGTCAGCAAAATCGACCTTGCGGAAGTGGCCAACGCCATCCAGCAGGCGATGAAGGAAGTCAGCACCCGCTTCGATCTGAAGGACTCGAAGTCCCAGATCGCGATGGAGGGCACCGACGCGATCATGCTTCATTCCGCCGATGAATTCAAGATGAAGGCGGTGAACGACGTCTTCCAGCAGAAGCTGGTCAAACGCGGCGTACCTTTGAAAGGGTTGACCTACGGTGCGCTGGAGCCAGCCGCCGGAAGCACGGTGAAACAGAAGATCACGCTGCAGCAGGGGATCCCGATCGAAAAGGCGCGGGAGATCGTAAAGCTGATCAAGAATTCGAAGAAAAAAGCGCAAGCCTCCATCCAGGGCGATGTAGTGCGGATCAGCAGCAAGGATCGCGATACGCTGCAGGAACTGATCGCGATGGTCAAGCAGCAGGATTTTGGCATCGATCTGCAGTTCACGAATTACCGGAGCAACTAAGGACCTTGAGTACGACGACGTCCATCAACGGGAAAGAGATCTTTGATCTGCTGCGTGACGACATTGTCGCGATCGAAGAACAATTCGAGCGCGACACGGTCTCGAATGTCGCGGCGATTACGGAGATCGGCGAGTACCTGCGCGCGGGCGGCGGAAAGCGAATCCGTCCGGCGCTGTTGTTGCTCTCTGCCAAGCTCCTCGGCTACAAGGGCAATGGCGCGGTAAAGCTCGCTACCGTCGTCGAGATCATTCACACGGCCACGCTCGTCCACGACGACATCATCGACGAGGCCCAGATCCGCCGCGGCCGTCCCGCCGCCAACACGCAGTGGGGCAACTCGATGTGCGTGCTGGCCGGCGATTGGCTCTACATGCAGGCGTTCAAGATCGCGGTGCAGGAGCGCAATTTCCGCATCCTGGACGTGCTGATCGAACTGACGCAGCAGATGGTCGAAGGCGAACTGCTCCAGATGGAGAAGCTCGGCAAGCTGATCTCTCTGCAGGAGCACCTCGATCTGATCTATCGCAAGACAGCATGCTTGTTCTCGGTGTGCATGCGAGTCGGCGGCATCCTGGGCGGCGCCACCGAGCAAGAGGAGGAACGCCTTGGCCAGTACGGAAGCGATCTCGGCTTGGCCTTCCAGATCGTGGACGACGTGCTCGACCTCACGGCTTCAGAAAGTGTGCTGGGCAAGCCCGTCGCCAGCGACCTGCGTGAGGGCAAAGCCACCATGGCCATCATTCATGCGGTTGAACGCTGCACCGCCGCCGAGCGCCGCCAGATCGAGACCATCCTGCACGACCGCGCATTCAACGGCGTCACGCACGCCGATATCCTGACCATCCTGAACCGCTACGGTTCTCTCGAATTTGCTTCCAAAGAAGCTTCCCGCTACGCCGAATCAGCGCGTAAGGCGATCTGCACGTTTCCGGATTCGGAGATCAAACGAGCGCTGTTGTGGGCGCCGGAGTTCGTGGTGGCGAGAGAGAAATAGCACTTAGCAAGCTGTCCGGGAAATTTTGCGACCCATTTGTTCGATTGTCATCCTGAGCGAAGCGAAGGACCTATGCATTCCGGCTCTACCAGCAAATCCATAGGTCCTTCACTTCGTTCAGGATGACAGTGTGAATTGATACTACGGACTTTCGCGACCCTACGCTAACTTTTCACCGCAATCCCCAGCATCTCAAAACGTCCCTTCTTCAGGAGCCGGCCCGATCCCAGAAACGCGCGGGCGGGAAACTCCCGCGAGAACAGCCTCACGTAGGCAGAGTTGAACTGTTGCCACAAAGAAACATCCGGCGAATAAACCTGCACCCATACCAGGTCGTCCATGGTCATGTCCGCTTGGCGGAGAACAGCCTGGAAACCGTCGAATAAAAGTTCCATCTCGGCATCAATACTCTCTGGCGCCTCGCCAGTCGCGAGATCGATGCCGATCCGTCCGGAGATGTAAAGAGTATCGCCGACAAGCACGGCATCGCTGAAAGGAAGACCTGCGGGACGATTCGGGAGATTGATGTAGCGGCGGCTCTGGGCCATCAAAAGCTCCTCCTGAAGTCGTACCACTCTAGCAGGAATTCTTCCGCCAAAGTCAACCAGGGTAGCGTCGGAGCGGGATTGTTATACTAAACAAACCCGTCTTCACCATGAACGACTTGCTCTCACTAATTTCGCACCATGGCTACCTGCTTTTGGCGGTAGTGTGCTTCGCCGAGGCGGTCGGTCTTCCGCTGCCCGCCGCGCTCGCCATACTGACCGCTGGCGCGGTCGCTGCCTATGGTGATCTGCATTTCTATCTCGTGTTCGGCATAGCCGTTCTGTCGCTTATCAGTGGCGATGTCATTCTCTATTTCATGGGCAGAGTCAGCGGATGGGCACTATTGGGCTTTCTGTGCCGGCTTTCGGCGAATCCGGAAACTTGCATTCTGCGATCGGCAGAATATTTTTACCGGCGCGGCAAGCAGACGCTGCTTTTTGCCAAGTTCATCCCCGGCATCAACACCATGTCTCCGCCGCTCGCCGGGAGCATGAAAATGCGGCTGGGAGATTTTCTGCAATTCGATGCCCTCGGCGCTGTTTTCTACGTGGGCGCGTACTCCCTTGCGGGATATCTCTTCAGCGACGCGCTACGCGCCATCACGCGCGGACTGCGCTCCGCTGGCTTTGCCGCTGAGGTCATCTTCGGTATCGGCCTCCTCGCATACGTCATCTATCGAATCTGGGTGTACCGCAAGTACCGTCTGCTCGACGTGATTCCACGCATACCAGCGGAGGAGCTCGCCCGAAGACTGGCCTCCGAGGCGGCTCAGAATATGCTGATCGCCGATGTCCGCAGCCACGGCTACTACGATGCAGACTCCGAACGCATTGCCGGATCGATCCGCATTGAACCCAACAACCTCGTCGAAGAAGTTAAGAACCTACCCAAGGATCGGGAGATTTATCTCTACTGTACTTGAGCGCGCGAAGCCACGAGCGCCCGGGTGGCGCGCCAATTACAGGATCTCGGATTCAAAGTGTTCGTCATCGCCGGTGGCCTGCGTGCCTGGCGCAAGGCTGGACACCCGATGGAACGAGTTCCCCACGACGACCTGGTCAAGCTGCCGACCTTCAGTTGACGCAAAATCGGTAAAGCACATCCTTAACGCATCTCCGTGACCCGTGTCCTTGGCAGAGTTGTGGCAGTTTGTTATCGTGCCCTTATGGGGAGAACGCCAGCTTTTTGCGGAGTAATTCTTGCGGCGGGTGAGTCTTCCCGCATGGGTCGCGACAAGGCGCTGCTGCCGTGGCCTCCGTCGGCGGTGGGAGACACGTTCCTTTCCGCTACCATACGGCTCTTCTTTTCTCATGTGGATGAGGTGCTGGTCGTAGTCGGCAAGAATGAAACCGCCTTGGCCCCCGTGGTGTACGCCAATGGGGCGTCGCTGGTGGTGAATCCCGATCCGGCGCGCGGACAGTTCAGCTCGTTGCGGATCGGCCTGCAGGAGGTTCTGAAACGCGGCCGCGATGCCGCGATGGTCACGCTTGTCGATCGGCCGCCGGTCCGGATGGAAACGCTTGAGACGCTCGAATCGGCGTTCGAACGGGCCGCGACAAAAAGGAAATGGGCGGTGATCCCCGAATGCCAGGGAAAACACGGACATCCGATTCTGCTGGGCCGCGAGATGCTGGAAGCGTTTCTGAGGGCTCCGGAAACATCGAATGCGCGCGATGTCGAGCACGCGCACCTGAGTGAGATCGAGTACGTTCCGGTGGACGACCCGCTGGTAGCGGTCAACGTGGATACGCCGGAGCAGTATGCTGCTTTGCCGCCACCGCTTCTGCCATCGAGTTAATTCCTGCAAGGCCCGATATTTCATGACGCGTCTCACATCTCTTCAAGCCGAATTCGTCGAAAGTATACTTCGCCTCAAACCGCTCGTCGCCGCGTTTGACTGCGACGGCACGCTCTGGTCCGGCGACGCCGGAGAAGGATTTTTTTCCTGGGAACTGGAACTGGAAAAAAGACTGGTGCCGGAACAGATCGCCCGCTGGGCGCATTCGCGGTACGCCGACTACAAAGCGGGCCAAGTCGCCGAAGATGTCATGTGCGGAGAAATGGCCACGATGCATCGCGGACTGCGGGAAGAAGTCGTACAGCAAGCGTGCGACACGTATTTTGCCGAGGCAATCGGCCCCAATATTTTCCCGGAGATGCGCCAATTAGTGCAGCGCCTGCGCGCATCCGGATGCGACGTCTGGGCCGTTTCTTCCTCGAACCAGTGGATCATCCGCTCCGGCATGCGCAGCTTCGGCATCCCGCAAAATCGCATCCTGGCCGCCGAAGCCGCAGTCGAGAATGGCACGATCACGGACCGGCTCATTCGAGTTCCCAGCGGTCCGGGCAAGTCGGAAGCGATTCGTTCGGTGCTCAAATCCGCGCCCGATTGTGCGTTTGGCAACGCCATTTGGGACCGCGAGATGCTCGCCATGTCCAAACATGCATACGCAATCAATCCAAATCCTGATCTGAAAGAGATCGCGCTCGCCAACAGCTGGACGGTGTATCAGCCGGACATGAACCACGCGGGCCGGTAGGGGTTGGGGGCCCGGTTAGTACCTTTGTTGGAATTTATGCTCCCGCCGCAAAGCCCAAAGAGGCTTTCGTCTGGGACGAGTCCAAGGGGATCGATTAGAGTAGCAGTCTTTTCCAATCGAAGGATGAGCCTGGAGAAGAGCCTGGACGGTGGTGGAGGAAGCTCCTTTCAGGTTTAGATTCGGAACCAATCTA
>CZKY01000155.1_pt1 | contig 12462 bp, 14 predicted proteins | sample 2454881 | NCBI WGS metagenome assembly CZKY01 (sample SAMEA3539301, study PRJEB10725) | soil metagenome | biome: tundra; feature: field; material: soil | place: USA | collected 2010-05 | depth 0.15 m | reverse complement strand
TTCAATTCGTCAGCGACGACATGTTTGCGCTGGTCATGAGAGCCGGGGAAACCATGATCCGCATTGCGAAGGCCAAGGATTTCACTCCCGCTCCGTACACCGTGCTCGGCTGGGAAGTTTCCAATATCGAGGAAGTCGTCGCCTGGCTCCAGAAGCGAGGGGTCGCTTTTGAGAAGTATCCCTTCGTCCAGGATAAGGAGCTAGGAATCTGGACGGTGCCCAATGGCGATAGAGTTGCCTGGTTCAAAGATCCCGACGGAAATGTGCTTTCCGTCAGCCAGCATAAGTAGAGACTGGGGCTTGGCCCGTCTCCCGCCGCAGAGTGAGACGGGGCAAGCCCCGTCTCTACGGCTGGATTATTCCCATCTTCTTTCCCACGCGCTCCAGCACTTCGAGCGCGTGCTGCAATTCTTCTTTGGTGTGCGTGGCGGTCATGATGGTGCGCACGCGCGCTTTGCCTTCGGGGACGGTGGGAAATGCGATGCCGGTTCCGAGCACTCCTTCTTTGAATAGTTCGCGGGAAAAATCCATGGTCCGGCGTCCGTCGCCAATTATGATGGGCGTGATCGGCGTTTCGCTTGCGGGAGTGGTTTGTCCTCCGATGTTGAAGCCGAGCAGGCCGAGTTCTTTTTTCCAGAAGCGCGTGTTAGCCCAGAGCTGCTCCATCCACTGCGGCTCGGTTTCGAGAACATCGAAAGCGGCAATGCAGGTCGCAGCGACCGACGGCGGATGCGACGTGGAAAACAGGAACGGTCGCGCGCGGTGATAAAGAAAATCGATCAAATCGCGCGTGCCACAGACGTAGCCTCCGAGAGCGCCGATCGCCTTCGACAACGTGCCGACCTGAATGTCGACGCGTCCGTGCATTCCGAAATGATCGATGGTGCCGCGTCCGTTGCGGCCGAGAACGCCGGAAGCGTGGGCGTCGTCGACCATCATGATCGCGCCGTATTTCTCGGCGGCTTCGCACAGGCCGGGCAGCGGGCCTATGTCGCCGTCCATTGAGAACACGCCGTCGGAGATCAGCAGCTTTCTTCCCGGCTGGTTCTTCACGCTGGCGAGTTGCTCCTCGGCGTGGGCGACGTCTTTGTGACGGAAGACGAGAATCTTCGCGCGTGAAAGTCGGCAACCATCGATGATCGAAGCGTGATTCAGCTCGTCGGAAATGATGAAGTCGGCGTTGCCGAGAAATGCCGAAACCGTTCCCGCGTTTGCCGTGAATCCCGACTGGAACACCACGCAAGCCTCGACGTTCTTGAAGCGCGCGATCTTCTCTTCCAGCTCCATGTGAATCTTCATTGTGCCCGCGATGGTGCGCACGGCGCCCGATCCGACTCCATACTTGCGCGTGGCTTCAAGCGCCGCTTCGCGCAGTTTGGGATGCGTCGTGAAGCCGAGGTAATTGTTCGAGGCGAGGTTGATGACACGCTTGCCGTCGAAGGTGCAGAGCGGCGCCTGCTCGTCTTCCAGCACGCGCAGCTTGAAGTGCGTGCCCTTGGCCTTGAGTTCGTCTAGCTGATCGGTCAGGAAGGAGAGGGGGTTGGTGCGCGTGGCTGTGGGCATGGGTCACCTCAAATCGTAAGTGAGATTACTTAAATCTAATGTGACAACTTGAAGTTCACAGTGATCCGAGTAATTACCGCTACGGGCTTCCCAGCGAGAAGAAACGGCCGATATTGCCATTGTTGCACCGCAGCGATTGTTGTAGGGAGCAGCTCGGCTGGACCAGAGATCGGCGTGATCTCACCCACGTGTCCACATTTGTCAATAACAGCCTGTAACACAACAGCGCCTTCTATGTGATCTTGCTTCGCCGATTCCGGATACAGGGGCTGGACTTTGTGAATGAGCAGTCCGGTCATTACCCCGCCGGAAATTTGCTTAGGCTCGGTCGATCCGGGTGCGGCAACCTCGCAGGGCGCGGTCGAATCCGGCGGTGCAGGCGAAGATACCGGACTTTGAGGGGCAGCGGTACCACGAAGGATCGACTCATATGGCGACTGCAAATATCCTACAAAAATGATCGTGCCTTCGGATAACGGATTCGCGAAAACCGACGCTGCCACTCCCTCTGCCTCCCATCGCATCTCTTCTTTGACCATAGGCCAGTCAGAACGGGTCACGGCGTGTTTTTGCCCTGGGAGTCCGAATCGTTTTTTCATATCAGCGATTGTATCCGCGTAGGGAGAATCCGGGAGCAACTGAAGCGCGACGAGTTGCCCGGACGCGAAAAAGGCGCTCCCTTTGCCTAACTCGGATGAGAGCCTGGCTCCGACGTGGGCATTTTGGCCTTGAAGCGCAGCCATTACCTGCCGGCAGTTGGATACATCAAGTAGAGAAAAGTCTTTCTTGTTCAGAACAAAAACGCCCTTTTGGTTTATGGCGTCTTGGGCATCTTCGGTTTTTTCTTTGGTCTTTGGATCATCGAGAAGCGATTTGCAGTAGTCCTTTGCGAGAACCTTGGATTCCGACATTCTTGCTGTAGCGAAGAAAGTTTCAGACGTTTCGCCCAGCGCGTGGCCTCCGAATCGCAGATCAGGCGACGACTGGGCCGACGAGGTGACAAACGTGAAGAGGAGGAGAGCTCCGAGAGCCGAGGACTGGCGCGGCCTTTTCATGGTTGAACTCCAAACTGGTAATTGTATCGCTCCTCGCTGTCAGACAGCGCCCTGTAAGGACCGACGGCTTTGCCACGAAACCAGGAATCAATGCGTTCCGTTGCTCATGTAAGATCCTGCTTCTTGGCCTGTCCGAGCGCGGCGATCTGGCCGTTGGTTGCGCGCAGATAATCGGCGGGCTTGATCAGGATCTGCAGGCCGCGAATGCCCGCTGAAATGGAAACTACGTCGAACAATTCGATGGTTTCGTCCACGTGCACGGGGAAGTCGCGCTTGGCGGCGAGCGCGGTCACTCCACCGCGAATGTAGCCGGTGAGCGCTTGCAGTTCTTTTACCGGGACGAGCTGAATCTTTCTTTCTCCCGCGGCGGCCGCCAGCGCCTTCAGGTTGAGTTCCTGATCGCCGGGGATCACCGCCATGACGATTCCGTTGCGGTCTTTGCTGCGGTCTTTACTGCGATCGCCGCGCGCGACCAGAGTTTTGAAAACCTGCTCCGGCGGCAAACCGATCTTGGCGGCAACCGTTTCCGCGGCGAGGTCGTCGGGATCTACATCGTACTCGCGCAGTTCGTAGTGGATTCCCATCCGATCGAGCAGCCGCGCCGCATTAGTTTTCTGAGCCGGTTTCACGTTGTATAGTGTCCATTCATGCTAGAAGGAGGCTTATCGTGCGACTTCTGCTTCATTGGATTCTAAGCGCTGTAGCGGTGTGGATTGTTGCCCACGTAGTGCCGGGCATTAGCGTAAGCGGCCCGGTGGCGGCGCTGATTGCGGCCCTGGTCATCGGCCTGGTCAACGCAACGCTCGGATTGCTGCTCAAGATTCTAACTTTCCCGCTGACGATTCTTACGCTCGGCCTGTTCTGGTTCGTGATCAACGCGCTCATGTTGGAGCTGGCGGCCGCGCTCGTGAACGGATTCTACGTGCGCAACTTCGTCGCGGCTCTGATCGGTGCCGTCATGCTGAGCTTGGTGAGTTCAGTGCTGCAATGGCTGGTCATGCCGAGCCGCAAAGCGAGCTAGGAAAATCGGGCGGATTTAATAGAGGGCGCAGAGGTCAGACTTACGCGTGCAGAGCGGCAAAAACACGCTGCACTTGCCGCTCGGTTGCATCGAGCGATCCGGAGTTGTCGATGACGAAATCGGCGGCTTTGATTTTTTCTTCGTCGGAGATCTGTGCTGCCATGCGGCGAGTTACTTCGGCACGGGCAGCGTCTTCCGAAATTCCGAGACGGCGGGCGAAACGCAGAACGCGCTGTTCGGGATGGCAAATCACGACGATTAGACGGTCGAAACGGCTGGCGGCGCCCGATTCCAGGATCAGTGCGGCTTCGACGATGGCGATGGCGTCCGGATCGCGCTGGCCGATTTCTTCCATCCATTCGTTTTCGTGTGCGATCACGGCGGGATGAACAATTTCGTTGAGTTCCTTGACGCGCGGGGGCGCGCCGCCGGGGGCGCCAAACGCGGCTTCGGCCAGCCGGGGTCGGTTAATGCTTCCGTCGGGATTCAGGATTTCGCGGCCGAAGCGGCGGACGACTTCCTCATAGACAGGGCGGCCGGGATCCATCAGCCAGTGCGCGACGGCATCAGCCTGGATCAGGTGCGCGCCGAGTTTCATAAACATCTCGCCGACGACGGATTTGCCGCTCGCGATGCCGCCGGTGAGGCCGAGTTTTAGCAATGGGTGCTCACGGTAAAATCCGCCGCCCGTCGTTGGTCGCTGGTCGTTGGTCGTTCGCTGATCGTCGTTCGCTGATCGCTATTCGTCGTTCGCCCCGAGATACGTTTGGCCGCCTCCCAAGCTCCTAAGCCCGGGTCAACTCGGGATGTCTTAGTTCTCGCCGCAGCATTGCGGCTTTTACGGTGTTGGCCATCAGCATGGCGATGGTTAGCGGGCCGACGCCTCCGGGAACAGGCGTGAGGGCGCCGGCGATTTCGGCTACCTCGGGGTGTACGTCGCCAACCAGGGTTGAGCCTTTGGTCAGAAACGTTTCTTCGCGCTTTTTGTTTCCGGCCTTGTTCCAGGCAAAGAAGCGGTCAAATTCTTTTCGGTCGGTGATCCGGTTGATACCGACATCGATCACGGTGGCTCCGGGCTTCACGAATTCGCGGGTAACCATGCCGGCGCGGCCAATCGCCGCCACCAGGATGTCGGCACGGCGGCAAACTCCGGGCAGATCGCGCGTCTTCGAGTGGCAGACGGTCACGGTGGCGTTCTGATTCAGCAGCAGCATGGCTACGGGCTTGCCGACAATGTCGCTGCGTCCGACGACCACGGCTTCCTGCCCGGCGACCGGAATCGCGCTGCGCTTCAGAATTTCCATGACGCCGGCCGGCGTGCAGGGCACGAGGCCCGGACGCTGCGTGGAAAGGTAGCCCACGTTCATGGGGTGGAATCCGTCTACGTCTTTGGCGGGATCGACCGCCAGCAGAACTTTCTTGGCATCGACGTGCGCGGGCAGCGGCAACTGTACCAGGATGCCGTCGATCTCGTCGCGGTGGTTCAGGTCGGCGATGAGCGCGAGCAGTTCTTCGGTGGTCGCGCGTTCGGCGGGCGTGTGCTGTTCGCTGTAGAGGCCGACTTCTTCCGAGCTCTTCACCTTGCCGCGAACGTAGACCTCCGATGCGGGATTGTGCCCGACCAGCACCACGGCGAGCCCGGGACGCAGGCCCGACAAGGCCAGGGCTTTCGCCTGGGCCGTGACTTCCGCGCGGATTTCACTGGCTATCTTGGTACCGTCGAGAATCCTGGCTGCCATCCCACCTCGCCGCAGCGTGCAGTGAATTGAAAGGCGATTCTATCGCATCGCAATCCTGGCGGATGGTCAATCTCGAGAACTACGGTGGTGGGCTAATTCCCTGTTGCTGAGCCGCGAGCTTCGAGCAAACCGGTTGCGCGTAGCTCGTGGCTCGTAGCTCGCAGCTTACTTACTCGGCAACACAGAATTGAGAACTGCACCACGGCTCCGCGCTGCACTCACTCCGCGGTACAATGGAGCCGCTATGATTTCGCAGGATCTGCTTGAGATGCTGGTCTGCCCGGTTTGCAAGAAGCCGGTGGTCCTGAAGGCGAACGGGGAAAATCTGAAATGCGGCGAATGCCGCCGTGTGTACCCCATTCAGGACGACATCCCGATCATGCTGGTGGATGCCGCTACGATTGACCCGGCCTGAGCCGGAGCCGACCGAGTACCCGACAAAGTTCGGTTTTCTCCCGTCATGAAACGACATTTAGTGTCATTCCGGCAACCGATGCCGCTGTTATGTCTTCCGCTCGCCTGCCGGTTAAATCCCCGCAACCTTTTGCAAAATCTTGGGTTCTAAGAGCTTGAGGCCCCTGAAGGCCGTACCTGACGGAGTACCAAAGTTACGGCATTACGATTGCATGAAACGAAATACGTTGCCGATGAATCCAATAGGGCAACGGCTGGGGAGGTCGAGGGTGAGAATGGCCACGAAAGAGATTTTTACGGTGACGGAGCTGTGCGCCTTGCGAAACGACCTGATCCAGGGCGGCATGGTGGATTCCCGCGAAGCAGCAGAACTGCTGCAAGTTTTTCTGGCGGGGCGTGGCTATGGCGTTTCGCAGACCGCTGCGATCGACGCCGCTGGGCGGGTGGAAATGGCGGGCTGTTCTCTGCCGGTGCTGGAGCGTGAACTGGAAGGGCTCGCGCTGGTAATGTGAGGTTTTGCGACACGATTGAAACGAGGTTAACGGGAAACTGACTCTAGTTCAACTCAGCGATGAACAGTTTTTCCGTACGAAGCGCCGGGCCCAATCGCCCGGCCTTTGGTTTTTCTGGGCTGCCCTATGGAGTGTTGTGTGAGGACAGGGCCGTCCCTCCGGGACTTGACTCGTCACTCCACTGTACCCCGCGCTGAAGCGCGGGGCTAAGCTGGTTCGCCCCTCCGGGGCTGGATTTTCGGATTCGGAGAGTTGTTCCGCGAACTTGCTTACACCACGCTAGAGGTTTTCAACCGCCTTTTGCAGGGTCCGCGCGATTTCCTCCGGGTCGGTTTCTGGCGCGAACTGCACGGGCTTGCCGATGCGCACCTGAATCTTTCCGGGGGCGGCAAACTTCTTTCCGGCGTGCTTGATTTCAAACAAACCATCAATCCGCATCGGAAGGATGGGGATGCGCAGATTGTTGGCGAGCAGGCCGACTCCGGTGCGGAAGGGGCAGAGGTTGCCGTCTTCGGTGTGCTTTCCCTCCGGGAACACCAACACGCTATAGCCATGATCCACGGCCTCTCCGGCGTAGGCAAAGCTCTTGCGGAAGCCGGACTGGCGCGGCAGGGGAAACAGGTTCAGCAGGGCGACTCCGAGCGTCCACTGCACGCGGTCGTAGATTCGGCCGATTCGTGCCCCGAACCCAGCGCGATCTGGACTGGGCGAGCGCAGCAGTTCGAGCGCTTCGCCGCTGGTTGCGGTCGCCAGTTTGTGGCGGATGCGCGCGGGAAGCGCCGTCTGGATGAAGCCGACATCGACATCGGCAACGTGGTTTGAGACGACCAGCAGCGGTCCGCGAACGCCGCATAGGTTCTCACGCCCGGTCACGCGGGGCCATCCCAGAAGAAACATCGCCGGGCGCGCCAGCAGATAATGCGACGCCAGGCGCAGCCAGGTGGTCGGCCAGCGCAGGGCCCAGCGGGGATAGTGAAACTCACGGCGCTCTCCGTGAGTTCCCTGCAACAGTTTTTCCAGGTCGCCGACGGTCGCTGCAGTCGCGAACTGCGTTTCGCTCAGGTCGACCTGGTAACGGTCTTCGAGGGCGCTGAGCAGTTCCACACGTTCGAGGGAACTTAGGCCCAAGCCGCTTTCCAGGTTTGCGTCCGGCATCAGGTTCTGCGCTGCGCGGCCGGTGATTCGCGTCAGCAGTTCGGACAACGGACTGGCGGCGTTCGCGAGCGCTTGTCCGCGAAGGGCCGCCTCGACCGCATCGCGAATCACGTTGCGCCGCGGTTTCTGCGTGGAACCGCGGGGGAAATCTTCCTCGGGCCAGACGAACCAGGTGCGCATGCGCTGATATTCGGCCAGGGTTTCGTTGGCGCGCGCCACGATTGTCTTCACATCGACTGTCTTTCCATCGACTGCCCGAGCGTCGCGGTCGCGCAGAATCAGCACGGCACACGGCTCGGCATTTCCGCCGCGCTCCAGACCGACGACCACGCAATCGCGAACCTCTTTCTGACCTCGTAAAGCCGCTTCCAGGTCCTCGGGATAAATGTTCATGCCCGCGGGCGTGACGATCACTTCTTTTTTGCGGCCCTTGAAAAAAAGATTGCCCTGCTCATCGAGCGCGCCCAGGTCGCCGGTGCAATACCAGCCTTCATCGCCCGCGACCGGTTGCAGCTCGCGACCGTTCCAATAATTGCTAGCGACGCCGCTGCCGCGAACGAGAATTTCTCCATCTTCCGCCAGCTTGATTTCGCGCCCCGGCAGAACTTTGCCGATGGAGCCGCGACTGGGGTGGAAGGGATGGTTCAAGCTGATCAGCGAAGTCGTTTCGGTCAATCCGTATCCCTGGACCACGGCGTATCCCAAGCGATGCCAGAATTCTTCGGTCTCGCGATCAAGGGCGGCGCCGCCGCTGATCATGGCCCAGAACTTCCATCCGAACTGGCGGCGCAGGTCGCGGAAGGTCCACCAGCGCCGCAGAAAGTGCTGACTTTTGGCGGCGGCGTAGCGCGCGGCAAAATTCTCGCGGCCGCTATCATCGGCACTGCCCTCGAGATCGCGTTCGATCTTCTGCTTCAGCGACTCGATCATGCGCGGGACGGCCACCAGCACGGAGACGCGTTCGCGGCGGATCGCCGCCATGACCTCGGTCGGGTTGAATGTGTTTTCGAACACGACGGTCGCGCCCAGCAGCGGTGGAAGAAAAATCCCCAGAAATTGGCCGAAGACGTGGCTCAGCGGCAACAGGTTCAGGAAGCGAATCGGATGCACCAGTCGTTCGTACTTCAGGTATTTTCTGATCTCGGTTTCGATCGGGGCAAGGTTGCCGACCACGTTGGCGTGGGTGAGCACGACTCCCTTGGGCTCGGCCGTGGTGCCGGACGTGAAAACAATTTCGAGTGGATCGGAAGGCTGAATCTGAGCTGGACGAAAGCGTTCGGCCCGACGTTCTGCGACTGCGGCCGCCAGATCGACGGGATCGATGGTTACGACCTTCTCCGTCGCGAGCCCCTCAAAAATGGGGGTCCGTTCGCGCGGACACAACACCAGCCTGGTTCGCACCTGCGCGCTGATCCGGCGCGCAAATTCGGGGCTGGCGCCATCGTCGATGGGAACGGCAATGACCCCGCAAAGCGCGCATCCCAGGAACGCCGCTACCCACTCGGCACAGTTCGGACTCCACAACAGCACCGCATCGCCCTTGGCGATTTTGCGCGCCTCGAGCTCGCGGGCAAACTGATACGCCACTCCGGCCACGCGCTGGTAGCTCCAACGCTCGCGCCGGTATCCTCGCGGAAACACGTAGGCGCAGTCGCCACCCCAGCGCTCGAAATCGTCCAGCGAATCCAGCAGACTTGCCCGCACACCCTGTTTAGTAGCACAATTCCCAGAACTTTACAGGTAATCGTGGCGCTCTGCCTTAGTCTGGGGACGGATGACAAGATTTTTTCTAGTTCGCAGCGTCACAGTTCGGATCGTTGTCGCACTGGGGATGTGTGGCCTGATCTCGTGCCAGCCGCCCGCTGCCACGAATGGCGCCAGTGCGGCGGCGTCTATGGCCGCACGAACTGAGAGCCACCTGACCAATGGTCCAGTGCGCGACCTCAGCCAGGACGAGTCCGCCGGCGGGCACATTCTGCGCAAGCATGTTGGACAAACCGATGAGCAACTGCGCGAGCGCCTGGGGCGGGAACCCCACATTACCGGCGCGTCGACCTACACCGACCGCTCGGGCGCCGAGCATGCCGTGGGCGCGGCGATCGAAGAATCGGAGGGCCGAATCCAACGCTGGCTCAACCGCTCCGGTGGACATCCCAACCTGGTGCTGGACTACGACAGCAAGGCTCCGATTGGCCGCACCATCAATCGTGGCGAGAACCAGTCCCGTCCGTGCGCGCACGCGCTGGTCGTACTAAGATACGCCGGGCCCAACGAGTACTACGTTTTGACTTCTTATCCGGAGTGCCGCTAATGAGCACCAACTCGAAACCAGAAATCACCGCCGCCAACTTTCCCGCGCTGCATTTGTTCCTGCGGGGCTACTTCCATGAGGATGTCGCCGACGAGTACGGAACTCCCCCGGAAGCCGCCGATCAGTTTTGCGATGACGCCGAAACCGACGAGCGCATTCCAGTTGCTCGGGAGTGGCAGCTGCTCTCGGAACTGACTCGCGCGCAACCTGCCGCTCTGAATGCGGCATTGAAGAAACTGGGGAGCGCTATTCAGTTGACTGAAGAGGAGATTCCGCAGGTTGCAGCGATCTTCGCGCGTTGCCTGGCCGTGAAATCGCACCGCCGGGTGGCCAACGAGTAAGGGCCCGGCAAGCCGCGTCTCTACCTCTCCCGAATTATGGCTCCCGGCCTACGCCCAGCGCGTCGGCGACGCGGTTAATGTAGTTGAACCAGGAAGCAATCAGCGTGATCTGCAGGATGGCCTGATCCTCAAAGCCCGCGGCCCGTAGTTTCTTGTGATCGTCTTTACCGACCTTGGTCGCGTCTTTGGTGAGCTTCACGACGTAATCGATCATCACGCGCTCCTGCGGCGTGATGGGCGCGGTGGTGTAATCGCGTTCCAGCGCTTCGACCAGTCCCTTATCCAACGTGACGCGACGCAGAAACTCTGCGTGGGACTCGATTCAATACACGCACCGGTTGGTCACCGAGACCATGGTGGCGATCATCTCGTGATGACGCCTCTGGAGCGGCAGGTCGGGGGACATCAGCGCGCCGAAGGTCGAGAACGCATGTTTAAGCGCCTGCGGAATCAGCGAGTGCGAAGCCACGATCTGGGAGCCGCCGCCTTCGGCGGGATGGATTGGAACGGCGTACTCCTGCGGATAGAGCGACTTCTGCCCTTCCATTGCCTGCCGCAGTTCTTCGTCAGCTTCCGAGAACGGAATGGTACGAATCCAGGTCATGGGTTGATCTGCCCTCCGAGATCTGGCGCGCGACCCTCAGGGGCCAAAGCCCCTTCTTTATTGGGTTCTGGGTGGCACGGCGGAAGCCGGGCCCTACCCAATACCGTTCGTCAGTTGTACACGCAGGCGCCCGCAGTTGCCAATAGTGGGAAAGCGCTACCGGGCCCGGTGCTGGTAGCATTACGTTGAGTCGCTACGGACCGCGTGAGTAAACATATTCTGTGACGCAGGCTCGTTCTCAGGAGGGCTCGGATGCCGCAAGATAGCTTGACGATCACCGACAACCGTACCGGGCAGAGCTACACCCTTCCCGTCGAAAACGGAACCATCCGCGCGATGGATCTGCGCAAGATCAAGACCGGCCCCGAAGATTTCGGCTTGATGACCTATGACCCCGCCTTCATGAATACCGCTTCCTGCCGGAGCGCGATCACCTACATTGACGGCGATCGGGGAATCCTGCGCTACCGCGGTTATCCCATCGACGTTCTCGCCGAACACTGTACGTATCTCGAGGTTGCCTACCTGCTTCTGTTCGGCGAACTGCCCAACGCGAGTGAATTGAAAAATTGGGTGCATGAAATCACGCACCACACTATGCTCCATGAAACCACCAAGAAGTTCATGGAAGGCTTCCGCGACAACGCGCACCCCATGGCGATGCTGGTGAGCACGGTGGCGGCGCTGTCGACGGTGTATCCGGATTCGAAGAACATTCACGACCCCGCGACCCGGCTGCTGCAGATCAAGCGCCTGATCGGCAAGATGCCCTCCATCGCGGCCTTCTCGTATCGCCACCTGGTCGGATTCCCGTATATCTATCCCGACAACGATCTCACCTACACCGAAAACTTCATGAATATGCTGTGGAAGATGGTCGAGCCGAAGTATGCCGCCAATCCCGTGATTGCGCGGGCGCTCGACATCCTTTTTATTCTGCACGCCGACCACGAGCAGAACTGCAGCACGAACGCCATGCGCGCCGTGGGCAGCTCCCAAAGCGACCCCTACCTGGCCACGGCTGCGGCCGCCGCCGCTCTTTCCGGCCCCCTGCACGGCGGGGCAAACGAAGAGGTGCTGCGCATGCTGGACGAGATCGGTTCCAAGGACAACGTCCCGGCATATATCAAGAAGATCAAGGAAGGCAAAGGCCGGCTGATGGGCTTCGGGCACCGCGTTTACAAGAACTACGATCCGCGGGCCAAGATCATCAAGTGGGCCGCCGACGGCGTGTTCGAAGTTACCGGACCGAATGCCAAACTTGAGATTGCTCTCGAACTCGAGCGCATCGCGCTCGAAGACGATTATTTCGTGCAGCGCAAGCTCTATCCGAATGTGGACTTCTACTCCGGCATCATGTACCAGGCGATGGGCTTCAAGCCGGAGATGTTCACCGTGCTGTTCGCGATTCCGCGCGCCATCGGCTGGCTGTCGCAATGGCAGGAAATGCTGACCGACCCCGAACAGAAGATCGCGCGCCCGAGGCAGGTGTGGATCGGGCACGACACGCGGGAATTCGTGGCGATCGAGAAACGGGCAAAGTAGAACTTGGATCGTGTAGGGACGGGCGCCCTCGCGAGCCTGCCCTGAGCGAAGCCGAAGGGTCCAAGCCGGGCGCAGCTCGGCAGCTGCCTGTGGTCACAGCAATGTTGGATTTCGCTCTAGGAGTCTGTCGGGAATAGATTCTCCAGGAGCACCAAACATCACAGTTTTTCCAGAGGGTACTTCGGCTTAAGATGCGGCTATG
>CZKY01000122.1_pt1 | contig 12521 bp, 14 predicted proteins | sample 2454881 | NCBI WGS metagenome assembly CZKY01 (sample SAMEA3539301, study PRJEB10725) | soil metagenome | biome: tundra; feature: field; material: soil | place: USA | collected 2010-05 | depth 0.15 m | reverse complement strand
CGCATACCTTCTTCTTATCAGGTTGTGTTGTGGAAACAAGAGAGTTTTGTGGTACTGTGCTCGCTCCGAATCGAGTTTTTCCGCATCCTGTTAGATAGCGGTAACGTTCTCCGCTTGCCAGATCGCCCAACGGAATTCGGATAAGCGCAAGGAACAACTAGAACATGCCGCAAAGGTAGCCGCGTTGTCGATGCCGGAACAGACCGCGCTTCAGAAGGCTGGTGACGCGTCAGGATTCAAGTATCCGGCATCGGAAATCTTCCCGTTCATGAACTGGAGAGCGGCGATACTGGCGAGTAATGCTGTGAGCAGAAAGAGCATTCAGCGCTAACTTGTCGAGGAAATCAATCGAGATTTCGCCGGTGGGAAGGCCTTCACTGCCAGTGAAAATGGTCAGACAAAGATTCGTGCCATGGTTGTCAGTAGGAAACTTGGCGTGTGCAACTGCAGCAACGCTGGTCAAGCTGGTGCAGGAGAGAATTCCAGAACGGTTTCGTCTAGACCCGATTCGCGACGTGCAGGTTCTTTGCCCGATGAAACCGGGGACCGCTCGGCGTACGCGAACTGAACACAGCCTTGCAGCAAGTCCTCAACCCAACCCGACCCGGTCAGCCTGCCGTTGAGCGGTTCGGATGAGCGGGCTGAGAAGCGGAGGCGCGGACTCCTCGGCTCGGGTCGGCATTTTGGTTCCCGACTTTACCTATATGGGAGCCGAATCGGGTTTCTTCGTTCCCGGCTCAGAGTGCGCGTTGACGTTCGCGTCGATCCGGATCACCTGAGATTTGCTCGCGCCAGCCGACGGCTTCTCGGGCGGCGCCGCAGTAGCCATTTTGGGAGCTAAGGTTGGGGTTGCGGAACTCGCCCGGGCGGGTGTGCTGGTCGAAGGCGCTGCTGCTGGGGAAGACGTGGGCGCCAGAGCAGGAGCGGGTTGCGTCGAGTCCTGGGGCGAGCTTACGGGCCGCGGAGCTGGGGGTGTGCTGGACTTGCGAAGCTCGCTATAGCCGAGGTAGCCGAGCGCGGCCAGAGCCAGGACAGCAACAACTGCCATCAGGATTTTTCTGACGCCGCCCAATCCTCCGGAATCTTCTTCGTCCAATGCGGCAAAGGACGGGGCACCGGTAGTGCTCACCGAATTCAACGTTGAAAATGGAGCGGCGTCGTGCGACGCACTGGCGGGCTCGGATTCAGCGATCTTCGACTTAACGATCTTGTTCTCTTTCGCTGGCGGAGCTGTCACTTCTTTGGCCGGAGCCGGTGCTGCGGCTGATCCCGCGGCCGACGTGAAAGCGGAACCGGTATTTTGCGCTGGTACGGACGTAGCGGCGATGTTTGCAGCTTCGTTCTTGAATACATCATTCTTGACTACGTCGTTTTTGACTGTACCAGCGGATTCGGGCTGCCGCGATTCCAATGCCGGCTCGGCGGCAATCGTAGTCTTGCTTTGTTCGGCGGGCGCAGGAACGACCGACGGACTGTCCTCAATTTTTGCCAATGCTGTCATTGTCGGAAGCCCCGCCGCTAGCGTCCCCTGAATGGTCGCCGTCATCGGTGCTTCAAATTCAGGAGGTTCGGGAGGGCTGGGAGGTGGAGCAGTTGCTGCAGCGCTTCGACTCGCCGGTGGAAATGAACTGCCGGCGGATACGGAAGTTGTTTTCGCGGGCGTTGACGGAGCTGCCGCGCCGGCAGCATCAGAATTTTTCCGCAGAAGTCCTCGCGCCGCCCGAAGCGTTCCCTTTGCCTGCTCGACATTGATCGGCTTGGTGAGCACAAGGTTGGCGCCGATGCGGTAGGCCTTGGCCACGCCCGTTGGTCCTTCGACCAAAGCAAGGGCCAGCGAGCTTTGATTGGAGCTGGAATTTCTAGCGCTCTTGAACAGCAGGGAAGCGTTCTGCTCGTTCTCGCAGTCCACGACGATGGCGTCGTAACGCTGCGCCATCAACTTCTTGACCGCCGCAAAAGGTTCATGAACCGGCTCCACGCTGAAGTCCAGTTCGCTGAACACCTGACTTACGAAACGAGCTAGTTTTTCATCGGAACAGAAGAGTAAAGCTTGGTAACCCATGATGAGGCCAGCCTAGGTAATGTAGTGGGTAGCAGCAAGTTACGTGGGTAATTGAATCACCCTCGATTTGCCAGCAGATTCCGCAGGTTGTCGTTCGTTCCGAAGGCGATTGTGATGGCGGTTGTGAGCGCGGCTGTCGGGGCAACAAATTCTTTCTGCTTTCCGAATCCGTGAATAAAGAGCTCACGTCAAACACATTCACCGGCAGAGGAGAGTTCGTGCCGCGCCCCGCCGCGTCCGGCACCAGCACCGCACCACCGGGAGGTGCGCTCACCACGATCCTCTGCAACTCCGAACTGTCAATCAAAGGAATATCTGCTGGAACCACCAGGGTGCTGTCTGCTCCACGCTCTCTGCAAACCGCTGTTGCCATTTCGATGGCGCTGGTCTCTCCGGAGTTGTCGTGCGCCACGACCTCAAAATTGAAACGCGCAGCCAACTCGCGGCTCGTCGCCTGTTCTGACGCAGCACCATTGTCGGGGTCGGCGTCCTTCCAGAACGCGAGGAAATCCTGGTAGGCGGTTTTCGCTTTGGCGGTGTCGCCGGAGAGGGCATAGTGGCATAGGCTATCCAGCGCCGAGCAGGAATTCTCAACTACCGCTAACAGGCGTTAGGGCACTCGGTTGGCCACTTTGAACTGGGTGGCCTTGCCCACGTTGGGCGAGGGCCCACGAAAGCCTGTTTTATGCCGCAGATCTGGCATTCACACCTCGCGATAGAACTGGCGGCAAAAACGGATTGAGGCGGACATCGAAGAACTGTTTGGCGAACAGTTGGGGCGACGCTGTGCAGGGTCAATCAGGAGAAACTAAAGTGCGGTTGGCTTACATGGAATTCGTTGAACCGACCCTGATGGATGTGGCGCGCGAATGCGTTGGACAACAAATCCTGCATCTGAGGATTCTTCCCTTGTTCTTGTCAATTGGGGCGCACCTAGCGACCGACGTCCCCGAACAAGTGAATCAGGCGAGAGCGCAGTTTCCCCAGCTTGAGGTCGAGGTGCTGGCGCCCGTCGGTGAGGATTCCCGATTGACTCGATTGATTCAGCAGATTGTGATTGAAAGACTGAATCATTGACGAGCTGTGATGGGACGAGGTGATTGGGCAAAGAGGACGGCTGGTAAGGCAGTAAAACAATTGCCGTTGTCGGAGTTCAAGGACCCGCCTGTCGTGAGGCGACTCAAGGCGATCTCGCTACAATCGGATCCGCGTATTGGTCCTCTGAAAGCCTTGATTGCTGGCGATAGAAGGGCGATTGGGCGCATGGGTGCAACTGAGTTTGCACCCAAGATTCGTAAGCGATACCAGACCAATGAGTTAGGTGTTGACTCTACTGAATTCGGGACCAGGGGGTCGGAGGTTCAAATCCTCTCTCCCCGACCAAATATTTTGCAATCAATCAATTGCGGTGTTTGTGAGATACGCGTCAAACGTGTAGTTCGACGGTTCCAGGTCCTATTTTACCGGCCAACTGCTGTTCACAATCAATGACTTAGGAATTGAAATGAACCCCTAGCGGAAGAACCAGGGGGTCGGAGGTTCAAGTCCTCTCTCCCGCCAAATTCTAAAGCACTTATCGGAACTCTCAGTGGGCGCAATTGGGCGCAATTCAGGGAGCGCGCAGCCCAACCCCACCCTCTGTGCTGAGGATTGCGACGGTGGTTGTTGGTGAAATGGGCAAGTGCCACCCCTGCCAACGCCGCTGCTTCTATCTTGTCCGGTTCATGGCTCAGGTACCGGGCGGAGAGCACCTATCTGGAGAAGCAATTGGGTGGCACGGCTCTGTTCTTTAGAGGCTCGATCGGAAAGGTCGCGCCGCTTGGCGCTCAGGTCTCGCTGCTCGATCCAGTGGCGTTCACCTGTTTTACAAAGCCTTTTGTTCCCTGAATGCACGACCGATGCCACGCGCTTGATACTCTCTGCGCGGACGTCGCCGATCGCGAAGATGCCGGGAACGCTTGTCTCCAACGGGAAGGTGGCCGCGCAAGATTCCAACTGTCCATAACACCTGCACCGGTTTTCACAAAGCCTTGAGCGTCTAGGGCAACGCAATCCCCTAAGCCACGCAGTTGTTAGGATCCCCACCGGCCATCATGAATAAACGCTTGATTTCATGGCACTCGATCACTTTGGTCTTAAGGTCCTTCCAACGAATGCGCTCCAAATGTTTCTCGCCTTCGAGCGCCTCGACAATCGTGAGTGTTCGCAGCGAGATGTTCTTCGAGGCCTCGATCCGCAGATCCCGGTCAAGTGACTGCGTGTCACTGGCTGCCAGTCGTTCTTGCCTGCCAGGCCACGAGTCCCTTGAGTCTTCATGAGGAGTGGGTGCTGGACTCGGCCTGTGATGCCTTTGGGCAAGTCGTGATGTCCGCGTCAGACTTGTCGGGAAACCCTACTCTGCTGTCGGGAATGCCGACATGCAGCCGAGCAAATCCCTCGTAAGTGATTGCATTTGCTTGATGGTGTCTGGATTGCTTCTTCTGGAGTCGGGCCGCTTCCTTAGCGGTAAGGAGGTCAATCTACCATGGCAAGTGATTGGACGTTTTGGCTGCAAGTGATGAACCTCGCGCTGGTCGCAGTCACAGTATTGGCAGCGCTGTTGGTGACGGGCGCTGTGGGCTGGGAGTTGTGGGCGCGGAGAGATCACAAGGAGCATGCGGTGGACCGCCTGGATGCGGGAATGTGGGCGATGTCGCCGGCGGACCTGCACAGTCTATCCGTACCGGGGTTGGGGTTCACAATGGCCGACGGAGGCGAGAGAGTGAAGCCTTCGGAGGCAGAGTCTCCAGAAGAGAAGCCCGAAGACAAATTGCGGCGAGAGTGAGTTATGGCGTGCCCCTTTCTTAAAGAAGGCCGAGCGCGATACTGCCACGCTGCGCCAGTGCAGAAGCTGATCCTCGACGGACCCGGGGTGGTGGCCGACGGCGGCCGATGTACGTCATCGGAATACCGGCAGTGTCCATTGGCCGCCACCAGCCCCGCGCAACTGGAGCGCTGTCCGCATCTGGAAGAGGTCCGCGTGCAGTATTGCGGCGCCTCGTCGGTCCCGAAGCTGGTGCCCTTCAGCGACTCGCAACTCTCGAGCTGCACCAGCAACAGCTATCGCTACTGCGATTCCTATTTGTCGCTCGCGCGGCCACACGCGACGCCGCCGCCACATCTTCTATATAGCCCAAACCATTTCTGGTTAGACACCGAGGAATCCGGGTTGTGCCATATCGGGGTCGATGGGTTTCTGGCCAATGTGACGGGGACCGTGGATGGCGTGACGTTCGTCACGCTGCATGGAAGCCATTGTCCCGCTCTCACGCTCACGATTCATGGCGTGGAATGGCCGATGAGTTTTCCGAACCCGCTGTTGATTCAGAGAGTGAACAGCCGTGTGCGCAGCGATCCGGCAAGGTTGACCGCCGACCCTTATGGCGCAGGCTGGTTGTTCGAAGGCTGGGAACTGCCGGGCCGGACGCGCACCGGCCTCATCTCCGGACCGCAAGCTGCAGCCTGGCAGGCTGAGGAGCAGGAGCGCCTGGCGCGCGAAATCCACGAGACGCATGCCTTGGACTGTGATGGCGGCGCGCCCGTACGCGGAGTGGCTCAGTTGTTATCGCGGCAGCATCTGGTGTGTTTGTTCCAGCATTTCTTTTCCAGGAAGGACTGGACGGTGGAGGAATGAGCACGAGGCGGAACATTCTTGTCTTCGGAATTGGGCTAGCGGTGACGCTGTTGGCCGGGTGGGTGGCGTTTCCGCGCGTGCTCTACGTGCAAAAGCAACAGCCGCTCGAGTTTCGGCACAAGACTCACGCAGAAAAATCTGGGATGGCGGAATGCAGCCAGTGCCATGCCCTTCGCGACGACGGCACGTTTGCCGGGCTTCCCGCGATGGAGACTTGCGCCGGCTGCCATTCCGAGAAGATGGGAACGAGTACGGCGGAAGCAATCCTGGTGGACACGTACATCAAGCCGGGCCAGGAAGTTCCATGGTTGGTCTACGCGCGGCAGCCGGCGAACGTCTGGTTTTCGCATGCCATCCATGTGAAGCGCGCGGCTCTCGGCTGCGTCGAATGCCACTCGACGTATGGCGAGTCCGACGAGGTAAAGATTTATCAGCAGAACCGGATCAGCGGTTATAGCCGCGATATCTGGGGGCACTCGATCTCGCGCCTGCGACGCGCGCCGCACGAGGGCATGAAAATGAGCGACTGCGAAGATTGCCATCGCCGGCACAACCTCGAGGTGAGCTGCCTCGGTTGCCATGAATAAAGGAGAAGCATGAAGCTCACACGACGAGATCTGCTGTGGGGTGTGGCTGGGACGGCGGGTCTGCTGGTCACACCGGTGCCGTGGAAGCTGCTGGATGACCTTTCCATATGGAGCCAGAATTGGCCATGGATTCCGCAGCCCGCACATGGCCCGGTCGAAGTGAAGCAGTCGTTCTGCACCTTGTGCCCCAATGGATGCGGAATGCGCGTGCGAATGGCCGGGGGGTGGCCGGTAGGGGTCGCCGGAGTAAGCAGTCATCCCATCAGCCGGGGAGCGTTGTGCCCCCTGGGATTCGGAGCGCATCAACTGAACTGGCATCCGCGACGTTTGCGCACCGTGCGTCATCGGGCGAGTTCTTCCTCGTGGGAAGCAGCACGAGTGGCGTTTGCCAAAGCCTGCAGCGAGGGTCCAATCGCGATCATCGATGGCTACCCGGGACGCGCGGCTTCATCGGTGTTCGAGACTTTCATTCAAGAGCGGAACGGCAGCTATCGCACGGTGCTTGGTCCGGAGACTCAAGCTCTCGTGCCCTATGAACGCTGGAGCGGCGTGCCTGCGGCCGGGTTGGGCTACGATTTTGAGAACGCGCAGACCATCGTCAGTTTCGGCGCGCCGTTGCTGGATGGCTGGGGCACTCCGGGACGGTTCACTCGATTGTGGGCAGAGCGAGCGGCGGGATCGACGGACCCGCAACTGCGCCTGATTCAAGTCGAAACTTCGTTTTCGAGGACTGCCGCTCGGGCGTGGCAGTGGGTGCCAATTCATGCTGGCTCTGAGGCCGCTCTGGCTGCGGGCGTGGCGCGCGTGCTGCTCGAAGAGCACCTGGTCCCGACACATGGCCCGATGCCGCCAATGACACTCGCTGAAGCTGCCGAGCAGACTGGGCTCAGCACCGGCGCGATTGCCGATCTGGCGCGGACGATGGTTGCACGGCCTCCCGTGGTGGCGATCGCGAACGACGACAATCCGGCGATCGCAGCATTGAATGTGGTGCTGGGCGCCGCCGGAGCACGCGGCGGCATCGTGAAGAAATCGAAGCATGCCGAGTCGTATGCTTCCGCCGACACCGGCATCGACTCGGCGCGTGCGGTGCTGATCGATGCCACCGTCCCTTGGGACTTTGCCCCACCCACGAATGCCGAGGTCTTCCGCTTCGCTGCTTGGGATGGAGGATCAGGCACAGCCGATTGGCTGCTGCCGGCACCCGGCTTCCTGGAAGAGTTGACCGATGTTCCCACCGCGCCCGCATCTGCAATTGCGACCTATGGGGTAGCTCCCAGCTTGCTGAAGGCGCCGCCGGAGGTGCAGAACGCGGCACAGTTCCTGAGCGGCATTGATCCCGCTTTGATTACGGTAGAGAAAACCATTCACACCCGTTGCGCAGATCTCTTCCAGGGGCGCGCGGGTACTCTGCAGGGACAGGAAGCTACACCCGTTGCGAAGTTCGCATCCGTTCAGAAGCTCGAAGAACAACTCTGGAAGGGAGCAGTCTGGATCGACGAACCGCCGCATTCCGCTGCCTTTCGATGCGAGTTGAAGGAATGGCCGGCAAGGGTCGGTTCCGCCCACCCCACGAACTGGTCTAAGGAATGGCGCGCGCCGGTTTTGCCTCCCTTAGCCACGAAACTCTACCAGGAATCCAGCTTACGTGAAGCGCCGGATCGGAGGAACGTATGAACGCCCGTTACGGCATGGTCATCGACCTTGATCGCTGCACAGGTTGCGGCTCATGCATGGTGGCATGTGCAGCCGAGAACAATGTGCCGTCGCTTCCACAAGCGAGTCCTCGAACCGGAATAACGCCGATGTTGGTGCGCAAGGTGTCGAACGGAATGGAGGGAGGAGCACAGCGTGAAGTGTTCATCCCCATCATGTGCATGCATTGCGAGCACGAGACGCCATGTGTGAGCGTGTGCCCGCAGCAAGCCGTCGAACTGAATAAGGCCACCGGAATTGTCATGCAAATGCCGCAGCGCTGCCTGGGATGCCGGTATTGCATGACCGCGTGTCCCTATCACGCGCGCTACTTCAACTGGTGGGATCCAGCGTGGCCTGCGGGAATGGAGAAAAGCCTGAATCCGGGAGTTGCGGCGCGGATGCGCGGTGTGGTGGAGAAATGCAATATGTGCCATGCGCGGTTGCATTCTGCCATGGCGAAGGCCGCAGCCGCGGGAAAGCGGGAAATCGATCCTGCCGACTACGTGCCGGCTTGCGTCGAAGCTTGCCCGACGGCGGCGATCCGGTTCGGAAATCTGGCGGACCAGAACGATCCTGTCTCTCACGAAGCGCATTCCCCGGACGCATTTCGGCTGCTCGCACGCCTGGACACCGAGCCGAAGGTTTACTACAAGTCCAAGGAGGCGTGGGTGAAAGCGCTGGCAGAATCCAAGTCCGGTCCTGGTTCGGAGGTCAAACATGGCTAGCTCCGCTTTGGCAGATAGTCGCTGGATCGCCCGAGGCGCAGAGCGGACCTCGCTCCCCCAGTTCCTGCTCTGGCTGGCTCCCTGGGCCGTTGTGCTCGCGCTGGGGGTGTATGCGGCTGGGCTGTGTCTGGGTTACGGGCTGAACCAGACCAACATGGACAACCGGTTCGCCTTCGGCCTGTGGATTTTTCTGGATCTTGGCGTCATTGCGCTGGGCGCGGGTGCGTTCTTCACGGGATTTCTGGTTTACATACTGAAACGCGCCGAACTGCAGCCGATCCTGAACACGGCTGTCGTTGTTGGCTTCATCTGTTACAGCGGCGCGGTTGCCATATTAATGGTGGACGTGGGGCAGCCACTGCGCGCTTGGTTCACCTTCTGGCATCCGAATACGCACTCGATGCTCACCGAGGTCACTTTCTGCATTTCCTGTTATTTGCTGGTGCTTTGCCTGGAATACATACCGATTCTGCTGCGCAACCGCCAGTTGCGCAAGCTGCCATCGTTCCTGGTCTTTGAACATCAGTTGCACAAAGTGGTGCCGGTGCTCGCAGGCGTGGGAACGTTGCTCTCGTTCTTCCACCAGGGATCGCTGGGCGGGCTTTATGGAGTGTTGCGCGGCCGTCCCTTCGCTTTCCGGGAAGGGTTTCTGATCTGGCCTTCAACATTCTTCTTGTTTATTTTGTCTGCGATTGCTTCGGGGCCGAGCTTTCTGATGTTGGTGACGGCAACCGTCGAGAAGGTAACCGGTCGACGGCTGGTACCGCCGGACCTTTTCCGGCGCCTGGGATTTATTTCCGGTGTGCTGCTCGCGATCTACGTCGCGGCTAAGTCGATTGACACGCTGATATGGTTGAACTTCACTTCGCCGTCGGTGGGATTTGCTCCGTGGCAGTATTACAGCTATAAACCATTTGGCACGCCGATCCTGTTTGCGGAGATTGTGCTCTTTGGCCTGCTCCCGGCTTTTCTGCTCACCTACCGTCGCACAGCCAAGCGGCGTGGATTGCTTCTGAGCGCGGCAGGACTGACTTGTGCGGGCATACTGCTGAACCGCTTCGTTCTCACCGTGCAAACCCTGGCACTGCCGACTTTGGCTTTCGACGAGTTCTTGCACTACACGCCGAGTTGGCAAGAGGTGGCGAGCTTCGGTGGCGTGCTTGGATATGGCGTCATTGTCTACTCCTTGTCGTATCGCTACCTGCCGCTGTTTGCACGCCCGAAAGGGGATGATCCACATGTTTCCGGGGATTGATGGGTTTCATTGGAGTTTGGGTCACATTCTGTTTCTGTCTCTGTTTTTTGCCGTGGCGCTGACCATTCTGGTAACCGTTGTCTCCGCCGTGTGGCGCACTGTGCGCGACTTCCGCACTAATCGGGCGATCGAGTTGTGCTGGAAGTCGGATTTTGCGCAGTTGCCCGAGACGGAACGCCGCTGCCGCCACGAACTTGCGGGCAGAGTGATTTCCAGAACCTGTGACAACGCCTTTGATTGTCGCCACTGCAGCAAATACTCACAGTTCGCGGTGTTGCCGGCGAGAGGAATCGTGCACGACCTGGGGCTCAATTATGCAGAGGACCGCTTCTACCATCGGGGCCACACCTGGGTGAGGCCGGAGGAGGACGGCACGCTCACCATCGGTCCCGATGAATTGGCTGAGCATCTGATCGGCACTCCTGATTCCGTCGAGATGCCCGAGATGGGCAGTAAAATCGAGACCAATGGGACCGCCTGGCGCATGAAGAAAAACGGAAATGAGATTCGGGTTCGAGCGCCGATTGAGGGGACGGTCGTTGGTGTCGGAGGCCCGAAGCAAGGCTGGTATCTGAAGATGCGCCCGCGGCTGAATCCAAACGACCCGGCAACGCTGCGTCATCTTCTACGAGGAGCCGAAGTTCACGGGTGGCTGTCTCGGGAGCTGGAGCGATTGCAACTGCAACTCCGGGCGCCAAACACTGCACCCAGCCTGGCGGACGGCGGGGTGCTGATATGTGGCCTGATGGACGCCATGCCGGAAGCCGACTGGGACACGGTGCTCGCCGACACATTTCTAGAAACTTGATGCTTCGGTGCTTCGCCCGCGGGCTCAGTGCGTGATCGCGTAGTGCTTGAGCTTGTCGTAGAGCGTCGAGCGATCAATGCCCAGCGCAGCGGACGCCTCTTTGACGTTGCCGTGTTTCCGTTCCAGTGCGGCAATGATGGCCTTGCGTTCAAGTTCGTCGAGAGAAACATCGGGGACTTCCCAATTCTGTGACGACCCGGGGCTTCTCTGGAGCCAGGAAAAATCCTGCTCGTCGAGCGTGCCGTTGCGACAGGTCACAATGGCGCGCTCGATTACATTTTCTAACTCGCGCACATTGCCCGGCCAATCGTAGGCAATCAGCAGCTTCAAAGCTGCTGCGGAAACACCGCTGATATCCTTGCCCAGTTCGCAAGAGATGCGCTGCACGAAGTGTTCCGCCAACAGGGGAATATCCTCGGGCCGTTCGCGCAGGGGTGGGATGCGAATCTCAATCACGTTAAGGCGATAGTACAAATCCTCACGGAACCTCCCCTGCTTGACCTCTTCAGCCAGGTTCTTGTTGGTGGCGGCGATGATCCGTACATCGACTTCTACCTCTGCATTGCCTCCGACCCGGTAGAAGCGGCGCTCCTGCAAAACCCTCAAGAGGTCGGCCTGCAATTTCGGTGAGATATCGCCGATTTCATCGAGGAGGATGGTGCCTCCGTCCGCCAGTTCAAACTTTCCTTTCGCTTGCGCGGCGGCGCCGGTGAAGGCGCCTTTTTCATAGCCGAACAACTCACTCTCCAGCAAGGTCTCGGTCAGCGCGGCACAGCTCACGGTAATGAATGGCTTGGCGGCGCGGTCGCCGGAGAAATGGATGGCTCGCGCCACCAGTTCCTTGCCCGTACCGCTTTCGCCCCGAATCAGCACCGTGCTGCGCAGGCTGGCGATGTCGTGCGTCAAGGCCAGAAGCTCTTCCATGCGCGGATTCTTGGTGATGATGTCGTGGTGCCGGTATTGACGGCTGATCTTCTTGCGCAGAATCGCATTCTCGCTCTGTAACTTCTTGAGCTTCATGATGCGCGAGACCAGCATCGAGATTTCCTGGGGATTGCAGGGTTTGACGATGTATTCCTGCGCTCCTTCCTTCATGGCCTGAATAGCGGTATCGACGGTAGCGTAGGCGGTGATGATGATGACGGACGCTTCCGGCCGAATGCGGTGGATCTCCATCATGGTCTCGATGCCATCCATGCCTCCGGGCATCTTGAGATCGACGAAGCAGATGACGTAATTCGTCGCTTTGGCGAGTTCCAGCGCCTTCTGTCCATTGGACGCGGTGTCGACCTGGTAGCCATCTTCGCGCAACCAGGCTGCCATCGATTCACACATCACGTCTTCATCGTCCACGACCAGGATTACCCAACTCTTCTTCATACTCCTCCTAACGAAGCAACCGCTGCACCAAATGCATTCCGCAGCGCACACAGTATTGTTCTTCTTTGCCATCAACCAACTCGATGTGGGTGGCGAGGCTCATGGCACACTTCGGATCGGAACAATGAGCAAGTCCGAAGGTGTGTCCCAACTCGTGCAGTACTTCCTTGACCGTGCGCTCGCGGAGCAGGCTTTCATCTGCGGGAAGGCCGTAGAACTCCTGATGCAGACGGCAAAGCGAGACCACGGCGATGGGACCCTCAAGATGCGCCTGTCCAAACAGAAAAGTGAGCATCGGAATCGCCAAGTCCACGTCCGTCACCCCAAGAACCC
>CZKY01000019.1_pt1 | contig 12535 bp, 6 predicted proteins | sample 2454881 | NCBI WGS metagenome assembly CZKY01 (sample SAMEA3539301, study PRJEB10725) | soil metagenome | biome: tundra; feature: field; material: soil | place: USA | collected 2010-05 | depth 0.15 m | reverse complement strand
ATCATTGCGATTGCGAGATGTGCGAGAAAAGAGCGTAGTGAAGTCAAAAGAACCTCCTCAGGCAGTCACTTTCTTGTCTGGATTGATCGCCGAGAATTATAGGACGAAGTATCAGCAAAGAGGTAGTCAGCCCCTTGAGCCCAGGGCTCAGGGATTACTTCCGTGTGGCCGACTATTCGTGAATTGGCGCGCGCACCGCACGCCCAGGAAACACGCCCTCGGCTAGCAAACCGAAAAAGTTGTTCCTAACGCGAAGTTCGGCGGTTACTGCGTCAGTAGCCTGAGCGTTTGGTGACAGGATGCCTTGCCTCACCGTCGAATCAAGGCTGGACACCCGCATAGAAAGGAATCGCGCCCCGGGCGGCGTTCTTGTAAACAACGCCGCCCTTCATTACAAATACAACGCGCCGAACGGCGGTGATGTCTTTCAACGGGTCTCCATCGAGCGCAATGATGTCCGCTTGAAAGCCGGGGGCGATCGAGCCAATCTGATCGCCCAAGCCTAGCGCTTCAGCCCCCAGCGAGTTGGCAGAGACCATCGCTGCCATCGGGTCCACACCGCAGTCACGCACGCGATCGATGAACTCCTCGGCATTGCGCCCGTGCGCGCCCGCCACGGCGTCCGTGCCAAAAACGATCTTCAGTCCCGGAGTGTTCGTTGCGTGTCGTACCATCTCGTGGTCCATCGGAAGGATCTTCTCCATCGCTGCAAATCCCTCGGCAGTGTAGCCGGCTGTGCCGAGATACTTTTCTTTGTTCAGTAAGTAGTTCTCAATGACTAGCCCGGCTTGTGGATCCAAATAGGTGCCCTTCTCTGCCATCAATTTCAAGTCGTCGTCTGTGGCCAGCGTACCGTGCTCAACCTCGGTGCAGCCCGCGAGAGTCGCGGCGCGGACCGCCTCTTTGTAAGCGTGCACAAGCGTGCGCAGTCCCTGCTTCTTTGCTTCATCACACGCCGCGTTCAATTGCTCCTGCGAAAGAGTCATTCCTCCGCCCTGGCGAATGGACTTCGACGCGAAGATTTTGATCAGGTCCGCGCCGGCTTGCTTTTGCTTCCTCACATAAGCGCGGATTTCATCGGGCGTGCCGGTCGCCTCGCCTCTCCCTTCGAGCGGCTCGTCGGCCGTCAGGATGCGCGGGCCAGGGAGTATTCCTTTCGCGATGGCATCGCGAAGCGGAATATCGTTTGGCGAGCCCACACTTTGCACCGTCGTGAAGCCTGCCATCAGCGTCACCCACGCATTCGACGCCGCTTGATAGGCATCCTCTTGGGTTGTTCCTTCCGTGCCTGCGTTTTTCCCGTCCTTGCCGAAGATCCATGTAATGTGCACGTGCGCGTCAATCCAGCCAGGCAACACCGTCAGGCCGCGCAGGTCATAGTCCACCGGCCCCTCGACCTTAGGACCTATCGCAACAATCTTTGAGCCCTCGATCACGATCCGAACGTCATGGAGTATGTGACCCTTGCCATCGACCACCACGCTCGCGGCAATTACCATGCGTTGCCGCGAGGCAAGCGTCTGTGAAGGAATTCGAGGTGCCAGGGCGCAGACGCCAACAATGCTGAGGATGCATGAAATGACCTTTGCAGGTCGCATGACCGCTCCTTCTTCGGCTCGATCTGAAGTGCGAACCAATTCTGTCGCTTTCCTGAACCAGAATTCCGATTCGGACCTCTGGCTTGTGCATTGTAGGCGTCTAGCCCGCAGTCTGTACAGAAAGCGCGTGGACGCTGATCAACTCAGGCGGCGTCTTTGCGCTTGTCGCCACGTTTGCGGACATATGACAATCCGCGTTTGAGTTCCGAACTGAGGTCAAGGTTCTCTGTCGCAATCTGCACGGGCTCTCCGCCGGACTCAAAGCAGCGTTTCTGATCCGATGACGGGCTACATGGACATTATTGGATTATGGAAGAGTTGCCGACCATCCAGGAGTCATCTCACCACTTCCACCGTTATCCCGTCATAATGCCCTCCAGTACGCGTTCGGATTTGGAACGACTTGTCGAAGGGGTTGTGGAGCGCTACTGATCTTCGGTTAGAGCATTGCCGTGTTATTTTCCCGCTTCCGGTTGCGTCACCATGAGCGCAGGAACCTCCTGCTGTTTCACCAGGTTGTTATAAGCTGCTACATCGGTAGAGAGAATCACCTTCCATTTTGCCAGCTGTTCATCGACAGCTTTGCTGAGCATATCGAATACTTCGTAGGACTGCTTCGTGGGAGCCGAGTCGGCACTGCCCACGACACCGCTGAGCGCAACCAGGTGGTCGTTCAACCGAACCGGAAAATTGAGCACGTCCTGACCGCTCTTGGCCCTGGTCTGAATCAGCGCTTCTTCCACCACCGTCATCTTCGTATCGAGTGTCTTACCGGCATCGGCAATGACCTTGGCGCGGGGGTCGCTCTTCAGGCGCGTGCCAATCGTATTGATCTGCTCGCGAAGATCGCGAATCTGAATGATGGTATCGTCCGTTTCCGTGATCTTGTCCCGAATCTTGAGAAGCAGGTCGAATTGTTTTGCCAAGTCCTCCTGTCCTATCTTCAGCCGCGGATCAGCCTTGATCTCGAGCGGTGCGGTGTAGGTCTTGCCTAGCACCGTCAACCGTACCTGATACATGCCCGGGAGCGCTTCCGGACCGTTGGTATTGCCGCCCCAAAGCGGCGCTTTTGGCACTTTCGTCGCTCCCTCGTAGCGCAGATCCCAGACGAAGCGGTTCAGGCCCGCGTCGGCCGGCAAGCTGCCCGTACTGCGATCGCGGTTGAAGAAGTCTTCCTCCTCGTCGCCAGGTTCTTCCTTTTTGGGATACTTGCGGATGACCTTTCCCGCTGTATCGAGTGTCTCCAGCGTGATCTTCGGGGCTTCGGATGATTCGGTATCAGTCTTCCTGGTTTCGGCGGAAGAAGTCACCGGGCTTGCTTCATTTTTTGCCGGGGCGACCTCAGCACCGGCGCCCGAAGCCTGGGGTTTCGCCTGGTCCGGTTTCTTGAGTGCAGCTTTCAGCCAGTAATCGATGACGGCTCCCGCCGCCGGGTTCTTTCCCACGGCGCCGCTGGGGACAAAGAACGAACCCCGAAAAACCGTATGGTTCGCCGAGGCGGGCGCGAAAAGGTGGGCCTCCTGTTGCGGAATCGAATCTTCGTATTGCTCAAGCGGAGTGATGTCATCCAGCACCCAGAAGCTGCGTCCGTGCGTTGCCACCACCAAGTCAGTGTTCTTGATCACCAGGTCGTTTACCGGAACTGTCGGCAGATTTAGCTGCAGCGATTGCCAGAGAGCGCCATCATTGAAGGAAACGTACACACCTTGTTCCGTTCCGGCGAAAAGTAAACCCGGACGCCCGGGATCGGCCCTGACAGCATGGACATAATCGTTCGCCGGAAGCCCCGCCACTAGTTTGGTCCAGGTCTTCCCAAAATCTGCCGTCTTGAACACGTAGGGTGCGAAGTCGTCCGACTTATGGCGTTCGACCGCGAGATAAGCGGTCCCCGCATCGCGCGAAGAAGCCTCGATCATGCTCACTGTGCCCCAATCCGGCATCGCCTTGGGGGTGACGTTCTCCCAGTGCTGTCCGCCGTCGCGCGTGAGTTGAACCAGTCCGTCATCGGTCCCTACCCAGATCAGGTCTTTCTGTACCGGCGATTCCACCACCGAAAAAATCGTGTCATACACCTCGACACCGGTGTTGTCCTTGGTAATCGGACCGCCCGAGGCCATTTGTTTTGACTTGTCGTTGCGCGTCAGATCGGGACTGATGATTGACCAACTCATCCCGCCGTCGTTTGTCTTGAACAGCACTTCGCCCGCGAAGTACATCGTCTTGGGATCGTGCGGCGAAAAAACAATTGGCTCCGTCCATTGGAACCGGTGTTTGACGTCGCCCGCAGCCCATCCGATTGGATTCACGGGCCAGGGGTTGACCGCCTGCTCTTGGCGGGTGCGGTGATCGTAGCGCGTGATCTCACCGCCGTAAGAACCCGCATACACGATCTCCGGGTCGGTCGGGTCGGGCGCGATGTAGCCGCTTTCGCCGCCACCTACGTCGTACCAGTCGGGACGATCAATCGCACCCGCGGCGCTCGCACTGGCGATGGCCACAGTGGAGTTGTCCTGTTGGGCGCCATACATGTAATACGGAAACCGGTTGTCGGTCGTGACATGGTAAAACTGTGCGGTGGGCTGGTTATACACGGTGCTCCAGGTGTCGCCGCCGTCGACGGATATAGTGGCGCCGCCATCGTTGCCATTGATGAGACGCTTGGGATTCGTGGGATCGATCCACAACGCGTGATTATCTCCGTGCGGCTCGCGCAGTCGGCTAAAAGTCTTTCCTCCGTCATTGGACCGATACGCCCCGGTGTTCAGGATGTACACCGTATCCGCCGACTTCGGATCGGCGAAAATGTGCGAGTAATACCAGGCCCTCTGGCGAAAACGGTGGTCGTCGGTGGTTAAGCTCCAGGAATCGCCTCCGTCGTCCGAACGATAGATTCCACCTTTCTCTGCCTCAATGACTGCCCACACCCGGTTGGGATTTGCGCCGGAAACCGTGACCCCGATGCGGCCCAGAATGCCCTCCGGCAACCCGTGGCCTTTGAGTTGCTTCCAGGTTGTTCCGCCGTCGCCGGAACGATAAAGGCCGCTTCCCGGGCCGCCGCTGTCCAAACTCCACGGGGTCCGCTTGGCTTGCCAGAGTGCCGCGAACAGGATGTTGGAATTGCTGGGATCGAACACGATATCGATGCCCCCGGTCTTGGCGTCCTTATAGAGCACCTTCTCCCAGGTCTTGCCGCCATCCTGCGTGCGGAAAATCCCCCGCTCCTCGTTATCGCCGAATGGATGTCCGAGCGCGGCGACGAAAGCGATGTCAGGATTCTTGGGATTCACCGCGAGGCGCCCGATGGCATGCGTGTCGCCAAGGCCGGCAAACTTCCAGGTCTTGCCCGCGTCGATCGACTTATAGACACCGTTACCGCCGACGATGTTGCCGCGAATACACGCTTCTCCGGTGCCCACATAAATGACATTCGGGTCAGATACTGAAACCGCGATCGCTCCGATCGCCGGCGACGCATCTTTCTGCTTGTCGAAAATGGGTTTCCAGTTGAGGCCGCCATCGGTCGTCTTCCATACGCCTCCGGCGACTGCGCCAAAATAATAGACGTTGTCATGGCCGACTACGCCCGACACCGCGACCACACGCCCGCCACGAAATGGACCAACCAGTCGATACTGCAGACCCTTCCAAGGTCCCTCACCCTCTTCTTTGTCTTTCTGAACGTCACCGGCCGGTTCACTCGTAGTCGCTGCCTGGTTCTGTTTGGCCGCCTTCGTTTGGCTGGAATCGGGGGCTTGCGTCGGTGGGTGTTTCTGCCCGGATACTGAGCCAGTAAGACACACAATAAGAAGGGCGAGTGTAGTCGTTCGCATTTTTTTCTCCGGAGACGTAAACGATACAGCCAGCAGGCACAGATTCACAACCAGAACTGACTCCCGAAGGCGGCTGTGGAAGGGCGAGCGCCCTGCTAATTATTGGCGAAAACGATCAGATCCGCGAAAGCTTGCGAGCGATCTTGGGCGGGTGACGGGCAAACCGGCAGTTATCGGCATGCGACTCATCGGCGGTTGAACAGCGACCCACACCGGAAGCTGGCTCCGGAAGTTGTCCCGAAGTCGGCTTCGCGGAAGTCGGGCCCACCACGATACGCCGAGGGGCGGCAGACTGGGCCACTTCGCCGAGTCGGCGCTTTTGACAAATGCGTGATCGGCCGGTCCGCGGCCCCGAGAGAACCGGCAAGGAGTGCAGGTTTGCACTTCAGTGGATCCAGTTCTTCAGCGGCCTGCGGGTTTCCGTGACATTGTCATGGCCGCTGCCAGGCGATTCGACGGATTCTTCGAACTTTCGCATCGCCTCCCGCTTGTGTTCCTTCCAGTTCGGTACATAAATCCACTTTTCCTTTAGAGGCTCCCACGGCCAGAAACTCCGGAGAGCGGTAAGCTCGGCGTCGGAGTACGGACCAGACCCAATCAGGAGAAAGGTGCCGCATCCTGGGCAACAGCGCTTCTTCCTGAAGCTGAAGTCCCACCTGCAACGGGGGCAGTGATAGCGCTGAGGCTTGGCTTTCAAGATGCACCTCTAAAAGACTTCCTCCCGATCACGCTGAGCTTGATCTGGCGGTAGCGGGCGAGGCGGTCTATGAGGTCACCTACGACAAGCCCCGCCGACCCACCACCCGCTCAACAACTGGACAAAAGGGTAGATCGCCATCCAGACGAGATCGAGAAAAAGAAAACTACCCGCTAGGACGTGAACCAAGCCGGTGCCCAGACCGTGAGAGAAGTGACAGAAGGCCGTCAATTTGGCTGTTGTTCGGTCAAACGCCGCCGCGGTTTCCTTTTTCAGTTCCGCCGCTGGCACTGGCTGCGCAGCGAGGCAAACGAGCATCCCGGAGAGAAGCACAACCCCGGCCTTCTTCGAGCTTGATCATTCATTCAGCGGTCAGCCTGCCTCAATACGCACTGGCCGATTTTCTCCAGTCCTGCTTGAGCTGCTCCATAATGTCATCGGCCAATATGTTTCTATCAAAGGCCGCGGATTTTGTGGTCTTCCAAATGGGTTTCTGAGAGCGACGGTCCACAAGGGTAACTTCTGCAGCCGTCCGCCGTACCACCACCTTGGCGGGCACGATTGTGCTCTCCGTTTGACAAGCGAGAATCGCGTCAGCGTCTTCCGGCTTTGAAGCGATCCCGACCGTCGACCATTTTTCGAGACGAGCCTTGACCAGGAGCACAAAATCATCCGAGGACGGAGCCACATAGATTGTCCTCACCTGGTGCAGCAGAAGGGGGCCGGCTGAAAAACTGGCCTGTGCGGCCAGGAATCCTGTGGAGAGTAACAGCCCCGCGAAAATTAGCAGGATCTTCCAGTTCACTCGCAGAGGTGCGTAGTTTATTAGTCGGGAGTTCATAACGCTCCACCTTCCTTTCTCATGCGCTGCTTCTTACGCGTGTGCGGAGCTTGCCGAACTCGTAGGTTCCCAAACCGCGCTGGGACGCCATTTTCAAATAGGGCAGAGAGGAAACTTCCAAATCCCAGTAGGCCTTCGCCACGTAAGCGTCGAGCGCCACCGGATCGGTTCCGGCCACCAGCGTCTTCTTGAGCAGGACATCGTCAAGGTTGCCTCCCGTGGGGCCGTTCCGGATGAGCACGCGATAGCAATCGATGATGGTAAGAGTCGGACGAATGAAATCAGCGAGGTCCACCAGGCTTTCGTGGATCTTCTGGTGCAACTGATGGCGTGGTCCACCCAGGATGCCGTACCAGTTCTTCATCCCCAGAGTCGTGCCGGTCAGGCTGTGGTGTTTGGCGATCGGGACGTTGATGATCTTGTCGGCATTCAGGAAGGGATCGAAAACCGGCCAGTCCCGCAGAACCTCTCCCTGCAGATCTACATCTTTAAATCTGGCGGGATCGGGCAGGATCACCTCGGCGCCTTCGCGCCGCGCTGCCTCGGCAATGCCCGACCTCTGAAAACACCGGCGCGGTTCGTTACAGCTCACGTCCGTCACGATGACCCGCTTCGCCCCTGCGTTCCAGCACTGCCGGACGATCTCTGCGACGATCCTCGGATTGGTGTTGGCCGCCTGTTCTGGAGTGCGGTCCCAGCCGATGTTCGGCTTCACCAACACGATGTCGGCGCGGGAGACGAAGCGATGGATGCCGCCCAGTTCTTCGATAGCAGTCCTCGCCAGTTCTTCGGGATCATCTCCCTGGATGACCGCCATCTCGGGCAAAGCCGCGTCAGCCGCTACCGTGTGACTGCGCTTCAAATTGATTGCCAGCTCTGCCTTGGGGCGCTGGCTCTGTTCGCTCAGCCAGAATCCGAGGCCTGCGGTTCCGGCAGCGATTCCTCCCACGCGGAGCAGTTTGATTAACGCTTCACGACGGTTGAGTATGGTGCCTTCGGTCGGCGGCATATTGCTTTGACCTCTTTGCTTTTCTAGATTCTAATCTCGTTTTGGTGGCAGACCTATGCAGTCCGTCACAATGCCGTGTGCGAAACAATCGACGCCTGCCGTAAGGGCGGCTCTGACGCTGATCGGATTCAGCGCGGTCATCGGGCAGATCGTTCTCATGCGGGAGCTCATCGTCGTTTTCAACGGCAACGAGATTTCGCTGGGAATTATGTTCGCCACCTGGCTCTTCTGGACCGCCGCCGGCAGCAGCTTGAGCAGCGGTTTTGCACTGGGCAGGAACAACTCTCGCCGGGCGGTCGCCGCGCTCGAATGCCTGCTCGGCGTCAGCCTGCTGCCGACGATCTGGGCATTGCGCGCCTCCAGAACTTTTTTTCAGACCGTGCCGGGTGAGTTGGTTGGTCCGGTGCCGATGCTGCTCACATCGCTGGCGTGTCTGAGCCTGTTTTGCGTTGTCTCAGGGGCGCTTTTCGTGGTTGCGACCCGGATGTACGAACAGGAGTGCGCCGTTTCTGCTCGTGTCGCTACCAGCTCGGCTTACTTGCTGGAGGCCGCTGGTTCCGCCTTGGGAGGGATCCTGGCCAGCATTGTTTTGCTGCGTTTTCTTGAGTCCTTCCAGATCGCTACCGTCGTCGCCCTCCTGAACCTATGTATGGCAGCAGTCCTGTTGTTCCGGATGAGCCGCAAGCAGCTTGGGGCCGTGACGGTGGCAGCGGCGGTTTTCGCGTTCGCTCTCCTTACAATCGTTCTCCTTATATATGTTGCACCGGTGTTGGACAGGTCCGCGCAGGTGCGCCTGTGGCGGGGATTCCGCCTGCTGGGATCTCGCGACTCGATTTACGGCAACCTGGCGGTCATTGAAACTGGCAATGAAACCGGGAACACGGAAACCGGCAATATCCGCAGCATTTATGACAACGGCGTGATTCTTGCCAGCGCGCCGGACGAGAACGCCGCCGAAGAGGCGGTTCACTACGCTCTACTGGAGCACGCGGCTCCGAGGCAAGTTCTGCTGATCGGCGGCGGCGTGAACGGCAGCATCGCCCAGGCGCTAAAGCATCCCACCGTCGAGCGGATCGACTACGTTGAGCTGGATCCCGCGCTCATCGACATGGCGCGGCAGTTCTTTCCCGTGCAGTCCGCTCCTGTTTTCTCGGATCCTCGGGTGCACGTGCACTACGCGGATGGCCGATACTATCTCCGGCACTATCTCAAGACAGCGGGCGACACATTCGACGTGATCATTCTTAATGTGCCCGACCCGCAGACCGCGCAGTTGAACCGGTTCTACACGGCCGAGTTCTTTCGTTCCGCTCGCGATCACCTCGCGCCCGGCGGACTGCTCGCCTTGCAACTGCGCTCGTCGGAGGATTACATCAGCCCCGACTTGGCGGAATTCCTGCGCTGCATTCAGCGCACCCTGCGGGAAGTTTTCCCTTACGATGTCGCCATCCCAGGCGAAACCATCCACTTCTTCGCCGCTACGCGGCCCGATGTTCTGACGGACAATCCCCAAACGCTGATTGCAAGATTGCAGGAGCGGAATCTGAAGACACAGTATGTTCGGGAATACTTCATCCCCTTCCGCATGATGCCCGATCGCATGGAGCAGGTTCGCGAGCAACTGCGGCCGCTGACTTCGACGCCCGTAAATCGTGATTTCGAGCCGATCGCCTATTACTTCGATGTTGTGCTATGGAGCACGCAATTCAAGTTGGGCTATTCCCGCTGGTTCCGGGACGCCGCGCACATCGCTTTTGCCAGTGTCATCGATGCGGTCCTTACTGTCTTATTGTTGGTGGCGGTTCTTGTGGCGTTTGTGCCGCCTCGCGAGAGACGCGCCCGTTCTGCCGCGGCGTGCTGCATGGCTGCGACCGGATTTACACTGATGGCTCTGCAGATTTTCGTGCTGCTCGCATTCCAGTCCGTCTATGGTTACGTTTACCACCAACTGGCGATCCTTATCGCCATGTGCATGGCAGGCATTGCCTTCGGAAGTTGGCTGGGCATCCGCCGCATTCGTTCCAGCGATAGTCCCCCCAACCGCACTATGGCAACCGCGCAGTTCCTGCTCGCTCTTTCTGGTCCTGCGCTGATATTTGTGGTTAGCCTGCTGTCGAGGATTTCCGGGATGGCGGCAACATGGCTGGTGGCGCAGTTTGTCTTCCCGGCGTTGGCTGCTCTCTGCGGATTACTGGGGGGCTATCAATTTCCTATCGCGACGGAGATCTACCTTTATGACTATGACTATGACCGCAGCGGTCGATCAAGGCTGGGCACACTCTATGCCATCGATCTGCTGGGCGGATGCGCGGGCGCGCTTTTGTTGAGCAGTTACCTCATCCCGGTGTTTGGTTTTTGAAAAACCGCATGGCTCAGTGCGGCGGTAAACCTGGCGCCCGCTCTCCTGGCCGCGCGGGTAAGCCTGGAGGCGAAGATGTCTCGGGCATAAGCGCTTGCGGCCGGTTCTCGCCGAATACCACCGCTGTAAACATGAAGATGTCTGTGTTCTCATCCTTCCAGCAGCCGGAGCGCATACCCGCTTTGGCGCAGGTTTCTTCCAGGAACCTCTGTCGATCCCATCGTTCGTCCACCGGTACCTGCGGAAGCAAAAGGCCTTCGTACGCGCCGTTTTTCATCAGCAAACCGTGCTGGCCAACCTTGATCTGTCGAATGTCCAGCACGCGACGAAGGGGCGACAGCACGGAGACTTCATAATCGATTTGCGGCAACTCTGAGGCGGATACCGGCTGGAATCGGGTATCGCGCAGAGCGGCCAGCGTGGCCGTGTCCCGCACGGTCATGTATAGAGGTTTAACCGCGGAGGTATAGCCGATGCACCCCCGCAGTTCTCCCGATTTGCGCAGGGTCACGAACGCACCACGCTCCTCATTCAGCACTTCGCTTGCGCTCGCGGTTGGTTCATACGGCTTATTCTCCCGTACCGCGTACTCCACCGACTTGCGAGCCAGCGCGAGCAGTTCGTCTTTCTCGTGGCCAGTCAGTGAGAATTGCGGTTCCACTGTCTTTCCGCTTGGAGTTTTCAAAAAGACGTCCGCGCTGTATCCGACCACGCGCGAGTGGTCGCCTGTGATGTCGCCTGAATTGGCGTACTTGAGTACCACGGCCTGGTTCGCTCCCATGCGCTCGGCGGCAATCATGGCAGCTACGATGGGCGCGCCGCCACAGGCTTCCCAGATCCGCGCCTCGAAGTTCCGCGACATGCTGAGGTAGTCCCACGCCTGAAGTGCATTCAGCGTTTTATGGTCGATCTTCACGGCTTCGTTGTAGGGGTGATAGTGCGATAAATCGGAACTGGCCACGATCAGCGTGTCTTTATCTTTGCCCTGGATTAGTTTCGCCAGAGCCACACCCAGCGCACGGCTGCTTTCGTAACTCTGGTCTCCCATGACGACGGGCACGACTTCGAAGTCACCCAGCACCCGTTGCAACCACGGCAATTCCACCTCTAGCGAATGCTCAGCGCCTTTCGGCGTGGGAACATGCCCCTGGCTGGAGAATTTGATGGTTGGACTCATCTGCACGAGTTGCTTGGCAAACGCTTTGTCTACCGGGACTACACCGAGCGGCGTCACATAAGCGTCGCCCTCATAGACGGAAGTGAAATCAAACGCCTCGTAGTGCGACGGTGCAATCACGACCACGCGCGAAAACTTGCGCCCTTTCAGCGCCGCGTAAGTGTAGGCAGCGACGGGGCCGGAGAACTGATAACCGGCGTGAGGCGCAACCACCGCGAGGATCGGGTCGTTGATCGGCGGCGGAGACGCATGCGCCAACATGTCATCAATCATCGCCGAAAGTATCTTTGGGTCGGCCGGATAGAAGCCGCCGGCGACAGCGGCTTGTCTCACGTTCTCTTGTCTCACGTTCTGGAGATCGGCAGCACGGACATGCTGCAGTGCCGCAATCGCCAGGATCGCGATGACTAGAGCCGCCAGCCAATACATTTTGGGGCGCATCTTGACATTCATATGCGAAAACTCCTCTCGCGCTTTCATGCGTGCCAAATACCAGGGATCGGCTGCCCGCAGAATGGGCAACTGCCCTTGCGGATCAGCATCCGACTCGCCGTGAACCCTACGCGTTCCACCAACATGCGTTGGCACTTCGGGCAGTAGGTATTTTGCGCAGGATGTCCCGGCACATTGCCGATGTATACGTAATGCAGCCCCTCGGCGTCGGCAATCGCCTTGGCACGCTCCAGAGTGGGCACCGGCGTGATGGGCAGGTTCTTCAACAGGTATTGGGGATGAAATTGCGTGAAATGGATCGGCACATCCACGCCCAGGTTTGTCTTAATCCACCGTGCCAGGCCGCGGAATTCGGCATCGCCGTCGTTCATCGCCGGCACCACCAGGTACACGATCTCGGTCCACTTGTTCATCTTCCGCAGCGTGACGAGCGTGTCAAGTACCGGCTTCAATTCACCGACGACTACATCCTTGTAATAGGACTCCGTGAACGCTTTCAGATCGATCTTGACCGCGTCCATCTTTCCGTACGCCGTCTTCAGCGCCTCCTCTTGTATGTAGCCATTCGATA
>CZKY01000022.1_pt2 | contig 13091 bp, 11 predicted proteins | sample 2454881 | NCBI WGS metagenome assembly CZKY01 (sample SAMEA3539301, study PRJEB10725) | soil metagenome | biome: tundra; feature: field; material: soil | place: USA | collected 2010-05 | depth 0.15 m | reverse complement strand
ATCACTTTGGGCCGCCATCGAAAGAGGAAACCGCAGCAGGACTTACGACTTACGGAGAGGCCCCATCACTGAAATGGGACTTGCTGAAGAAATCCGATTCTCCCCGGCCCACCCTCCATTACGGACAGGTCCTCCCTCAGGCGCAAATCGATTTCCGCAGGACAATTTCAGTCGACCGTTCGAATCCCGTTATTTGCTGCGAGGAGCAGGCGACGAATCTTAGCGCGTATGACCGGCCGATTTCCTGGAATGAGCACGTAACCTTCGGGCCGCCGTTCCTCGAATGTGGGACGACCGTCTTTGATATGCCGGCAACCCATGCCAAGGTGTGCCCTGCTAGCTACAGCGAACAGATTTTTCTGCAGCCGGATGCTGAGTTCAGGTGGCCTAATGCTCCGACAAAACAAGGCGCAACCACTGACTTGCGACGGACTCCAGATCAGCAGTTCGGGCACTATACGATGCAACTGCTGGATCCAGCCCTGCAAATCGTTTTTGTCAGCGCCTGCAACCCATCTCAGAATTTCCTGGTCGTGTACGCGTTTCGGAGAGCGGATTTTCCCTGGGTTGGCAACTGGGAAGAGAGAAACAACCGCACTGCGCCACCTTGGAAAGCGCGAACATTTTGTCGAGGAATCGAGTTCAGCACAACGCCTGACGCAATTCCCCGCCGAGAAACGGTCGACCAAGGTTCGCTCTTCGGCGAACGGACCTACCGATGGCTTCCAGCGAAGTCGCGCCTGACGGTTCGCTTCCTGATCATGTTATTCAAAACTCCGGATGCATTCTCGGGCGTGAAGGAAGTCTCGATCAGCGGAGGAGTCGCTCGTGTCGTTGAATCGGCACCTGGCGAGCGCGAACTGACGGCTCCAGTGGGAAATTTCTTGTAGTCGCTTTTCGCAATGGTTGAAGAGTTTGCCAACGAATTCATTCGTTTCGCAGAACATCTTGGAAATGGTGAAGGAGTCACCCGGCCCTCATGAGCCTGCTTGCCATCGACATTGGATCAAGCGCATGCAAAGCCGTGCGGTTCGCGGTCAGCGGGGAGATTCTGGCTCAACACACCTCGGCATACACTCCCGATTTCCCTCGCCCGTCGATGGCGGAGATGGATCCCGAGAAATTCTGGCACGCAATGTGCGCCTCCAGCCATGCAGCCGCAAGAGACGTAGTTGATCCCGTACAGGCACTCTGTCTTAGCTCGCATGGCGAGACTTTTGTTGCGCTCGACGCGAACGGCAGACCTGTGGCCCCCGCGATTCTCAATCAGGACAACCGCGCTGTCACCGAAGCCGTTTGGTGCGAAGAAGCGATCGGTCGCAAACGCCTGTTTCAAGTCACAGGGTTAGTGATGCATCCCATGTATTCCATCCCGAAGATCATTTGGTTACGCAAGCATCGGCCGGATATCTTCGCCTCGACCGCATGCTTTGTCTCCTTGATCGGATACATCCTGCAGCGGATGGGGCTTCCTCCATACGTTGACTATTCCCTGGCGTCACGCTTCTTGGCCTTTGACATCCGGAAACGCTGCTGGTCCGAAGAAATTTTAACGGCCGCTGGGTTGAGCAAGGAACAGTTGCCCGTGCCGGTTCCCGCTGGCTCCATTGCGGGAAAGCTGAATTCTGAAGCAGCAAGCGATCTTGGTCTTTCTCCGGGCACGCCGGTTGTACTCGGAGGTCACGACCAACCTTGTGGTGCGTTGGGAGTGGGAGTGATCGGCAAGGGACGCGTCTACGATTCCATTGGAACCTACGAGTGCATCGTCGTTGGCTCCGATGAGCCGTGCCTCAGCGACGCGGCATTACATGCCTCGTTAAATTCTTACTGCCACGTGGTGCCTCAGAAGTTCGTGACGCTTGCTTACTTCCCCTCCGGCATCATGGTGAAATGGTTTCACGATTTGCTGTACAGCAATGGATCGGGCCACGTCACTGCGGAAACCATGGGCGAGAGTCTCGAAGCCGACCACTATTCCCTCTTAGAGGCGCACGTCCCCGAGGGCCCCACCGGTTTGTGCATCACTCCGCACCTGATTGGCACTTGCAATCCGGAGTTCAACCCGTTCGCGCGAGGAGTGATCGCCGGGCTCAATCCAGCAACCACTCGCAGTCAACTGTATAGGGGCATCCTGGAAGGATTGGCCTGTGAGCTGTCCCTGATAACTGAAATGCTGGCGGAAGCTGCCGGAGACTTCGGGGACATTTACGTGACCGGCGGTGGCTCGCGCTCGGCGCTCGGACTCCATTTGCGCGCGGCCCTCACCGGCCGCCGCCTCCATGTCATGGCGTGCCAGGAAGCTGTGTGCCTGGGCACCGCGATCCTGGGTGGTGTCGCCGTCGGCGAATACCGGGATGCAAGCCAGGCGGTCGATCAGGTTGTCCATGAAATTGCTGTGCTGGCCCCGAACCGGTTAACCGCCGCGAGCTATGCGGCTCCAATGAACCAGTACCGGACATTTCGCGCGGCCATGATGGCCCGCGCGGATTTTCTTACCCACAAGGAGGAGTGTTGATTAAACCTAATGTCGGATTCATCGTCTACGGTATTCACAAGGATGGGCTCAAGGACCCCATGGGTGTGCCATTCATTGATGACGCCATCGTGAAACGTTCAAAGCAAGCTCTCGTGCAAGCTGGACTGGGGGTAGTGGAGCACGAAGTCGTGGTGGCCACGAAAGAAGAAGCCCGCGCCGCCATGAGGAAAATGAAGTCCGACGAGGAGATCGACATGATTGTGCTCTTCTCGGGAACTTGGGTCTGGGCTGCGCATCTGGTCGGAGCAATCCGCGATTACGCGGGAGGCGGCAAAGCTGTGCTCCTGTGGACGCACCCGGGGTCACAGGGCTGGCGACCTGTGGGTGGACTGGTTATGCATGGCGGACTGCTGGAAATCGGGGTTCCCCACAGTTTCGTCTATGGGGAAGCCGGCGACTCGGAAACAATTCTTAAGATTGTCAGCTACGCGCGTGCCGCTCATCTGAAGAATTCCCTGAACATGTCTACCCTGGGGACCTTCGGTGGTCGCGGGATGGGTCAAACCTGCGGAGTTGCCGACCCGTCCCAGTGGATGCGGATGTTTGGCGTGGATATCGATTCGCGCGATACCACCGAGCTCATCCACGCTGCGGAGAAAGTCTCTACGATGGAAATTTCCGATCTTCAGCCTCGTTTAGAAAAGCACTTCGGCGCTGCACCCGACAAAAGCGTCGTCAACGAGCGTTCGATCCGCCTTTATCTTGCTCTCAAGAAGACCGTCGAAAAGGAGAAATTTGATTTCTATACGATCCAGTCTTTCCCTGGTCTGGCCAACGACTATTCCGCAACTTGTTTCGCTCAAAGCATGATGTTGGAGGATGGCTATGGAACTTCCACTCTCGGTGACTTCAATACTGCGCTCACGGTCTGGCTGCTGACCAGGCTGAGCAAAGAGCGCGTGTACTACGGTGATCTGCAGCACATTGATAAGAAGAAGAAGGAAATCAAGATCATTGGAGACGGAGCTTGCCCGCCCTCACTGGCTAGCAAGTTAGGCCCGGCAGGTTTCTCGGCACATGGCATCCCCACAGAAGGGGAGGCTGGCGGGATGTCCGTCAAACTCATCTGCAAAGTGGGCGAAGGCGTGTTGGCACGTGTCGGCCGCGTGAATGGCGAATTTCAGATGGTCATTACCCGCGCCAGCATTTTCGAGCCGCCGAAGGAACAAATTGAGCAGCGTCTAAATGAGTGCGGTATCCCTTTCTGGCCTCACGGGTTTGTAACTGTTCATTGTGATGTCGATAGGATGCTCGACAGCTGGACCAACGAATACGCGTGCTTGGGGTATGGCAGCGATTTGTATCCGGCGTTGGTCGATTTTTGCGAGCTTACCGGTATCAAGCCGGTGTTGCCCTGAGTGGGCGACAGATTACCAACAGTCGGACCATCTGCTCAACGAAGAAGGCCGCCGTGAAACCCTTGGCGTCCTGCAGCCGGATGGACGCGTGCTCGTCAAAGACTTGGCCCGAATTTGCTTTCGCAGATCATGATCCGCATACCGAAAACGGATTTGGACGCGCTGAAAAAAACAGAATAAAGGCCGCGTTGGTGTAAACGGAGCTAATCAGACCCAATGAAATCGGCAGAAATAGCGGAACAGGGCCAGCACACGCTGAGCGAGATTCTTTCCCAGCCCCAGTGCTGGAGCGCGTGTCTGGCCCGACTAGCAGCCAGCGTGGAACTTGGCGCGGCCGCTCAACTCGCGCGGCCCGGGGCGGAATGGATCTTTGTGGGCTGCGGAACAAGTTACTATCTCGCGCAGGCCGCTGCGGCGAGCTTCAACTATCTCAAGCTACCGGCTCGGGCCCTCCCCGCTTCCGACTTGCTGATGTATCCCGCACTAACTCTGCACGCCCGGCGGGATTATGTTCCGGTTGTGATTTCGCGCTCCGGCCGCACGTCGGAGGCAGTCCGCGTCGCGCAAATATTGGAGAAAGATCACAATCTACGCACACTCGCGATAACTTGTGCCGATGGCCAGCCGCTGGAGCCCGCATGCAGCGTGACGTTGAAGCTTCTCGGCGCCGACGAGCAGAGCACGGTCATGACGCGATCGTTCACGTCCATGCTGCTGGGGCTGCAGTACCTCGCGGCAAGCGTGTCGGGCAATGATGCGTTCCGTCGCGCATTGAGCGAACTCCCGCAACAGGTCGAGGCGCTTCTGAAAGACATTCCGCAACGTCTGCGGTTGTTTGTCGAGTCTCGTAGTTTTTCCGATTTCGTTTTTCTGGCGCAGGGTCCACTGTTCGGCATTGCCTCGGAGTGCATGTTGAAGGTGACCGAGTCATCGTGCTCCTATGCCCAGGTATTTCACTCTCTAGAGTTCCGTCATGGTCCGAAATCGATTGCAGGTCCGGACACGCTGATTACATTTCTTATGTCGGAAACTTCTTACGACGCGGAAGTCGAATTACTCGAAGAAATGAAAGCTCTCGGCGCGGCCACCATGGTGATTGCGAATCGCGTCGAAAGCCGGGCTCAGCGAGCCTCTGACTTCGCCATCGAACTTGGCCTCCAGTCGCCCGAGTACGCGCGGGCCGCCGCTTTCGCGATTTGGGGTCAACTGTACGGCGTTTACTACGGCCTCAAAAAGGGCCTCAATCCCGACTTGCCGAAAAACCTGACGCGCGTGGTCGAACTAAAACCGGCAGTTAGCACTTAGCACTTAGCATGTAACAAAAGCACAAAAAGACCCGCCTCCATGTCCAAGCTCGATATCACGATCGCCGGAGAGATCAATCTTGACCTAATCCTCTACGGCCTGGCCGAGCAAATGCCCACAGAACGCGAACTGCTGGCCAGCGGCTTCGCCATCACGTTAGGCAGTTCCTCGGCCATCCTGGCGCATAATCTCGCCGCTCTTGGCAGCCGCGTGGGGTTCGTCACCAAGGTCGGCGATGACTCTTTCGGAACCCTCGCGGTGAAACGCCTGCGGGAACGCGGTGTGGATCTGGCGGGCGTCGCGCATGGCGTCAAGTTCGGCGTAACGCTTATTCTGCCCCACGGACCCCGGCGCCACATCCTCACGTATCCGGGCACAATCTCCGAGTTGCGTTTTGAGGATCTCGACCTCGATTATCTGGCATCCGCGCGCCACTTCCATATGTCGTCGCTATTTTTGCAGCGTGAATTGTTGTCGCATGTGCCGGAACTTTTTCGGCGGATGAAGTCCGCCGGCCTGACCACTTCGCTCGACACCAACGACGATCCCGACGACCACTGGGACAGCGCCCTCGAGGAGATCCTGCCTCACGTGGACATCCTGCTGCCGAACGAGCGCGAAGCGATGAAGATGTCCCGGGCTGACGACGTGGAAACCGCGCTCTCGCGGCTCGCGCAAAAGGTGCAAACGGTCGTGGTCAAAATGGGCGCCAGTGGAGTTGTTGCTATTCGGGATGGGCACCGATTCAGCGCACCCGCCGTGCCGGTAACGGTCATCGATCCGATTGTCGCAGGTGACAGCTTCGATGCCGGGTTCCTCCACCAATTTCTGCGCGGAGCGGATCTCACGAAGTGCCTGGCCTACGGAAACCTGTGCGGAGCATTCTCGACCACCGACTGCGGCGGCACGGAAGCGTTCCGCGACGCAGCCCAAATGCAAGAATTTCTCCGCCGGCACGACACCAGCGATCAAGCGAAATAGATTTGGGATCTGAACTACAATCTGGATTAATGCACAAACTATTCCGTGTCTCAACCAACATAATTTTGGGACGCCGAAATCCTCTCCCACGGCGGAGGAATTCTAACGGAGGCCATCCCCGCCGCCGCGGCTGCCTGAATACCCATCTCCGTGTCTTCAAAAACGAGACAGGCTTTCGGCGCCACTTCGAGTTTGGCGGCTGCAAGCAGAAAGGCTTCCGGGTCGGGCTTGCTCTTCTTGTAGTCTTCAGCACAGACCAATATGTCGAATCTATCGAGGAGGTTCAGCGAAGCAAGAGACGCCGTCACCGATTCCCTTGTGCTTCCCGAAACGACAGCAAATGGAATCCGCCCGTGCTGGGCCTCGATATGCTCCAAAACTTCAGGAATAGCCTTGAGTTGCGGAAGTAGCTCGAGATAGAGCCTTTCCTTTCGATCGGACACAATCTCCACGGGCATACTCAGCCCGTGTCTTTCGTTTAGCGTGGATATGATCTCAACTATGGGCATGCCGCCCCACGCATAGAAGAGCTTCTCATCAAATTCGCAATTCCATTCTCCAAGCGCCTTCTTCCAGGCAATGTAGTGAAGCGGCATCGAATTGGCAATTGTGCCGTCGCAGTCGAATAAATACGCTTTAAATGAGCCATGCGGCAATTTCAGTTTCTTGCGGCTGGGAGGTTTCCTTTTCATCATTTTAAGCACTGGGGTGTCAGTATAACTGTCGAAATCACGGCCCTCCGTGCCAACATCTCTGACGCCTCCAGTAGTCCGATGTTGACCTTCACCGGAATCGCCAATTGGACCTTTTTCGCCTGCGCGAATATTGGCGTTCTGTGCTTCCGTTGTTCCGAGATCGTTGGCATCAGCGAATCCCCACATCGCGAGTGGGCCGTACTTTTCCCACTGGGGTGCCGGCAGACCGGCGGGGAATGGATCCTCCAAAGTCGCGTACTGGGTTTGAAAGTTGTCCTTTTGTTTTTACTCGACTGTCCAGCGTAAAATGCAGGGCCGGAGGAGCCTGGTTACGGAAAGACCTGGGCAGCGTGCAGGGTCCGACGGCACCAATCTCCGTGGAATTCGACAAGCACCTGCTGGTGGGAGACCGGCCGGAATGACGACGACATTGGAACCGAATCACGACCACGCCGGTAGCCTAGTCCAGGATGTGATTCGCCGCAACCGCAACGGCGAGAAACTTGGGGTGTACGCCGTCTGTTCCGCTCACCCGAGCGTCATCGATGCAGCCATACGGCAGTCCATGGAGAACGGCTCAGTCCTGCTTGTCGAGTCCACATCGAGCCAGGTGAATCAGTTCGGCGGTTACACGGGACAGACGCCTGATCAATTCGCTGAGTTTGTTCACTCCGCAGCTCAACAAGCGGGACTCCCAAGGCAATGCGTGTTGCTGGGCGGAGACCATCTCGGGCCGTATCCGTGGAGGGATCAGCCGTCCGAAATCGCTATGCAGAAGGCGTGCGATCTGATTCGTGACTGCGTGCTTGCGGGATATACGAAGATTCATCTCGACGCCAGCATGACTTGCGCTGACGATGGCGGGCCGGGTCTCGCAGACGACACGATTGCCCAGCGAGCGGCCATCCTCTGTCGTGTGGCAGAGAGGGCGTGCCAACGGTTGCCGCCGGGATCACCCCGACCTTTCTACGTGGTCGGCACCGAGGTTCCGACGCCGGGTGGAGAGACCCTCCTCGGAGAGGCTCCGAGCGTGACCAAGGTCGGGCAGTTGCATCACTCCTTGGAAGTCTTCCGCGCAGCTTTTCATGAGCAGAAACTGTCCGAGGCGTGGGAGAGAGTGATTGGAGTCGTCGTGCAACCGGGCGTCGAGTTTAGCGAAAACGTGATCTTTGAGTATGATCACAACAAGGCGCAGGCTCTCTCAGGCGCGCTGCCCGCGCATCCTGCGCGGGTCTACGAGGCGCACTCCACGGACTACCAGTCGCCCGGTGCCCTGGCGCGGATGGTGGAGGATCACTTCGCGATCTTGAAAGTGGGCCCATGGCTGACGTATGCGTTCCGCGAGGCCGTCTTTGCCCTGGGCGCAATCGAGCGGGAACTACTGGGCCATCGCAGTGGAGTTCGCCTCTCGCAGGTCAGGGAAGCGCTCGAAGCAGCCATGTTGCGCAATCCGGCTCACTGGCGTTCGTACTACCGGGGCAATGAATACGAAGTACGCCTCGCCCGCATTTACAGTTACAGCGATCGTTGCCGCTATTACTGGGTGGATGCGACCGTTCAGGAAGAGTTGGCCCAACTTCGCGCCAACCTTGATGTCTGCGTAGTGCCGCCAACATTGTTGAGTCAATACTTGCCATCACAATATGAAACCGTCCGGTCTGGGCGGCTACCCGCGCGTTCTGAAGATCTGATTCGCGAGCACATCCGGGTTGTCCTACGACTCTATGCCACAGCCTGTGGCGCATAACGCAATCGACCGAGGCATTGAATACTACGAGCATGATCGTCACAGGTGGGCAGGCGACTGTGCTACGACGTGCTCCTCGCTGGAGTACTTCTCGATTTGATATACCCTTCAGTCTTCCAACCCTCCTATTTTTCAATCTTCCATGCGTTCAATTTCCGGTTCAGCAATCAGAAATAAAACTTCAACGCGAACTGGATCTGTCGCGGCGCGCGCGCCGCCAGGGCGTATCCGAAGTTGCTCGCCCGAGGGTTAGCCAGAGTATTAAGGTTAGCCGAATCAAGTTCCAGGGGCGTGGGCTCGACGCTGATTGCACCAAAACTTCCAAACAAATAGTTCACGTGGTTAAGCACGTTGAAGAATTCCGCGCGGAATTCGAAATGCATTTGGTCGCGAATCGGAAGCTGTTTGACCAGAGAGGTGTCCCACGTCTTGTATCCGGGGCCCTCGATGATGTTGCGGCCGGCGTCGCCGAATGTTCCCTGCGGGATAATTCCGGGGATGGTACCGTTGTCTGCAAATGCGCAGGTGTTGAACAGCGTTCTCGGGATGCACGGCTTGGCGTTGGGATTGCCGACAAGGGCGGGGCGTGAGCACTGAAAGGCGACAAAACCCCCGCAATCGGCATTCGAGACCGAAACCACGTCAGTGGCAGTGTAGTAATTGCCGCTGGCGGCGGAAAAGACGCCGCTCATTTGCCAGTCGCCAAGAATCTGGTTCGCAAAGCCGGAAGCGTTTTTGGCAAACAGGCGTCCGCGGCCGAAGGGCAAGTCGTAGGTATAGCTGAAAACGAAGCGGTGGCGCACGTCGAAGTCGGCATTGCCGTATTCCAGGTTGGGGTTGGTCTGGTCGCGGAAATCTCCGTTGTTCACCGATCCCAGGCTGGCGCTGGAGGCGTTGTCGAGGGCGTGCGCGAAGGTGTAAGCCGCTTCGTACTGAAGTCCATGAGAGTAGCGCTTCTCCAGGCGAACCTGCAGTGAGTTGTAGTTCGATTGGGTATTCGAGCGGAAGGTGGCGATGGCGGCATCGAGCGCGGGATTGCAGTTGTAGAGCGATGGGGTGTTGTAGTATGCCGCCAGCGTACAAGAATCGCCGGTGGCTCCAGGCGTTACCTCGTGGGCGGGGCGCCGCGGCGCGGTGGGATCCGATGCATTCGTGTCGCCGCCAGGAACCTGGTTGCCGTTGTAGAAAGCGAAGAGCTTCAATCCACGAGAGCCTCCGTAGGAAACTTCGAGAACGGTATCGGCGGGTAATTGGTACTCCAGAGGTGCCACTGTTGCATGTAGGGCGTGACCAGGTGCGGGTCGATGGAGTAGAGGCTCGGCGTATTTGGGTCGCTGAGCGAGTTGGCGGGAAAACCCTGATACAGAAAGTTTAGAGGCAAGCCGGGGTTGTTCGCGGCCGAGATCGAGCAATCGAGGTACGGAGGATTGGGATTGGCAGAGGCTGCGCTGCAGGGTGGGGTGAACAGCTGCGAAGAAAAGAATGGAGGATTGAAACCGGGGCTCGGGTTGGAGAATGGGCCGTTTTCCTGTCCGCCGTAGAAGATGCCATAACCGCTGCGGAGAACGAGCTTGTCGCTCAATTGGTAGGCGAGTCCGATGCGGGGCGCGAAATTGTTGAGGTCGGGATTGATGAGTCCGCAGGAACCGTTGCGCTGAATGGTGAGCTCGGAGGCGAGGGTGGGCGTCAATTGCGCGTTTTGTCCGCTGGGGACGATCAGCGAGAGCGAGTTGAAATCGAACGTGGCCGCCAGGTTGTTCGCCTCTTTGATGGTGGTGAAGAGTTCCTGCCTCCCGGAAATGAGCACTCTTGCTCAGACGAATGGCCCGTGAAGTGCTAACGTCGAGGTGTGCTTCCGGCCGAATCGCCGAGAAGACCAATAAGTCCTTTGCCGCTTTACAGAACCGAGTTATGGTGAAGCAAACTGCGCCAATTCGGGTCCTTACTTTTCTTCTATTGGCTGCTTGTGGGGCTTTGTGCCAGAAACGTCCTTCAACTGACTCGCTTCAGGGATTACAGTTTGACCGCTCACACTCACCCCAAATGCAGCGCCAGGAAATGCGTACGTGGAGATCGCTTCCTGATGCTCCGTCCACGGTACAGCCTCCAACACAAGCAGAGAGATTTCACACGTTCGTCAACGAAGCAAGCTCGCCTTTGACACTTGGTGCGGTTGGCGTCAGCCCGGGCGTAATGCAACAAACAGAACTGGGCCACGTCACTCCCGGACCGCAGCCGAACTTAACCGCTCTTTATCAAGTGGCGTTTATTCAAAAAAAGTCCGGCGCCTTTCTTAGCAGGTATCTGTATCCGCCGCCGCTCAAGCAGGACTCGCGTTATTACGCTTCGACCAGCAGCAGCTTTATGGGCCGGGCCTCCTACGCAGCTTCGCGCATTTTTATCACGCGTGACGACTCGGGAAAGGCGAGGCTGAACACTCAGTATTTCCTCGGGGTGCTGACTTCGGTCGCTAGTGCTACTGCTTACCGTCCATACTGGGCGCGATCCACTTCGGCGACATTCAACAATTTTGGTTCGACGATTGGCGGCGACGCGGGGATGAACGTCTTCCACGAGTTTGGACCTGGCATCCAGCAAATGGTGAAGGGCCTCACACCGAAGTTCGTGTCTAGGATCGAAGAACGCATCACCCACGACCAGAACCCTAGGGACGTTGTCTCCATCCCGGCCAGATGATGTCCTGTCGCTCAGTCCATTTTCACTACTGACCGGGGGAGGTTCGAGCCAGAAGCTGCCACGAGCCCAGCCGCCATGTACACGATGCCTTCTTCGCGCTTCTCTGGGCTGATCGGCTTCCCTCATCTCCAGTCTCCGGTGTCCGGTCCTCGGGCTCAAACTTACCTTCCCCACTCGCCGGCGCATGCTGTTCTACTGGCAGGGCGGGCGCGACGCTGTTCCGGCGTCAACTTCTTGATCTTGATTTAGGGCTCTGTTTCGTCCCGAGCCAAGAATCTTTTAACGTATTTTGTGCCCTCTTTCTCAGACAAGCCCAACCGAAGAGAGCGGAGCAGATTGATCGCGGCGGGGATCTGGGGTCGGGTTCGGCTGTCGCCGGGCTGCTAGAAATACTTCTTCAGACGAAAACGCCGCGTCACGTAGCACCACAATCGCCGCGGCGTGGGCGCTTTCATCGGCGGCCTTATTGTCTTTGCTGCCTTGCCAGCACCAGGAGTTCGGCGTTGGCGGTGAGAACCTCGCGCACGGCATCTTGATACTGGCGGCCGGCCTCGACGCGCTGGCGGACCACTTGCACCCATGCGTGGGGAATATGTTGCTTCCGTTTTTTCCCGTCCGCCATAAAGCTGAAGTACCAAGCGGGATGGCCGTCGCCGGCAGCACAGTGGCAGGTTGGCTTGCCGCAGCGGATCTGAACCTGAGACAGAGAGCCGGGCAAGAGATCTTCCGGAATCTGGAAGCGGCGGAGGAATTCGAACTTGCGTTGGCGCAGGCGGGCAGCCTCCGGGCCTTTGGCTTTCCCATTCATCTTAATCAGATATTGACATAAGAAATTCTATGCGGCAAGCACTTTAGCTCTTTTGTGAATGCGAAAATAGGAACTGCTTATTTGCTCGGTAACCGCAGGCGAGGAGCCGCGGCTACCCGTGGGTTCGCCTTGGCACCCTATCTCCAAGTTCCGAGATGCCTGAACCGGGGAGGCAAACCTGTGGGTTTTGTCCAACAATTCTCAGAGTTTTTTCAAAAAGCCGTTAGAGGTTCGCGGCCAGAAACCGGGTGTCCCCTTGCGCAGCTGGCACAAGAACCTCGGGCATGGTCAAGACTCGATCAAGCGCGTCTGCAAGGGTAGCGGGAAATTCGGAAGTCAGGAGGTTGACATCCAATTGAAGATCACGGCGGCTGTAGATGCGGTAGACGACGAGCGAGCCTCGGCGCTGGTTCGAAGTTGTCACCAGGTCCAGCGTCAGTTTCCATGAAGGCTGGCTGGAAATTGCCATCATGTGAGGAAACTTGCTCCAGTGAAAATGGCGGTTGGTTTCGCCGGGCGCCGGTTGATCACCGTGGAGCGACTTAACTTGCAATTCGAACGCATCGAAATCGTTGCTCTCGAAGGCAGCGACCAGGACGCTGCGCACCTCATTGAAATCGCCGGCCACTTTGAGTTCCTCGACCGCGCGGCGCACGGCAAGATCGTTGACGACGATCTGGCGCTGCTCGATGGTCCGCCGCGCCACCCGCCGCAGTTCGCCAAACTCCAGGTAGTTCAGATGCTGGACGCCCAGCCAGATGCCGGTCCCCACCACCGCCAGCACCAGTCCCAGGGTGCTGCCCGTCGGCCACAGCAGGAACAGGCTGAGCATGGCAAATATCGCGGAGACGGCGTAGAGAACGATCACCACCTGGCGATGTGAAAAACCCATCTGCAGCAACTTGTGGTGGATGTGTTCGCGATCGGCGGTGAAAATCGGGCGCCCGCTGATCAGCCGTCGCAC
>CZKY01000061.1_pt3 | contig 13219 bp, 10 predicted proteins | sample 2454881 | NCBI WGS metagenome assembly CZKY01 (sample SAMEA3539301, study PRJEB10725) | soil metagenome | biome: tundra; feature: field; material: soil | place: USA | collected 2010-05 | depth 0.15 m | reverse complement strand
GAACAACCGGTTGGGATTCTCCCCGTAGCGCCCGTCGGCAGGACGTCGCGAAGGCTGCACGTAAGCAACCTTATATGGATTCGGCCCCAGCACGCGCAGGAACGTCTCCGGCGCCATGGTCCCGGCGCCGACCTCAACATCGTAGGGCTGCTGAATGACCGCTCCGCGCTCAGCAAAAAAAGTCTGCAGCTTGAGGATGAGCTGCTGGAAGGTCAGCGAATTGGAGTTGGATAAGTTCACGTGATGAATCCGGCTCTTAGCTCTTGGCTGTTAGCTCTTAGCCCAACCCGCTCATACCACAAGCTGAAAGCCAAGAGCTAAAGGCTAAGTGCTAACAGCCGATCTTCTCCAACATTCCCGCCGTCACCAGCTTCTTCTCGATATGCCGCTCCAGAATCTGGAGAAGAAACTTGCGCAGGTCCGCACACACCGCTTTCGGCCAGTCAATCTCTGCAAAATCGGAAACTCGTGACCGCAGCATCTGCGCCGCAATCTTTCTCGATTCCGGCGACAGTTCCGACGACGCCACGCGCTTGTCATCCAGGCACATCAAGCCGTCGGCGAGCGCGTGATAGAACGCCCGGCTGCCGTCGAGCGCCCGTCCGCAGACAACGCACTCCGAAAACTCCGGCAGAAATCCCATGAGCCGCGTCATCCACAGCTCAAAGTAAGTGAGCGGCATCCACATCGCCCGGCCGCGCAGTTCCTGCAGAACCGCCAGACTCAACCGAAACACCGCGTCGCTCGCCTCGCGGTCGGGCATCAACTCGTCAAGCAACTCCGCGACGTGCGCCAACGCCACTGCCCGCGCATAACTGACCTCGCTGGCCAGCGGCGATTCGATCACTTCACAGGAATCGAGCCGCGCCAGTTCCTGCCCCTCGCGGTCGTCGTAAAACGCCCGCACATACGTGAGCGGCTCGAGCGCGCCTCCAAAACGGCGTCTCGACTTCATGGCCGCGCGCGCCACGCCTTTCACCTTGCCTTCCATGCGGGTAAAGAGCGTAACCAGCAGGTCGGACTCGCGCAGCGGATACGTGCGCAGAACGATCGCTTCCGACTCCTTCAGCGCCATGGAAGGTCAACAGGTTAATTAATTGATTGTAATGGAGAAGGCGGGCTTTTGGCTCTTAGCTTTTGGCTTTTGGCTCTTAGCGTGAAGCTCTCCGACTCGTAGCGTCCCGCTGGTTCAAGCTAAAGGCTAAGAGCTAAAAGCCAAGAGCCGTTTTCTACCGCCCGAAGTACTTCGCATTCCGCTCGGTGTACTCTTTCCACTTTTCCGGCAGGTCGTCGAGCGCGAAGATGGCCGAGACCGGGCACACCGGCACGCAGGCGCCGCAATCGATGCATTCTACGGGATCGATATACAGCATCTCTTCCGTCGCGAACTTGTCGGAGTCCTTCTTAGGATGAATGCAATCCACCGGACAGGAATCAACACAGGCGGTGTCTTTGGTTCCGATGCAGGGCTCGGCAATTACGTAGGCCATAGAATCTCATGCTCCTTGGGCGCACGGAGTGTGATGGAACTCACATTTTAGCAAGAACGCAGCTATCGGTACAGGCAGCACCAACCAGCAGCATTTTTCCAAGGTCGAAACGCGCATAAGCGACTTTCAATCGGCGGGAAACGCAATCGCCCGCCTATCACCGCCCGCTGCTTGTGCGATCGCTTCTCCCGCTTCCACCACCGGCACTGCGCTGGCGGGAATCCGCGCAGGCGCGCCGCGCCAAGCACCGGGCTTGAACCCTTCCCTTATGAGCTTGAAGATGGTTCGCCGATTTTGCGCTATCACCTTCACCCATGCCATTTTCCCCAGCATGGGGAAATAGATGCCGCGGAAACAGAGGCGCGCAAGGAAGATGTTGACGCGATAACCCAGGGGCTGATCGTTCAGCGACTCGACCGCATGCGCCAGCGCCTCCGGACTATAAGCCTCGGCCCAGCCGTAATTCACTTCGGCATGAGCTTCTTCGATGGTCATCTTCAACGGCGTGTGGGCCATCGCAAATGGGATGAACTCCTGCCAGTGCTTGGGCCGCGTCAGCCGCCCGGCGGTCTCCAGCCGTTTGTAAAGCGGGGTTGCGGGCAAAGGAGTCAGCAGACCAAAGATCGGCAGACCCGGAGGCCACGTCCGAATTTGTTCGAGCGTTCGCTCGGCGACTCCGGTCGTGTCATTGTCCATGCCAAAAATAAACGACGTGATGGCGTACACATTGCGTTGCGCCAGCCGCTCCAGCACTGCCGCGTACTCACCCGGCTTGTTGAATCCCTTGTTCACGTCTTTCAGATTTGCCGGGTCGATGGACTCCATGCCGATAAAGATCCACTTGCCTCCAGAAGCCGCAATCAGGTCCACCAGTTCGTCGTCGCGCAACAAATTGGCGCTGATCTGCGCCACCCAATGCACCTGCGCCCCGGCGGCAATGATGTCGCGCAGCAGCGACTTCGTTCGCTTGATGTTGATGGCAAAATTATCGTCGATGAAGAAAACCGCCATCTGGCCCTTCTCGCTGCGGGCGCGAGCCTTCAACAACAGCAGTTCATTCACCACGCTCTCATTGGTACGGAAGCGAATCGAGTCCCCGAAAAATCCGGTCACGGTGCAGAACTCGCAGCCGTAAGGACAGCCCCGCCCGGATTCGACCGGAATAAGGCGAAATGTTCCCCAACCTTCTCCGATCTTCTGGAGCATGGCCTTCGCGGCCTTCGGCACCAGATTGAACTGCTTGAGATCGATCGACTGCCACGGAATCACCGGGTATTCCTTCAGCGACGGCTTGCTCTCCTGGCCAAAGGCATCCACCGGCGCATAAATATCCTTAAGCTCACCGCGCGCAGCATCTTCCACAATCCGCGGCCAGGTCGCATCGGCTTCCCCGAGGGCAACCGCGTCGGCGTGGCGCGGCCCGCCATCTCGGCCGAGTGCCTCGTCGGCCATCTCCGTCACGTGAGGTCCGCCCATCACCACCGGAACTCCCGTGGCCCGAACCGCATCCGCCATGCGATACGCCTTGGCAATCATTCGGGTCATGGCGCCGATGCCGACCAGTCCAATATTGTTGTCGCGCACAAACTGCGCGATCCCCGCTTCATCCATACGCTGGGCGTTGCCATCCACCAGCAGCACCTCGTGGCCAGACGGAGTGAGCGCCTGCAGCAGAAACATCCACAGATGCGGCATGAAATTGCGTGTGACGCCGTTGTCGGGGTTGTAGAGCAGAATTTTCATAGGTTTTTTGGGCGAGTCCGTAAACGCTTTGCTGCGTGCTTCACCGCGGGGAAGAAATCAGCGCCACCACAACGGCGACTGCCCCTTTGCGGCTAAATTAGAAGTCTTTCGATTGGAATCCCCACGTTCCGTGAATTGTACACCGCGAGCGCTAGGCCGACACCAGATCACTCGCGTTCAAAGGCTCATACTCGACAATGTACCCAGCCACCGCGCTCGCGGCCACGGTCAGCGGCGACGCCAGGTACATCTGCCCCGGCCCGCTGCGTCCGGGAAAATTTCGATTCTGCGCGCTGATCACGATTTGGTCGGGGCGCGTCGATACTCCCGGCCCCGCATTGATGCACGCGCCACAACTCGGCTCAATCACGTGTGCGCCGGCTTTCTCGAAAATCTCGATGTAGCCTCGACGCTTCGAGTACTCGCGCGTTTCCTGGGAGCCGAATTGGATCCAGAACTCGACATTCTTCGAAACTCGTTTCCCCTGTTTCAGCGCATCGGCGAGAACCGACGCGTACATATCCATGTCTTCGTTCTTCCCGGCCGTGCAAGTTCCGCCATAGGCGATTTCAATCGGCACGGGAGCGTTGAGGTCGCGGATGTACTTGCCGTTGCCCGGATCGCCCGGAGTAGCGACCATGGGCGAGATCTCAGCCGCATCCAGTTCGATCACCTCGGCGTATTCGGCGTTCGGATCGCTCTCGAGGCCTGCGATCATCTTCTCGATTTCGGCGCGCTTCATACCCCTGCGCTCGACCAGAAACTCGACCACCTTTTCATCCGGAGCCACGATGCCCGTAAAGCCTCCGATTTCGGCCGCCATATTCGTCATGGTGGCACGCTCGTCCACCGAGAGCGCCTCCACCGCTTCCCCTGCATACTCCATCACCTTCGCCAGCGCCTTGCCGCTGCGCACGTAGTCGAGGGAAAGAATCTTCAGGATGAAATCCTTCGCCGTAACGTTCGCATGCCGCTTGCCCCGAATGACGATCTTGACCGACTCCGGCACTTTGACGCGAACGTCTTTCGTAATCCAGGAGTTGAACACATCCGTCGTTCCGATGCCGAAGGCGATGCATCCGATGGCGCCGACGTGCGGCGTGTGCGAGTCGGACCCAACGTTCACCTGCCCCGGCAGCGCATAGGTCTCCAGCATCACCGAGTGGCAAATGCCCTCCGAACCCTTCCGGTCGGCAAGTTCGCCGTGCAGCTTGATTCCCTGCTGCTTTGCGAAATCCTCCTGCTTCAGTTTGAGTTGCGTGGCCAAATCGAGCAGCCCCATTTTTTTCTTTTCTTCGGAGATCACTTCGTCGAGGAAGGTGAGATGGTCGCGGAAGAAGCGGATGCTCGAGGCGTCGTTCACCGGGACATCCTTGCCGACGTATTGCTCGTAAAACATAGACGCCATCGGCGTGACATACTCATGACTGAAGCGCAGATCGACTCGAGTGAAGCCGGTGTCGCCCGGCTTGACCGCTGCAACGCCCACCATGCCCTCGGGCGTGATCATGTGCCGAGCAAAGATCTTCTCCGCGATGGTCATCGGACGGGTCGAATATCGTCGTACATTTCCCGCTAATCCGAGGTAAGTGAGAGTCTTGATCGGCGGCAGAAAAACTTTCCCCTGCATCCGTGCCACATTAAATGGAAACAACCCGCCATATTCGATCACCTGCTTCGTGATCTCGTCTTCCCCAGCGGTGAATTCACTGAGCGCGATTTCTTCCCCGGCACGAATCCGGTCGATCAAAGAAAAGTTGGTCGACGTCAGCAACCCGAGGTTCTGGCAGTTCTGGTTGTAGATGCGCTCAATATTCTCCGCAATCGCGACTTGAATCCCGGCGCACATCTCCGCATAAGGAGACTGCTCGCGACTCGAGCCTTTGCCGCGACGCTTGCCGCTCACCGAGCACACGAAGCCGCCTTTCTTCACATCGCCGCGCCCAATCGGCAGCGTGTCACCGCATCGCAAGCCAACGTAGGGAATCTCGCCGAGCGTCCGATCAAAGTAGAAGCAGTAGTGCGCTGGAGTGATCTCGTCAGTAGAAATATCGTCGCGGAGTTTGGGATTGTTGGCAACGTTCCTGGTATCCCACGGCAGGTCCCAACCCGCCAGCTGCTTCTTGATCAACTCCGGGTCTTCGGTGAGAAACAGAATGCGCCCCTGCAGCCGCACTTTGTCGGGACGCTTTTCAATCTCGCGTTCAAGAAGAGACGAAATCACGCGATTGATTGTAACGCCTGAACGATTACGGTGGAGCGACGGGAGCCTCGCGAGCCTGCCCTGAGCGGAGTCGAAGGGTCCGGCCGGGCGGGGACGCCCGGCGCTCCATTAGAATTTTCGATCGTTCCCGTAAGCGACCGGACTGGGCAACGGCTCCAACCCCCGGCCTGCGAAGATCTCCTGGAACTCGTGCAAGAGCGCGTCGTGCACCAACCCATTCGACGCCAGCGTCTCGCGGCTTGCGATCTGGAATTCGCCCCCCGAAAAGTCCGTGACCTTCCCGCCCGCCTCTTGGACGATCAGCACGCCCGCCGCCGTATCCCATGGATTGAGGTTAAATTCCCAGAAACCGTCAAACCGGCCCGACGCGACATTGCACAGATCAAGCGCGGCCGACCCCGCCCGCCTCACCCCGTGGGTGCGCAACGTGAGCTGATGATAGAAATAAATATTCGGGTTTTTATGCCGCTTGTGGCTCGGGAAACCGGTGCCGATCAGGCACTCCCCCAGATTCGGCGTAGCCGACACGTGGATCGCTTTCTCGTTTAGCCGCGCGCCACCGCCAAGTTCGGCCGCGAACATCTCGTCGCGAGACGGATCATAAACCACTCCTGCGATCCGTTCTCCCCGACGCTCCACCGCGAGCGAAACGCAAAACACCGGATAGCTGTGCGCAAAGTTCGTGGTGCCATCGAGCGGATCAACATACCACTTGTACTCGCCGCCGATTTCGATGCGCGCTCCCTCTTCACCCATCACGTCATGAGTCGGGAACTGGTGGCGAATCCTTTCCAGAATCAGCGCTTCCGACTTTCGATCGGCCACCGTGACCAAATCCACGTCGCCCTTGTATTCGATCTTCACCCGCTGCCGAAAGTAGTCCATCAGCAGGATGCCCGCTTCACGGGCCATAGCCTGCATCGGAGAAATCAGGTCCAAAGATTGATTGGATGTCATGCGACGTCTAGACTTTCATTTTCCGGATTGGTTACTGAGTGCTGAATGCTGAATGCTGCCTACTTCTTCTTCCCGTCTTCCGCGATGTACACAATCTCATGCTTGAAGATGAACAGATTCGGACCATCCTCGCGTGTCACTCGCACCATGTTCTTGTCGTAGTACTCAATCCATCCGCGGACCACTTCGCCGTCGGCCAGCTTCAGGCTCACGACCTTCTGCTTTTCTCCCAGCGCCTTCAAATAGGCCGCTTCTTCAAAAGTCTCGTCCGGAGGTGGAATGCGCTTCTTGTTAAACGTGGGACTTCCTGGCTGTAACGGCATGTCGCCATTCTACAACGTGGAGTTGCAGGCTCAGGCTTTCTTCGTAGGGATAAAGAACGCCGCTTCCTCCGGACGCACCACTCGGGGTATCCACAGCGGACGCCGAAGGCCCCCAGGCCCCGGAGCGGGACGAGTAAGCGACTTCCACCGCTGATAAACCGCAAAGGAAAGATTGGTATCGACGAAGATGTCACCATAGCGGTCGCTGGCGCTGGCCCGCTCCACGCGCACCATCTGGTGCCAGCAGTGCATGCCGCTGATCGGATCCGGATGGACCGGGAATGTAATGTCCTGGTGCACGCCCGCATCGCTCCACCAGACTCGTTTCGTATCGGGATCGGATGTGGCGTAAGGCTCCACTCCCGAGATCTGGCGCATTTTCCATTGTCCCTTGCCGATTTCTTGCAGATCGACCCACGCGCTCGACATGCGTTCGATCTGATCCTCCTTGTTGATGCGCCAGCGTCCAAGATGGTGAGAGCAGGCGACCACGCCCGGTGCCAGCCCCTCGGTGACCCACGCATGTAATACGAAGAAACCGATTTCGGTGTGGACTTTGAGCAAATCGCCGGTGCGAATGTCGCCGACCTTCTTGGCGTCCACCGGATTCAGCCACAGCGGATTCTTGTGGGCGATCTCGTAAAGAAATTTCGAGTTTCCCGATCGCGTGTGAATAAGATGCGGCAAGCGAAAAATCGGCAGCAGCGTGTAGACCTCGCCCTTGGCATCCTTTGGCCATTCCACGAGTGGCATGTATCGTTTGTCGAAATCTGGATCGAAATCTTCCCCGGGATTTCCCATCGACGCGGCTTGCGCCGACCGATGAATGTGGCTGCGATAGTATTCCGGAAGCGCGAATTCGGGCCACTTCCAGTCCGCCATGGTTTTCGAAAACAACTCCAGTTTCCGCGACGGCGTGTTATAGCCGACGACCGCTTTGCCATCGACCATCACGCCCACCGCCTTGCCTTCTTTGGTGACCACTCCGTTCGCTTCGACTTTCGATCCGGAAAGATCGGCGGCAGCCACCGGCTTCTCGTTCAGCCTGTGGACGTCGGTGGTCACTTCGTAGGCGCCGTACTTGCGCATGTATTCAAGCGGCTTCAGGCCCTCTTTTGCGGCCGCTTCAGGCAACCCCGGAACTGAATTTTCAAAAATCCAACCGTAGTATTCGTCGACCGTCAGTTTCTGTCCCGGACGATATGGAGATTCGAACCACTGCCGAATTCCCATCGAACCGTCGGGATCGATCGCCCACGAGAGGTTGATCCAGAACTCATCCTCTTCCCACACTTCTCCAGGATTCGCCTGATATGTATAGTCGAATTTCTTTCCTTCCCTTTCCTGCAGAACGCGCAGCACGGGTTGGCGAAAGCCGATCCACTTCCCGGCGTAGGACTCCTGGCTCATCAGGTCGTGACGCTCGGAACTGAAGCCCATGGGCAAGACATAATCCGCAAACCATGCCGTCTCGCTCCAGGTCGGCGTCAACGCGGCGTGCAAGCCGACCTTCTCTTCGTCGCGTAACATCTCGATCCAGGAAAATCCGTCGGGATAAGTCCAGACGGGATTGAATACGCGAGTGAAATAGGCTTCGAGGCGGCCGCGGCCTTCTTTGAGAAAGTGCGGGAGCAGGAATGACATTTCATGCGTACACAGCGGCCACTCCTGCGGGTAGAGCAGTTCGTTCCAGCGTTTCTGCGGCGGCGGATTTTTGAACGGACGCGGCACGAACTTGTTCCACGCATTCAAATTGTGTCCGCCTGGAGTTCCAACCGAACCAGTAAGCACGTGAAGCAGCATCAATGCGCGTGCCGGTTGCCATCCGCCCAGATTGCCGGACGCGCTGCCCCGCCACAGGTGCGATGCGAAGCGGCTTCCGGCGGTCGCGATCTCGCGCGCCGTTTTGACGATGACTTCCGCCTTCACTCCGCTTTCCTTTTCCGCAAACTCCGGAGTGAATTGTTCGTAGTGCCGCTTCAACGCTTCGATCAGAGCTTCGAAACTCTGATCTTTGGCGCGAAATCCATCGACTTCGAGTTCTTCCCAGTTGGTCCAGTTCTTCACGAACGTGGCGTCGAACCGGTTTTCGGTAAGGATGACCATCGCCATCGCCAGCAGAACCGCTCCTTCGGTCCCCGGATAACTCGGCATCCAGTAATCCGCCATGCTCGCAGTATTCGATAGGCGCGGGTCCATGACGGCGAGTTTGGCTCCGGCCATTTTTCCTTCAATAATGCGCTGGGCATGCGGGTTGAAATAGTGGCCGGACTCAAGATGCGCGGAAAGCAGAAGAATGAAGCGCGCGTTGGCGTGGTCGGGAGAGGGCCGGTCGGCATAGTGCCAGAGTAGATAACCAAGGCGCGCCGAAGACGAGCAAATATTCGTGTGGGAGTTGTGGCCGTCGATGCCCCACGCCTGCAAGGTGCGCTCCATGGTGAAGTCGTATCCCGGCCGGCCCACGTGATACATGACTTCTTCGCCGCGATTTTCCTGAAACGCTTTGCGGATGCGCGTGCCGAAGGTTTCCAGCACTTCGTCCCACGAGGTCCGGGTCCATTTTCCGCCGCCGCGCGGCCCGGAGCGCTTCATGGGATAAAGGATGCGATCGGGATCATGAATCTGATTGATCGTGGCCGGGCCTTTCGCACAAAGGCGTCCCCGGCTCGCTGGATGCTTCGGGTTGCCTTCAAACTTCGCGACTTGTCCGGTTTCCTTATCGACATAGGCGAGAAGCCCACACGCCGATTCGCAGTTGAAGCAGATGGTGGGCACGAGCTGGTAGTGCTTTTCGACGCGGCGAGGCCAGGCTTCGGCATCGTACTCGACCCAATCGTTCCACTTCTCGACCGGCGGGCAATACGAAAGGTGGCTGCCGTCGCGCTTGAATTCGGTCATTGCTGAATCTCCATATGCCAACGTTGCCGGTGGAGAGCCGGGCGTCCTCGCCCGGCTGGACGGGCGAGACGCCCGTCCCTCCACTGGACACGACGCTAACTGTTGGGCACGCTCTGCCCTGCCATCACGAAGCACCATTCAAAAATCAGAAGTCCCGCCAACGCCAGCAAGCTGGCCAGTCCAGTTGCAATGCGGTTAGGCGCACCTAACATAGAACCAATCAACAGAAGCAGCAGCGGGACAATTCCGCCCAGTACGACGCCGCCGCCCCAGAATGCGCGTGCGAACGGTCCGTGGGTCATCAGTCGAGCTCCGTAGCGCGCGTTGTCGGTCGTGTGAGGCATTGAGACCTCGCCGAGCAGCATGAGCAAATGCAATCCCAAACTGATGACCAGTGTGGGAACCGCGATTGATAGAGCCTGCGTCGAACCACCGATCGCGTCCGGAAGCAGCGCCAGAACCGCCGACCCACAGAGCAATGCTTGAACGATCAAATGCGCCGGCAGGAGCGGCGTTTGCCACAGGTCGCGCCCTTCGCATTGTCCGAAAAGAAACGCGGTGTAGGCAGCTGCGCAAAAGCCTACGAGCACCGTGGGCCACAACAAGATCGAGGTAGCGACGGAAAATCCCGCAACCGCGCCCAACCAGAAGACGCCGCACAGCGCGCTGTATGCGATCAGAATGAACGCGCCCCGCGCCAGCCACGATTTACTTTGCGGCGTGAACACCACCCGCAGGAATCGTTCTTTGTGATCGAGATCCCAAACCAGCAACACCGTGGTGAGAGCCGTGAACAGGAGCGCGACGGTCGCAAGCGCAATATCGCGGATGCGGTCGCCCGACAATCTTCCGAACGCCATGGCGATGGCTGGCAAGGCGAGCACACCGGAAGCGATGGACTTGGTCCAGCAGTAGGCCGGAACTTGCCATCCCCACGGACGCGCATGGGAAACGTCATAGGCTGCCAGAGCGTTCTCTTGCAGCAAGGGGCTATCGGGTGGATAAGCGGCGCCGCCACCATGCACAGCCGCATTCCGCTGCGACCACATGTAAATCGATTCATGCCGCGCTGCCGTTGGAACGATCGCGCTTTCATCGGCATCGATGTAGTAGAGCTTGGGCTGAGTTCCCTGCTCGGGCTTTCGCACGCGCACCGGTTCCCGCGCCATCAGTTGCGCCGCTTCACTTGCAGGATCGCTCATATCTCCGGCAATGATGGCATGTTCCGGGCACACGATCACGCAAGCGGGTTCCAGTCCAACTTCGGTGCGATGCGCGCAGAAATGGCACTTGGTGGCGGTGCCGTCGTCCGGATCCATGTAAATCGCATCGTACGGACAGGCTTGCATGCAGGCTTTGCAGCCAATGCAGCGCTCGGAATTGAAATCGACAATCCCGTCTTTGCGCTGGTACATCGCCGTCACGGGACAGATGGTGACGCAGGGAGGCTTCTCGCAATGGTTGCAGCGTGTGACCTGAAATACGCGGCGCGTGTTGGGGAAAACGCCTTTCTCAACGTACTTGACCCAGGTCCGGTTCACGCCCAACGGCACATAGTTCTCGGTTTTGCACGCCACCGTACAGGCGTGACAACCGATGCACTTGCGGTTATCGATTACGAAGCCGTATTTCATCCGCTAGAAGTCTCGACCTGAGGAAGTCAATCATACTTGGGTGCGTGTGAAAGAGGAGTGATCGCCTCGAGGTTGCATGCAGCATCAGTCATGATTTGCGACATCTCTCATAAAATTGTCGCTAGATCTGGTAATCAATGTCTTCGATAATCCGTTGCAGGGATGCGGAAAGCGGTTCACTTCCGCCCGTGCCTTCCAGTTCACGCACTCGTTCGGCTAACCTGTTCACCTCGGACGCGACTGCGGCCAAGGCCTCGGAAAGGGGATCGTTGATCTGCTTGGGGTCGGTGATGACCACTCGCTTGCCTTCTCGAAAAATGATGTGTCCCGGCACACCCACCACGGTGGAATCGTCGGGCACATTGCGCAGCACGACGGATCCGGCGCCAATCCGGCAATTGCTCCCTACCGTGATGTTGCCCAGAATCTTCGCGCCTCCGCCGACGACCACGTTGTCGAGAAGCGTCGGGTGTCGCTTACCGTGTTCCTTACCGGTTCCACCGAGCGTCACACCCTGATAGAGCGTGACGTCCTCGCCGACAATAGCAGTTTCGCCAATCACCACACCCATACCATGATCGATGAACAAACGTCGGCCGATCTGCGCTCCGGGATGGATTTCGATGCCGGTGAGAAGGCGCGCCACCTGCGACAACCAGCGCGCCAGCAGCAAGAAACTGTGATTCCACAGCCAGTGGTTCATGCGATAGAACCAGACCGCATGCAGACCGGAGTAGCAGAGATAAACCTCCAGGCGTGACTTCGCCGCGGGATCGCGCTCCAGCACGGTGGCAACGTCCTCGCGGATTAGCGACATCAGATGCGGCATGAGTCCAAGATTAAAGATCAGGCCGGAATTTGCGACGTCGGAATCTGCAACGCCTGGTTCCGGAGTCCTTCGAAGAGGATACTACTCAAGTAGCGCTCGCCGAACGACGGCAGAACCACAACAATCAATTTCCCGGCATTTTCAGGGCGGCGCGCCACCTTCAAAGCCGCGACCACCGCCGCTCCCGAAGAGATCCCGACCAGCAGACCTTCTTCGAGCGGAAGCCGCCGCGCCATGTCAATGGACTCGTCGTTGGTTACGGTAATGACCTCGTCAATGTAATCCCTGCGCAAGATGCTCGGGATAAAACCGCCACCGATGCCCTGAATCTTGTGTGGCGCCGGCGTTCCGCCGGAAAGCACCGCGCTATCTGCCGGCTCCACGGCCACCGCCTTGAACGACGGCTTCTTGGGCTTGATGTATTCGCAGATCCCGGTGAGGGTTCCGCCGGTGCCGACGCCGGAGATCAGAAAATCGACGCGCCCGTCGGTGTCGTCCCAGATCTCGGGACCGGTGGTTTCGAAGTGAATCTTCGGATTAGCCGGGTTGTCAAATTGCTGGAGCATGTAGGCGTCGGGAGTACTCGCCAGCAATTCCTCGGCTTTCAGAATCGCTCCCTTCATTCCGCGGGGACCCGGCGTAAGAACGATCTCCGCGCCCAAAGCCAGCAGCAGCACGCGCCGCTCCAGGCTCATGGTCTCGGGCATGGTGAGGATGAGCTTGTACCCCTTCACAGCCGCGACAAAGGCGAGAGCGATTCCGGTATTGCCGCTGGTCGGCTCGATCAGAACGGTTTTCCCGGGCTGAATCCGGCCGGCAAGCTCGGCATCGGCAATCATGCTCACCCCGATGCGGTCTTTTACACTGGCCAGGGGATTCTGGCTCTCCAGCTTCGCCACCACTTCGGCAACCGCGCCCTGCGTAACCCGGTTCAGTCGCACCAGTGGCGTGTGGCCAATCAGTTCCGTTACATCCTTTGCGATTTTCATAGAGTTTCGATTCTACTTCCGGTTCGACTCTTTCGGCTCCACGGAATCGGCGGCTCGAGCATCAGCCTTCCCGGCGCCCTTTTAACACAATTAACTCTACTACTTTACTCGTCTATAGCAAAGGATACAAAT
>CZKY01000223.1_pt1 | contig 13538 bp, 15 predicted proteins | sample 2454881 | NCBI WGS metagenome assembly CZKY01 (sample SAMEA3539301, study PRJEB10725) | soil metagenome | biome: tundra; feature: field; material: soil | place: USA | collected 2010-05 | depth 0.15 m | reverse complement strand
TCTTTGCCAAGCTCGAAGAAGAGACGGTGGAGTTGCGGGAGGAACTGAAGGCTGTGCCGGTGCTTCCTTTCAAAGGTCAATCGGTTGGGACGGGGATTGCCGGGTCGGGAAAGCCGCAGGTTCCGCCCGAGCTGCGCGAGCGCCTGGAAGATGAAGTTGGAGATCTGTTCTTTGTTCTGGTGAACATCGCGCGGTATCTGTCGCTCGATCCGGAGTCGGCGTTGCGGAAGACGAATCGCAAATTCAAGCGCCGGTTTCAATGGATGGAGGAGCGTCTGCGCGCCAGTGGGCGAGCGCCACAGCAGGCGTCGGTGGACGAACTGGAAACCCTATGGCAAGAGGCGAAGCAGAGGGAAAAACCAGCGTGACCGGAGCGACCACAGGCGTGGTGACCATCCGCAAGTGCGAAGCGCTTGAGGAGATGCAAGCCTGCTTTGCGCTGCAGAAAGAAGTATGGAAGTTCGCGGATGCGGACCTAGTTCCGGTGCGCATGTTCGTTGTGGCGTCGAAGATCGGCGGCCACGTGATTGGGGCCTTCGTTCAAAGAAACGACGAAAGGGACGGCGCAAGGGAACTGATCGGCTTCGCGCTGGCGATTCCGGGAATGCGGAACGGGCACTGCTACCTGCACTCGCACATGCTGGCCGTCCGCCAGCAATATCGCAATGGGGGCCTGGGCCGGCGGATGAAGCTTCATCAGCGTGAAGATGCGCTGGCGCGAGGTTTTGAGCTGATGGAGTGGACGTTCGATCCGCTGGAGATCAAGAACGCGTATTTGAATATCGAGAAGCTGGGTGCGATCGCGCGACGCTACAACGTGAACCAGTATGGGATCACATCGTCGCCGTTGCAGGGTGGTCTGCCCACCGACCGACTGGTGGCAGAGTGGTGGATGAAGTCAAAGCGGGTCGAAGCAGTGCTGGCGGAGGCTCCGCGCGCGCAGTTCGAATGTCGTGCGCGCATCGATGTGCCGGCGGAGATCTACGAATGGAAGGCCGCGGTGACGACGCGTACGCAGGCGCTAGCGGTGCAGGAAAGGAATCGTGAGCGGTTCAAGCGGGCGTTTACCGAAGGACTGAGTGTGCTCAGCTATGAGCGCGACGAACGCGGGAATGGGCGATTCCTGCTGGGAGAGTGGGACGAAGCCTGGCGGTATTAGGTGGCTGCGGCCTCCGATTTTTAGTAGAGACGCGGCTTGCCGCGTCTCAGCAGACGGGGCAAGCCCCGTCTCTACAGGCGGAAGGATTTATGGCATCGCTAAAGAGATGCCCTGATACAAACCACAACTCATTATGAAAATCGAATCGGTAACGCTGCGTGAAATTCATATGCCGCTCGTGCATTTTTTTGAAACGAGCTTTGGCCGGGTTTACAGCCGCCGCATCCTGCTGGTGAGCGTCGAGGCCGATGGAGTGCGCGGGTGGGGCGAATGCGTCGCCGGGGAAGATCCGTATTACAGCCCGGAATGGACCGAAACTGCGTGGCCCACGATCAAGCATTACCTGGCGCCGCTACTGCTGCAGAGCGAGTTGGATTCCGGGCGGGATTGTGCGGCGCGGTTCGCCAGAGTCCGCGGGCACCGCATGGCCAAGGCCGCGCTCGAAAACGCGGTGTGGGACGCGGAGGCGCGGCAGAAACAACAGCCGCTCTGGAAGTTGTTGGGAGGAACGCGGCGCGAGATTGCCTGCGGCGTTTCGATCGGCATTCAGGACACGCCGGAACAACTTCTGCAGAAAATCGAAACTGAGTTGGCGGCGGGATACCGGCGGATCAAGATCAAGGTGAAGCCGGGATGGGATCTGAATGTGCTGGAGAATATCCGCGCCCGCTGGGCGGATATTGTTCTCAGTGTGGATGCGAATTCCGCTTACACGCTCGACCAGGTCGAGCACCTGCGCAAATTCGATGCCTTCAACCTGCTCATGATCGAGCAGCCGTTGTGGAACGACGAAATCTATCTTCATGCGCGGCTGCAGAAAGCCATCCAGACGGCGATCTGTCTGGACGAATCGATTCATAATGCGCGAGACGCCGATTTTGCGCTCGAGACCGGCGCCTGCCGGATCATCAATATCAAGGTGGGCCGCGTGGGCGGTTTCAGCGAGGCGAAGAAGATACACGATGTCACCGTGCGGCACAACGTTCCGGTGTGGTGCGGCGGAATGCTGGAATCGGGAGTGGGACGGGGGCACAATATCGCTTTGTCGACGCTCGAAAATTTCCGCTTGCCCGGAGATGTGTCGGCATCGCAGCGTTATTGGAAGGAAGACATCATCGAGCCCGAAGTGGAAGTCCGCGCCGATGGAATGATCGCCATCAGTGACGCGCCGGGAACGGGCTACCAGGTGCGCGAAGACCTGGTGCGGAAGTTCACGGTGCGCGAAGAAACGTTTCGCGCAGGGAAAGCTTAGCGTCCTTCGTCCATCACTTGTGGGCGAGTTTGCTGGCAGCAGGATTGTCGGCCACGGAAGATTCTTCCTTCTTCAGCAGTTCCACCGCCTGGGCGAACGTCAGGTCCAAGGGAACCTGCTTGAAGCCGGTGAAAATTTCCGTGGAGATGATGGAGAGATTTTTTACCAGCAGGATCTTTCCGGTAAAGCTCAAGGTCATGCTTGAAATTTCCCAGAGATTGTCGCCAACCTCCTGCTGCTGAACCAGGAAGCGGCCGCCCCGATCGAGGTGTCCGAGAATTCCCCACCCGAAGTTGACTGCCTTGGAGAGCGTGCCGTCCATGCTGGCCAGGCGGTAACGGACGGCGTCCACCAATACGTAGCCCTGCATGCCGGTCAAGACCTCTTCGATGCGCGACGGCGGTTCGTATTGGGGATTGGGCCGGAACTTCAATTTGACCAGAGGGTCGCCGGCGCGGCCAATGCCTGCCGAAGCCGCTTCTTCTCCTGCGTACTCAAACAGGAAGGCATCGGGCAGTGCGCGCACGATGCGCATGGTGCGCTCGGCATCCCCGCGCTCCTGCTCGCGCTTCTTTTTCAGTTCTTCGGGATTGTTGATGAAACGTTCGACGCGCGCCGCTTCCGTCTGGCGTTGTTCGGGAGTCAGAGGTTTGCCGTTGTAGGCGATCACCAAGCCGGCAGTAGCCTCCTTGGTCTCGACATAGAGTCTTGTGATGGATCCCTTAGGCGTGGTCTTCTCGCCACGAAACAGGAAGTGGGCGGTGTCGTCATTGGCCGCCTTAATTTCGTTCTGAATTGTCTTGCGCACCAGTTCCGCCGGATCGCGATACGAAGAAACTGTCGCAGGCTGCCCGGCACTCGCCGCGGTGAGCAGCAGAATCCAGGCGCTCGTGTGGGCGATGCTGTGGGCGACATTGTGTGCGAAGGCGTTGCGCGATATGGAGTTGACGACCGTCATGATGGGACTGGGCACGTCGATCCCGTTCAGACGATGGTAGCAAACCGGAGGTTGCACCGGGGCCGCACTTCCGGCCGCTGCTGTAAGTTCCTGATGGAGAATGATTTCCAGCTACCGGGCCGAGCCGCAAGCGGGCGGAATGATTTACAATCGGTTCATTCGCGGCGAACAGAGCGCGAGGAAGATGGAGGCCAAAGCATGGATGCTCCGCAGACCGGAGAGGGCGCCCACATCGGCAAGTCGGTCGTAATCAAGGGAGAGCTGTCGGGCTCCGAAGACTTGTACGTGGATGGCAACGTCGAAGGCAAAATTGAGCTGCGCAACCACAGCCTGACGGTCGGGCCAAACGGAAACGTCAAGGCCGACGTCAGCGCCAAGGCGGTGGTGATTCAGGGTAAGTTGGATGGGACCGTGAACGCCTCCGATCGCGTGGAGTTGCGAAAGTCGGCGGTGGTAAATGGCGACGTGACCACGCAGCGCATCGCCATTGAAGAGGGCGCCTTCCTAAAAGGGAAGGTGGATGTTCAGAAAGAGGCCGGAAAGGCGGCTGCGCCCGCGTCTTCATAGGAAAGGGCGGGCTGATGGCGCGACCGGGTGCACGGATCGATGGCATCTGTTTCTGACAACGTAATGAAATTCTTTCGGAGCTCTTCGAACCAGACTGCGGGTGCCGCAGTCCCGCGGAAACTGACCCGCCGGTCGAGCGGCATGGGGGAGATTTCACGGCTGCTGAATTCGCAGGAGGGGCTGTGCGTGCTCGACATGGGCTCGACCTCCGCCAGCAACATCCGCTTTTTCACCGACAAGGGACACAAGAATTACAGCGAAGATTTGTTGCGCTCGTCACTCGACCCTACGCTGCGTATTCAGGACATCGCGGGAAACTCGGTTGTGGACAGCAAGAAGTTTCTGGAGGAGAACCTGGTGTACGCCAACGCTCAGTTCGACGTGGTGCTGTGCTGGAATCTGCCGGATTACCTGGAAGAGAGTCTGGTGAAGCCGACCATCGACCGCTTATGGTCGGTGATGAAGCCGGGCGGATACCTGCTGGCTTTCTTTCACACGCGCGACGCGGGCCCGGACTCGACCTGCTATCGCTATCACGTGACCGACACCGACATGCTGGAGATGCAAGAGGTGAAGTTCGCACCACCCGGCCGTCCCGCGGCCGAAAAGCAATCCCCGCGCCTGCAGCGCGTATTCAACAACCGGCACATTGAAAACCTCTTCCGGGATTTCGCTTCGATCAAGTTTTTCCTGACGCGCGATGCTATCCGGGAAGTGCTGGTCGTGCGCTAGCCGAGTTTGCCGGTGGAGAGCCGTCGCTCCACCGTATGATTCATCGCGGGTTGGATAAACAGGTTGGACACGTCTTCGCGTGAGACAAGCGGGCCTTGTGAGCCTGCTCGTAGGCTTCCATTTTTTCTTTCTGCTGCTTCCGGTTCGCTCGCTCGGAGAGCTTCGGCTTGTTTTCATTGCGGTACAAGAAAGAAGTCCATGCCGCGTGAGCGCGGGTCTCACGATCTCTTAGCTCTTTGTAGACGGCGCATTCTGACTCAGCCATTATCGTGACCCGATGATAGTCGAAATGCTCGGGCAGTGGGCTGTTTTGAAATACCGCAGCTATGGAGGCCGGGCCTAGGAGATCACGTTTGGAGTTTAGAGGAATTGGTGGGATTATTGGACCGTCAAACCGCTGAGGCACCAGCATGACGCGATCTGGAAAGCTAGGTATTGTTAGCACCGTTCTGCTTGGAAGCATCTTCGTCCCACCATTCCCGAATTGGCGGGAGCCAGTTAGTCTTGCCTCTGTTGGAGTATCCGGTGTTCTTGGCCTGCTTGCCGCGCAACAAGGAAGCAAATGGTGGCTTGTCATACCCTGCATCATCGTGGCTGGGTTTGCTATCGGTCTATATTTCGCAGCCCATTCGTTTTGATTCAAAATAGCCTACTACCCAGCCCGCGCGCCCATTCCTGTTTTCGGCGATCTCTTGCTAAGATGTAGAGTCAGGCATCGGTTCCGCGCGACGTTTTCCCGCCAACCCCGCCAGGTCCGGAAGGAAGCAACGGTAACGGGCTCTTTCGTGTGCAGTGGATCGCCGGTGCCTGGCTTTTGTTTGCCCGCGCGCGCTGCCCGCTTTCATCGCGACTTCTTTCATCATGACCAAGCGTCTTTACTACGACAGTTCTGAAATCCACGAATTCGATTCGGTCGTCGAGGACGTCGCGCCTCTATCGCCTGAGCAATCGCGTCCGGCCGTCGTCCTGCGGGAAACCGCGTTCTATCCAACTAGCGGCGGTCAGGTCCACGACACCGGATGGCTCACCCTCGACGGGGCCGAGCGCCTGCGAGTCACGGAAGTTGCGGATGCGGAAGACGGCAGGATCGTCCACTACCTGGAAGCGCCGGCGAAGTTGCCGCTGGCAGGCGCCGCGGTACATGGCAGCATCGATCCCGAACGCCGCCGCGACCACATGCAGCAACACTCCGGACAGCACGTTCTCTCGGCAGCTTTTGTCGAGCTTTACCAGATGCCGACCGTCTCGTTCCACATGGGCGAAGACTATTGCTCGATTGATCTGGCGACGCCGTCGGTAAGTTCCGGGCAGATTGCCGGAGCCGAGAAGCGGGCCAATCAGATTGTGTTTGAGAACCGGCCCGTGCGGATTCGCTATGTTTCGCGCGTGGAAGCGGAGAAGCTCGGCCTGCGTAAACTGCCTCCCGCGGAGCACGACGAGCTGCGTCTCGTCGAGGTCGCGGATTTCGATGTGTCGGCGTGTGGCGGAACTCACGTCAGCGCCAGCGGTCAGATCGGTTCGATCGTTCTTCGGAAAAGCGAAAGGGTGCGGCAGGGAATTCGCGTGGAGTTTGTCTGCGGCGATCGCGCGGTTCGCATGGCGCGGCGTGACTACGGTGCCCTCAGCGAGGCGGCCGCACTCTTCTCGACGCAGCTCTGGGATGTGCCGGATCAGATCCGCAAGAGTGTCGAAGAGAGCAAGCTGTCGCGTAAGCAAAAGGACGATGCGCTCGATCAACTCGCCGAGCTTATGGCTTTGGCAGCTCTACACGATCAACCGGAGACGAAGGGGCGCAAGATCATCGTGCGGGCGTTTTCCGATCGCGACATCAACTTCGCCAAACTGTTTGCGCAGAAAGTAACCCGAGCGGCGACGCCGGCCATCGCGCTGGTGGCGAGCACGGTGGATCCTCCGGCTCTGGTTTTCGCGCAGACTCCCGCACAGGCTTCCGGTGGCGCGCCCGGCTCGACCGCCGACATGGGGGCGTTGCTCAAGCAAGTGTTGTCTTCTGTCGGAGGCCGCGGCGGTGGAAGCCGCGATTTCGCCCAGGGCGGAGTTCCGGCGGGCTGCAATGTCAAAGTTGAGCAGCTTTTGCGCGAGGCAGCGGGTACAATCGGAGCCTGATCCCGGCCGCACGCGCCATCTCCGGGAAGAATTCATTCGATGCTGGAACCGCGGCTGATTCTCGTCAACCTCCTGATCAAGCTGGGCGTGGCTGCAGCCTTGTCGAGCGCCCTGGTGCGCTCCAAAGAATTCAAAAGTCTGATCTTCCGTGAGCAGCGCGAAACCCGGCACAAGATTTATCTGGCGTTGTGGATGGCGATCCCGATTGCACTCGGCGTCTGGATACGATGCAGCGTCAAAAGCTTCCTCGCTGGCGACCTGTCGCTTGAAACCGCACTGCTGCTGGGCGTCATTGGCGGGCGCTTGTCGGGCGGGCTCGGCGGAGCCCTGATGTCCCTGCCCGCGGCGATGCACGGCGAGTGGGCCAGTTTGCCCTTGAATGTGTTTGCCGGAATTATCGCCGGGCAGTTGCGCCGCGTCGCTCCCGAACAGGAAGATATCTGGTCCTTCTCGCCGTTCATCGATCTCAGCCTCTATCGCATGATTCGCCGCCATCTGCCGCGGCCGCGCGTGTTCGATTGGCAGAGCACTTTTTTCGCGACTATCGTGGGCTTGCGTTTCTTGCAGACGCAAATCTGGCACTTCTGGCCGAACTCCATCTTCAGCCTGGAAAGCCCCGGCCTGTGGGGCGAGCACGGAACCCTGAACGGGTATTTGGTGGAGAGCGCGATCTACCTGACGGTGGTCATGGTGGTGGGCACGGAACTGAAAATCTTCAACAGCGTCCGCATCCAGATCAAGCTGGAAGAGCAGGAACGGCTGCTGCTGCAGGCGCGCATGGCGGCATTGCAGAATCAGATCAATCCACACTTCCTGTTCAACACGCTGAATTCCATTTCGTCGCTGGTCCGCTTCGATCCCGACACGGCCCGCGAGATGATCCTGAAGCTCGCTACCATTCTTCGCCGCCTGCTGCACAGTACGGATTCGTTCGTGCCGCTCCGCGAGGAAGTCGAGTTCATCGACAATTATCTGGACATTGAAGTCGTGCGCTTTGGACGGGACAAGCTCAAAGTCGTCAAGGATCTCGATCCGGCGTCTCTCGAAGCCATGGTTCCCAGCATGCTGCTGCAGCCGCTGGTCGAAAACTGCATCAAGCACGGACTTTCTCCCAAAGTCGAAGGCGGCAGCATTACGCTGCGCAGCCGCGTGATCAAGTCACGGCTCGTGGTGGAGGTAGAGGATGACGGCGTGGGCATGGAGTCGGCCCAAGAGTTCGTTCGAGAGCAAGACGACGGTTTGGGAGGCATGGGAATCGGCATGGCGAACGTCGCGGAGCGTCTGAAGGTGCTCTACGGCGATACTGCCAAGATGATGATCGAAAGTCGCGAAGGCGGTGGCACGCTGATCCGGTTGCGGCTGCCCATTCTGCCCAATCCGGAAGAGCTCATGACGACTTCGGCGATTGCTCCAGCACCTTTCGGTAAAAGTCTTCGTAAAGCGGAATAATCTTGCTGGAACAGTATTTTTCCATGGCGGAGGCGCGCGCCCGTTTCCCCATGGCGCGCAGAGCGGATTCATCACTGAGCAGATCGATGGCGTAACGCGCCATGGTCTCCACGTCGCCGACATCGGCCATAAATCCGGTGACACCGTGCTCGATCACTTCCGGCACTCCTCCTGAGCGAGTGGCAATCGGGACGACCTCACAAGCCATTCCTTCCAGTGCCGCGAGTCCGAAGCTTTCCAATTCGCTGGGCATCAATAACATGTCCGAGATGGCCAGTTTTTCGCGGATCTGATCCTGTTTTCCAAGAAACAGCACGTGCTCGTGAATGCCCTTCTGTACCGCCAGCCATTCCGCCTGGGAACGATCGGGCCCGTCGCCGATCAGCAACAGCTTGGAAGGAATTTTCTTGCGCACCCGGTCAAAGATTTCGATCACATCCAGGACGCGCTTCACTGGCCGGAAGTTGGAAAGGTGCACCAGCAGCCGTTCGTCGTTGGAGACATACTCGCTACGCTTGTCCAGCCATTCCGGCTTGCGCAGATACTCGTCGCAGTTCACAAAGTTCGGGATGACCTCGATGTGGTTCTTGATGTCGAAAATATTAAGGGTGCGGTTGCGCAGATAGTGCGAGACGGCCGTCACGCCGTCGCTCTGCTCGATGGAAAAACGGGTAATCGGAAGATACGAGCGGTCGAGCCCGACCAGCGTGATGTCGGTGCCGTGCAGGGTGGTGACAAACGGTAAATGGCGCCGCGGCGGAGTTGCTGCCAGCATCTGCTTGGCCAGCATCGCGCTCACCGAGTGCGGGATCGCGTAGTGTACGTGCAGCAGATCGAGTTCGTAAAGCTGCGACACCTCGGCCATGCGCGTCGCCAGCGCCAGATCGTACGGAGGATATTCAAACAGCGGATAGCGCGTGACCTCGACCTCATGATAATGAATGTTAGGTTCCGGCCCGGTCAGACGAATAGGCTGCGAATAGGAGATGAAATGAATCTCATGGCCACGGCGAGCGAGCTCAAGCCCCAGTTCGGTGGCGACAACTCCGCTGCCGCCGTAGGTCGGATAACAGGTGATGCCAATCTTCATGCGCCTCCCACGTTAACATTATTGGATTCGCAAGAATGTCTGGGGATGCAGGGCGCGTGATGAGTCATACGGTGGAGGGACGGGCGCCTCGCGAGCCTGCCCTGAGCGAAGTCGAAGGGTCCAGCCGGGCGGGGACGCCCGGCTCTCCACCAGCAAGCGGTCGCGGACCTAGTCCTTGCTCGGCTTCTTCGGCGTCAGATCGCAGGCTTGCCTGATTCGATCCAGATTCAGCCCGCCGGGAGAAAACTCCGCGATCTGCCGGCCGCTCCGGGTTGGCAGTTCCACCTTGAAAACCTGGGCCCCGATCAGGCCCCGAGTGGTGCCTTTGTCCATGGAGAGAAAGTGGCCGCGCATCCAGTTCCAGCCCTTGAAGTAGTGGGTATCGTCAACGCGGACCTCCACTTCCAACTGGGGCTGTCCCCACCAGCCGGGGCGGTTCGGCGGAGGCAGTTTGACTCCGGGATTGAAATCCGCCAGCTTGAGTTTGCCGTCACTGCAAAACAGAACAACTCGGGGCTTGTACTCCGGGTCTTCGCGAAAATAATTATCTGACAGGATCTCAAAGCGCACCTTCTTCGCGCCTGTCATCTTGTCGTCGGAGTGGAACTCCAGCCATTTCCCGCCGGCGCTGACGCCGTCCGATTCGCCCTGATAAGGAGTCATGGCGCCACTCTGGGCGCAAGCCAATGCCGCCGCGCCAATTACAAAGAACAAAAGAACGGCTCTCGCCGCTAGCCCGGAACCAATTGCTTTAAAAAGCAAGCGCGATACTTTCAAGATCTCCTCCTGATAATTACACCCCTACATACTATTGAACCCGGAAGCTCGCGAAAAGTTGTATGGAATGTTCCCGGAGTTTCGCGCGCAAGATCGATGTGATGACTACGACGCTGGGAAAGGCGCTGGGTGGCGCTTCCTGAGGGTGCGTCAGCGGGCGCCGCGAATTGGTGGAGATGTGCCGCCAGCGAGCGCGTCCTTATCTGTTTTCCAACGCCGTGGCGCCTGTGATCGTGGCGGGTGCGCTCAAGGTACTGGATTTGATCGGCGCCTCCACCGATCGTCGCGACAAGCTGGAGTGGAACGCCAGGTACTGGCGCGGCTTGCTCAAAGAGGCTGGTTTCGATCTGAAGGAAGGGGATACCCCGATCGTGCCAGTCATGCTCTACGACGCCAAACTGGCACAAGACTTTGCCCGCGATCTCTTTGACGAGGGCGTTTACGCCATTGGGTTCTTCTTCCCGGTCGTGCCCAAAGGGCAAGCCCGCATTCGGACGCAACTGTCCGCGGCTCACGAGAAACATCACTTGGACACCGCCCTCACAGCGTTCAAGAAAGTAGGAAAGAAACACGGCGTTTTAGGTTTGGGAAAAAAGGAACTCATGGCGAGAGCCGTTGCGTGATTGGCGGATCGTCTCTCGATGAGAGCAGCCGAGCGCCCTCGCCGAGTCTATTTGGCGGTCAGCTCCGTGACGGATTCAGGAGGAAACGGAGGTTGCATGCTCTGTGCAGAACTTGAGGAACTGGAAGCGGAATTCGATGACATTCTTACTGCGCTTGAGAATCCCGCTCTCACCGAGCAGGAAAGACGCTCCCTGCAGGTCACGTATTCCCGCCTGAGTCGCACAATCAACGATCACCAGAAGCATGGTCAGAATGGTGGCCCCTGCTTCGAAGAATAGAACCCCTCATGCGACTGAGAAGCCCTTCATCACGGGCCAGCATTCCTGAACAATTGGGATCAACATGAGGAATGCCGCAGGAGACAAACGACGCAGATGGCGCCCTAGAGCAACCAACCGCCACCACAACAGCCACCAGAGCGAAGGTGGACTCTGGTAGCAGGTCAGTTATAGTTAACTAAAGTGCTGTGTATAGAATGAATGAATCTCAACTTGCCCGGATGGCGAAACTGGCAGACGCACGGGACTTAAAATCCATTTTTGATGGTTGCAGGGCAGTGCAGGGTGATGCAAGTTATAACAAACGTTGAGAACTGCAAAACGCCTGCATCGTCCTGCACAACCCTGCACCGACACTAAAACCGACATTTTTTCACGCACGCACCAGCAGGGTATTCGATCGCTGGAGTCCGCCAAGGTTTCAGCTTAGAATGCACACCCATGTGTGGCCGATACCGACTCTCCCGTCGCAAGGAAGTGCTCGCCGAACATTTCGGTGCTGACTTTGCCGACCTGGACTGGCAGCCACGATACAACATCGCTCCTACGCAGTCGGTGCCGGTTATACGGCGCGACGACCGAGGGCCAACTCTCCGGGTCTCCCTAATGCGTTGGGGCTTGATCCCGTCGTGGGCAACAGACCCAGCCATCGGTGCTCGGACGATCAACGCGCGATCAGAAACCGCCGCAAGCAAGCCATCATTCCGAGGGCCGCTCCAGAAGAGGCGGTGCCTAATCCCTGCGGACAGTTTCTATGAATGGCAGCGTCAAGCCAAACGGAAGCAGCCCTTCTGCTTTGAGGTCGGGGACGGCGGAATCTTTGCATTCGCTGGCCTGTGGGATCGCTGGCGGGGCCCGGATGGGCAAGCGGTGGAAACGTGCACGATCCTGACTACGACGCCGAATGAATTGCTGGCCGATGTGCACGACCGGATGCCAGTGATCCTCGCTCCCGAGCACCATGGTCGTTGGCTTGATCCATCCATGCAGGATGTGGCGAGCGCTGTGAGCCTACTCAAACCGTTCGACTCGAATCTCATGAAGCGATACCCAGTGAGCACCCGAGTCAACCTGGTTGCCAATGACGACCCCGAATGCTCCTCCCCGGTCGATTTGCCAAGAGCAACCGCCACACTTTTCAACTGATCACGACACAAGGGCACGAAGGCAGCGAGCGATGCGAGGTCGTAACCTGGTTTGTTACGTTTCAGGCGCAATCGCTTGTGCTAGTTTAGCTGCACCGGAGTACCTATGAACGAAGAAATTTGGAAGACGGGTCCGAGCGTAAGAAGTGTCATTGAGCGTAGGGTCGCAGAGGCGCTGACGAGGAATGGTGTGTATGCCACGAGCGCGCTGTCGGACGACGTTAGGTCGCGCGCTACCATTGTTTGGCCTCCCCGCTCTGAACCGGCAGTCCGCGTAACCGACGACACGAACAGGACCCTTACGCTCGACGCTTATATTGAAGAGAAAAAGAGCGACCCGGCATACGCTAGCAGTTTCATCCCGGGCTCAGCGAAACGAATCAGCATGACCGACCAGCAAGCGTTGTTCAGTGCCGACCTAGGAATGGTCGCCCGGGGAGAAATTGAAATTGTCGATGACCGGGAGCGTCCGCTCCGCTGAGCGAAGGGCAAGACCTGTTAGTAGTCCCGGCTTTCATGGCCCAGCGGGGCCCGATTCAACTCATCCTGAGCGGTTCCCGATGCAAGCACACCACCTGAGCTTCTACACTCTGAGCATTGCTCCTTGCTTCAGATGGTCGTTAGTAATTTGCGCTTAAGGTGCAGGCGTTTTGCCCGACGAACTAGCAATTGTGCTTGTAACCCTCTTTAGCTTCCACGCATTCTGCACGCATTGCATTTGGTATCAAAACTGCCCTAGAACGTGCGAGACAGAAGCGCGGTGCCTCGTGTTTACCTCCCCCGCCATTCTCGCTTACGCCGGGAGAAGAATCCATGTGGCGGGTTTTGGTACCTTTGCTCCGATTCGCCCTTGACTGCTGGCTTGGCTTGGGCGCGTTCGCCGTCATTTTGTTTCTAGCGTGCGGGCTGTGGGGCATCGCTACGCTCCGGCACAAGCCCAAGGTGAGGTCATTTCCTCGCTAGCACGCACGTGCTATTCACGATCTTGACGAAGCAGCCTAATCTACCCCTGAGCAGACTTCGGGGAGGACTGTTCACGAGCGTCCCATGACTCTAAACGGAGTTTGGGGCGCTTCCGTTTTAGGTCGGCAACAAAGCTAAAGAAGAAGTCTGGCGTAGTACAATCCTTCCGCGATGAGGTTGCTGAAACAACTGGGACTTTTGATTCTCCTGCTTCTGGCCGCCTCTGGGCTCAATCGGGTAGCCCCGCAAGCCACAAACTGACGATACGTCCGAGAAGAGTGCTGCCTCTCAGCCAGCGTCCAAGACTGACTGCGGGACGGCTGGGTATCGTTTGATGTCTCATTGGTTGACATCGTAGAACGCACATTTGGGAAGCGGCACCTTTTCTACGGGGAACACGGGAAACTGCTGAAGATTCGT
>CZKY01000145.1_pt2 | contig 13559 bp, 9 predicted proteins | sample 2454881 | NCBI WGS metagenome assembly CZKY01 (sample SAMEA3539301, study PRJEB10725) | soil metagenome | biome: tundra; feature: field; material: soil | place: USA | collected 2010-05 | depth 0.15 m | reverse complement strand
CCGGAATATTTTACGAATAACTCCTTTAAACTCAAAGATTTGAAAGGAATTTCCCGCCAAATCTATGATTCTAAAGGAAGGGATATTAAATTTTTTGTGACGCCGGATAAACAACCCGCACCCAAAGTGGGGACAGTAGAGCTAAGTCCTTATTCCTGAATACTTTGAAAGTAAGTCTTTATTACTGAATACTTTAGCGGAAATAGGGGGGGAGGGGGGGAGGGGGTAGTGGTAAACACGCTTTAATACCTTAAGAGTAACCGCCCAAAGTAATCCAAGGAATGTGACGGTGGAGCGCCGGTCCGGTTGACACGCCCCACTGGCCCCGGTAGCATTCTAAGATCGTCTGACCAAAGGAGCATACGACCTAAAGAGACTTTCCACGATGAGAGGTAACTGAATGCGACGACGTTTAGCCGAAGGCCTGGCGGTGCTTTTATCCATCGCCAGTCTGGGGGCCGGAGCCGCATCCGGGCCAAGCAGCCTGGAAGCCGCCAAGGTCACACAGCCGCGGGTCATTGAGACCGGTAGGCACAAAACACGAAAGACCAACAGCCCGAAGTCGAAGGGCTATCAAGTAGGGACCGCATCCTGGTATGGAGAACAGTTCCAAGGCAAACCGACAGCCAGCGGAGAACCCTTCGACATGCGCGATTTCACGGCCGCTCACCCCAGGCTTCCGCTGGGCACGTTCGTCAAGGTCACCAACTTGAAGAACGGCAAGGCCGTGGTGGTTCGTATCAATGACCGGGGTCCCGTTGTAGACGGCCGGATCATCGACTTATCATTTAACGCCGCGCATGCACTGGGCTTCAAGGAGCGCGGTTTGCAGACGGTCCGCCTGGACATCTACCAGCCCACGACCATGGCGCTGCTGCAACCCGTAGCCAACTTCAAATAAACCCGATACACTCGGCAACGATGGATCCGCGCCAGCGTCTCATCGTTGCCTTGGACGTATCTACGACCGCGGCCGCCCGGAAGATCGTGGCGGCCGTCGGTGACTCTGCCCTCGCGTATAAGGTCGGCATGCAGCTCTACACTGCCGAAGGTCCTTCTATTGTCCGCGAACTGGTGGGTTCGGGACGCCGCGTCTTTCTCGACCTCAAGTATCACGACATCCCGAATACCGTAGGAGCAGCCGTCCGCGAGGCGGGTCAGCTTGGCGTGAGTATGCTGACTGTACACGCCTCGGGAGGCGGTAAGATGTTGCGAGCTGCCGTCGAAGCCGCGCAAGCCACCAACCCCGACTTGCTCCTCCTGGCGGTCACGGTGCTGACCAGCCTAGACGACGTCGAACTGGGCAAGATTGGCCTGCGCGGAGGAGTGCTCGATCAAGTCCTGAGGCTGACCGCCCTCGCGCTTTCGAACGGATACAAGGGCGTGGTTGCTTCGGCGCAAGAAGCCGCTCCTCTCCGCGAGGAGTTTGGCCGCGATTTCGCCATTGTGACGCCCGGGGTGCGCCCTGCGGGCAGCGGACCCAACGACCAGGCGCGCGTCGTCAATCCAGCGGAAGCGATTGCTGCCGGAGCCACGCACATCGTGGTAGGACGCCCGATCACAGAAGCCGCGGACCCGGCGGCCGAAGCGCGGGCGATTCTGGGACAGATTGGGTAGGGCAGCATCCAGTTGCCAATACTCAGTCGGGGAGTGGGGCGCCGGTCCTTTGAATCTATTTGGAGTCAGAAATGCCTAAATAGCTATTCACAGTATCGACCGTCAGGCTGAGACTGGAAGCGATTTGGGGGACTTGCTGGCCCTGCTGATAGAGTTGGATGACCTGTTGTGACTCAGACAGTTTGACCGTGTCCGCTGCGTCGTTCGTAGTTTGCTGGGCCTTTTGAGCGGTCGCCGAATTCGAGTAAGAGTTCGCGGCGGCGAACGACGTGGGCGAGAACGAGCCGGATATGGAAATACTCATAAGAAGCTTCCTTTCCTCTTACACATGGCAAGATCGGCAGACCAGAGTCATCGCATGAGTCGAAATGCACTAATTTTTTCGAGGAGTCGATCCTACGGTACCAAAGTGGCATAGGCCGAACCCATCCGGGAAGACCACGGATCGGTCGGCGGAAACTTCTTGACTTTGTACGCCGCTGTGGACTGCGGATTGCTTTCGGTAGCGCGCAGGATCTCTGCGTCTCTTGCACCGCTCTAATCGAATTGGGCGCGAAGCGCGAGGCCAAGTTCCCTGCCGCAAGAAATGCGCAGTGACACCAATCCGGAAAACTCCTCGCTGGGCGTGGCCTTCGCGAAGCAGCGTGCGCCTGCGAGGCAAAGACAGGGACAAGGGCAGCAATCGTCTCCGACCGTTCAGCACATGCTGTGGAGCGCTCTTCGGCACCACCGAGCCGGACAACTGACCGAGGCGGCGCAGATCTATCGCCAGATTCTGGCCATCGACGCCCATCAGGCAGACAGCCTGGATTTGCTCGGGATGATCGCATATCAGGCCGGAGGTCATGAGCTCGCCGCCGCGATGATCCGCCGGGCGATTGCGATCGACGAAAACAATGCTTCCTACCATTCCAACCTGGGCACAGTCCTCCAGGAGCAGAACAAACTGGACGAAGCCGCGGCATGTTACGAGCGCGCACTAACTCTTAAGCCGGACTTAGCCGAGGTCCACTTTAACCTTGGTAACATCCTCCAAGCTCAGAATAAGCTGGACGAAGCTGTGGCATGTTATGAGCGAGCGCTGGCCCTCAAGCCAGAGCTGGCCGAGGCGCACCATGGCATGGGAAACGCCCTCCAGGCCATGGATCTTCAGTACATGGGTGAAGTCAAGCTGGAGGAAGCGGCGGCTTGTTATGAGCGGGCACTGGCCCTCAAGCCGAACTACGCTAAAGCCCACTACAACCTGGGCTGCGCCCTCCGCGCCTTGGGCAAAGTGGATGAGGCGTTGGTGCGGTACCGAACAGCTCTGGCTCTTCAGCCAAACCACGTTCAGGCCGGTTTCAGAGAGTCTCTGGCCCAATTGCTTAGAGGTGACTTCACCCCGGGCTGGCACAACTATGAAAGACGCTGGCAATGTAAATCTACCGATCACGGCACGACGATGCGCGCCTATCCGCAACCGCTTTGGACCGGCGGCAAGCTGGCATCGGGGCGTCTGTTGATCTGGGGCGAGCAGGGCGTCGGCGACGAAATCATGTTCGCCGGACTTATCCCGGATGTGATCCGCACGGGCAACCGTTGCATTCTGGATTGCGACGCACGGCTCAAACCCCTGTTCGCCCGGTCTTTTCCCCTCATCGACGTGGTCTCTGGCTATCATCCGGGAAACGATCCGGGGGATAATCCCGAGCTGGATATCGCCGCGCACCTGCCCTGTGGCAGTCTGCCACGTTTGTTCCGAGCAAACCACGCTGCTTTTGCCGCCACCACTCCGCCCTACCTCATTGCCGATCCGGTCCAGCGGGAGCGCTTTCGCGCCCGCTATGCCGATGCGGACAGAAGACGGCTGGTCGGGCTGGCTTGGTATACAAATAACCGGAAGACGGGCCATTTTCGCTCTGTCGATCTGTCGTTGTTCGCTCCGCTGTTCGCGCGACCCGATATCCGATGGGTGAGCCTGCAGTATGGGGATCACGACGAGTTGCAGAGCCAGGCAGCGGTGGCTGGCGCGCCCATCCTCATTGATCGGTCGGTCGATCAGCTTGCAAACATCGATGTCTTCGCGTCGCAGATTGCGGCATTGGACATGGTAGTAACTATCGATAATTCCACGGCGCATTTGGCTGGCGCGCTCGGCCTTCCCACTTGTGTGCTGCTGCCCTTCGCGCCCGACTGGCGCTGGCTCCAGGCGCGCGAAGATAGCCCCTGGTATCCCACCCTGCGCCTCTTCCGGCAGCCGAAACGCGGCGACTGGCAATCCGTGGTGCAAAGAGTGCAGAGCGCTTTGCACAATCGGTACCCAGTACTCAGTAGCCAGTACCTAGAAAAAGCAAAAGGCGCGGCGACGAGCCGCACCTCTTTCTCGATGGTGCCACTGAGAGCTGAGAGCTGAGAGCTGCCTCTTACAGTTTCTCAAAGAACTCGCAGCCCGAACACGAAATATAGATCCCGCCGGGCACGCCGCGCTCGCGATCCTTCATGCGCTTGACGATGCGGGTTTCCTTGCCGCACTTGGGGCATGCGGTCGATTTCGTGGTATCCATGACCTTTTTCCGGTCGGCTGTCTTTGCAATTTTCGCCATTCAGTCTCTCCTGACAGGAATGTGCCCTCGGCCCAAAGGCCGCGGTTCTACCTGGTAGTTGGGGAGTATCGTCGTTAAATGATCAAGGAACGCCGGTCCATCTCGAATCGGCCCGGCAGCATCAACACGCGCAGAAGCGGTGCACTGTACTCGCCACCAGAATCTTACACGAATTGCAGCCGCGAGGTAGGACCGAAGCCTTCGACAGCCCTGTTTCTGGAATCGGGATAAGGGAGCAGGCGCCCGCTCGCCCCTCCCACACCACCGTACATGCGCGTCCGCATACGGCGGTTCGGCGAGTAGAGCCTGGGCCGACAAGGCGTAGGCCGGGTTTTGCCATGCCGCGCGCACCAAAAAAAGCCCCGCATCTCTGCGGGGCTGGTCATTGCAGCAGACGGTCTTACTTGCCGGTGCCCGTTAGACTCGAGGTCTGCGGACTATTGTTGGCGCTATCGGCCACGCTCAGCAACCCCGTCCTCGTGCCCGTCGCTGCTGGCGTGAACGTCACGCTGATTTTGCAATTGGCCTTAGCGGCCAGGCTTGTCGTGCAAGTCGTCGTGGATACACTGAAGTCGCCGGTCGTCGAGATCACGATGCTGTTCAGCGTCACGCTCTGTTTGTTGGTAAGGGTAAACACCTTCGCTGTGCTCGTCGTCCCCACTTTCTGTGCGGGGTATGTCGCGCTGGCAGGTGCTAACGTGGCCGGGGGAATGCCGGTGCCGGACAGTGGCACCGTCTGTGGACTGTTCGTAGCGTTGTCGGTAATCGTAAGGTTCCCGGTGCGCAGTCCAAGTTGGGTCGGAGTAAAGGTAACCTTGATCACGCAATTCTTTCCCGCGGCCAGCGTGCTGCCGCAGGGCTTCGTGCTGGTCGTCTGCGCGAAATCACCGCTGGTCGCGATGCTACTAATGTTCAGCGTCGCGGTCCCGGTGTTGCTGAGTGTGACACTCTTCGCAGGGGTGGTCACGCCCACGACGGTGTTGCCAAACGTCAGAGAGGTCGGAACAAGAGTGACGACTGGACTGCCACCGCTAGCGTTCACCGTGAGGCTGAGCGTTGTGGTATTCGTCAACGCACCCGACGTGCCGGTGATCGTCACCGTGACCGTTCCAGTAGCTGCTGTGGCGCTGGCCGTCAAGGTCAACGTGCTGGTTGAGGTTGTAGGATTCGGAGCGAACCCTGCCGTCACCCCGCTCGGCAGACCGGAGGCGCTCAAGGTGACGCTGCCGCTAAAACCGTTCACCGGAACAACCGTGATGGTGCTCGTGCCGCTGTTACCCTGGGTGATGGTTACAGTGTTGGGCAAAGCGGTGAGATTGAAGTTCGGACTCCCCGAGCAACCGGTGAAGATGAACGATCCGATGTTCGTGTGCCAGTTGAAGGTCCCACTGACTAGCTCGTACTGGTCCACGTACCAAAAAGTACAGTCGTCACTGGGGTCAACCACCATGGCCGTGTAGTCGCCCCAACGAGACAGACCGGTGGTTTGCGATCCAGCACCAACCACCATGCTGGCCTCCGACTCCATGGTTCCAGCCGGGTCGCTGGGCATACGTCCGGTAAAGCGAATGGCGGGATGGATGCTACTGCTGGACGCGCTGTATCCGAGCCCGATATCCCCGTTCTGATCCTCGGCCATGCTCGCCATCCAGCGATAGGTGGTATCCGGCGCGAAGGTTCCCTGCTGATTCAGGGTTACGGCGCCGGCTGGGTCATAAAGTTCATACCAGCGGACCGCCACTTGGCTCCCGTTGGCAACGGCGTGGTTTACCACTGCCCGATCATGATCGGCGAAGTGCCGGATTGCAAAGCGGTACATCAATCGGTCGCCGAGCGTGTCCAGGGTCTGAGTGGTTCCAGACTGCGGGACGCAGGTGCCGCCATTGCCGCAGGCAAGAGAGTCGTTCGCCACGCTGATGGTCGTCGGGGAAGAAAGAGTGGCCGTGGCCGCCGCAAAGTTCAGCGTGAGCTTGCGGAGGTACAACTGCCCGGGATTGTTGTTCTGCCAGCTGATGAACAGCCCAGGCGTGCCATCGGTTGGCGTCGTTGGGCCATCGATGTCGGACGGAAGATAACCAAACTCGGAGTTGGGAGTAATCTTGCAGAGTTGGGCCGCCGACGAGTCGCCAGCCAGCATCTTGCTGCGGTCAAAACCGCAAATGTCCGCGCCCAGGAAATTTACCGGACCAAAAATGTTGTAGGTTGCCAGGTATGCGCTGTTGCTGGCCGTGGCCCAGGTGCTCAGTTTGGGGTAGTCATTCAGATTCGCGCTAAAAGAGTAACCGTAGAGGAAGTAGGCCCCGGCCGGATCGTTGGTCTTGGACACGGCAATGCATTCCGATTTAGTGACGCCGCGGCCGATCATGCTGACGAGCCAGCGGTCGGCCGGACGGTCGTAGAGCACGATGGGATCGCCGTATGTGCCCGTACCGCAGTCGCCGCCGAGCGGAGTGAATAAGCTCTGTATGTTGGTTGGGCCCGCGAGAGTCGCGCCGCTCTTGTTGTAGACCGCGAATTGCACGTTGACGGTCTCCACGATGTGGTTGGGACCAATTGCCATGTTGGAATCCGAAGGCGCATAGCCCGGCGAAGAAATGCCGTCGAAATCAATGCCTGGGGTGGCCGAAACCATGGGTCTGACTTCCTTCTGCAGCACCGGGTCTTCCTGTTGCCAGGGACCGGCCGGGGCTTTAAACCGCAGTGGGCCTGGCCGAGGTTCAGGCATTTCCTGGCCTGCGAAGAGCGACTCATTGATCGGCAGATCCGACACCGGCTGCGAAACCGCAAAGGCCGATGGGTAGGTCACGATTGTTGTGTTCTTGTTACTCTTGGCAAAGGCCAGCGTTGTCAGCGCCAAGCCACATAGGATGAGAGTTCGAACCACCGTTCCTACACGAACCATTGATTTCTCCTCGTGAAATTTGCTTAGGAATTGGGATGGAGTGGGGAGTACCCCATTGTCTCCTCTTCGAAGTCGGGGCCGGGATTCCTCAAGTCAAACATTCGCTAATTCAACCTCTCTGCGTCTATTCAACAACTGCAGTGTTTGCTGTCGTTCGAGAAGCACAGTGGTAGTTCTGACTTCCGCGTATCGCAAACGCGTACCGCATGCCGGTCAAAACCCGCCCGGGCGTGGGCGGACTTGGGGAAGGCTACTAGCGCCACTAGTTTATACATCGGTCTTCAGGAAAAGGCAAAGCAAAATCGGCCCGCAGCACGCTTTGCAGCAATGTTGAATTTGTTTTCACATCGGGGATGACGAAGCGAGCACCTTGCTATCCCTGGACACGCCAGTTCGGTCTTGGGCAAAGGCCTGACGATACAGTGAATTCGCTCGGGTGCGGCATCAGTCCAGCAGAGGCGCTTGCCAGGGGCCACGCTCCCTTTCGAGTTTCGCGGCGACCGCCAGCACGACTTCTTCTTGCCATGGCCGCCCGACGATCTGCACGCCGATCGGCAACCCCTCCTCCGAATAGCCCATCGGAACAACGGCGGCGGGAAAGCCCAAAAGGTTGAACCACTCGCAATAGCTCCAGGCGTCGAGATACTTCACCGTCTTCCCTTCCACCTGCCACTCCCGTTCGCCATGACGAAAAGCGGGGATCGCCGCGGTAGGGCAAATGAGCACGGGGTATTTCCGCATCTGCAGGAGAATTTTCTCGCGCACCGCATCGCGTCCCAGCCAGGCGGCAAGCAGCGACTCGCCAGGCTGCGACGCGATGAGGCGCGCGGGCGTGGCCTTGGTCCAGGCATGGAACTCCCGCAGCATCGGGCTCAGTTCGGACTCGTGGCCACGCAACATAGGGTCCAGAATCATCCCTCCGGCCGTGCCGAAGAATTCCCACCACAGCTGACGCGCTTCCTCGAGCCCTTCGGGACGAAATGACTCGACACGAAATCCGCAGCTCAACAGGAGAGACGCTGCACGACCCACCGCCGACCTGGTTTCTTTCGTGACTGGAATTCGGCCATCGTCTTCGAAGAAACCGATGGGGACGGTTCGGACTGCCGTTTCATGAATCTCGCGCAACTCAACCGGCGCGGCGCAAGGATCGCCGTCGTCCCAACCCGCCATCGCTTCAAACAGTGTCCGCACGTCTTCCACGGTGCGCCCCATCGGTCCGACCACTCCGATCATGGCAAAGGGGCCGCCAGATTTCGGAAAGTGCCCGGTCGAAGGAATGCGTCCGGGAGTGGGCTTCAATCCGCAGATGCCGCAGAAGTGCGCCGGTTCGCGGATCGATCCGCCGCCGTCGCTGCCCACGCCGCCGGCGGAAAGTCCCGCGGCGATGGCGGCGGCCTCTCCGCCGCTGGACCCGCCTGCGGTGCGGTTCAGGTCCCAGGGGTTGTTCGTTCGTCCATAGAGAAGGTTGTCGGTTTCCCAGGCCATGAGCAGTTCGGGCGTGTTGGTGACGCCGAGGATCACGGCTCCGGCCGCGCGCAGCCGCGCAACCAGAGGCGCATCCTCCGCGGCGATGTGTCCGGCACGCAAACGCGTGCCAGCTTCACAAAGATGTCCGGCAACATCAATCGAAGACTTGATGGAAACAGGCACACCATGCAACGGCCCGAGGTCGCCTCCGCGCTGCATCGCTTTCTCCGCATCCCGCGCCTGGGCAAGCACAGCTTCGGGCTTGTAATCGACGAACGCGTTCAGCTTGGGATTCAGGCGTTCGATGCGATCGAGGTGGGCGCGAGCCACCTCCACCGGAGAAACCGCTTTGCGGCGGATTTGCGCCGCAATTTCCCGCGCGGAAAGAAGAGTGCTTGAAGTCATGCAAGGTGAGAACGTCGCAACGAAATTCAGGATAACAGCGAAGGGGTTTCCTCCGTGAGACTTCGTGCCCTTTGTGATTAAGGGCTTGGAGATTGACCGTGGTCAATGAGCGCTATCGCCTGTTATCAACTTACTGAAGCAAAATAGGCCAGCTTCTCGATGCAGAGCCGGTCTTGCGATGCTTTTCAGGAACTAATCTACCCCATGAAACTCGTCCGCCACATCACCCTTACTCAATCAGGGAGTCAGCACAAAAACAATTCCGAGACCGTAGGTGCCGCCCCGGTTAGTCGTGCCATACAGATTTCCGACCGAATCTCTGACGACACCTACACCGGGAGCCTCTCCGCGAGCACCGCCAGTGAAGCTGTGAAGGATAGTCTCGTGTCCGGTCTTATCCAGTTTATAAATTGTTCCCAAGTCTGAAATTCCGCCGCCAAGAGTTGTTCCGTAAAGGTCGCCCGATGAATCCCGAATCACGCCGCCCAGTGGATTCGCCCCATCTCTGCCGCCCGCAAAGCTGTGAAGGACCGTCTCTCTGCCATGCTTGTCTAGCTGGAAGATTGTTCCGAGCCCGAAAGCGCCGCCAAGATAAGTAGTGCCATAAAGATTACCCACGCGATCTTGGACCAAGGCTCCGGAGGGCGTTGACCCGTCCGGCACTCCCTTGAAGGTATACAGAACGGCGAAATTGCCTGTCGAATCGATCTTGAAAACTGATCCTCCCGCTGCTCCATCTTGGACCGCCCCGTAAAGGTTGCCCGCGGAATCGAGGATCACCGGTCCTTGCGGATACTGACCTGCTGGACTGTTCCCAAAGCTATAGAGCACGGTTTCATTGCCCGCAGGATCTACCTTGAAGACCGTGCCGGCGTCTACGGTTCCACCATAGGTCGTTGTGCCGAAGAGATTTCCTGCGGGATCACGGACCACTCCCTCATAGGGATTTGCGGCGTCTGGCGAGCCAGCAAAGCTGTAAAAAACGGTTTCGACACCGGTGCTCTCCAACTTGTAAACCGTCCCACAATATGCTGCGCTACCGCCATAGGTCGTTGTGCCGTAAATATCGCCTGTCCCATCCAGGAGCAAGGCGCCGGAAGGGTCAACTCCGTTCGGAACCCCGGGGAACGTGTATATCGTGGTGAAGGCGCCGTCTTTAGCCAGTCTGAAAACCGTTCCAGTGAACAAAGTGCCACCGCTAGCCGTCGTGCCCAAAAGATTTCCAGCCGGATCAAGTATCAACGGTCCTGGGTAGCCCCCGGTAATATCGTTCTTGAAAGTGTGCAAGACCCGATATCTCCGCGCTTCTAGCGGTTGCGCGGCTGAGAATGCCAGCGCCAAGAGCAACAGACTTTTTGCGACGTTCCCGGTTGACATGATCTACTCCTGCTTCCAGATTCGCGCCACGTCCCATAGTATAGGGCAGCCACACTGAAAACGCCTCAGTTTGCTGCAAGAATCGCGATTGCGCTCATCGACCGGGTCGTGAGCGTAGTCGAGGACTCTCGCAAACAATTGCGGCGTCGTCAACGGCGTACTTCCTCTAACGGTCACGATTGACCCACGACCTTAAACAAAGGCAGCTGGCGTTCTGCTTGTTTTCCAGTAGAGTAAGAAGTTACAAACATCATCACTGGAGAAGAACGAGGAACAGCCTTAGCGTGAACATCCGGTTAGCAGCATGTCTTTTCCTTTTGACGATCTTTCTGACGACCCCAGTCTGGGCTCGATCGCACAGCCATCCTGCCAAGCAGGAAAATCCCTCGGACCCCGGTTACGTGTTTGCGCTGGCAGCCGCTAACCATTTCCTGCACGCATGGCAAACAGGAGATCTCGAAAGCGGCATCGTCCTGCTCAGCGATCACGTCCGCCACTCGCAGAACGCCGACAAACTGGAACAGTTTTTTTCGAACGGCACGGACCGGGCCTTCGAGATCACGCGCGGCCATGGGCATCACGGGCTTTACAGTTTCCCGGTCGTGCTGGTCACGCTTCGAGGATCCCATGTCACGCGCAGATTTTCCGAAATAACGCTGGTCGAGACTGGAAAAAACGACTGGGTGGTGGATAAACTTCCTTAGGAGGAGTCGTTGGTCGCTAGTCGTTCGTCGTTCGCGCTTCGTCGGAGACTGTCGTCTCAGCAACTGATCCGGCATGCATTGCTCGACGATTAATTGTTAGTCCATTTCACATCGGTCAAAGAGAACCGTTCTTATCATAGGAGGTCGCATTTATGAAACGTATCCACAAAGTTGCCATCCTCGGCGCGGGCACAATGGGCGCCCGTATCGCGGCACATTTCGCCAACGCGGGAGTGCCTTCCTTGCTGCTCGACATCGTTCCTCCAGACGCGGACGGCCCCGCACGTAACAAGTTCGCGGCTGCCGGACTCGACGGGGCCAGGAAATCAAAGCCGGCGGCGTTTTTCGAAGCGTCGCTTTCGCGGCTGGTCACCGTGGGAAATTTCGACGACGATCTGAAGCGTCTGGCCGAGGTGGACTGGATCATCGAGGCTATCGTCGAGAACCTCGAAATCAAGCGCTCGCTGCTGAAGAAGGTGGAGTCCATCCGCAAGCCGGGCACCATCGTCACCACCAACACCAGCGGACTTCCGGTGGCGAAGATCGCCGCCGGATTTTCCGAAGACTTCCGGCGCTCGTGGTTCGGCACCCACTTTTTTAATCCGCCGCGCTATATGCGGCTGATGGAACTGATCCCAACCCCAGAAGCGGACCCCACGCTGATCGAGGCCGTCGCGCACTTCTGCGACGCGCAACTGGGCAAGGGCGTCGTGCTGGCGAAAGATACGCCCAACTTCATCGGCAATCGCATCGGTACATTTTCCGTGCTCAACGTGATACGGCTCATGCAGGAAATGGACCTGAGCATCGAAGAGATCGACGCGCTCACCGGTCAAGCCGTCGGCTGGCCGCGCTCGGCCACGTTCCGGACGATTGATCTGGTGGGGCTCGACATCCTCGGGCACGTGGTCTCGAACATGACGCAGAACGTGCGCGACGAGCGCGAATTGCAGATTCCCGCTTTCTTTCGCCACATGCTGGAACGCAAGTGGCTGGGCGACAAAACCAAGGGCGGCTTCTATAAGAAGGTCAAGGGCGGCGAAGGCAAACAGGACGAGCGCATGGCGCTCGACTGGAAAACGCTGCAATACGATCCGCAGGAGAAGCCCAAATTCGCGGCGCTCGAGATGGCGAAAAACGTCGAGGACACAGGAGCGCGCGTTCGAATGTTGCTCGGCCTCGATGGCGGCGGACCGCAGAAGACCGACAAAGCAGGCACTTTTCTTTGGGCGGCGCTGTCCGACTTGTGGACGTATTCCGCAAATCGCATTCCCGAGATTTCCGACTCCGTGGTGGAGATTGACCGCGCCATGCACCTCGGCTTCAACTGGGAACTCGGCCCCTTCGAACTCTGGGACGCGGCCGGCGTGGAAGCGACCGTCGCTCGCATGAAGAAAGACGGACATCCGGTCGCAGCCAACGTGGAGAAGCTGCTAGGCTCCGGCAAGAAGTCCTGGTATGCGGACGATCCGAAAACGCCATCCGGCCGCAAGTACTGGGATCTGGCAACTGGCAACTGGCAACTGGTCCCTGTTCCCGCGGGAGTCTGGTCGGTTGAAGTCGCAAAGAAGTCCAACGGCGTGGTCAAGAAAAATTCCGGCGCATCGCTGGTGGACCTGGGCGAAGGTGTGGGCTGTATCGAGTTCCACTCCAAGATGAACGCCCTCGGCGCCGACATCATCTCGCTGATCCTCCAGACGCTGAAGCCGGGCGGACCGGGCGATGGCTTCGACGCCTTCGTCATCACCAACGACGCGCAGAATTTTTCCGTCGGCGCGAACCTGATGCTCCTGCTCATGTCCGTTCAGGAGGAAGAGTGGGACGACGTTGACCTCGCCATCCGTCAGTTTCAGGGCATGACGCAGGCCATCAAGTTCTCATCCAAGCCGGTGGTAATCGCGCCCTTCGGACTCACGCTGGGCGGCGGTTGCGAAATCTCGCTGCACGCGGCCGCTCGCCAACCGCACGCCGAGCTCTACATGGGGCTGGTCGAGGTCGGGGTCGGTTTGCTTCCCGGCGGCGGCGGTTGCAAGGAAATGCTGCTGCGTGCGGTGGACAGCGCAGGGTCCATTCGTCCCGATGGCCGCGGCGAATCGGTGGAACTGATGGAGGCGATGAAGAAAGCTTTCGAAACCATTGCTACGGCGAAAGTCTCCACTTCGGCTCATGAAGCCCGCGGACTAGGGTTCCTGTCGAACTCCGACCGCATCACCATGAACCGCCAGCGCGTTCTCTCCGACGCCAAAGCACGCGCGCAAGCCCTGCTGCGCGCGGGTTATGAGCCGCCGGTGATGCGCACCGACATCCCCGCTCCCGGCGAAAACATCCTCGCCGCTCTAAAAATGGGCGCCCACATGATGCGGCAGGGCGACTACATCACCGATCACGAGCAGAAGTTAGCCACAAAGATCGCCGAAGTACTCTGCGGCGGAAATATCACCCCCGGCACGCCGGTCAGCGAACAATACCTGCTCGACCTGGAGCGCGAGGCCTTCAAATCCC
>CZKY01000001.1_pt1 | contig 13935 bp, 10 predicted proteins | sample 2454881 | NCBI WGS metagenome assembly CZKY01 (sample SAMEA3539301, study PRJEB10725) | soil metagenome | biome: tundra; feature: field; material: soil | place: USA | collected 2010-05 | depth 0.15 m | reverse complement strand
CCCAGCACCTGCCCGGCCTGAATTTGCTCGGCGGCATATTTGATCAGCGAAACTTCGGGCGTTACAGCATGAATTTTCAGGATTTCCGCGCGCACTCTGGCCCCTTCCTGATTGCCGGCGTGAACATTGCCGGCGTGAACATTGTCGGCTTAAACAATGAAATGTACCATACATCCTGAACTTGGGACCAACCCATGAAGCAAGACGCGAAGGCCGCGCGAACTCGCAGTCAAGCCGACCGTTTGCGCCCCGTTGCCGGCCGCCACAACCAGAGGCTGAAAGAATTGCGGCTCGCATTCCGCCGCGCCGAGCTGACTGCCCAGGGTGAATGTGCCATCGAAGGCGTCAAACTGCTCGAAGAAGCGTTGCGCAGCGGCCATCATCTGGACAGCGTATTCTTCAGCGAATCGGCACGCCCTCTCGCTGAAAAACTTCTGCGCCAGATCAACGCCCGCACCGAAACGCTCGTCTTGCCGAATGCACTCTTCAACTCGATCGTGCCGAGCGACGCTCCCCAGGGCGTGGCGGCCCTGCTCAAGCCGCCGGCTTCTTCTGCCGCACAATTGCTTGACCGCTCCAGCGACGGCCCGTTCGTCGTGGCCGCAGGCCTGCAGGACCCCGGCAACCTGGGCACGATCCTGCGCTCCGCCGAAGCATTTGGCGCCGCCGGAATTTTTCTGACCGAAGGGACCGTCAGTCCTTACAACTCGAAAGTTCTGCGCGGTTCAGCGGGTTCGATCTTCCGCTTGCCGTTCTTGCAGATCTCTTCCGCGGAACTGATTCCGCTTCTGCGTGCGCGCGGCGTTCGCCTGCTCGCAACTTCCTCGCACCAGGGAACCCCACTGCCCCAGATTTCATGGACTCTGCCGCTTGCGATCTTCATCGGCAACGAAGGCGCCGGCCTGTCCCGTGAACTCACGCGCCAAATGGACGAAACCCTGGCAATCCCGCAAGCCGCGCAAGTCGAATCGCTCAACGCAGGAGTCGCCGCCAGCATCGTACTGTACGAAGCCGCGAGGAACCGAAAAGGCGGTACCCAGTAGCCAGACCCGGTGTTTCTGGGTACTGGCTACTGGGTACTGGGTACTGCCTTTGTGGTGAAATGATCTTGTGAACTCATGAACCTGTTCGCGCCCATCCCGAACGACGATCCCGCTGCCCAGGGCGCGCGCCCGATGGCCGACCGCATGCGCCCGCGAACGCTCGATGAATTCGTCGGGCAGGAGCATCTGGTCGGGCCGGGCAAACCGTTGCGCGTGCAGATCGAGCGCGATGACCCCACATCGATGATCTTCTGGGGACCTCCGGGCACAGGCAAGACCACCCTCGCCAAGATTATTGCGGGTATCACCAAGGCCGACTTCATCGAGTTTTCCGCCGTTCTCGCCGGCATCAAGGAAATCAAGCAGGTCATGAGCGACGCCGACCGCGCCCGCCAGTACGGCACGCGCACCATCGTCTTCGTCGACGAAATTCACCGCTTCAACAAAGCGCAGCAGGACGCCTTTCTCCCGCACGTCGAGAAAGGCAGCATCCGCCTGATCGGCGCGACCACCGAAAATCCGTCCTTCGAGATCAACTCGGCGCTGCTCTCGCGCTGCCGGGTCTACGTGCTGAATCCGCTGAGCGAAGATCAGATTGTCGTGCTTCTGCGTCGCGCACTCAGCGACAGCGAGCGCGGTCTCGGCCCGATGCATCTCGAAGCCTCGGACGACGCTCTTCGCAAAATCGCCGCGTACTCGAGCGGCGACGCCCGCAATGCCTACAACGTCCTCGAGGTTGCCGCCTCGCTGGCGCAACAGGCCGGAGTGAATACCCTCTCCGACCAAACCATCCAGGAGGCCGTGCAGAAGCGGGTTCTGCTCTACGACAAAGGCGGCGAAGAGCATTACAACATCATCTCCGCGCTGCACAAATCGGTTCGCAACAGCGATCCCGACGCCGCCCTCTACTGGCTCGCTCGCATGCTCGAAGCGGGAGAAGATCCGCTATACATCGCTCGCCGCGTCGTCCGCATGGCGGTTGAAGACATCGGCCTCGCCGAACCAAGCGCGCTCGCGTTGTGTATGGCCGCGCGTGACGCCGTAGATTTCATCGGCATGCCCGAAGGCAACCTCGCCCTCGCGCAAGCGGTCGTCTATCTTTCGGTGGCGCCCAAATCGAACGCGCTTTACACCGCCTACGGCGCGGTTCAGCAAGACGTGGAGCAGACCGCCGCCGAACCCGTCCCTCTGCACCTGCGCAACGCCCCCACCAGCCTGATGAAAGGCCTTGGCTACGGCAAGGACTATCAATACGCGCACGACACCGAAAACAAGGTTGCCGACATGCAGTGCCTGCCTGACAGCCTGCGCGACCGCGTGTACTATCGCCCAACCAACGAAGGCGTGGAAAAGCGGATTCGCGAACGTCTGGAAGAAATCAAACGGCTCAAGCAGCCGACGCCAAGCCGAACGTCAAATAGAACAGACAGTCCGACATCGGGTCCAGCAAAAAGCCGAACAAAAAGAGAATCTGAGACCTGATTTTCGCAATCTCATAGAACAGTTGCAATCGATCGGCAGGAGGATTTTGTCGTGTCCACCACCCATTTCACGGAATTCGGCTCCTACAGTCAGCCTTTGCCCGAACCGTCCGCACTCCGAATCGCGGAACTGGTGCGCCTGCAAAAGTTTGTGCAGCGCATCACTTCCACTCTGGACCTTGAAGAACTCGTTCCGCGGATCGTCGATGAGGTTGCGACGTCGCTTGGCTGCGTCGAAATCAACTTGTATCTTCTCGACCCTGAACATTCCGAATTCGTACTGGCCGGCGTTCGCGGCTGCTCTGTTTACGGCAAGGGCCATCGCCTCCAGATCGGCGCCGGAATGGTGGGACACGTCGCCGCCACTGGCAAAATGCACTATGCTCCCGATGTCACCCGCGACCCTTATTACATGGCCTGCGAGCCGGGTACGCGCTCCGAAGTTGCCATCCCGCTACAACGCGAGGGCGAACTGGTCGGAATTTTCACCGCTTCCCATTGCGAGCTGAATGCTTTTTGTCCCGATCAACTGCGGCTGCTGCAGGGATTGTGCGCTCATGTCGCCGTCGCGGTGCACAACGCCCGGCGTTTTGGCGATGAGCGCAAACAGCGCGAGCGCTTGAGCCGCGAGGCCGAAGAAGCTCGCTCGATTCAGCAAGCTCTGTTGCCCCGAAGCTCTCCTCTGATTCCTGGGTTCTGTGTATCCGGGCTTTCCATTCCAGCCGGTTCGGTCGGTGGCGACTGGTATGACTTCTTTCCGCTGCGTAACGGACGCTGGGGCCTGGTTCTCGCCGATGTCTCGGGCAAAGGCACGGCAGCGGCGCTTCTAATGTCCGCGACTCGCGGCATGTTGCGCTCGCTGGCGCAGACCGGCTCTGGACCCGGCGAGGTTCTGACGCGTCTCAACAACATGATGATCGAGGATTTTCCGAGCGGCCGCTTCGTCACCATGGTGTATGCCGAACTCGACCCGTCGAGCCGCCTTCTGCGGATCGCGAACGCCGGCCATCTGGCGCCGCTGCTGGTCGAGCCTTCCGGCCACCGCTGGATCAATCACGAGCACGGCTTGCCGCTGGGGATTTCAGCCAGCAAGTTCTCGGAGACGGAAGTGACGCTCGGCGAGCATTCGCGCATCGCTTTTTATTCCGATGGAATCACCGAGGCGGACATCGATTCCGGCGAAGAATACGGCCCGGAGCGGCTTCTCGCCCAGATGCAATCACCAGACGTCACCCTGGAGGGTCTGCTCGCAGACGTCAGGAAATTCGCGAATGGAACTGGACTGCGTGACGATGCCACGGTGATTTTGGTGGGCGGTCGCTCGAACCTTGGCCTAGTCTAAGCTCCATCGAGGTGGCCGCATGACCCAAACAGACCTTCATTGCTTCATCGCGCAATGCAAGCTTGGCGTGTTGTCCACGCTTGCTGAAACCGGCGCGCCTCAGTCGGCACTGGTGGGCATCGCCGTTGCCCCGAATCTCGAGATTATCTTCGACACGGTCAAGACCTCTCGGAAATATCCGAATCTCATCGCCAGACACCGCTGTTCGTTCGTCATCGGCTAGGCGGGTGAGCAAACCGTGCAATACGAAGGCGAAGCTACAGAACTTCAAGGGCAGGAGTTGAAACGCTGCCAGGAGGTGTACTTCCAAGCATGGCCCGATGGTCCAGCTCGGCTCGCGTGGCCTGGAATCGTGTACTTCGTGGTGAGGCCCAGGTGGATTCGCTATAGCGACTTCGATCAGAACCCGCCGCTCATCCAGGAATTCACGTTCCCGAACTTTGTCTGACAAATCGCCTACCCAAACCGCGCCCGGTGTTCTTTCAAAACGCAGCGGTCCATCACGACAAAGATTCCGGCCTTTCGCGCCTTCTCCGCCGCGGGTTCGTTGATCACGTCTTCCTGCAGCCAGATCGCCGGAATCTTTAACTGGATCGCCTGCTCCACGATCTCATCCACGTACTCGGGCCGCCGGAACACATCGATCAGATCGATCTTCTCCGACACTTCGAGCGGTATCTCGAGCAACGACGGATACGACTTTTCCCCGAGCGCTTCCGCGATCCGCGGATTCACGGGGATAATTCTGTATCCGGCCGCCTGCATGTACGCAGAAACGCCGTGACTCGGCCGCATCGGACTCTCTGACAATCCCACCACGGCAATCGTCTTCGCCCGCGATAACAGTTCGTAAATAGGATCCGATTGCTTCAATTTGGATGTCGACTTTTCCAACAGCCGGCAGGGCGCAGCACGGCGCCTACTCTGCCTGCTTCGTGATATTCAGCAGCACCCCAACGCACATCAGGGTCACAAACAGCGACGATCCACCGTAGGAAACGAACGGCAGAGGGATTCCTTTGGTCGGCATCAGGCCCAGCACGACGCTGATGTTGATGAACGCCTGCAGCACGATCATGCTGGTGATTCCGACGGCCAGGAAGCGGCCGAAGTTATCCTGTGTTCGCAGCGCCGCGCGCGTTCCGCGCCAGAGAAAGATCGCAAACAGGATGATGACGGCGAGCGCTCCGACCATGCCCAACTCTTCGGCGGTAACGGCGAAAATGAAATCCGTGTGCGGTTCGGGAAGATAAAACAATTTCTGTTTCCCCTCCATCAGGCCGAGTCCAGTCACGCCGCCGGTCGAGACGGCAATCAGCGACTGGATAATGTGAAAGCCAAACCCCTTCGGGTCGGCGTAGGGATTCAGGAAGGCCAGGATGCGGTCCTTCCTGTACGACACGTGAAAGATCAGGAAATAAAGCGGCAGCAGCGCGGCCGCGAAGGCGTATCCGAAGTAGCGCAGGCGGATGCCGGCGACGAACAGGACGCAAGCGGTAATGCCCGCGCAGGCGATGGCGGTACCGAGGTCCGGCTGAAAAACAATCAGTCCCAGAAAAACTGCGGTGGGCGCCACCGCGGGAATCAGCGTATTGCGCCAGTCGTCCATGTACTTGGTCTTGTTTTCGAGAAACCATGCGAGAAACAGGATGAGTGCAGGCTTGGCCAGTTCCGAAGGCTGCAACGAAACCGGACCCACGTGAAACCAGCGGTGCGTGCCGTGAGCGGGATCAAGAAAAAAAACAGAGATCAGCAAAAGAGTCGTAAAGCCGAGAAACGAGAAAACCAGGGCTGGATGCTGCAGGCGCTTGTAGTCCACTTTCATAGCCAACACCATCACGGCGAGTCCCGCGACGGCCCATACCAGTTGCTTCAGCAGGAATTCGTAGGCCGACCCGAATCGCTCCTTGGCCATCACGGCCGAGGCGCTGAAGATCATGACCAGTCCGATAAAAACCAGAATCGTGGTCACGGTAAACATCCAGCGATCGACGCTAACCCGCTTGGCCATAGAGAATCCATTTCACCACGGAGAGACGGAGACATGGAGGAGTTTCGACCGTAGATTTTGGGGAGGGGATAACTGAGTTGGTTCCGACCTGCGATTCGTATCAGGGTATCGCTTTAGCGATACCGTAATTCTGCAAAATCAGATGCCCCTTCAGGGGCTGGGCAGCGTCCAACCAGAGCGCCTGAAGGCGCGCTCCTCTTGCGTAAGTTGGCGTCATCGCTAAAGCGATGACCTGATACGAATCTCGCGCTACGTGGATCGAGACATCGCCAGGGAATGCACAACCTCTTTGAACACTCGGCCGCGGTGTTCGTAGCTCTGGAACTGATCGAAGCTGGCGCAGGCCGGAGCAAGAAGAATGACGTCGCCGGGCACGGCGGACTCGCTGGCGCGCCGGACGGCGTTTTCCAGAGTTTCCGCATGTTCGATTTCGGCAGCGCCCTGAATCTGCGATTCGATCTTGGCGGCTGCGGCCCCTATGGTGTACACGCGCTTCACTCGCTGTCGCAGCAACTCGTGGAGTACGGTGTAGTCGCTGCCCTTGTCCTTGCCGCCGAGAATCAGGTGCAGATGAACGCTCGCCGGGAACGCTTCCAGCGCCTTGATGGTGGCGTCCACGTTCGTCGCTTTGGAGTCGTTGTAGTAATCCACGCCTGCGAACCGGGCCACGAACTCCAGTCGGTGCTCGACGGCTTTGAAAATCCGGACGGCATGGCGAATCTGTTCGGGCTGGCAGCCGACGAGCATGCCGATGGACACCCCTGCCAGCACATTTTCCAAATTGTGCCCACCTTTCAACGGGATTTCGGCAAGTGGGAGGATTTCGCGTTCATTATGGCCATCCCGGAAGTAAATATGCGCGCCGCGGACAAAGGCTCCTTTTTCAATCTCCTTCTTTCGGCTGAACCAGAACAACTGCGCGCGAGTACGGTCCGACAATCCAGCGGTAGTGGGGTCATCGGCGTTGAGGACGGTGAAATCATCCTGTCGCTGGTTCTCGAAGATGCGCACTTTGGCATCCACGTAATTGACAAAAGTCTTGTGGCGATCGAGATGGTCGGGAGTGATGTTCAGGATCACCGCGATCCGGGGACGAAATTCAACGATCGTTTCCAGTTGAAAACTTGATACTTCAAGCACGGTCCAGGTCGCGGGTCCCGCTTGATCAACAAAACTGATGGCCGGCGTGCCGATATTACCGCCAACCAGCGTGGAGAACTTTCCGGCGGCAATAATTTCACCGGCCAATGAGGTGGTGGTGGTTTTGCCGTTGGCTCCGGTAATGGCGACGATCGGACCGGGCAGAAATTGCGCCGCGAGTTCGATTTCGCCGATGACCGGCTCTCCCAGGTTGCGCGCCTGCACCAGTTGCGGCGCATCGGCCGGCACGCCCGGGCTAACGACGATTAAGTCTTGCCCACGAAAGGTGCGGTCGCCGTGGCCTCCGGTTTCGACCGTGATCCCATGTTCCAGCAGCAGCAGGATTTCATCGCGAAGCTCGGCTTCGGGCTTGGAATCCGACACGGTGACGCGGGCGCCACGCGACTTCAGAAAGAGTGCGGAGGCCACGCCGGATTTGCCGAGACCGACAACGAGGACGCGTTTGTTGTTGAGATCCATCAAGTTCAATTGGTAATTTGTAATTTGGTAATTTGGTAATTTGAAACCCGTGCCATACTCCGTGGTCAGCGGTTTTCAAATTACCAAATTGCCCGATTACAAAATTACAAAATCTTCGTTTTCGTGAATTCCTTTATCTCAGCTTTAGTGTTGTCAGCGCAAACAGCGCGAAGACCAGCGATGCGATCCAGAAGCGCACAATCACCTTCGACTCCGACCAGCCCAGCAATTCGAAGTGGTGGTGGATCGGCGCCATCTTGAAAATGCGTTTTTTTCGCAGCTTGTAGGAACCAACCTGCAAGATCACCGAGAGCGCCTCGATAACGAAGATGCCTCCGATGAACGGCAGCAACAGCTCCTGTTTGATCATAACGGCTACGGTGCCGATCGCGCCGCCCAGCGCCAGCGAGCCGACGTCGCCCATGAACACTTCCGCCGGATGTGCGTTGTACCAGAGAAATCCAATGGCGGAACCGACCATGGCTCCGCAAAAAATAGTGAGCTCACCGATCTGCGGCATGCGCTGCAATTCGAGGTAGGTGGCAAAAGTGGCGTGGCCGCTGAGGTAGGTGAGAACCGCGAGCGCTCCGGCCGCGATTACAGTGCAGCCGATGGCGAGGCCGTCAAGGCCGTCGGTAAGATTCACCGCATTGCTCGACCCGACAATCACAATCACAACGAAGGCCACGAACGGCAGGAAGGCCAGCGGCCAGAGTTGGGGATGAGCCGCCCATCTTTGGATCACCAGGTCCGGGTGGAACTGCTTGAAGAATGGGACCACCAGCCTGGTGGAGTACTCTCCGCGGTGCTGCAAAACGATCAGTGCGATCGCAATCAGGACGCTGGCCGCGGCCTGAAAGCCCAGCTTGGCGCGTGCGGTAAGGCCGAGATTGCGGTGATGAACAACTTTAAGGTAGTCGTCGGCAAAACCGATCGCACCGAAGGCCAGCGTGGCAAACACCGCGATCCAGACGAACGGATTGCCCAAGTCTGCCCAGAGCAATGTAGGCACCAGGATGGCGATGGCGATCAGCAAGCCGCCCATGGTCGGCGTGCCCGCCTTTTTTTGATGGGCCTGCGGACCTTCCTCGCGTATGTACTGCCCGATCTGAAAATCGCGCAAGCGCCGAATCACGATGGGGCCAACGATCAGGCCGGTAAAAAGAGCGGTGAGGCTGGCGAAAGCTGTGCGGAAAGTCAGGTAACGGAAAATGCGGAATGGCGGAACGTAATGGAAGAGCTTCAGGTAGAGCAGCCAGTAGAGCAATCCGCCTCCGACACCAGCTGTCAGCTGTCAGCTGTCAGCTCTCAGTTATCAGTTCCCTACGCCTGCGCGTTGGGAATACCACTTTTCTCTTTCCACTTCTCTAGCGCTTTTTCCAGTTTCACTCCGCGGGACGCTTTCAGCAATACGACATCGCCTTCGCGAGTCTCGCGCGCGAGCCACTCGCCAGCTTCTTCTGGCGTCGCGACGAATTCCGCTTTCATGCCCGCTTCGCGAGCCGCTTCCACCATCGGCTTCGCTAAGCCCCGCACGCCGAGCAGGAAGTCGAGTTTACTTCCGGCCTGGCTTGCGGCCATGTAACGCCCGCATTCGCGATGCAGTTGCTCGCTGGTGGCGCCAAGTTCCAGCATCTCGCCAGCAACAACAATCCGGCGCCGGGCGGGCATGGCAGCCAGAGTATCCACGGCAGCCATAAGCGCCTTCGGACTTGAATTGTAGCAATCGTACAGCACGGTGATGTTACCCAGTTGGACGACCTGTCCGCGCTTGTCGGCGGGCTGGAGAGACGGCAGAGCTGCGACGATCTCTGAAGGGGTAATGCCGTGCTCAAGAGCAACGGCAGCCGCGGCGAGCACGTTGTACACATTGTGCTTGCCGAGTAACGGACTGTGCACCGACTGGCGCACTTCCCGGCTGACAAGATCGAAGCGTGTGCCTTCGGGGCCAAGAACCTCGACATTTTCCGCCCGCACATCTGCAGTCGGCTTGAAACCGAACAGGATGACCTTGCCCTTGAAGTCGCGGCCGAACTGGCACACATATTCATCGTCGGCATTCAAGACTGCCGTGCCGCCGTGCGGAAGAGCTTCGATCAGCTCATATTTTGCGCGCGCGATTCCGGCGATGGAGTCGAAGCTCCCCAGATGGACGGGGGCAACGTTGGTGACTACCGCCTGGTTCGGCAGGGCAATGCGGGCCAGGGCAGAGATTTCGCCGGAGTGGGACATCCCCATCTCAACGACGGCGACGTCGTATTTCGGCTCGAGAGTCAGCAGTCCGAGTGGCAGACCAAAATGATTATTGAAATTCCCCTTGGTGCGATGCACGCGGTACTTGATTGCGAGCAAATGGGCCATCGCTTCTTTGGTGGTGGTCTTGCCCATCGAGCCAGTGACGCCGATGGCAGTCTTGCCCCACATTTTTCGGACCGCCGTCGCCAGCGTCTGGAGCGCGATGAGAGTGTCGTCAACGGCAAGCAGGCCGACGGGATTGGAATAGCGTGCCAATTGTTTCTTCTCGACCACCGCAGCAATCGCGCCTCGGCTCAGTGCTTGCGCGACGAAGTCGTGACCGTCGAGGCGTTCGCCTTTGACTGCAAAGAAGAGTTCGCCCGGTTGCACCGTGCGGGAGTCGATGGAATATCCCTGGGCCATGGCGCGACCGTCGTATTGGCCGGTCGTCGCTTGGCTGGACGGAGCTTGTCCGGTCGGAGCTTGACTGGTCGGAGCAATGAACTCGGCGATGCGGGAGAGAAGAAGTTTCATGTGGTCTTCCCGGCTTTCGCGGCACTCTTGCAGTCGTACCCCAAGGCCGTCAGATTCTCGCGCGCAACGTCCACGTCGTCGAACGGAATCGTTCCCTCTTTTGTGACCTGCACCTTTTCATGCCCCTTGCCCGCGAGCAGCACGATGTCGCCAGGGGTTGCCTGTTGCAGAGCGAAAGCGATGGCCTTGCGGCGGTCGGGCTCCATGGAATATTTTGCGCCGGACTTCTGCAACCCAACCACTGCATCGTTCATGATCGCCAGCGGATCTTCGGAGCGCGGGTTGTCGGACGTGAGCACGACGAAGTCGCTGCCCTTGCCCGCGGCCTCGCCCATCAGCGGACGCTTGGCGCGATCGCGATCGCCGCCGCAGCCGAAGAGCGTGATGACCTTGCCTTTGAGGCCGGCGCGGACTACAAAATCGCGAGCCAGGGCGGTGAGGTTGCGGAGCGCGTCGTCCGTGTGCGCATAATCCACGACCACCGTGAAGGGCTGGCCGCAATCCACGCGCTCGAATCGGCCGGGAACGCTGGTGAGGTCGAAGATTCCTTTTGCGATCGCCTCGGCGGAACAATCGCGGGCATACCCGGCGGCAGAAGCTGCGAGCACGTTGTACACATTCACATTGCCGATCAGCGGAGACCACATGGCGATCTTTCCCGAGGGCGTCACCATTTGAAAACGGGTCCCCCGCGGCGTGACTTCGACGGACTCGGCGTGAAAGTCACCGGATGTCAGACCGTAGGAGAGCACCAGGGCGCTCTTCTTCTTGCAAAGCTTCAATAGCTGGCGGCCGTATTCATCGTCAAGGTTAAGAACGGCGGCGCGCGGCGGGTCCGTCCCGCAACCTTCGAAAAGCACCTGCTTGGCGCGGAAGTAATTTTCCATCGTGCCGTGGTAATCGAGATGGTCGCGCGTGAGATTCGTGAATACGGCCACATCAAAGGGAATTCCGAAAACACGCTGCTGCTCCAGCGCGTGCGAGGACACTTCCATCACCGCTTCGGTGACTCCCTGGCCCAGGCCCTCCGACAAAAGCCGGTTCAACTCCAGCGATTCCGGCGTGGTGTGCGGCGCTGGAAGAATTTTCCCAGCAACGTGATATTCGATGGTTCCGACCAGCGCGGTCTTGCGTCCGGCCGCTTGGAATATGGATTCGATCAGGAAGGCGGTCGTGCTTTTTCCGTTCGTACCCGTAATTCCAGTATTCGCAATTCGCTCGGCCGGACGTTTGTAGAAATTCGCGCTTAGCCGGGCGAGCGCGCGGCGTCCGTGCAAGACCTGCGCCCAGGCAACCGCGGGACGCGGCGCTTCGACCGGGGAGTCGGTGACGATGGCAACCGCTCCGGCGGCGATGGCTTGATCGATGAACCGATTGCCGTCGCTGGTCTCACCCTTCATGGCAACAAAAACAGTTCCAGGTCGCACCCGTCGAGAATCGTATTCCACACCGGCAACCGCCGGGTTTCCGCTCTGGGAGAGGACCTCGGCGCCTTGCAGGAGTTGTTGGAATGTCATTGGAGTGATTATAAATACCCGGATTCCAGCCGGTCGATGGGTTCCCCTGTGAACCTCTGTGTTCCCTGTGGTTCAGGCTTTTTTCCAACCACAGGGAACACAGAGGTTCACAGAGGAAATCAAAACCTATCTGCCGAAACGCACGGTAATGCGCGATCCAGCCGCGACCCGCGCTCCGGGCTGGGGCGATTGTTCGCGGGCGGTCCCGCTGCCGATGGCGTCGAGGTCGAGCCCCGCATCCTGCGCCGCTTCAATGGCAACGCGCAGGTTTTTACCGAGGAATGACGGGACCTCAATTCCTCCCTCTTCCACATCGAGAACCACCGTTCCACCGGCCGGCAATTTCTGCGCGGGTGAATTCTCGGGTTGTGTAGCAGGTGAACTCGCAGTCGTACTCGCTGCCGCTGTCGTCGATGCGCTCTGCGCCGATTTATCTGGCTCTCGTCCGGTCAGGGCAGCGGGAACGACCTGGGCGGCAATTGTGCCGGGCTTAACCGCTGCTGGAATGGCGGGCGTATCACTGGCTTCTGCCATATCGAGGCTCGCGCCCAGGTGATCGGGCGAGCTTTCTTCCAGACTTGCTTCAGGCACGTCGCGACGAGCCAGCAAGACCTGCCGGTTGGGCGGAAGCTGAATGTCATGCGGAACGTGCAGATATTCGAGCACCTGCTGCATGATCCGTTGAAAGATCGGCGCCGAGACTTGACCTCCCTGGTGCAGGCCGACAGCGGAGTCGAGGATCACCACCACTGCAATTTGCGGATCATTGATGGGAGCAAACCCGGCAAAAGACGCCACATACTTCGTCTTCGAGTAGACTCCGGTGGCTGGGTCCACCTTCTGAGCCGTCCCGGTTTTGCCCGCCGAACTGTAGCCCTCGAGAAGGGCTTTGCGCCCGGTACCGTGAAGAACGACTCCCTGCAGCATCTGCCGCATCTCGGCTGCGGTCAAAGATGAGATCACTCGCGTCCCGTCGGCGGCCTGGAAGGCGATAGTTTGCGGAGTATTCTGCGGCGCCATCGTGCCGGCCACGATGCGCGGCGGGACGTGCACGCCGTCATTGGCAATCGTCGAGATCAAGGAAACGAGTTGCAGCGCCGAAATGCCGATCTCCTGGCCCATGGAGATCGCGCCAATGGAAACCTTCGACCAACGGGTCACCGGCTTGGTCAGGCCGGGCGTCTCGCTTGGGAGCTCGATCCCCGTCCGCTGGCCGAATCCGAAAGCGCGGATGTACTTGTAGAGGCGCTCGTCGCCGAGTCGAAGCGCGACTTTGATGGCGCCGACATCGCTCGACTCCGCGATAATGTCGGCCACCGAGAGCATGCCGTGCGGCCTGCTGTCGCGGATGCGCATGCCATTGATGACGATCGATCCCATCTGGCAGTCAAACATTTCGTCGGGGCGCGTGATCTTCTCTTCCAGGCCGGCAGAGATAGTCACCATCTTGAAAGTCGAGCCGGGCTCGTAAATGTCGCTGACCGCGCGGTCCTTCAGGGCCTCATTGCGAATTTCCTTCCGAATATTGGGATTGAATGTGGGCCGGTTGGTGAGCGCCAGAATCTCGCCGGTGTGGGGATTTTCCACGATCACCGTGCCGGCGATGGCGTGCGTCTCTTCCATCCCGCGCTCGAGTTCCCGTTCGGCGATGTACTGGATGTTCTGATCGATGGTAAGGACGAGGCTGTTGCCGGATTCGGGCTCTTTTTCAACGCTGGCAAACCAACGCCTGCGCGCGTCGACGGAAATCATCAGCTTGCCGGGCTTGCCCTGCAGTTGCTGGTTGAATTGCCGCTCCAGGCCGCTCAGGCCCTGATCGTCGGTGCCAACGTACCCCAGAATTTGCGCCGCCAGCTCACGCTTTGGATAAAAGCGCTTGGGTTCTTTCTGGAAGTGGATGCCTTGCAGATTCAGCGCGCGGATGCGCTCAATCACTTCGCCATCGGCCTTGCGCGCCACCCAGCAGAAGGTCTTGTGAGCGCGGCAGTCGGCGAGCACGACGCGGGGATCGTCTTTCGTAATGCGCGTAATCAGGCTGATGGTGTTGGGAAGATCGGGAGCTTCCGAGGGCACTACGAAGGCAGAGTCCACCTGGATGGACATCGCCAGCTCACGCCCAGCGCGATCGTAGATGACTCCGCGTTTCGGCGAG
>CZKY01000082.1_pt2 | contig 14431 bp, 12 predicted proteins | sample 2454881 | NCBI WGS metagenome assembly CZKY01 (sample SAMEA3539301, study PRJEB10725) | soil metagenome | biome: tundra; feature: field; material: soil | place: USA | collected 2010-05 | depth 0.15 m | reverse complement strand
CTAAAGACCAAGATCCAAAGCAGTGCCAGTAACTCCTTTGTTATGAGGTATTTGCATTAACTGCTTTAGAATGAGGTATTTAATAAATAGGGGGGTAGGGGGGGCACCCAAGTCGCTCGGGTCAAGTCGCTTCTACTGACAGCTGAGAGCTGAGAGCTATCTACAGCGGAATATTCCCATGCTTCTTAGGCGGGTTCTTATCCCGTTTGTTTTCAAGCATCGCCAGCGCCTGGATCAGCTTCTTGCGCGTCTCGCGCGGCTGGATGACTGCATCCACGAACCCGCGATCGGCGGCCACATAGGGATTCGCCAGTCGCTCGCGAAATTCTTCGACCTTTTGCTGCCGAACCGCTGCGCGATTTTCAGCGCCGTCCAACTCGCGCTTGTAGACGATATCCACCGCGCCTTCCGGCCCCATCACCGCGATTTCAGCGCTAGGCCAAGCGTAGTTCACGTCCGTGCGGATGTGCTTGGACGCCATGACGCAGTACGCGCCGCCGTAGGCTTTGCGCGTGATCACGGTGACTTTGGGGACCGTTGCCTCGGCGAAGGCGTACAGCAGCTTGGCGCCATGCCGGATGATTCCGCCATACTCCTGCTGCGTGCCGGGGAGAAATCCGGGCACGTCTTCAAAGGTCACCAGCGGAATGTTGAAGCAGTCGCAGAAGCGCACGAAGCGCGCGCCCTTCACCGACGCATTGATATCGAGCGTGCCGGCGAGCATCGCCGGCTGATTGGCCACGATCCCCACCGGCTTCCCGTTGAAGCGCGCAAATCCCACGACGATGTTTTTGGCATAGTGTTCATGAATTTCGAAGAAATAGCCGTCGTCGACCACCGTGTGAATCACGTCTTTCATGTCATACGGCATGTTCGATTGATCGGGGATCAGCGTGTCGAGCTTCTCGTCCAGGCGGTCGATCGGATCGGTGCAAGCCTTGCGCGGAGGGTCTTCCAGATTGTTCGACGGAATAAAGCTCAACAGCTCGCGGACCATCGACAAACACTCGGCATCGTCCCGGCACATGAAGTGCGCAACTCCAGAAGTTTCGTTGTGCGTGTGCGCTCCGCCGAGCTGGTCTTTGGTGACTTCTTCGTGCGTCACCAGCTTGATCACGTCAGGCCCGGTGATGAACATGTAAGAAGTCTGGTCCACCATCAGGATGAAATCGGTGATGGCGGGCGAATACACGGCGCCGCCCGCGCAAGGGCCCATGATGGCCGAGATCTGCGGCACGACTCCGCTATAAAGCGTGTTGCGCAAAAAAATGTCGGCGTAGCCCGCCAGCGACATCACGCCTTCCTGAATGCGCGCGCCACCCGAATCATTCAGTCCGATGACCGGCGCGCCCATCTTGGCCGCCAGATCCATGACCTTGACGATCTTCCCGGCGTTGGCCTCGGAGAGCGAGCCACCAAACACGGTGAAATCCTGCGCAAAAACAAAGACCAGCCGTCCTTCCACGCGACCGTAACCGGTGATGAAACCGTCACCGTAATACTTCTGCTCGGCCATGCCGAAGTCGTGGCAGCGGTGCGTGACCAGCTTGTCGGTTTCCTCGAAGGTGCCCTCGTCGAGCAGAAATTCCACGCGCTCGCGGGCCGACATCTTGCCCTCTTTGTGCTGCCGCTCGCGCCGCTGTGCCCCTCCGCCTTCCTGGGCCATCTGGTCTCGTTTTTTCAGTTCGGCAATTTTCTCTTCGAGTTTCATAGGCAGACATTATAGGCGAGGGGGATCGCTGTTCGTCGTTCGCGGTTCGCTGATCGCTGTTCGCTATTCGCCCTTCGCAATTCGCTCCCGAAGCCGATAGCTGAACAGCGAATAGCGAACGACGAACAGCGAGCACCTACGACCGAAGGGCTGCGGAGTCAAACAGATTCAGAAATTCTATTTTCTTTTCTGGCGGCAGAAAGGACGCCTCAAACGAATTGCGCGCCAATTCTCGCAGATGTTCGTCGGTGAAACCAAACGTCTCCTGAACCAGACGGTACTCCTCGACCAGAGATGTACGAAACATGGCGGGATCGTCGGTGTTGAGGGTGAGCATCAGGCCCTGATCGAAGTAGCGGCGCACCGGATGTTGCGCGAGTTCGGCGCAGCAGCCCGTCCGCAGATTGCTGGTCACGCAGATTTCAATCGGAACCTGGCGCTCGGCCAACTTTTCGATCAATTCCGGATCCTGCCCGGCGGTAAGGCCGTGGCCGATGCGTTCCGCCTTGAGATTCAGCGCGCCCCAAATGGACTCCGGCCCGGCGCTTTCACCGGCGTGCGCCGTGAGATGAAGACCGTGCTCCGCGGCGCGCGCGTAAACCCCTGCGAACCCCTCCGGTGGTCCCGCACGCTCGTCGCCGCCAATGCCGAAGGCAACCACGTTGCGATCGTGAAACTGGATGGCGAGATCGAGCACGCTCTGCGCTTTCTCGGCGCCGAACTGCCGGATGGCGTCGAAGATCCACAACAGCGAAATCCCGAAGTCTTTCTCTCCCCGCTCGCGGCCACGTTCCAGCCCCTCGAAAATCGCCGGGAAATCCTGCTTGCGCCAGAGACAAACACCGACCGAAACAATGACCTCCGCATGAAGTACGTTCTGCGATTTCAGCCGCTCCATCAGCCGATAAGTAATCAACTCGTAGTCTTCCGGAGTGCGCAAGTGTCCCGTCACATCCTTGAAAGCCGTGAGGAAACCCGTGAAGTCCTTGTAGTTGTAAAGTTGTTCCACTTCGGCAAGCGAGGCCCCTTCCATCCCGTGCCGTTGGCGCAGTTCGAGCAGAGTGGACGGCTCGATCGATCCTTCGAGATGCAGATGGAGCTCGGCCTTCGGGAGCGAGAGGACGAAGCGGGAGGGCTCCGAAGACATGCAGCGATTCTAAAGGATCAGGTGATGTGAAGATCGGGTCATCTGGTGATCGGGCCATCGGGTGATCTGAGTTCAAAATCAGAATCCAGATCACCCGATGGCCCGATGATCCGATCACCCGATCTTTTTCCTACAGAACTCGCTATGGTGGCGGCTGTAGAAGATGTAAATCGCCAACCCAATCGCCAGCCAGATCACGAATCGCAGCCAGGTAATGAGCGTGAGCCCGAACATCAGTCCGCCGCACAGAATCACTGACATCAGCGGAAACCACGGCACAAATGGCACGCGGAACGCACGCTTGCGATCGGGCTGCCTGCGTCGAAGAAAGATGACCCCGAGCGAAACCAGCACGAAGGCAAACAGCGTCCCAATGTTGGCGAGGTCGGCGGCATCCCCAATATCCACGAGCCCGGCGGGAATTCCCACAGCAAAACAGGCGATCCAGGTGGACCAGTGCGGCGTCTTATATTTCGGGTGCACGGCGGAGAACAACTTCGGCAACAGACCGTCGCGAGACATGGCGTACCAGATGCGTGCCTGCCCATACTGAAACACCAGCAACGAAGAGATCATCCCCGTCAGTGCCCCAATCACGATCACCGACCGGAAGAACACGTGCGCTCCCAGATACTTCAACGCGTAGGCGACCGGAGCTTCAGCCGCTTCTCCGGAAACGAAGGTCGTGTACTTCATCATTCCGAGCAGCACGACGGCCACGCCGACATAGAGCAGAGTGCAGACAATCAGCGACATGATAATGCCGAAGGGCAAGTCTTTTTGCGGATTGCGCGATTCCTCCGCCGCGGTTGATACCGAATCGAATCCGATGTAGGTAAAAAAAACGATCGCCCCTCCGGTGACGATTCCGGAGAAGCCAGACGGTGCGAAGGGCGTCCAGTTCGCGGGCTTCACCAGCATTCCACCGACAACCAGGAAGGTCAGGATGGCGCCGATCTTAATCGCGACCATGATGTTGTTCGTCTGGGCCGATTCCTTTACTCCGCGCACCAGCAGCAGCGTGAGAATAAAAACGATCAGGAAGCCGGGGAGATTGAAATAGGCGCCCGTCCATTGCCCGCCGGCCCAGACGGGACCCGCCCATTTGTCCGGCAAGTTCAGACCGAACGCCGCGAATTGCGCCTTCGTATAACCGGCGAAGCCCACCGCCACCGCCACGTTGCTGACCACGTATTCGAGAATCAGGTCCCAGCCGATGATCCAGGCAAAGATCTCGCCGAGCGTTGCGTACGAGTAAGTGTAGGCGCTGCCGGCGATCGGGATCATCGACGCCAGTTCGGCGTAGCACAATCCGGCAAAACTGCAGGCGATCGCCACCAGAAAAAACGAAATTGCGATCGATGGCCCGGCCGGCGGGCGGCCATGCATGAGCGCTCCGGCCGTGCTGCCGGTGCGCAGGAAATTCACGATCAGGTCGAGCGCCTGCGCATGCAGGATGGAAGGCGCCTGGAAATATTCTCCGGCCGCCGCCGTTCCCGTAAGCACGAAGATTCCCGAACCGATGATGGCGCCGATGCCGAGCGCTGTAAGCGACCACGGCCCGAGCGTTTTACTGAGCCGAGTTGCCGGGTTCTCCGACTCCGAGATCAGTTTGTCGATGGACTTGCAACAGAGAAGCTGGCTGTTAGAAGTACGGATGACACCGCCTGCTGGCTCAGTGGAAGATTGCGACAAGAGTTCGTTGTCTCCTCACAACGGGAGTCGGGCATGGGCGCTGGCCCATGCCCGGAACTACTCACGGCTCAGACGAACGGCTTACCGTTTCGCCTGGCCGCGTGCCAGCTTTTTCACCTTGCGCTTCTTCGATCCACGCGCGTAATCGCGGGGCTTCTTCGGCTTTTCCGCTTTGATCTTCTTGCGGGCGGCTCGCTTGGTTTTCTTACGTTCGTCTTTGGTTAGCTTCTTTGTGTTTGCCATTAGTGCGTTTCAAATCCTCTCTGAAATTCGTGGTGCGTCTATCAAGGCTCGCGGCTCGAAGCTCGCAGCTCTATGCTTTCTCCAGCTGGGCATACCTTTCCACCAGCTTCTTCAAACCGAAGCGAGGGAATTGTACCGTAATCTTGGCGTCTTCCCCATCCCCTTCGCGCCGATACACCGTCCCTTCCCCATATTTCGGGTGCTTGACCTTCTGCCCGGGACGGAATCCCCGCCTGCCTTTAGGCTCCTCGGACGCCATTTTCGGAACATTGAACTTCTTGCCGCGCGAGGCAAAAAATTCGGCGATGTTGTCGATGGAGTTGTAGTTCGCGAGTGGAGTTGCCGTCTTAGGCTTGACCCGCGCCGGGTTCCAGGTGGCGCTCTGGTCTTCGTCTTCGTAGGAGTAGTGCGTGCTGTCGGCCCGATGAGTATGTGGCGCGGACCTGCCCTGAGCGCCAGTCGAAGGCGCCCCCGCCCGCGAAAGGCCAGCAGCCGAAGAAGCCCGCCGCCGCGATCCGCCCAACTCTTCCACCAACTGCGGCGGAACTTCTTCCAGGAACCGCGACGGCACGCTAGCCTCCGGCATGTCCGTGCCATAGCGCCGCCGATACACGGCGCGCGACAAAATCAGCGTGTCCATGGCGCGCGTCATGCCGACGTAGCAAAGTCGCCGTTCTTCTTCGATCGAATCGGGCTCCAGCATGGTCCGCGAATGCGGAAACAAGCCTTCTTCCATTCCGGCGAGAACCACCAGCGGGAACTCCAGCCCCTTGGCCGCGTGCAGCGTCATCAGCGTGATCTGCGCGTGCTCGTCGTACTGGTCCGCATCGCTGACCAGGGCGGCGTGATCGAGGAACTGATCGAGCGTCTCTCCACGATCGCGCGAGTCCATGGCCGCGTTCACCAGTTCGCGCAGGTTCTCTATGCGTGAGTAGGCTTCCGGCGTGTCTTCCTCCTCCAGTTGCTTGATGTATCCAGTGCGGTCGATCAGGAATTTGAGAATCTCGGCCGTATTCGCCGCGCCCGGAGCGCGGAAACCCTCGACCGCCTCATCGTTAGAGGCAGGGGCGTCCTCGCCCGCAGAATCGCTGGCGGCGAAATCAAAGCTGAAGTTGCCCGGATCGAAATCAGTATCCGCCCCAGGTTGTGTGGGGACGGGCGCCTCGCCCGTCCAAGCCGAGCGAAGCTCGGCAGCGTCGGCCCCCGCATCGCCGCCCGTCTTCGCCGAAGCCGTCTCTTCCACCCGCTCCACAAACGTCCCCGCCAGCATCGCGCGCCCATCCTCAATCAGCGCCCGGAAGCTCTTCAACGCGGCCAACGCTCGCGCCGGCAACAACTGCCGCGAGATCGCCTCCCCAACCGCGCCCCACATCGACGATCCGGTTTCAAGCGCGAGCCGTTCGACCATCTCGATGGTCGTCTTGCCGATCCCGCGCACCGGCGTATTGATCACGCGCAGCAGCGAAACCGAATCATCCGGGTTCTGGATGACCTTCAAGTACGAAATCAGATCCTTGATCTCAGCCCGCTCGTAGAACGAGAACCCGCCGACCACGTGATACTTCAACTGATAGCGGCGCATCGCCTCTTCGAACAATCGCGACTGCGAGTTCGTCCGGTAGAGCACCGCCGCCCGCGCCGTCTCGCCGTTTTCGCCAGCCTGCCGCACGTAGCGGCTGATGGTATCGGCCGCAAACAGCGCCTCGTTCTCCCCGTCCGGAGCCTCGTAGTAGCCGATCTTCGCCCCGCCCTGCCGTGCCGTCCACAGGTTCTTGCCCTTGCGCCGGACGTTGTTACGGACCACCGCCGACGCCGCTTCCAGAATGTTTTGCGTCGAGCGGTAGTTCTCCTCCAGCCGCACAATTTTCGCTTCCGGAAAGTCGCGCTCAAATTCCAGAATGTTTCGAATGTCCGCCCCGCGCCACGAGTAGATCGACTGATCTTCATCGCCCACCGCGCAGACGTTGTGCCCGTCGCCCGCCAGCAGTCGCATCAGTTCGTACTGCGGACGATTCGTGTCCTGATATTCATCGACTAAAAGATACTGGAAGCGCCGATTGTAGTATTCGCGCACCGCCGTCACCGACTTCAGCAATCGCACGGCTTCGAGCAGCAGATCGTCGAAGTCCATCGCATTCGCCTTGCGCAGTTCCTTGCGGTACTCCTCGAAAATGTGAGCAATCTTTTCTGTCTTCGGGTCCCCCGATTGCAGATAGATTTCCTGCGGATCCAGCATGTGATTCTTGGCCCAGGAAATCCGCGAAAGCACGTTACGCGGTGTCAGTTGCTTGTCGTCCAGCCCCAACCGCCGCATGATTCCCTTCACCACTTGCTGCTGATCGCTCTCGTCGTAGATGACGAAATTTTTCGTGAGCCCGATCGGCGGCTGTCCCGGCACGGTGGAAGGAATACGCAAAGCCTCAATGTCGCGCCGCAGCACGCGCACGCAAAACGAGTGGAACGTAGAAATCACCGGCTTGGCAACGCTGAGCCCGCCCACCAACTTCTCCACCCGCTCGGCCATCTCGGATGCGGCCTTGTTGGTGAAGGTCATGGCCAGAATCGATTCCGGCATCACGCCCATCTTCTCGATCAGGTAGGCAATGCGAAACGTGATGACGCGAGTCTTCCCGCTGCCCGCGCCGGCCAGGATGAGCACCGGACCTTCGGTAGTTTCGACCGCTTCGCGTTGTTGCGGGTTTAACTCGTCCAGGAACGACAAAAGAGATGGCTCCCACAGAAATCGGTACTTGAATTCTACATTGCGCCGGTGGAGAGACGGGCGCCCCCGCCCGTCCGCCGCCGATTCGTCACAAAACACCTATGTTGGCGATCACCGCGTTCGGACGGACAGGCCTGATATGACAAACTTATGCAACGCCAATACGACTACCGTCGCAAACTTCCTCACCTCCAGCCCGACAATAAGATTTTCTTCATCACCTTTTCCACTTCCAGGCGCTGGATCCTTCCGGACCTTGCGCGCGATATCGTCATGGAGACCTGCCTTCGCGGCGACGGGCACCGTTTTGAGCTGCATGCGCTTGTCGTAATGCCAGACCACGTTCATTTCGCCCTCACGCCAAGATGGGACGAACGCGGGCCCTTCAGCATTCAAGAGATCACGCAGGAGATCAAAAGCGTGTCGGCCCATCGAATTGACAAAGAAACGGGGCACTTTGGACGTGTCTGGCAACAGGAGTCGTTTGACAGAGCGCTCCGAAGAGAAGACGACTTACACGCAAAGATTCAATATATGGTCAACAATCCTGTGCGAGCCGGGCTGGTGAACGCAGCGGCCGAGTATCGCTGGACTTGGATTGAATCTACAGAGTCGTGCTGCACGGGCGGGGCGCCCGTGCCTCCATCGCGATGGGCTGTATAATTAGAGATTGCGCTCATGAAGAAGAACACACCCGCTCCCCGCAGAATCCGCTCCACCACCGTCCTCTGCGTCCGCCGCGACAACAAGGTTGTCATGGCTGGCGACGGACAGGTCACGCTCGGGGAATCCATCATCAAGCACGGGGCGAAGAAGATTCGCCGCCTCTATCAGGACAAGATTCTTGCCGGTTTTGCCGGCTCGACTGCCGACGCTTTCACGCTGTTCAGCCGTTTCGAGGCCAAACTGGAGCAGTATCACGGCAACATCGGCCGCTCCGCTGTCGAACTCGCGAAAGACTGGCGCACCGACAAATTTCTGCGGCATCTGGAAGCCCTGCTACTGGTCTCCGATAAGGAAACTACGTTCCTGCTGAGCGGCCAGGGAGATGTGATCGAGCCCGATACCGGCATCGCGGCGATCGGCTCCGGCGGCCCGTTTGCGCAGGCAGCAGCGCAGGCCCTGGCCGATCACACCCAGCTCTCGCCGCGCGAAATCGCCGAAGAAGCCATGAAGATTGCCGGCCGGATGTGCATCTATACCAATGACAGGATTACGATTGAGGAGCTCTAGCTGCTCGTCGTTCGCTGCTCGTCGTTCGCAACACCATTCGCATCTTGGCGCGAACAGCGAATAGCGAATAGCGAACGACGAAAAGCGAAACAAGCGTTTATGGCAATTTACTTACCCGGAACCGCCGAAGAAGACCAAGTCACGCTCGACGAACTGACGCCGCGCGAAATCGTCACCGAGCTCGACAAGTACGTTGTCGGTCAAAAAGACGCGAAGCGCGCCGTCGCCATCGCCCTGCGCAACCGCATGCGCCGCCAGAAGCTCGCGCCCGAAATGGCCGAAGAGGTCATCCCCAAGAACATCATCATGATCGGCCCCACCGGCGTGGGCAAAACCGAAATCGCCCGCCGCCTCGCCAAGCTGGCCAATTCGCCGTTCCTCAAGGTCGAAGCTTCCAAGTTTACGGAAGTCGGCTACGTTGGCCGCGATGTGGAATCCATGATCCGCGACCTGGTTGAGATCGCCATCGAAATGGTTCGCGAAGAAAAACTCGAAGACGTCTCCGACAAAGCGGAACTGAACGCTGAAGAGCGGCTGCTCGATATTCTCCTGCCCCCGATCTCGTCGCGCCCCTCGGATTCCAGCTCAACCGGTGGCGTGGTCATCGATGCCAGCACCACCTTGACCGAATCCTCCAGCCGCACCCGCGAGAAACTGCGTCAGCAACTGCGCGAAGGCAAGCTGGACGACCGCACCGTCGAAATCGAAACCCGCGAGCGCAATTTCCCGTCCTTCGAAATTATCTCCAACCAGGGCGTCGAGGAAATGGACGTCAACCTCAAGGACATGTTGCCCAACATCTTCGGCCAGCGCACCAAAAAGCGGAAGATGAAGGTCAACGAGGCCTTCGAGTACCTGATCCAGGAAGAAGAGCAGCGCTTGATCGACATGGAGCAGGTCACGCGCGTCGCCATTGATCGCGTCGAAAACTCCGGCATCATCTTCCTCGATGAAATCGACAAGATCGCCGGCCGTGAAAGCGGCCATGGTCCGGACGTTTCGCGCGAAGGCGTGCAGCGCGACATCCTTCCCATCGTCGAAGGCACCACCGTCAACACGCGCTACGGCATGGTCCGCACCGACCACATCCTGTTCATAGCCGCAGGCGCGTTCCACGTCTCGAAGCCGAGCGACCTGATCCCCGAACTGCAAGGCCGCTTCCCTATCCGCGTGGAACTGCAGTCGCTCACCATGGAAGACTTCGTCCGCATCCTGACTGAACCGAAGTCTTCGCTGACCAGGCAGTACATCGCGCTGCTAGAAACCGAAGGCGTAAAGCTGGAGTTCACTCCCGACGCGCTCGAAGAAGTCGCGCGCTTCGCGTTTCGCGTGAATGAAGGCACCGAAAACATCGGCGCCCGCCGTCTGCACACCATCATGGAGCGCGTGCTCGACGAGATCAGCTTCGAGGCGCCCGAGAAAAAGGGCCAGGAGTTCAGGGTAGACGCAGCCTACGTGCAAAAGATGCTCAGCGAGATCGTGAAAGACCAGGACCTGTCGCGCTACATCCTATAGAAATCCTCAACCACAGAGGACACAGAGGTGCACAGGGGGAATCGAGAAAGACCCCCTGTGTCCTCTTTCTCAAATAGCTTACGGGTTCGAGTCTCCAGAATTTCAGCCGCCGGATGGTTCGATCAGCGTGAGCTCTCCCGATTCCGAGAGCAACGTTCCCTCCCGCAGCAGAGACTCCAGTCCGTCCAGTAGGGCGTTGATTTTGTCGACGATCTGACGATCGCCTCCAGGTGGCGTAGTCAGAACCTCGTCCATTGCCCGCGGGAAATTGCCTGGCAGCCTCGGGCAAAGTCTTGTCGCGAACTGCGCCAGCCGCTTCTCCCCCGGGTGCGGCTGTTCGTTCACGGCAAACAAGATGTCGAAATAACTCGCCAGAAGGGCGGTCACGCGGTGGTTCACGCTGATCAGGTCGTCGCGCGCAATCGCCAGTTCGATCTGGTGCACGTACGACGACATATTCCGCCGCAGGATCGGAAAATTCTTGGCAATCACGGCACGCTTCAGTTCGCGTGCATACGGCCGCTCCGCGGTTCTCTGCAAAGCCATAAACCAGCCCTGCCGGTCGAACAAAATCTGCGAATTCAAAATGTTGTACCAGAAGCACGTGGAATATCCGACCGAGGCCCGGTGCTGGTTGAGCACGACGTCCAATCGCTCCCTGATCCATTCGACATGGCGGAACATCACGTCCACGCGGACGCCGGTCTCTGCGTCGGTCCACTCGTCCCCTGGCTCCCAGAAGTCGTTGCCGATCTCGGCGTGCGTGGACGGCGTCGCAATCTGGCGCCGGGCTCCCAGAGAAACAGTCTCGCGATAGAAGACGTAAAGGTCAATATCGGAACTGGCGTCAGCCGCTTCGGAAGCGCGCGAACCCCCGAGCGCGACCGCCTCGACCTGCGGCAATTCCGCGTAGCGAAGCGCAACTCTCTGCGCCAGCGCATGGATGGTTGATGGAGACGAATGAGTCTGAACCATAGCCTAAGAATCCCATCTGAGGTCAATCGACCGCAAGCCGCGTCTCCACGGGAAGTCAGATGCTTGCTTTCGACACCTCTCGCGCGCTGCCTCTGATACTCTTTCTTTTCCCGCATGAAACTACATCTTGGAAAGTTCATCGCGCCGACCGCGCTCTGCCTGCTGCTGGCCAGTTGCGCCCAGACCGGACCGCCGCTACCGCCGTCGCTCGAACTGCCCAAGCCGCCGACGGATCTGCGCGCCACCCGCAAAGGCAATCGCGTCACGCTCAACTGGAGCGAGCCCACGCTCACCACCGACCGCCAAAGCGTGCGCTACGTCGGCCCGACCCTCGTCTGCCGCAGCGCAGAATCTGACCGCTCCGAGACTGAGATGACCGAATGCGGCAATCCCGCCGCGATGTTGCCCGCACCATCTGCCCCCCCGCAGAAGTCAGGAACCCCGCGCCCCGCCCCGCAGACCTACACCGACACACTGCCCTCGGCCAGGCAACAACAAGACCCTGCCGCCGAAATCACTTACGCCGTCGAAGTCTTGAACCGCAACGCCCGCGGTGCGGGGTTGTCGAATCGCGTGCACGTGCCCGCCATCTTGACCCTGCCTCCACCGAGCGACCTGTCCGCCGAATTAACCGGCGATGGCGTCGTGCTCACCTGGACGAGCACAGGCGAATCACAGAATCTCCCCGCCAACTCCCCCGGCGTTCAACATCACTATCGAATCTATCGCCGCGACGAAAGCTCCGGCAAAGACGCGATTGCCGGCGAGGTCCCCTTGGGCGAGCCTGGCCCTGCGCATTTCACGGACTCAAGCTTCGAATGGGAAAGGACCTACCTCTACCGGATCACCGCCGTGAGCGTCGTCAAACGGCCCGACAGCGAGGTGCAGCTTGAAGGGGAAGACACTCCGTCCGTGCGCGTCATCGCCCATGACGTCTTCCCGCCCTCCGTCCCCGCCGGGTTGCAGGCGGCGTACTCGGGCGAAGGGCAGAAACCATTCATCGACCTCATCTGGGCGCCGGTCACGAACGCCGATCTCGCCGGATACAACGTCTATCGCAGCGAAGCGAACAGTGCCGCAGTCAAGCTGAATTCCGCGCTGGTGAAATCGCCGTCGTATCGCGATAGCGCGGTCGCCTCCGGCAAAACCTATACCTTCTCAGTCTCCGCGGTGGACGTGCGTGGAAATGAAAGCCAGCGCTCCGAGGAAACCAGCGAGCCTGTCCCCTAGGGAAGTCTGATGATCTTGTGTGGGGACGGGCGCCCTCGCCCGTCCAAGGTTGCGTAGGGACAGCCGCTCCCGGCTGTCCAAGCCGAGCGCAGCTCGGCCTCGCCTCACCAGCCTGCTCCTAGATTTTTCCTTCGTGATCTTTCTGCCCCTTAGTGTTTAGAAATTGTGTTTAGATATTGCTCTGATGAAATACTGCCGATTCGATCTCAACGGTTCCGCCCACTACGGCCTGGTCGAGTCCGTCGCGGGCAGCGACGAAATCACGCGCCTGCTCCTCCAGGCCCCGCAGGATAGCGATGGCGACGTCGAAGGCCTTCCCAGCCGCCGCCTGGACCGCATCCCACTCGCACAGGCATCTCTGCTGCCGCCGGTGCAGCCTTCGAAGATCGTCTGCGTCGGCCGCAACTATCGCGAGCACGCCGCCGAACTCGACCACGAAATTCCGCAGGAGCCGCTGCTATTTTTCAAGCCGCCCTCTTCCCTGCTGCCGCCGGGCGGAACGATTCTTCGGCCCAAAGTTTCCGGCCGCACCGACTACGAGGGCGAACTGGGCGTCGTGATCGCGCGGCGCTGCCACCAGCTCGCCGAGAGCGAAGACGTGCGTCCCTACATCCTCGGCTACACCTGCGTAAATGATTTCACCGCCCGCGATCTGCAGAACAAAGAACCTCAGTGGGTGCGCGGCAAAGGCTTCGACACCTTCTGCCCGGTTGGACCCCTGGTCGCCGACGGCCTCGATCCGTGGGCGGGAGTCCAGGTCGAAACGCGAGTAAATGGCGATGTCCGCCAGTCCGGCAACACGAAGGATTTTATTTTCCCGCTCGACGTCGTCATCCGTTACATTTCGCAGATCATGACGCTCGAACCCGGTGACCTGATCGCCACCGGCACGCCGAAGGGCGTCGGTCCAGTAGTCGCCGGCGATGCCATCGAAGTTTCGATCGAAGGCATCGGCCAGTTACGCAATCCCGTAGCCGACCAACCATAGCGGAGAACGGAGGCGCCCATGGAAGACTCCCAGCATGGTTTCGAACTTTTGCAGGCAGGCGATGCAGACGGGCTCCGGCGAATTCTGGAACAAGACCCCGCCGCTTCCGAGGCCTGCGATGCGGCCGGCGTGAGCTTGCTCATGCATTCCCTCTATCGTGGCCGCCGCGACTTGGCCGAACTGATCGCGAGCAAGAAGAAGGCGCTGGATATTTTCGAAGCGACCTCGCTCGGCCGTCTCGATCGCCTTAAGCAGTGCCTCCGCGACGCTTCCGCCATAAACTCCCGCTCGAAAGACGGATTCACGGCCCTGCACTTTGCCTGTTTTTTCGGCCGGCCTGAAGCCGCCCGTCTGCTAATCGAAAGCGGAGCGGCAGTCGACGCCGTGGCCGCGAATCCCATGCAAGTCATGCCGCTGCACTCCGCCGCCTCAGTCCGCAACCTCGAAGCCGCCCGCCTGCTGCTCGAACACGGAGCGCCCGTCAACGCCCGCCAGCAAGCAGGTTGGGTTCCGATTCACGCTGCGGCCCAGAACGGAGATCGGCCCATGGTGGAACTATTGCTTAAGCATCACGCCGACCCCAAACTGGCCAATGACGAGGGCAAAACCCCCGCCATGGTGGCGAGAGAAAAAGGCCACGAGGAAATAGCCGCCCTGCTCGCGTAAGGACGGGCGCCCTCGCGAGCCTGCTCTGAGCGAAGTCGAAGGGTCCAAGCCGAGCGCAGCTCCGCCCTCGCTAGCGCGCACCGGCTGCTAAATCTATGATTCTAATGAACCGGGACGTGGGACCTCCCCTACCAGTACTAACCGGTAAAATACCTTTGGGACGCTGCAACCTATCTCACGTTACCCACGACTTCGCCCCTGCAAAGCTTGCTCGTCGATCTGCATCAAACCGTCTATAATGAAGCAACAGTTCCTCGGGAAGGGCCTGTTTGTTTCCTTTGGAAGACCATCAAGCGAAGATCAAAA
>CZKY01000021.1_pt1 | contig 14613 bp, 12 predicted proteins | sample 2454881 | NCBI WGS metagenome assembly CZKY01 (sample SAMEA3539301, study PRJEB10725) | soil metagenome | biome: tundra; feature: field; material: soil | place: USA | collected 2010-05 | depth 0.15 m | reverse complement strand
AGCGAAGCCCTGCAAAGCGCAGCGCAGCGGAGGCGGCGCCACATCCGGCGTCGACCTTCTGCAGGGGCGCTCTTTCATAATGCATTGACCGCGCTGTGATTGAAGTGACGGTTTTCACCGACAACCGAGTAACACTGCCGAACCACTATGCTTAAGCGAAAATCTCATTCACCTTGTCCCGCGTCTGCTGACTACGCGACGGCTTCAAGTACCGCATGGTGCTCTCCATGTCGCTGTGGCCTAGCCACTCCTGAACCGAGCGCAGATCGACACCATGCCACAGGCACCGCGTTGCGAATGTGGCGCGGAACTTGTGAAGCCAGAAGCCATCCGGGTCGAGCGTGGCACGTTCCGCTACGGCCTTGAGGCAGTCGAGGAAGTCGAGCTTGGGTCTGCATCCGGCAGTAGGGAACACCAGACTGCAATCCTTGGCAGACTTCGCCTTCCACGCCTTCAGGCTCTTTGCCAGCTTCGCGGGAATGGGAATCTCCCTTTCCTTGTACCCCTTCGGTGTCCATCCGGCATCGGGCTTGTGGCTCACCCTGACGGTGCTGGCGGCGAAGTTTACATCCGACCAGTACGTGTACATCACTTCTTGCTCGCGCTCACCCGTCATCAGGAAAAACTGATACCAAAGCCGTTCTTCCACATTGCAGGCTGCGAATAGTTTGTCGAGTTCTTTCTCCTCGTAAACCTCCGGCTCCTCTTCAGTGAATCGCGGCCAATCGTTCTTGCCCACAAGTCCACGAATCCCTTGCGCCTTGAGGAAGGACATCAGGTTTTCAAACTTGTTGTACACGCTGCGTGGTGCCTGCTCTTTCTCAACCCGAAGGAACGCGCAGAATTTGAGCAAGTCCTTGCGGTCAATGTCTTCGAGATTGAGCTTGTGGCAGGACTCGGTGAAGTAGCTCAAGGCCGTCGTGTAGGCCGCCAGCGTCTTCGGCTTCTTGGTGAGCGTCGTTTCTTCGAGGTAGTCTGCGACCGATGCCGCAACCGACCTGTGGCCGTTCGCGCCATTCTCCGGCACCGTGGCGTCTCCGTTGTTTAGCTCCGTCTCTTTCCGCAGGCGCATGGCACTGGCGTCCGCTGCGTCCTTGCCGACCGATAGGCGAATGCGCTTGCCGTCGCCGTGCCATTCAATGTAGTACGCGCCTTCGGTATGGCGCTCGGACTTACCGTTGACCAGCACCGCATCAGGCTTGACGCGGCCATTAGCGGACACCACCACGGGGCAATAGCGCAACCCTGTGCTGGTTCGGATTCGTTTGGTGAGATTGACTTCGCGGTGCATCGGTGACCCTTTCTTGAAACCGTATCAAGTGTAGGTATCACCGACGCGCAAGTGCTAGATAACTAAAGTAATGGCGGAGAGGGAGGGATTCGAATCCTCGATACAGGTGCTAGCCCGTATAACGGTTTAGCAAACTTCCTCCAAGCCGGGCGTCTCCATGCCGACTTCTGGGAAGTGACATCCCCGCAAACGGAGATCACCATCAGTTCTCGCGGAACGAACTGGCCTAGATCGCGCGCAAACAAAACGCAGTTGTCGCGTCTCGGTGTGTTAGACTGTTAGACTGGCGTTGTTAATTCTGTAAATCCCTTCCCCCGTGTCTGTTTGATAACCGCTGCATTGTTTCTCAGGTCGAAGCAAGCAGATCTCTGGTCAGGAGTTGTCCAGTATATGGCTCTTCTTCGCTTCTCTGTCCGATCATCTGCACTCATTGTTCTTTCTGCCTTCGTCCTGACTGCTGCAAATCTTGTTGCCCAATCTGTTAATCCAATACCGCTGGTCAACCAACCACTCCTGCCGGATGCGGCTGCACCGGGCTCACCGGGCCTCACGCTAACCGTGAATGGCACGGGATTCGTGCCCACCTCGGTGGTGAACTGGAACGGAACGCCGCTGAGCACGGCATTTGTGAATGTCCACCAACTGGTGGCCGACGTCCCCGCCTCCGCTCTTGCTTCCGCCAGCACCGCCTCCGTGACCGTCTCCAGCCCCGCTCCCGGTGGAGGAACGTCGAACGCTGTGCCCTTTACCGTCACCAGCCCGACGACTTCGCTAGCGTTTGCCACCTCAACCGTCAGTGTGGGAGTTGATCCCACTGCCATTGTTGTCGCGGACTTCAACAATGACGGAAAGGCCGATCTTGCTGTCCTCAACCTGAGTCAGCCCGACGCGTCGTGTTACCCCGTCTACGGGTACGGGACAATCTCAATTCTCTTGGGGAACGGCGACGGCACGTTCTCCAATAAGTCAACATTGTGTTTTCCCGGTGGCCCAGGGACCGTTACCGGGCCGCAACTCGTGGCAGGCGACTTCAACGGCGACGGCAAAACCGACCTAGTTGCTTCGTTCACTCTCTATGGAAATACCTCTCCAATTATCTTCCTCGGGAACGGAGATGGCACGTTCGCAAGTGGGCAGTCCGTTGGTTTCGGGGGCTTCAGCACCGGCACGTTTGTCACTGGCGATTTTAATCGCGATGGCAAGCTAGATTTGGCCCTCTCAGCGGATGCTCTTGGTTTCGATGGTATTTTTGTTTTTTTTGGCGAAGGCGATGGCACTCTGGGTCAAGGCTTTGTCTTTGGTCCTATGGATGTGTATTCGTGGAGTCCGCTGGCCACAGGGGACTTTAACAATGACGGGATCCTCGATCTGGCTGTCATGACCAGCCAATCTGTGGCGATCCTCCTGGGCAACGGCGATGGGTGGTTCAGCCTAGCTCCGTCGCAACCGGATGTGAACCCGGGCGGTATGATAGTTGGCGACTTCAACGGTGACGGCATTCTGGATCTGATCGTAGGCAACGTGATACTTTTCGGAAACGGAGATGGAACGTTTACGCAGGGACCGGCGCAGCCTTGTAGCCCCATAGCCACGGCCGATTTCAACGGGGACGGAAAGCTAGACTTGGTTTGCAGCACCGCCGAGAACACAATTTCAATACTTCTGGGCAACGGGGGCGGCACATTTCAGCCTGGATGGATCGAAGCAACGGACTACGCTCAAGTTGCCGTTGGAGATTTCAACGGGGACGGCCGCCTCGACCTCGCAGTCACAAATTCGTCTGACAATACGGTTTCCATTCTGCTGCAGAGGCCAGCCCGGCCTGGAGTTACGATAACGTTGGCCTCTGGCCAGAATCCTGTATATGTGAACCAGTCAGTGACCTACACGGTGGTGGCATGGGCCAGTCCGACAATGCCAACCGGATCGGTAGCCTTCAAACAAGGGGCAACAATTCTCGGCACGGTGCCGTTGGCTGACGGACAGGCCACCTTCACGACGACCTTCACGAAGGCCGGAACCTTCCCGATTGTCGCCAGCTATTCTGGCGACCAGAACTATCCGGCGAAGAACTCGAAGGCGGTGAAGCAAGTCGTAAGCAAGTACGCGACCTATGCCGATTTATATTCCGATTTTAATCCGTCCGTTTACGGGCAAGCCGTCAGTCTGCGATGTTACGTCGGCAGCTACGCGCCTAACCAGCCCACGGGAACGGTCACATTCAGGAACGGGCCGTCTTTATTGGGCACGGTTCCACTTGTGAATGGATTCGCGATTTTGGCGAAAAAGAATTTGCCCGCAGGCACGATCTTGATAACAGCGACCTACAATGGCGACGCCGTCAACAGCGAAAGTACGTCAGATACGCTGAGTCAGGTTGTCAGTCAGGCCACAACCACGACGACAGTCACTTCTTCTCCAAACCCGTCGGTTGTGGGACAGAACGTAAAGTTCAAGGCAATGGTCAACTCTCCGACCGTGGTACCGATTGGCACAGTCACGTTCACCTCTGGAACGACGACACTCGGGACGGTCGGTCTAGCGGGAGGCAAAGACAGTCTGATCACATCCGCGTTGCCTGCCGGGACGACCACGGTCACAGCTACATACAACGGGACTCCCAACATCACCGGGAGTTCGGGGGCGGTGGTGCAGACGGTGAAATGAGTGACGAAAACTGCGGAGGGGCGGCAAAGTTCACAACCTCGAAGCTGACCTCGGGCACGCACAGCATCACGGCGACGCACAACGGCAGCACCAGCTTTAGCGGCAGTTCGGCTTCGCTGACACAGACGGTGAACTAGGGATCGGGCCGAAGTGCTACTGCACCCGGAGCGTGGACATTAAAGAAAGAGTGCAGACGCTAGCTTATCGGACCATTAACGCTTAGGGTCGCCCCCAGTTCGAGACTTGGCGCTTCGGGCTTGAAGATTACGCCTTGACTGGTGCGGCTGTTCATCACGACGCGGATCGGTCCCGCAAACTGCAAGTGGCGGACACAGCCTTGCTCTTCCACGGCCGGTTGTTCCGTCAACCACTGCCAATCGACCGATCCTTCGCCGGCGTCTGGATTCACGGTAAAGTAACCGATCTGAAAGGCAGTGAGATTCTGGAAGAAATGGCTGCCCTGCGATGGGGTAACCCGAAAATCGTGGAATCCGGCCTCCACAATCACACGAGCGCCGGAGATTTCATCCCATTCGACCGGAATGCCCAGCCAGGGTTCGGTCGATCCCCAGCGCCCAACCCCGATCAGCAGATAGGGCCGGTTCTCCTCATTGAGCAGGCGATTGAACCGAGCGACCGCCATAGCCACTTCCTGGCTGCGGCTGCGCTCGAAGCGCTGCGAATCGACCACTACGACATCGTGAAGATTCTCGATGCAGCCGTTGCCCAGAACTTTGCTGCTCTGGCAGATCAACTGCTCGGGTTGCACATCGTCGAGGGCTAAGTCCTCGGTGTCGCGCGCCAGTGTCAGTGGCCGGATCTGCAGGAAACCAAACTCCGCCACTTGGCCAGCCACTGGGCCAGCCTGCTGGGGCAGACGCACGGCAAACTCGATCTCCACGGGATTGCCCAGCGCATCCTCACCTGCCCGAACCAGGACATCGAGAATCTCAGCCAGCGGAAAGGTGCCGTGCTTGAGCATGGGGGCGAAGGTCACGATACGTGCTCCCGGCCGGCTCACTCCATCGTAGACCGCGTGGTTGTCCCTGGAGTAAGTTGAGGCCACCGCCCGCAGTGTGCCGTCGCTCTCGGCGGCGTCCAGACTGAACCGCCTCTCGTGCCAATGCCCCGGACGGCCTTCCGAAGAGCCATGCAACTCCAAGGCCCAGAACTCCGTCTGCGAGTTGGTCAGTATGTCTTCGACCGAGGAAAACTGCACCAGGTTGCGGGGATAGCGCGGGCAGAAGGTCAAACACTTCCCTCCATCCACCACGGCCCGGCCCAGGCCGAGAGCGACGGCCGCGATGCCATCCTCGAAGGTCATGGGCGGCACCGGATAAAAATTGCGCGAGCGCACGACTCCGGAGAAATCCGGATAAAATCGCTCCCCGTGGCGCGTGCCCACAACCTGCTGGAGAATTATTGCCATTTTTTCCTCTTCCAAACGGTAGGGCGTGGCCCGCACGTAGGCCTTGGCATGGCGGCTGAAGGTGGAGGCGTAGATGCGCCGGATGGCCTCGCTCAGTGCCGTCAGCCGGTCGTTCAGATTAACTTCCGGATCTACTTGCGCATTTGCTTCCTGGTTGCCCAGCATGAAAGTTTCATACACGCCGGTGAAAGGCTGGTATTGCGAATCCTCCAGCAGGCTGGAGGAGCGCACCGCCAACGGATGCTTCACCTCGGCCAGGAACGCTTTCAGGTCTTCCTGGAGGGAGGTGGATAGCGGTGCGGCCAGGAACGTCCGCTGAATTTCAGCGTCATCTTCGCAATGCAAGGCAAAGTCCAGGAGGTTGTTCTCGGCGACGAATTGATCGAACACATCCGTCGCCAGGACGACGGCTGGAGGCACCGAGATGCGAACGCCGGGAAAGCGGCGGGTGATACGGCTCTTGCGCAGAAGGTGGCGCACGAAGGCGAGGCCGCGGGCTTTCCCCCCAAGGGATCCGGAGCCGATCCGCAGAAAATTTGATTCCGAAGGCTTGAACGTGTCGGCCCTGAAGTCGCCGATCAGCACCTCGCCCTGTTCGCGGCGATACTCGTGGATCGACTCGAGCAGATCGCGCCGCAGATGTTCCGGGCTGGCAAAATCCGAAACTTTTCGCGGGCGGAGCTTGGCCGCCAACGCGAACTCGGTGCGTGCCATCAGCCAATGGGAAAAGTGGTTGCTCTGCGAGTGAAAGACGATGCTTTCCGCCGGGACGGTTTGCAATTGCTCTTCCAGTTCGTTCAAGTCTTTCGCCCGTCCGACTTCGCTCGCATCCGGCAGACGAAACACGAAGTCGCCAAACCCGAATTGCTCGGTCAAGATCCGGCGCAAGTCTTTCAGCAGCGTGGGCGAACGTTTGCGCAGAAACGAATAGCCCGCGGCCTGCGCCCGCGGGCGGAACTCGGTGCGGCTGGTTTGCAACACTACGGGCACGTCCGGCACCAGGCTCTTCACCAGGCGCGCCAGTTCAAAGCCCGCCTCCGGACTCAGCTTGCCCTCCCAAGGGAACTCCACGTCCGATACCAGGCCGAACAGATAATTGCGATACTCCTGCACCAGCCGGGCCGCGTCTTCGAAGTTCGAGCTCAGCAGGATTCTCGGCCGCGCCTGCATGCGCACCAGCTTGTGCGCCACGTTGATGCCTTCCTGGATCACGCGCCGCGATTGCTTGATCAGTTCGGTATAGATCACGGGCAGGAACGACGAGTAATAACGGATGTTGTCTTCCACCACCAGCAGCACCGGCACGCCGATGGCCCGCGTGTCGTGCAGGACGTTGCGTTTATCCTCGATGTACTTGACGATCGCGATCAGGATGCGGGCATTGCCCTGCCACAGAAAAATGCGTTCGATCTCGGTGACTGGATTCCGCGCCACGAATTTCTTGATCTCGCGATAGTCATAAGCCAGCACCACGACGGGAACCTCCAGCCCGGCCTGCTTCACCTCGCTCGCCAACTGCGCCGCGTTCATGTCGCCGACCGTAAGGTTGGTCACGATCAGGTTGAATTGCTGCGAGCGGGCCAGTTCCGCCGCTTCGGCGCAGGAAGAAACGTGCGTGATTCCGGGAACGTGTTCCGGGCTGAGATCAAGCGATTGGTCGATGAGCAGTTCGTTGAGGCGGCCGTCTTCGCGGAGGATGAAGGAATCGTAGAGGCTCGAGACCAGAAGGATGTTGTGCACCTTGAAAGGCATCAGGTTTTCGAAGCCTTCAAAGCGTTCTTCGGCGTCCATGATGAAGACGGGCTCGGCCGCGCGACGGACGCTCATGGGGAATATCTTAGTCCAGGAGGCTGGAGGCGCGGGTCGGAATCGAACCGACGTATAAAGGTTTTGCAGACCTCTCCCTTACCACTTGGGTACCGCGCCCGGTTACTTCACAGTAGAGCCTCGGGTGGGCGTTTGTCTAGAAGCCTTAGGATTGCTGGTGGCTTGCTTCGCCAGTCTCGCCAAGGTTCATATTTTTTTGCGAACGAATCTGTGCTACAACACCGGACATGACTTCGACCCCGAATTCCCCTCGGAACTCGGCCGCTTCAGGATCCGCGTCAAGGTCGGTTGAGACAGCGGCTGGCGTTGCTGCGAATCTCGTTGCTGCGAATCTCGTTGCTGCGAATCTGAAGAAAGATGCGTCCTCGATCTGTCCCAACTGCTCGACCGAATTGCGCGGACACCGCTGCAAGGTAGTCTGCAAGAAATGCGGCTTTTATTTGAGCTGCTCGGATTTTTACTGAGGTTAGCAACCGTCCCCGCGCGATTTTCTCCTTGAGCTTCTACAATAGAGTCGGACTTCGTTTTGATCCTCACCCCAGGAGATTGCAATGCAACGCAAAGCGAGTGCAGTGTGGAAGGGTGGTCTTAAGGACGGGAAAGGGACGGTTTCGTCCACCAGCGGCGTGCTTTCGAACACGCCTTATTCGTTTACGACGCGGTTTGAAAACACTCCGGGGACGAATCCGGAAGAACTGATTGCGGCGGCGCATGCGGCGTGCTTTTCGATGGCGCTGTCGGCGCAACTGGGAGGCGCGAAGCTGACGCCGGAAAGCGTCAGCACGGCGGCCACGCTCACCATGGAGAACATCGAGGGAGGCTGGACCATCACGGCCATCCACCTGGATGTGGTCGCGAAGGTGCCGGGCGCGAGCGCGGAAGCCTTCAACACGGCAGCGCAAAATGCAAAAGCGGGCTGCCCGGTATCGAAGGTGCTGAACGCAAAGATCACGATGGATGCGAAGCTGGGCTGACCGGCGTCTGATTTCCCCCGTAGAGACGCGGCTTGCCGCGTCTCCTGCCGCAGAGTAAGACGGGCCAAGTGAGACGGGGCAAGCCCGTCTCTACAGCTAGCTTTGCGCGCGCAAGACCTCGCGCAGCTTGTGATTGATTTTTACCGCTTCCTGCGAGGCCTGATCGATCAGTTCGACCCAGCGGCGTGAATTCTCCGGCGGGCCTGCCTGCGAAATCAGGTAGGTGGCTTGCACGATGGTTTCGAGCGCATTGCTGAGATCGTGCGCCAGTGTGCGGAGTTCCTTCGCCAGCTCTGCGGGGATTTTATCGGAGGCATTTCCCATGGTCTTGGGCGGCATGGCGCCTGGCAAATGACGGCGCGCGGCGACGGTTATGACGTCGCGCTCGTTTGACAGCCAGACGCCAGCCAGTAGATATTAGTGTAGTCGCCCTTAAAAGAGGGCCCCTGCCGATTTTTTTTCTTTTTATGCGGATGTGGCGGAACTGGCAGACGCGCTAGGTTCAGGACCTAGTGGCCGCAAGGTCGTGGAGGTTCAAGTCCTCTCATCCGCACCAAAACCGTTGCCAGTTGCCAGTACTCAGTTGCCAGTTGTGACGCGACTGCTGGACCTTCCCCCTGACACGATACTCGCTGCAATTGGGAGAAACATCCATGTCAATAAAGCGCCTCGATCCTGGCTCTCAAACCGACTCCCAGTCTAATCCCGAAAAACTACCCCCTATATTGATTGTGTTTGGCGGCCTGTCGGGCGACGTGGGACCTGCCGGATACATGATTGGCTATGCGTTGGCCGAAAGCAATTTACGTTTGGGGTGGGTAGTCGTTGCCGATTCGGTTAATCCTCTCGCAGTGACGCGGGATGCTTGGCGCAGGGTGGCTGCGATGACTTCCTCGGACATCGTGGAGATCGAAGTCGTCTGTTCTGATAAGGCTGAACATCGCCGTAGAGTTGAGACACGCTCGGTGGATGTGGCTGGCCTGGTTCTTCCTAGTTGGCAGGATGTCCTTAGGCGTGACTACGAGCCGTGGGACAAACCGTCGGTTGTTCTCGACACTGCTAACTCCACTGTCTCCGATGCAATCAAAGAACTCCAAGCACGTCTTTACGCAAAAATTAGCAGACCACCGAAGCCACCAATCTCCTGATGTGGTTTAGTCGCGAAACTTTACCCCCGGATCGCGAAATTGCTTTGGCCAGTTTAGTCTGGAATGCTCCTTTTCGCGGGGTTATGCGATGTGATGGCTATGCAGATCTTTTCGTTCCGCTTGCCATGTGGTTGTCATTTGGACCGAGACTGCCAGTTGGGGCACCGGCAACTGGGTACTGGCAACTGTTCTATGCACCTGCGGAGAGGCGGTGAGTGCTGCGGCTTTGCGCGATGCCGTACTGGCGAATCTTATAGAGCAAAGCTTTGTAGCTGATCTTCAGCAGCGCCGCGGCTTGTTTGCGATTCCAGTTCGTCTCTTCCAGGGCACGGGCGATGGCTTCGGCCTCAGCTTCATCTTTGGCATTGCGCGACAGCGATTTCAGGCCGCCGCCGGACTCAGCACTCGCGGCTGCGGATCTGCCCTCGGAGTGCATTCCTCCACCGCCATCGGACCTGGGCTGCAACTCGGATGCGGCGAGCGTTTCGTCTCCCAGAACCAGGTAGCGCTTGATGAAGTTGCTCAGTTCGCGCAGGTTGCCCGGCCAGGAATGGCGCAGGCATGCCTCCATCAACGGGGGCGAAAGGGGCAACGGCGGACGCGCGTAGGACTCCGACATGCGCGACATGAAATGCTTCAGCAGGATCGGGATTTCTTCCTTGCGCTCGCGCAGCGGAGGCAGCGACATGGTGAAGGCGTTCAGGCGGTAATAGAGATCCTCACGCAGCCGCTTGTTGGCGAGCGCTTCCGGAATGTTGATGTTGGTGGCGGCCAGGATGCGGACGTCGACTTTGACCATGGTGCGGCTGCCGAGGCGGGAGAACGTCTGGTCCTGCAACACGTGCAGCAGCTTGGCCTGCAACAGCGGCGGCATTTCGCCGATTTCGTCGAGCAGGATGGTGCCTTTGTTGCAGAGTTCGAACTTGCCGGGCTTGGCGTGCGTGGCGCCGGTGAAGGCTCCCGCTTCGTACCCGAACAGCTCGCTTTCCAGCAGGTCGGCGGGCACCGCCGCACAGTTCACTTTGAGGAAGGTGCGGTGGGCGCGCGGCGAAAGTTTGTGGATCAGGCGGGCGAGCACTTCCTTGCCGGTACCGCTTTCACCGAGCAACAGAACCGGGATGTCGACGTTGGCGACGAGTGCGGCCTGCGAGCGAATCTTTTTCATCGCCGGGCTGGCGGCCACGAAGAACACGTCGCCGCAAAGTTCTTCGATGTCGCCCGCGTAGCTCTCACCCTTGGCCGTGCCGACGCACTGTCCAATGACCGCGTCAAGTTCGGCTTTCTGGAACGGCTTGGTCAGATAATCGATGGCGCCGAGGCGCATAGCCTGCACGACTTTGCGCGTGTCATTCACGCAGGAGAGCATGACGACTTTCAATCCGGGCCGGAGATGGCGGAGTTGTTCGAGAGTCTGTAACCCGTCGATGCCGGGCATGAGTAGATCGAGCAATACCAGGTCGGGCTGCAGTCCTTTCTGGACGCGCTCGACCGCTTCTTCGCCGGTGCTGGCGGTTTGAACCTTGTGCTCATCCACTTCCAGCAGCGTACGGATGTAGCGCAGCATTCCCGGTTCGTCATCCACCAGCAGGATGTTGGCGGCTTCGTTCATTTGGTTCCTCGTGGCGGACTGCTCAGAATTGGTTTCAGGGGAATGAGAAAAGAAAACTTGCAACCCGCGCCCGGTTCGCTTTCGACCCAGATCTTGCCGCCCATGCCTTGGAGAAGACGGCGGGCAATGGCGAGTCCCAGGCCCATGCCCTCGGCCGATTCGCTGCCAGGCAGGCGGAAGAAATCGTCGAAGATTTCCAGGTGAAATTCCGGCCGGATTCCCGGGCCGGTATCGGCAACGCTCACTTTGACGGCGTTCGGCACGTTCGTCGATTGACGGCGACGGTCTCCACTGGCTGCGGACTTACTCACGCCGCGACGCTCCCACATATGGGGCTCGGCGTGCAGCCAGACGGTGCCACCCTGAGGTGTGTACTTGCAGGCGTTCTCCAGAAGATTGGAAATCACGCGTTGGATTTTCGGCGCATCGAATGCAAATGGAGCCAGTTTGTCATTCGCCAGGAAATACAGGGCGAGACCGCGCTCGTGAAACCGGCCCGACCAGAGCCGGCAAACTTCAGAGAGGCAGGCGTTCATGTCACCTTCCACGTACTGCATGCGCAGTTCGCCGGTTTCGAGCACGCTGAAGGTCAGGAAGTCCTGAATGAATTGCTGCAAGCGCTGTCCGCTGGAAAACATGTCGCCCATGACTTCGCGCTGGCGATCATTGAGCGGTCCGAGCTTCTGACTCTGCAGCAGTTCAATGTAGCCGTTGAGGATCGCCAAGGGCGTCTTGAGGTCGTGGGCGGCGGAGGCCAGAGCGTTCGTGGTCTTGCGGGAACGGTCGCGCAATTGTTCGAGTTCGCGTGCCATATCGTCCGCAGAGCTGGGCGCGGAGACCCGCGCCGTGGCGGTTGACGGCAGGCCATCTTTCGGACTCGTGCCGGTGGGGGCGGCGGCTGGGCTTTTGTCGAACATCGGAGCCATGGAGAACCAAATATCGCCAGTTATCGGGGAGGGAGATCCTACTACCGTCAGACGAGGGGGTACTTTTGATCCTATGTCAGGTGCACTAGACTGTCAATTGGAAACAACCCCAAACAGGCACCGAAGCGAAAAACGTTGCACTTTTTTGGTATGACCGATAGTCAATATAAGATTCCCGGGCTGGGAAGTTACTTCGGTAATCTCCGTGTCGGTGGCGCGGTTTGGAGTGATTCCCGGCTGGCTCGACTCCTCTCCGAGTTTGGCCCCTGAGGTGCGGTATTCGGGGTGCTAAGACCCTCTTTAATGGTGGACCAGACCGTGCCTCGTAGCTTATCGAAGAAGGAAGAACGCAAATGGGCACGGTTGCAGCTCGCCATTCCGGTTTTTGTCCGCTCTCGCGACGGAAACGGCAAGGATTCCCTGGAGTTTGCCACGGCCATTAACATCTCTCCTGGGGGTGCTTTGGTGGCAGTTCGCCGTTCTTTGCCCAAGTCGGCACTGGTTTCGCTGGAGATTCCGAGCGCTCCCATCGAGCCCGCCAACGGTTTGAAGACTTCTTCGCGGATCATGCAAGCGAAGGCGGTATGGGTTACGCACCTCGATGACTACCATCTTCTAGGTCTGAAGTTCGCGCGCCCCCTGAGCACCGACGCGGCGGCTGTTTCCGGTAAGCATTTGAGGAAAGCTGGTTCTGCGGTGTGAACTATTTTTCCCTTCTCAAGTCCGTCTCATAGTGGCACTTTGGTGCCATGCCGGATGTCCTCGCTCTCGGGATATCATTACTCTAAGCCATTCATAAGTTGAGCGTTTAAGGGAAATCTTCCCGGTCGCTCTACGCTCCTCCCCAGTTTGGTGCTCGGGATGCACTTTTAGTGCATGCGGGTGAACACTCACCGCAATGGGGCATTCAGTCTTATGACGACACTTTCGGTAAGCTATCTGGCGCAATCGCTCGGCGAGGTTCCCCCTGACAACATCATTTTTGGCCACTCTGAGGTCATGCAGGCGGTTCGCTCGCGGCTGGGCAAAGTAGCCGCCGCCAACGTTCCGGTCCTTATCACCGGCGAGAGTGGTACCGGGAAAGACATCATTGCCCGGCTCATCCATGGGCTGTCTCCGTGGAAAACCGGGCCGTATGTAAAGGTGAACTGCCCGGCGATTCCTGGGACACTTCTGGAAAGCGAACTGTTCGGCTACGAAAGAGGGGCCTTTACGGGCGCCGTTGGGTCGAAGCCAGGACGGGTCGAACTGGCCCACCGCGGCACCTTGTTTCTAGATGAAATTTCCGAGCTTGACCCATCCTTGCAATCGAAGCTTTTGCAACTTTTGCAGGATGGGCAGTTCTGCCGGATCGGCGCCCAGGAAGACAAGAAGGTCGAGGTGCGGGTGGTGTGCGCGACCAACCGCCATCTTGAAGCTGAGATCGAAGCGGGGACTTTCCGCCAGGATCTTTACTACCGCATCAACGTGGTGAATCTGCGCATGCCGGCGCTGCGGGAACGCCGTGGCGACATTGAAGATTTGTGCGCCTACTTCCTCGAATACTACAACCGCAAGTTCAACTGCCGGGCACGGCCTCTCTCGCATGAAGTGCTGGCGGTGCTGCAGAAATATCACTGGCCGGGAAACATCCGCGAACTGGAAAACCTGATCAAGCGCTACGTGATCCTGGGCCATGAGGAAGTGATCACCAACGACCTGGTGGCACGTGAGCCAGATTTTTTCAATCCCGAGATGATCTCGCTGGACGGGCCGATTTCTCTGAAGAAGCTTACGCGCCAGTGCGTGCGCGAACTGGAGCGCAAGGTCATCCTGAAAGTGCTGCAACAGCACCACTGGAACCGTAAGCAGACAGCCCGCACGCTGGGCATCAGCTATCGCGCCCTGCTGTACAAGATCCGCGATGCCGGCTTGCCCTCGAACCGTGCTCTGCGTCTGCGGCAAGCGGAGAAAAAAGACAGCGACGAACCAGGTAGCGGGGCCGCCGCCGACTGAGACGGCTTTCGTCGTGATCCGTGCCGCGATTGCGTAGGGACAGCCGCCCTTGGCGGTCCAAAGCGCGCGACCCATTCTTTCCACTGCGAGACTGGAGGGCTCAACCACTGAGCCTTTCTTTCAGTTCGCGAAGTGCCGCGCTCCACTCGTTCAGCCCCTCCGCCTCGAGCCACAGATCTTTGAGTTCGGAGTTGGTTCGCACCCTTTCCACGGCGCGGCGGGCGAGGTCGATCAAATCGGGCGGAGTAGGGGTCTTGTTCTCACTTGTCCAATTCTTACTTGCCCAATCCATGATTTCACGCGGTGCCGCGGGCGACGGCGCCCCCTTTTTTGCAGCGACGACCAGCGCCGCGACCACTTCGGCGGCCGCGACTGCGATGCTGCTCTCTGGCGCTTCGAGATAGTCATCCTGGTCGGCAGCGCGGACCAGGATCTGTCTCAGATCATCGATTCCCAGGGAGTTGAGCCGGCCCAGGAAACTCTGCGCGTCCTCGCTTTCGAAGCTGCCCGTACCCCAACCTGGCATGAAGCCTCCAGGCTAAATTATAGAATGTGCGGCGCACCTACCTTCATAGAGCTGCTGTCGCCAAGGCGATGAGATCGCGGTAGGGACGACCATCGCTGATCGCCCACCGGGTGGCCGGGGGCGGTCGCCCACTCCCCGGCTCCCACAGAACGTAGCGTGCAGATTTCCCGCACTACGCTCGTCAGAAGTTGCTTCACAGCGTGGCGATAGCTTGCAGCTCC
>CZKY01000066.1_pt2 | contig 14789 bp, 12 predicted proteins | sample 2454881 | NCBI WGS metagenome assembly CZKY01 (sample SAMEA3539301, study PRJEB10725) | soil metagenome | biome: tundra; feature: field; material: soil | place: USA | collected 2010-05 | depth 0.15 m | reverse complement strand
GTGCGAGTGACATAGACGCCGTCTCTGGGCACGAGTTCTTCATAGTGCGCCAGATTGATCGTCGGGACGGTATATTTCGCCCCATAGCCGCGTCCACGGCCGGCGCTGGAGAGAATGCTGAACGGACGCCCCAGCAAGTGGCGTGCCCGGCTCACGCGGCCTTCGGAAAGCAACTTACGGATGTGGCTGCTCGAAACCCGCTCCCCGCGCAGGCGCATCTCCGGATAATCGTGGACCTCAAATCCCATCTCCCGGCCCAGCTCGCGCAGCAGTTGGATGTTTCCCGCGGCTTTGTGCCCGAAGTGGAAGTTGTAGCCTTCGTGAACTTCGCGGGCATGCAGGCGCTTCTTCAGAATTTCATGGGCAAACTGGTGCGGCGTCATCAGCGAAAGATCGCGCGAGAAGGGGAGCAACAGAACCGCGTCGATGCCGGTGGCTTCCAGCAGGCGCAGTTTCTCCGGAGCCGGAGTCAGCAGTTTCAGGTTGTGATCGGGACGCAGGATGCGGGCGGGGTGGGGCTCGAAGGTGACAGCCACCGATTGCGCGTCTCCGGCTTTCGCTCGCCGCACGATCTCATCCAGAACATGCCGGTGAGCGCGGTGTACGCCGTCGAAGTTACCGACGCTGAGCAGCGCGGGACCGAAGTCGCGGGGAACATCGTCGAGTTTGTGGAAAGTTCGCATCCGAAAGCTTTTTACCGCCGAGACGCCGAGCAAATCTTACTAGCCCGTTGTGAAAATGAAACTCTGCTCCTCAAGGCTCAATTCCCCAGACTTTTGTCATCCCGAGCGAAGCGAGGGATCTGCAGTTCGGCGCAAGATGCAGATCCCTCGCTTCGCTCGGGATGACAATTTCTAAAATATTTCAGCAGATGCTTAAATTTCAAACTCCAGCTTCATCCCGTCAAACGCCAGCCGCACGTCCGGTGGCAACGCGGCATTGGTCGCCTCGTGCGGCAGGTCGTGGCAGATGTGCGTGAAAAACGTCCGCTTCGGCTTTACTTCTTCCACGATCTTCAGCGACTGCTCGACGGTCGAATGCGTGGGATGCGGCTTGTAGCGCAGCGCGTCCAGAAACAGGATGTCGAGGTCGCGCAGCCTCTCCAGCGTTTCGGCCGGGACTTCGCTGTGATCGGTCAGGTAGGCAGCCGATCCGAAACGGAATCCCAGGATCGGAGTTTCGCCGTGGATCACCGTCAGCGGCTCGAAGCGCGCGCCGAATAGTTCGACGAGGCCCTCGATTGGCAGTAGCTCGACCAGCGGTAGTCCGCCAAACTTATACTCGGCTTCAAAAATGTAGCGGAACATGTTGCGCAGGAATTCGCAGGCTCGCGGCGTGGCATAAAGAGGCAGCTTGCCCGGCTTATGCCGATAAGTCAGGGGGCGCAGGTCGTCGATTCCGAGAATGTGGTCGGCGTGCGTGTGGGTGTAGAGCACGGCATCGAGCTGCGTAATCCTTTCGCGCAACGCCTGTTCACGAAAGTCAGGCGTGGTGTCGATCAGGACGTGGTGGCCGTTGTAGCCGATCATCACGGAGGGACGAGTGCGGCGATCGCGCGGGTCCGGCGAATGGCAGACGGCGCAGTCGCAGCCGATCGTGGGAACTCCCATCGACGTGCCGCTGCCTAATACCGTCAGAGTCGCATGCATCAGCCGTTTGTACCTGTACTTGGGCCGGGCGCCTGCGGGGGATGCGCGAGAGCGTTAGTCACTTCCACGTAGGCCATGCGCAGTTCATAGAGGCAGTTCTGCAGGAATCCCTGCTCCTTCGGTGTGAGATTGCCCTTGGTTTTCTCCGCGATCATGCCCAGCGTGTCGATGGTTTGCCGCGCGCCGATCAAGTCGACTCCGGGCTGGCCGCCCTGTTCGTGCATCAGGCCGAGCTGCATCATGGCGGTCATGTAGAGCGAAGCCATGAAGCGCTCAAAACTCATTTCGAGTTCTTTCGCCGAGTGTCCGCTCAGCTCGACTCGCGTATCCAGATCACGCGACGACTGCCGGTAGGCATCGTGCTGCGCCTGCTGCTCGGAGGCGGTGGGAGGTTCGGGAATATCCGATTCGGGCGCGGGCGTCACGGGCGCGGGCGCGGCTTCTGGGGTCGTCGAAACGGGCGTCGAAACGGCCGCCGGAGCTGTCGTTGAGACCGCCGTTGCAGCCGCCGTCGCCGCGACTGGAGGCGGTGTTTGTTCTTCGGCGGAATCGCGCAGTTCTCCGTCGGAGGTGAACAAGCGCTTGTCGCTCACTTTGAATTCGCTTTCTTCTCTTCTTTTTTGAGCCATATGGTTTACCTGGTTTTTCGAAATTCAGATTTCTTGAAATTCAGGCGCTCGGGAGCGATGCTGGTTTCAGCTTCGCCGTTCCCGCACGCAAATCTTTTCCAGCAGCCTCGCGTCGCAGATAACCCAATGCGACTGGTCGATCTCCGCCGGGCAGAGGCAAAATCGCGCTACTCGTGATCTCGCCGACGTCTTTTTCGTAAGCAAGAATCTTCGCGCCCGGTTCGGGCAGCGTGCCCTCGACCGCGAACGCGGTGAACTGCCGGTGCACTGCTCCGCGCGAGCGGATGCGCTCCACGATCTCCTGACCGAGATAGCAGCCCTTAGTGAAATTTAACGCGCGGGTCTGCCCGGTTTCCTGCGGCAGATCGCGCTCGCGGATGTCCTCGCCAAATTGCGGGATGCCGCGCGAGATGCGGAACAGATTCAGCGCAGTCGTGCCGGTGGGCCGCGCACCCGCCTTAAGCAGCGCGTCCCGCAGTTCGTCGGCGTGCTCAGGGGCAACCCAAATTTGCCACGACTCGCGCGCTTCCTCGCCCGAACGCAAAAGCGTAATGGTCTTGTGTGGCCAGGCAACGTCCGCGAACTGCAGGTGTGCGAGCTCGGGAACGGCGATACCGGCGCGTTCGAGAACTTGGCGCGATTCGGGTCCGGTCAGACCGAGCGCGGTGAGTTTGTCGCTGATGTCGGCGATCTCGACATCGTCGGCGATGATGTAGTGGTCGAAGAGCTGCAATACTTTTTCTCGCTGCCCGCGTTCCGTATCCACCAGCAGTGAGTCTCCACGCTGGAAGGCGTAGAGGTCCGCCTGAATGCGGCCCTGCGCGTTCAGCAGGAAAGCATAGACGCCGTGGCCGGGGGCAAGATCGCGCACGTTGTTCGTGGCCATGCCGTTCAGCCAGCGGACGCGGTCGCCGCCGGTCACCACGATCTTGGTACGCCAACTCAAGTCATAGAGGCCGCAGCCTGAGAGCAAGGCCTGGAACTCGGCGCGAACGTCGCCGAAGTCGGTCGCGGTGGTCGCGGCGCCGTGCTCACTCGGGTTTGCCCCAGGAAGTGTCGTCGAAGTCATAGGTTCAATCTTTGATTATAACGAAGGGCACACTCCAGTCGGTGCATGGCCCTTCGCCCATCAGCCTCACCATGAGCAGATGATTCCCGCAAGTAAAGCGTCGCAATGCCGGGCCCGTGCCGCGCGAAGAGTCGGATGGTGGAGGGACGGGCGCCCTCGCCCGTCCTGCCGGGCGGGGACGCCCGGCGCTCCACTAGCTAGCAACTGAGGTCGCGGGTTTATGAATCGTTCGCGGCTGTGCTAACGTTGCGAGCGTGAGCGCGACGAAGCGTATTGCCGTTATACCCGGCGATGGCATTGGGAAGGAAGTCATCCCGCAAGCAGTGCGCGTCATCGAGTCCGCTGGTGCGGATCTGGCGTTAACCCACTTCGACTGGGGAGCCGACCGCTATCTCGCCGACAAAGTTACCGTCCCGCCGGATGGCTTCGCTATCCTGGCGCGGGATTTCGACGCCATCCTGGTCGGCGCCTTCGGCGATCCGCGCGTGCCCTCCAACATTCATGCCAAGGAAATCCTGCTGGGCATGCGCTGCCAGATGGACCTGTTCGCCAATGTCCGACTAGTGCGATTGATGGATGCATCGCTTTGCCCGCTCAAAGGCATCGAACCAAAAGACCTCGATTTCGTAGTGATTCGCGAGAATACCGAGGGCGTTTACGGCGACCTCGGAGGAGTGTTCAAGCAGGGAACGCCGGATGAAGTTGCGATCCAGGAAGACGTCAATACGCGCAAGGGTGTCGAGCGCATCATCCGCTACGCGTTTGAGTACTGTGCGAGCAACCGGAAGCTCGATGGTTCACCGCGGCGGCGGGTGCTGATGTGCGGCAAATCGAACGCCATGACGCACGCCGGCGGCTTGTGGCAGCGCGTGTTCAAGGAAGTCGCCGCAATGTATCCGCAGATCGAGACGCAGCACATGTACGTGGACGCGCTCTGCATGCAGATGGTGCACGATCCACGCGGGTTTGATGTCATCGTCACCAACAACATGTTTGGAGACATCCTCACCGATCTCGCGGCGGGACTGCAGGGCGGCCTGGGGATGGCCGCGAGCGGCAATCTGCATCCGGGGATGACTTCAATGTTCGAGCCCGTGCATGGTTCCGCGCCGTCGATTGCAGGGAAAAACATTGCCAATCCCTTCGGCGCGATTCTGACGGCGGCGATGATGCTGGCGCATCTGGGAATGGCCGGCGAGGCGCAGAAGATCGAAGCTGCCGTGCTCGAAGCCGTCCGGCAGAAAAAGACGACGACCGACATCGGCGGGGCGTTGGGAACGCGCGAGGCGGGCGAGTGGGTGGCGCAGACGGTCGCCAGTCGCTAAGAACCGCGCGATCTCCTATCATTTTTCTAGACAGAAGCTTTCAAGACAGAGGGAACATGAAGTTGTGGAAGTCCACCGTAGTTGTCGTGCTATTCGCCTTGCTGGTTTGCGGAGCTTGGTCGCAAAACCAGCCGCAACCTCCAGCAAACAAGAAGAACCTCGATAACCTTGGTCTCCAGGTCGAGGATCAGAATCACGATCAGCCGCAGACCGCGCCAGCCCAGGCACCCGCGGGCGAGGGCGCCCGTGCCACACAAGAAACAATCGTCTCGCCCAGAGAGGCAAAAGAACTTTTTCGCTCGGTGGACGAAATCCTGAAGTTTGCGAGCGACGACACCGGCCTGCCGATCAAGCACGAGGTGAAGCGCAGGTTGACCAAGCGCAACGAGGTACAGTCCTACATCGAGAAGAGCATGAAGGAGGACAAGGACGCGAAGCGACTGGAGCGGTCGTCGGCGGTGCTGAAGAAGTTCGGGTTGCTGCCGCGGAACTTCGACCTGCCAAACTTTCTGGTGACAATGCTGCGGGAGCAGGTGGCGGGATACTACGATGTCAAAACGAAGACTGTGAATTTGCTGAACTGGGTGGACGTAGAGCAGCAGAAGCCGGTGCTGGCGCACGAACTGACGCACGCGCTCCAGGACCAGTCGTTCGGCATCGAGAAATGGATGAAGGGATCGACGGAAGCTACTGATAATAAAAAGACTGATCCAAGTCCTTCCGACATCGAGAATGACGAGGAAACTTCTGCGCGGCAGGCCGTGGTTGAGGGGCAGGCGATGGTGGTGCTGCTCGACTATTCGCTGGCTCCAACCGGGAAGACGCTGCTGGAGTCGCCGCAGATTGTCGAAGCGCTCAAGCAGGGCATGCTGGTGGGGACGGCGGATACTCCGGCGTTTCGCGATGCTCCGATCTTTTTGAAAGAGGAGCTGACATTCCCGTATCGCTACGGACTCGACTTTACCGCCGCGCTCTTGCAGGCGGGCGGGAAGGAACTGGCTTATGCGGGCGCGTTCAAGGATCCGCCGAAGACGACGCGCGAAATTATGGAGCCCGAGACGTACCTTGCGCACGAGAAGCTGGAGCCGATGAAGATGATCGACATGGAGAAAGACTTCAAAGGCTACGAACCATTCGATATCGGAGCGATGGGCGAGTTTGACGTGGACGTTTTGGTCGAGCAGTATGCGGGTCGGGATGAGGCCGGTGCGATGTATCCAGAGTGGCGCGGCGGATATTACTTTGCCGGGAGGCCGAAGGGAGACAAATCGGCGCCGATCGGAGTGCTGTACGTTTCCCGCTGGTCGAGCGCGGCGAAAGCGGCGGAGTTCGCGGCGGTGTACGCGAAATCGCTGGCGCAGCGGTATCAGAAGCGGCAAGGGCTGGGAACGGATGGCAAAGTTGCGGAAGACGCGCCGCCGGTGGATTCCTGGCGAACCTTGCGCGGACGGCATGCCTGGCTGACAGAAGAGGGAGTCGTAATGATTGAAGTCCGCGGCGACGCGGTACTGATCAGCGAGAGTCTGGATGACGAGACCACGAAGAGGGTGGAGGGGGACTTCTGGCCGGGAGAAAAAGCCGCGCCCGCGAAGCCATGAGTTTCCGTCTTGTATAATCGGCAGTTCCGCAGTCATTCGCAGCGTAGAACTGGCTTCACAAATCGGTTTTGGGTAGGGCACGGCTTCACAGGTTGCGAGAAAACTAATGCTTTGTATCAGGGCATCGTTTTAGCGATGCCAAAGGTCCTTCGAAATCGATGCCCCTTTAGGGGCTGGGCATTGGAAATGGATTTTTCCAGCAGCCTCTTCAGCCGTGCCGTTCAGGGCTAATCAGGAGCTCATTTGCAGCAGGCAGAGATTGGCATTATCGGCGGCAGCGGTCTGTACCACATGCCGGGCTTCAGCGACGCCCACGAGGTGCAGCAGCAGACGCCATTTGGAGATCCTTCGGATGCTTACATTCTGGGCACTCTTGAGGGGCGCAAGGTGGCGTTTCTCGCGCGCCATGCCCGCGGGCACAAGCTTCTGCCGAGCGAGCTGAATTTCCGGGCCAACATATACGGCTTTAAGCAGTTGGGAGTGGAGCGCATTGTTTCGGTTTCGGCCGTGGGGTCGCTGAAGGAAGAGCACAAGCCGCTCGATTTCGTGATCCCGAACCAATTTTTCGACCGCACCCGGCACCGCGTGGACACGTTCTTCGGCGACGGCATTGTGGCGCACATTGGATTTGGCGATCCGGTGTGTGAGGAGATGGCGAAGGTGGTCCGCGGCGCATGCAAGGCTGCAGATGTATCCGCGAAGCTGGGAGGGACTTACCTCTGCATGGAGGGCCCTCAGTTTTCTACCAAGGCCGAGTCGAACGTGTATCGCAGTTGGGGCGTGGATGTGATCGGTATGACCAACTTGCAGGAAGCAAAGCTCGCGCGCGAAGCGGAGATTTGCTACGTCACAATCGCCATGGTAACCGATTATGACTGCTGGCATCCGCATCATGATTCCGTAACGGTGGAGCAGATTGTTTCGGTGCTGGTAAAAAATGCCGAGAACGCCGCGAAAGTCGTGACGGCCACGGTGTCGGCGATGCCGAAGGCGCGCTCCTGCAAGTGCGGACGGGCGCTGGCGAATGCCATTCTGACCGATCCGGCGAAGATTCCGGCGGCGACGAAAGAGAAGCTGCAGTTGATATTGGGAAAGTACTTGAAATAGTCGTCGGTCGTTAGTCGTTGGTCGTTGGCGAACATCAGTTGGGCTCTCCCGTAGTTTCGTGATACGAACCCCAACGACTAACGACCATCGACCATCGACCAACGACCAACGACTGACTTACGGAGCCTCATGAGCATTCTGGTAGTTGGTTCGGTTGCCTTTGACACGATCGCCACGCCATCCGGCCGAGTGAGCGACATTCTCGGAGGGGCTGCGACTTATTTCGCGCTAGCCGCAAGTTACTTCACTGAGGTGCGGATGGTGGCGGTGGTGGGCGAAGACTTTACGCCAGAAAACGAAGCTGTGCTGAAAAAGCGCGGCGTGGACACGCGCGGCATCGAGCGAACTCAGGGGAAGACCTTCCGCTGGGGCGGACAGTATCTCGACAACCTGAATGAGGCCAAGACCGAATTCACGGAACTGAACGTGTTCGAGAAATTTCAGCCGCGCATTCCAAAAGAGTATTCGGACACCCAGTTCCTGTTTCTTGCGAACATCCAGCCCACACTGCAATCGGCGGTTCGGTTGGAGATGGATGGTGTGCGCCTGACGGGCTGCGACACCATGAATTTCTGGATCCAGGGCACGCCCAGGGAATTGGCGGAAACATTGAAGCTGGTGAACATTCTGCTGATTAACGACACCGAGACTAAGATGCTGGCCGGAGAGAAGAATCTTCCGCGCGCGGCGAAAAAAGTTCTTGCGATGGGACCGAGCGCGCTGGTAGTGAAGCACGGCGAATACGGAGCGACGATCTTTTTCCGCGAGGGAGCCTTCGGTATTGGATCGCATCCTTTTCGCGCGCCGGCGTTGCCGATTGAAGAAGTAAAGGACCCAACAGGTGCCGGCGATTCGTTTGCCGGCGGGTTCATGGGTTATATCGCGTCGCAGGGCGAGATCAATCGCGAGGTGCTGAAGCGCGCTTTGTTCTACGGTGGGGTGATGGGATCGTTTGCCGTGGAGCGTTTCGGGACGGAGCGGCTGCAGAACCTTACGCGCGAGGAAATTGACGCGCGCTTTCAGGTGTTCCGCGAACTGACGCACCTGGAATAGGAGCATTGCGGTTTATCCTCAAGCCATGACCGAGTGCACAGTGGGCGCAGAGTGACCGCAAAGACAGCCGCCGTTCGCGACCGCAGCGCGGCCCGCGTGGCCGGGGTAGCTGTCCTTGTGTCGCTGTTTTCTTTTCTCTATTACCTTCAACGGAGCGACCTTTTGCTTTATGGTGACGCGGTCGCGCACATCAATATTGCGCGGCGTGTGTTCGATTCGCAGACTCCCGGTTTGCTGCAATTGGGGACGGTGTGGTTGCCCCTGCCGCATCTGCTGATGATCCCGTTCCTTTGGTCGGACTCCATGTGGCAGAACGGGACGGGCGGTTCGATTCCTTCGATGATCGCCTACGTCCTCGGGGTCATGGGACTATTTCGCCTTGTGCGCGGCATTCTGGAAGCCGATCTTCGCACGAAACCGGCGGCTCGTCTGGGCGCATGGGCCGCGGCCTTCGCTTATGGAGCCAATCCGAACCTGATCTACATGCAGGCAACGGCTATGACGGAGTCCGTCTATCTGGCGCTGTTTATCTGGGCCGTCGTGTACTTCGCGGAATTTATTCGAGGCCTTCGAAAGAACGAGCTGCGAAAAAATGAAGATGCAGATGGACGAAAGACGCAGGTGGCCCGCACTTCGCTGGTCGGCTGCGCGTGGTGTCTGGCGGGTGCGGAACTCACGCGTTACGACGGGTGGTTTCTGGCGGGTGTGATGGGATCGGCGGTTGTCGTGATCGCGCTGCGGCGATGGCAGAATCACGCCTTAGACGATCGCGGCTTGCGGCGGGTTGCAGTGAAGTTCGTGTTGGGCATTGCGGTGGTTCCGGTGCTGTGGCTGGCTTACAACCGCGTGGTGTATGGGAACGCGTTGGAGTTTGCCAATGGTCCCTACTCGGCGAAGGCGATTGAGCAGCGCGTGGGCGCGCCGAATCCGGCGTTCCACAATGTCAGCGTCGCGGCCATCTATTTTTTGAAATCGGCGCAGTTGAATATGGCGGGTGGGAACTGGGGCCGGTTCTGGCTGGCGGCGGCATTCGCGGCGGTGGCAATCGGAGTATGGAAACTGCGGGCGCAATCGGCGTCGATGCTGTTGCTATGGGTTCCACTAATGTTCTACGCGCTTTCGATTGCGTACGGTTCAGTGCCGATTCATGTCTACACGTGGTGGCCATTTGCTACCTTTAACCAGCGCTACGGACTCCAGTTGCTGCCGATGTTCGCAGTTTCGACCGGAGTGCTAATTGCTTCTGTCTTTCTCGTTGGCGCGGGCGGGCGGCATGTTTGGAAACTGGTAGCGGTGATACTTGCGCTGATGGTGGTCAGCTATGCATCGGTGTGGAAGGCTGAACCTCAATGCTTGCAGGAAGCGCGGAGGAACTGGGAAATCCGGCATATTTTGAATTCTGCGGTACAGAACATGGTTGCTCGATTGCCGCGGAACTCACGGTTCTTGATGGACCTCGGGGAACATGTCGGCGTCATGGAGCAGGCGGGCATTCCACTGCGTCAGGTGGTGAATAACGAAAATCATCGCCCGTGGAAGCGGCCGTCGGATCCTGAAGGCCTGTGGGAGCGCGCGCTGGCCGATCCACCGCGCTACGTGGATTTTGTGATTGCCTTCGATGGCGATCCGGTGGACCAAGGCGCGAATCGCACGAATCTCACGGTGCTGGCGGAAATCCACGCGACTGGACAGCCACATGCGCGCATCTACGCAGCGCGGAGTGCCCCGAATCAATCGCGTTAACCCTGACCGCCAAGGCGCACAGAAAGCGCCGGATGGCGGTGATAGAATCCGCTCGAAGTCGGGGCGCTGCTATGAACCCAATCCATCCAACCATCGAACTGCCTTTTACAAAGGCGTCGGCTTGCGGCAATGATTTTCTGATGGTGGAAGGTGCGCATGCTTCCGGCGACCTCGGTGTGCTCAGCCGCCGGTTGTGCGATCGCCATCGCGGAGTGGGCGCCGACGGCGTGGAATGGCTGTTTCCGGATGCGGAAGCTGACGTGAGGGCGCGCCTGGTCAACGCGGATGGTTCGGAGGCAGAGATTTCCGGCAACGGCACGCGTTGTGTGGCGGCGGAGATTTGTTCGCGCAAGACAGATGACAAAACGGAAGTTGTGGTTCGCACGGGCGCCGGACTGAAGACCTGCCGGCTCGTGGGGCGGCAAGGCTCCACGTTTGAGTTCGAAGCGGATATGGGCCAGCCGGAGGTCGGCAGCCAGTTGTCGATTGAGACGATGTGGGTGCGGGCGGTCGGGACGAAAGTTTCGATGGGGAATCCGCATTTCGTAATTTTCGTGGAGAACTTTCAGGATGGATGGCAGCGGCAGGCGGCGCTAATCGGAACGCAGCCGCAGTTTCCGCAGGGCACGAATGTGGAGTATGTGGTGGTGCGCGGTGAGAATGAAATCGAGATCCGGCTGTTTGAACGGGGCGTGGGAGAGACGCAGTCTTCGGGCACGGGATCGTGCGCGTCAGCGGTAGCTGCGATTGCCAGCGGGCGAGTGGCTTCGCCGGTGACCGTGATTGCGCCCGGAGGCTCGCAGACGGTGCGCTGGGAGAATCAAGTTTATCTGCGGGGTCCGGCGACTCTCCTCTGCCGCGGAGAATTCTTCGTTTAACAGTCCGTGCAGTAAGTGAGATTCGTATCAGGGCATGCTTTCAGGCATGCCGCAAGCACATTAGCGGCAATGCGCCTTCAGGCGCTGGATTTCGAAATTCGAGGTTCACCACAGGCTGTTAAGATCGATCCCAGATGGTTGCTGCTTCCCACAATTCGCGAATCAAGCCGCGCGCGCTTCGTCCGGGCGACAAGGTGGGAATTGTTGCGCCCGCGTCGAACGTTAAGCGCGAACTGCTGGAGGCGGGCTGCGACGGTCTTCGTCGTGCCGGCTACGAGCCGTTTTATTTCGAGTCGATCCTGGAGCGCGAGCTGTACTTTGCCGGTTCGGCGGAGCGCCGGGCGCGAGAACTGAAAGACATGTTCGCGCGCGACGATATTCGCGCGATTGTTTGTGCGCGAGGAGGATATGGATCGAACTACCTGCCGCTGGCGCTTGATCCGAGGAAGATCGTTTCACATCCCAAAATTCTGGTGGGCTACAGCGATATTACGACGCTGGTGTGCTGCATCGCGGACTCGGCGAACTTCGTGACCTTTCATGGCCCGATGGTGACCAAGGATTTCGCCGTTGCCGGCGGTGTGGATCTGGATTCGTGGCAGAACGCGGTGGGTGGCGCGGAAGAATGGGAGATTGGCGAAGGATCAGGCGCAAGGCCGCTGTTGGCGGGACAGGGGGAGGGAATCCTCTATGGCGGGTGCCTCTCGATGCTGGTGGCTTCGCTGGGCACGCAGCACGAGATTCTAACCGGGGGCACGATCCTTTTCCTCGAGGACGTTGCGACCAAGCCTTACCAGATCGACCGCATGCTGATGCAACTGAAACTGGCGGGCAAGCTGAAAGACGTGCGCGGCATTGTCTTCGGCGAAATGCAGGACTGCCGGCAGAGTCCGGATCAGGATTACACGCTCGAGGAGGTGATTCTGCGGATCGTGGACGACTTGGGGATTCCGGTGGCGTTCGGGCTGCGGTCGGGGCATGTCTCGCGAGCGAACATCACTTTGCCGATTGGAGTGCGGGCGAGACTGACCGTGGAGGACTCGGTGGAACTGCGGATTCTGGAAGCGGCGACGGTCAAGAGCTAACCACACGGGACACAGAGAACACAGAGGACTTCGGGCTAAGAGCTAAGAGCCAAAAGCCAAGCTGGGCGAGGACAATGAAGTTCGCGATGACCACATGACCCAACCCAGACACATTCACCTGATCGGCATTTGCGGGACGGCGATGGCTTCGCTGGCCGGCATGCTGCAAGAGCGGGGCTTTCGCGTCACGGGCTCGGACGCGGCGTCGTATCCGCCGATGTCGACGTTTCTCGAATCGTTGGGCATCCCCGTCGCGCAGCCGTTTGCCGAGGCGAACCTCGATCCTCGGCCCGATCTGGTGGTCGTGGGCAACGCGCTTTCTCGTGGGAACGTGGAAGTGGAGCGCTTGCTCGACGAGCGCATTCCGTTCTGCTCACTGCCGCAGATTCTGCATGATGAGTTTCTGGTAGGGAAAGACGTTCTGGTGGTTGCCGGGACGCACGGCAAAACCACTACGACGTCGATGCTGGCGTGGATCTTCGAGACCGCCGGCCTTCAACCTTCGTTCCTGATCGGCGGCATTGCGGAGAATTTCGGCCGCAGTTTTGGGCTTGGCGAAGGTAAGCACTTCATTTTGGAAGGCGACGAGTATGACACGGCATTCTTCGATAAGGGTCCGAAGTTTCTGCACTACTTTCCGGATTCCGTGATTCTCACCTCGGTTGAGTTCGACCACGCGGATATCTACAAGGATCTGGACGCGGTGGAGACGGCTTTCAAGCGGCTGGTGAACCTGGTTCCGCGACGCGGGCGGATTGTCGCGTTTGACTCTGGTGGGAGCGTGGACCGCTGTCTGCAGAAAGCATTCTGCCCCGTCGAACGTTACGGCGCGTCAGATCGCGCGGGCTGGAGAATCGCAAATCTGAAGTTGGACGCGGAACGAACTTCATGGTCAGTGCTGCGCGATGGAAAAGCCTGGGCGGACTTCGAATTCCCGCTTGGCGGAGAATACAACGTCTGGAATGCGACGGCAGCGGCGGCGCTGGCGGCCAATTATGAAATTTCGAAAGATGTGATCACGCAGGCTCTCGCAACGTTTCGCAGCGTGAAGCGGCGGCTGGAGGTGAAGGCCGAGGTCAACGGGATCACGATCATCGACGACTTTGCGCATCATCCGACGGCCATCGAGCAGACGATTCTGGCGTTGCGGGCGCGGTATCCGCAATCGCGCCTGTGGGTGGTGCTGGAGCCGCGCTCGAACACCATGCGCCGCAACGTGCTGCAGGACGCGTTGGCCCGCAGCCTGGCGCTCGCCGACCAGGTGGTGGTGGCGGCCATCTTCAAGTCGGAGGCGATTCCTGAGGCGGAACGGCTGGATCTGAATCGTGTGGTGGACGAGATCCAGAAGCGCGGAAAGCAGGCGCGCATCCTTGCTGATGCCGATGCGATCGTGAACGCGATCGCGCCGGAACTACGCGAGCGGGACGTGGTTGCCATTCTCTCCAATGGCGGGTTCGGTGGCATCTATGAGAAGCTCCCCCAACGATTGCGCGGGCTCGGGGTGAAAGCGCTCGGGGTGAATCAGTAAGTGTTTCGCACCATTCTCATGCTGGTGTTTTGGGCCGCTGCGCTGCCTGTCGCGGCGCTTGTGGGGTTTCCCTGGACCTATCTGACCAAAGACATTAGTTTTTTGTACCGCATCTGCATGCGGGCATTGTGGACGGGCGCGCGCATCGCCGGAGTGAAGGTGCGGACGCTGGGGCTGGAAAAAATCGATCCGGCGCGGACCTACATTTTCATGTCGAACCACATCTCCAATCTCGATCCGCCCATCACGCTGCCGCTGATCCCGCGCCGGAGTTCAGTGATGGTGAAGAAGGGATTGTTCAAGGTTCCAATTCTGCGCCAGATCATGCTGATCGGATCGCTCGTGCCCGTCGACCGGGGAAATCGCGATGCGGGCATCACGGCGGTGCGCGACGCGGTCAAAGCCATCGAGCAGGGACTGAACATGACCATCTATGTGGAAGGGCACCGCTCGTTCGATGGCCGGCTGCTGCCGTTCAAGAAAGGGCCGTTTTATCTCGCGCGGGAGTGCAACGTGCCGGTGGTGCCGATCACGATTTCAGGCACCGAAGCAGTCATGCCGAAAGCGCGCTTTGCGATCCGTCCGGGGATGGTGACGGTGCAGTTTCACGATCCCATCGAACCCGCCGATTTCGGAGAACGCGATTGCCTGATGGCCAAGGTGCGAGCGGCGATCAACAGCGGGCTGCCGGCGGAGTTGCGCGAGTAGCAGGTTAGGCTTGTCGCCTGGGGGGGGTACCCCCCCTCCCCCCCCACCATTTTCCCGCAAAGTATTCAAGAATAAGGAGTTATGTGTAAAGTATTCCGGAATAAGGACTTAGCTCGACTTTCTCACTTTGGGTGCGGCTTGTTTACCCGGCGTCAGAAAAAATTTTAATATCCCTTCCTTTAGAATCATAGATTTGGCGGGAAATTCCTTTCAAATCTTTGAGTTTAAAGGAGTTATTCGTAAAATATTCCGGAATAAGGAGTTAGCTTATTGGGCTCACTCACAGGATTTCGGCAGGGGGGCTTGACAGCTGACTGCCTCAACTTCGTGTTGTCAAAGAGCGCCGACTAGTGGGGCTGGGGCAGCTTCGAGGGGCGTCTTGGCGACGGGCACACCTCGACCCTGCTACAGGTCGAT
>CZKY01000068.1_pt1 | contig 14840 bp, 14 predicted proteins | sample 2454881 | NCBI WGS metagenome assembly CZKY01 (sample SAMEA3539301, study PRJEB10725) | soil metagenome | biome: tundra; feature: field; material: soil | place: USA | collected 2010-05 | depth 0.15 m | reverse complement strand
GGCGCGATGATCTACTGGTTCACTGGCGCATCCATGCAGGCCGTGACTACCGGCGCCTATCGCGCCGTGGAGTTCATCAAGGCCAACATTCATCTCGAGGGAGCGGAGAAGGCCTCCGTTGCCGACAGCAAGAAGGTGGTTGAGATCTGCACCAAGTACGCGCAGAAGGGCATGTTCAACATCTTTCTCGCCGTCTTCTTCGGGACCCTGACGTTTGCCTTCGTGGAACCGTTCTTCTTTATCGGGTACCTGATCTCGATTGCCATCTTCGGTCTCTACCAGGCAATCTTCATGGCCAACGCCGGCGCCGCGTGGGACAACGCCAAGAAGATCGTCGAAGTGAAACTGAAGCAGAAAGGCACGCCGCTGCATGACGCCACAGTGATCGGCGATACGGTTGGCGATCCTTTCAAGGACACGTCTTCGGTGGCCATGAACCCGGTCATCAAGTTCACCACGCTGTTCGGACTGCTGGCGGTCGAACTGGCCGTCTCGCTGGCCCGCGGCCATGGCACCGGGCTGACACACATCCTGGCGCTCTGCTTCTTCGCGGTCTCGGTCTCCTTCGTGTACCGGTCGTTCTACGGCATGCGAATTAGTTCGGAGTAACGTAGGGACCGCCGCCCTCGCCGGGGTCCCCAGACCGCGCGCTTTTCGCGGGCTGGGGTGGTCGGCTGTCCGGCGGCTCGAAGAGCCGAATCGCCAAACCCTTGTCGAGCGTTGCTCGACCGGACAGCCGAGGGCGGCTGTCCCTACGCGAGCTTCGCAAAGAAAAACGCCATCCAGCGTAAAACTGGATGGCGTTTTGATTTGAGGCTGACCTACTGCTTGGTGAACGTGGGCGTATCTTGGTTGCCTGCGCAAAGTTCGTCCGTGTCGTCGCCCACCGCATATGTGCCTTTCATACTCGTGGGCGATCCTGGGTTATTCAGGAAAACCTGAGTATAGGTGAAACTTCCCGTCGTACCGTCTTGTTCGTTCGTGTTGCCATTTACCACCAGATAGGGGCCGGCAATAAACGAACTGTTGACAGTGCCATTGACAGAACAACTGGAATTGGTGAAGGTCACATTGCCAGTGAGTGCATAGGTTCCGTCCGACGAGGCAGTCGCCGCCTGGGTGAAAGCGATGGCGAGCGTGACGTTCGGTCCGCCCGAACCGGATATCGGCCCGCTCCAGGTGGCGCTGATGGAGGGGACTGCGGCGGCGGTTAAGGTGCCGCTATCGCCAGCATCGCAGCCGCCCGTGACGGTGTACGTGCCGGTTAACGCCGATCCGGTCGTTCCAGTAGCCGCGACCGTGATCACGTCCCCGGAAGCGCTGGCCGAAGTCAGCGTAACCTTTTTTCCGTTGACGGTTCCGGTGAAGGGTACTGCCTGTGAAGGGTTGATGCATGAATTAACGACCAACATCGAGCCGGCTAAGCTGCTTCCGGTCTGCGTCAGATTCCCGCCGATGTAAAAGGTTCCCGCAGCGCCGCTGCTTGGAACCGCCGTCATCGACCAATTGCCCGGCGTTAGTGCCAGATTGTTACTTGCGCCGCATCCGCTAAGAGCCAGGGCAAGGATACCGGCCAGCAGTGACACGAGAGCGAACTTGGGAAACCTTGCGAACTTCATACATCCTCCTGGGGGGCACGTCCTATGGGACCAGCACCAACGGTATGAATTTCGACGATGCAAGTGTCTTTGGGAAGATTACTTCGGTACTCAGCACACCTTAGGGGCTGACGAAGGTCACTAACGGAGGATAGGCAGCGGTGTCTTGATTCCCGTAGAGACGCAGCTTGCTGCGTCTCAGGCAGCGAAGCCGCGGCAAGCCGCGTCTCTACCCGAAGGTTCTATCAGTAGGCGTTCTTCATCTTGTCTTGCACGCTCTTGGCCAGCTTTTGGATTTCCTGCGCCTTCTTGATCACATCCATGGAGAGGATATTGGCGCCGGTCTTGTCCACGTGCTGCTTCAGTTCGGCGGTGAGCGCCACCAGTTTCTCGGTGTCAATCCGCAACTGGGATTGCCGCTCGGCGACGAGTCGCGCCATCTGTTCCTGTTCCAGCCGCTGGTGCGGATCGCTGGACGAGCCGTTGTTCATCGCCTCCCGCTCGGCGGCGATCTTTTGAACTTGCGCTGCGTTCACGGGAGTCGTTTTCGACTGTGAATTTGCGGGTATGGCAAAAAAGGTGAGCGACAAGATCAGAACTACAACATACTTCAACATGGACCGGGCTCCTGCATGGCCATCGGCATTTCGCCGAAGGCTAAGCACGGTTTAGCACGGTTCCCGCGGACCGCAGATGGACAAACGGGCGCATTTCAAGACGAAAGTAACGAGACGGCCCATGGCAATGCCTGCGGAAAAAACTAAGGCCAGGACCGTGGTTCCCGCCGAAGGCTTGCGCCACTCGGAAGCCAACGAGCGCTGGCGCATGACGAAACTTAAGGTCCCTCTCCGAATATCACAGCAGACTTTCCAACTCTTCCGGCCCGATTCCGGCGTCGCGCATGATGCTCCGCAACATAGAAGCCCTCCGCATCGCGTTCGATGATAATCGGCAGCGTGTAGTGCTTCATGCGGACATTGTAGTGCGAGAAGCAACGCCAGGGTTCCACCGAATTCTGCTCGGATGGACGGGACGATGGGTAAAAGACGCCAGTTGGACGGTTTCGTATCAGGATCGCTTTAGCGATGCCGTAAGTTCTTCAAATCAGATGCCCCTTCAGGGGCCGCGCGCCGAGAGCCGAGCTTTTCAGCGGGCGACTTCGCGCTACGAGGGTGCGCGAGAATTGGCGCACCCCCAGCTATTTCGGCAACGATCTGTCGCGCAACACGGCGTCATGAAGATCGCGAACGTCAAATTTTGCCCCCAGCCGCTGCTCTGCCTTTCTTCGCTGCTCCACGATCTTCAGTTGCCCTATCTTGTAGGAAAGCGCCTGCGCCGGCCAACTGATGTAGCGATTCACCTCCGACTGCGCTTGCGTCGGAGCATGCGCCTTCAAATATTTTTGTGCCTGCTTCTGCGTCCATCCCATCGAGTGAATTCCGGTATCAATCACCAGCCGTCTTGGAGGACTTTGTAATTGAATTTCTGACTTAGGGCACCAGAGGTGGTCTTCATTAATTTTCTCTAAGAATCCTGTGTAAGAGCACGGCCCTTAACGTGCCACGGAAGACCGCGATGTTCTCAAGCGGAGAAGCGTCTGAGACTTCTGTGCTGGGCCAGGTTGAAACAAGCACAGGAAAGAAGAACCAGAGCTGGAATCAGCACTCGGAGTGAGCCAAACGAAAGTATCAAAGCGGGCTAGATCAGGCAGACCAAGGTTAAAGTACCGTTCCACAAAGCCGATCAAAGCAGTGTGCCAGTAATTCTTGACCAAAGCGAAGCGCTGTGCGTTATCCGCCTGGATGGCGAGATCAATATTGGTTCTGCGGCGGAACTGAAGAAACTTCTGCTCCAGGCACTCGCATCCGGTAGAGAGCTGCGCGTAGACCTGGAAGGCGCGACCGAAGTGGACGTGACCGCCTTGCAGTTGCTCTGGGCTGGGGAGCGCGAAGCCAGAGGATCGGGCAGGGGATTCACGCTTGCGGGGCGGGTTCCGGAGGAGATCTCAGCCGCCGTGAGCGATGCAGGTTTTGAGAAGTTTCCACTCGGGGTGGATCCGAAGTAGGTCAACGCGGTGCGGTTTTTGTCAGGGGTGGTTCTTGTCAGAAGAGCAGACGATCGACAAATTCAAGCAGACATTCCTCGAAGAAGCTCGCGAGATCCTCGTCGAACTGGAGTCAGCGCTCTTGGCGCTTAACGACAATCGGGGCGACAACGAACTTGTGGGACGAGCCTTCCGCGCTCTGCACACCATCAAGGGCTCAGGGGCCATGTTCGGCTTTGACGAGCTCGCTGCGTTCACGCACAACCTCGAAAACGCCTTCGACGAAGTGCGCAACGGACGACTCCAGGTCACCTCCGAGCTCATTAACCTTTCCTTAGCAGCGTTCGATCAGATCAAGGCCATGCTGGATGAAGCCGCCGGCCGCGGCGAGGCGAACAGCGCGGTTTCCGCCGAGATCCTGCTGAAGTTGCGGCAGCTGACCGGGAAGCCTGAACCGCGCCCAGCCGGGGCGTCGCCCTCTCCAGAGCTGGCCCCTGCCGCGGATGCGAGGGGCGCAGCTCGCGACTGGCAAATCCGCTTTAGTCCCGGGGCCGATCTCATGCGTACGGGCACCAATCCGCTGTTGCTGTTGCGCGAGCTGAAGCAATTGGGAAGCCTCCAGATCAAGGCTAGTATGGCAGCGATTCCGCCGATCGGCGAATTGGACCCCGAGCGCTGCTACATAAGCTGGGACATGGTTCTGACCACCTCGGCCCCGCGCGAGGCGATCTCGGATGTCTTCATCTTCGTGGCGGATAGTTGTGAACTGATGATCGAGCCGGCGACCGAGCAGACGACCCAGCCGGCTTCGGGCCAGACCTCGAGCGCTGCCGTCGCGGAGTCGCAGGCGCCCAAACCGAAATACCCCAGCTATGGACGCCGCGCGTCTGACACGCCAGACAATGCATCAAGCATTCGCGTGCCCGCCGCCAAGCTCGACCAGTTCGTCAACCTGGTGGGCGAGTTGGTCACCGTGCAGGCCCGATTGTTTGAGATCGCTACGCGCCGTGAAGATCCAGAGGTGGTGGCGGTGTCGGAAGAAATCGACCGTCTGACCTCAGCCCTGCGCGAGAACTCGATCGGCATCCGCATGCTGCCGATCCGAGCTACCTTCGAACGATTTCGCCGGCTCGTCCACGACCTGGCGCGGGATTTGCACAAAGAGGTCGAGCTCACCATTGAGGGCGCCGATACCGAACTGGACAAGAGCGTGATCGATCAGTTGAACGACCCGCTGATGCACCTCATCCGCAACAGCATGGATCACGGCATCGAATCGCCCGAGGGCCGCCTGGCCGCCGCCAAACGCCCCAGCGCCACCATCCACCTTTCGGCGCGGCACTCGGGCGCCAGCGTCCTTATCTGTGTCGCGGACGACGGGGGTGGGATCAATGCGGAAGCCGTCCGGGAGCGTGCCATCGAGAAAGGTCTGGTGGCCGCGGACGCCCAGCTCACGGAGGCCGAGATCTTCGCCTTCATATTGGCGCCCGGCTTTTCCACGGCGCGGCAGGTGACGGACGTGTCCGGGCGGGGAGTGGGGATGGACGTGGTCCGCCGCAGCGTGGAGACCCTGCGCGGAACCATCGACATCGCCAGCAAGCCGGGCGCTGGAACCACCGTCACGCTGCGCCTGCCGCTCACCCTGGCGATCATCGACGGCCTCCTGGTGCGGGTCGGTCAGGCCTATTTTGTGCTGCCGCTGGCGACCACTCTGGAATGCATCGAGTTGACGCGGCAGGACATCGAGCAGGCCAACGGCAAGCATGTGGCCAACGTGCGCGGGGAGATCATTCCCTATATCCGGCTCAGGGAATATTTCAATATGCCGATAGAACGGCTTGAGCGTGAACAGATCATGATTGTCGAAACCGAAGAGGGGCGCTACGGCTTCGTCGTCGACCAGGTGCTTGGGGACCACCAGACGGTGATCAAGAATTTGGGCCGGTTTTACCGGCACGTCGAACTCATATCCGGCGCCACCATTCTCGGTAACGGAAGCGTGGCCTTGATCCTGGATCCGCAGCGGCTGGTGCGGGAGGCGCTCCGAACCATTTCGCTCGGTACACGGTCGCTCGGCAAACACGCAGACGTCGGCGCGGCGCCGCGACCGCGCGCCCAAGGTGTAGCCGCGCCAAGCGTAGCGGCGGAAAAGGTGGCGGCGCAAAGCGCAGCCACGCAAGGGGTGGCTTGCTCTTGAGCTCTTCTGGAAGTTTCGCCGGTGCTGGAGATAACTGCCAGCGCTGTTTAACAACGGTCTAACCAACTGCGTCTCGACATTTGAAAGATCGCACTTGAAAGGTTCCACACCAACGGATGAACGAATTCAAATCTAAAAGGAGCTAGAAGTTATGCCAACTAAAGTTGTTCATGAAAGCCGAAAGTTGCATGGTACCGATGAGGGCAACGGGGGGAACGGACATAGCGATCGCGCCCGGTCAAGCAGCGCGCAGAAGTCGGAGGACGGTAAGTTGCTGCTCGTCTCGCAGGAGATCATGCGCCTGGTAGACGCGTCGCGGGATGGTCGTCTCACCGAGCGCGGCAAGGCTGACCAGTTTGACGGTGTTTATCGCGAAATGGTGCAGGGCATCAACGAAATGCTGGATGCCATCCTGCTGCCGATTGGGGAAGGCAACCGCATCCTCGGCCAGGTATCGAACGGCAAGATCGACGAACTGATTGCCCAGACTTACAAGGGCGACCACGAGAAGATGAAGCAGGCGATCAACGGTATCGCTATCGTCCTGCAGAGCCTACAGAAGGAAATGGCGCGCTTGACCGACGCTTCTAAGGACGGTCAACTTTCCGACCGCGGCAAACCGGAGCAGTTCCAGGGAGCGTACGCGGAGATTGTGCGCGGCGTGAACACCATGCTGGATGCCATCCTGCTGCCGATTGGGGAAGGCAACCGCATCCTCGGGCAGGTATCGAACGGCAAGATCGACGAACTGATTGCCCAGACTTATAAGGGCGACCACGAGAAGATGAAGCAGGCGATTAACAATATCGCTATCGTCCTGCAGAGCCTGCAGAAGGAACTGGCTCGCTTAACCGATGCTTCGAACGCCGGGCAGCTGTCCGAGCGTGGGAAGCACGATCAGTTCCGCGGCGCCTCTGCCGAGATCGTGCGCGGCGTGAACTCCATCCTCGACGCCGGGATTACTCCACTCAACTTCACTGCCGGGTACATAGATCGAATCAGCAAGGGCGACATTCCGTCGCAGATCACCGACACCTACCATGGCGATTTCAACACCATCAAGGACAATCTGAACTTGCTCATCGTGGCCATGAACGACGTAACCGCGGCCGCCGAGGAAATCGCGAATGGCAACTTAACGGTCGTCATCCGCGAACGGTCGGCGCAGGACAAGCTGATGCAGGCGCTTAGTTCGATGGTGAGCGGCATCACGCGGGTGGTATCGGACATCCGCGGGATCGCCGGCGAGGTGGCGTCGGCCAGTCAGGCCATCAGCACGACTTCGATCGAGGTATCGAAAGGCGCCAGTGCCCAGGCCGCCTCGGCGGAGGAAGCTTCATCTTCCATGGAGGAGATGGTTTCGAACATCAAGCAGAATGCCGACAGCGCGCAGCAGACCGATAAGATCGCCAACAAGTCGGCCACCGACGCGCAGGAAAGCGGCAAGTCGGTGGTGGAAGCGGTGGCGGCCATGAAGGAGATCGCCAGCCGGGTCTCGATCATCGAGGAAATCGCGCGCCAGACCAACCTGTTGGCCCTGAACGCGGCCATCGAAGCGGCGCGCGCCGGGGAACACGGCAAGGGTTTTGCAGTGGTCGCCGCCGAAGTCCGCAAGCTCGCCGAGCGCAGCCAGAAAGCGGCGGCCGAAATCAATCAACTCTCGGGCACCACGGTCAAGGTATCGGAGAAAGCGGGCGAAATGCTCGATAAGCTGGTGCCCGATATCAAGCGGACGGCGGAACTCGTGCAAGAGATCGCCGCCGCCAGCAAGGAACAGGATACCGGCGCGGAACAGATCAACCAGGCGCTGGTGCAACTGGAGAAGGTCATTCAGCAGAATGCTTCCGCTTCCGAGGAGATGGCTTCCACGACCGAGGAACTGACCAGCCAGTCCGAACAGTTGGTGAGCGCGCTGGCATTCTTCCGCACCGGAGACGAAGGCCATACTGCGACGGTGCGAAGCGCTGTCGCAAAACCGGCCAGGCACGTCGAGGCTGCAACTGGCAAGGCTGCAAAACCGACCAGCCACGCTGCCTCGTCGGGTACGAAGGCGCTGGCGGCCAAGGCCGGGGCCGGGGTCAATCTCAGGCTCAAGGACAAGGACAAAGACAAAGACAAGGGCGATGACCTGGATAAGGAATTCGAGCGTTTCTAACCGGCTCCAGCACGGACCGCTTGCGGTCCGCGGAAGCCTTCAGAATGCGAAAGGAGCTGACTATGAGCGTTACCGAAATCACTGAGACCCGGCAGTATCTCACCTTCAAACTAGGCAACGAGGTGTTTGCGACCGACGTGGCGAAGGTGAGGGAAGTGCTGGATTTCACGACCATCACGGAAATTCCGAGGACACCCGACTTCATGAGCGGCGTGATCAACCTGCGGGGCAGCGTCGTCCCGGTGGTCGATCTGCGGCTTTGTCTGGAGATGTCGAAAATCGAGAAAACCAGGAACACCTGCATTGTCGTGGTGGAGGTGTTGCTGGACAACGAGTCCACCGTGCTTGGCGTGCTGGCCGATTCGGTGGAGGAAGTGATCGACCTGGAGCCGGAGCAGATCCAGCCGCCGCCCAGGCTCGGGACCCACATCCGGACGGATTTTATCAAGGGTATGGGGAAGCGCGACGCGCAGTTCGTCATGATCCTCGACATCGACCGCGTCTTCTCGGCCGAGGAGTTGGCGGCCGTGCGCGCGCCGGAAATCAACAAAGCGGTTGCTGTGGCAGCCGGTTGACGGCGGAGGGGCGGGGCGTGAGTCCCGCCCCGCTCATGCTATGAGTGCTCGCGACGAAAGTATCTCCAACGCGGATTTTGGCCGGCTTCGCAGCCTGATCTACGAGCAGTCGGGCATCAATTTAAATGCCGACAAGAAGACAATGCTCGAACTCAGGATCAAGCGGCGATTGCGGAGCCTGGATCTGGACTCGTTCGCCCAGTACTGTGAGTATCTGTTTGGGCCTCATGGTCAGAAGGAAGAGATCGTCCATTTACTCGACGTTGTCAGTACCAATAAGACCGATTTCTTTCGGGAGCCGGAGCATTTTGAATTTCTGGTGCAGAAGGCAATTCCGGACCTTATGGCGCGCAACGAGAGCGGCCGTCCGTTGTTGATCTGGAGCGCCGGTTGTTCCACCGGCGAGGAGCCCTACACCCTGGCGATAGTGCTGACTGAGTGCAGGCAGGCCCACCCCGACTTGCGGTTTAGCATTTTGGCCACGGATATTTCCAACACTGTGCTGGCGAAGGCCAAGCGGGGGGTCTACACCTGCGAAGTCGTGCGTCCGGTGCCGCCGGAACTGCAAAAAAAGTACTTCCTGCGCAGTCGCGATCGCGACTCCGATTTAGCGCGGGTGGTTCCGGAACTGCGGCAACTGGTGGAGTTTCGGCGTCTGAACTTCATGGATGCCGACTTCGGCCTCTCCCAAAAAGCGGACGTGATCTTCTGTCGAAACGTGATCATTTACTTCGATCACTCCACTCAGGAGCAGATCATCCAAAAGCTGGCCGATCAACTTCTACCCGGAGGATACGCCTTCGTCGGCCACTCCGAGACCCTGCACGACATGGATGTCCCGCTGGTGCCAGTCGCGCCGGCCCTCTACAGAAAAACCGGTCCGCGATAGGAAACGAAGATGCTAGAGATTGAAAGCGAGGTGTCGGAGGTTTATCTACACCCCGGGGAGTCGTACCTCGCTCGCAAACCAGCCATCATTCGGACGATTCTCGGCTCCTGCGTTGGCGTCACGTTCTGGAGTGCGAGGCTCCGCGTCGGTGCCCTAACCCACTCCCAGTTGCCCAGGTGCCCCACGAACTCGTCCGTCGGCTTGAGTCTCGCAGCCGGCCACCGCTACGTGGATTTCTCCATTCGTGACCTCGCCCGGCAGTTTGACGAACTCGGCGCACATCGCACCGAAGTGCAAGTGAAAGTGTTTGGTGGCGCCGATGTACTCCTCGTCGGCGATGCGGCGTCCGCGAAACCCACCGTCGGCAGACTGAATTGTGAAGCGGCAATCGAGGTGTTGCGGGCCGAGGGTTTGGCCGTGATCGCGTCGAGCCTGGGAGGCACTTCAGGCCTGAACATCCGGTTCGACACCCGGACCGGCGAAGTGCTGCTGCGCCGGCTGGGCTGAGTGGAATGCGAGGAAGTTGAAGTTAGGGACGATGGAATTGTGAGACTGAGCTTATGAGCAAACCGAGAATTCGCGTCCTGATCGTGGACGACTCCGCAGTGGTTCGCCAGACCCTGAGCGAAGTGCTCTCGTCCGACCCCGAAATCGAGGTCATCGGGACCGCTGCCGACCCCTTTGTGGCGGCGGAGCGGATCAGCGAACAGGTGCCGGATGTGATCACCCTGGATATCGAGATGCCGCGCATGGATGGGCTGACGTTCCTGCAGAAGATCATGACCCAACACCCGATACCGGTCGTGATCTGTTCGAGCCTGGCCGAGGAGGGTGCGCAAAGCACTTTCAAGGCGCTCGAGTATGGGGCAGTCGAGATCATTGCCAAACCACGCCTGGGCAGCAAACAGTTTCTGGAGGATTCGCGGATAACCCTCTGCCAGGCGGTCAAGGCAGCGGCCGCGGCGCGCTTGCGCACGGTCCGGCCTAGCCGCGTTGTCCAGCCCAAGTTGACCGCGGATGCCATTCTCTCCCCTGCTACCCACGCCATGGCCGAGACCACGGAGAAAGTGGCGGTGATCGGCGCCTCGACAGGGGGAACGGAGGCACTCAAGACTTTGCTGGAGACGCTTCCAGCCGATGCCCCAGGCATCGTGATCGTGCAACACATGCCGGAGGTGTTCACCCGGGCCTTTGCCAACCGGTTGGACACTCTGTGCAGAATTACGGTTAAGGAGGCGGAGTCGAACGATACCGTGCTGCGTGGACGCGCGCTAATCGCGCCGGGTAATCATCACCTGCTGCTCAAGCGGAGCGGCGCGCGCTACTACGTCGAAATCAAGGAAGGGCCGCTGGTATGCCGTCACCGTCCCTCGGTCGACGTGTTGTTTCGTTCCGCCGCTCGCTATGCCGGACAAAACGCGGTGGGCGTGATTCTAACCGGGATGGGGGATGACGGCGCCCGCGGAATGCTGGAAATGAAACAGGCGGGGGCCATGACCATCGCCCAGGATGAGTCCACCTGCGTGGTCTTCGGCATGCCGAATGAGGCGATTAAACGGTGCGCGGTCGATAAGGTTCTGCCCTTGGAGGCAGTGGCCGGGGCGATCCTCACCCATGCGCGATGAGCAGCTAAGCCGGTAAATCAGAGAAACGAAGACATGGAACCTTCTCAACCATGAAGTCGATGAGGGTGGTCGCCAACGTCAGAATGTTTACGACCTGGCAGGACAAGTCGCGATGAGTGTTGGAACCAGAGCGGAAGTTGTCGACACGCTTGAGAAGGCGAAGGGAGAGCTGCAAGCGATGGCACGCACTGTCGAGAGCAAGATCGGATTGGTGGCGAGGGGCTTTGAGGGCCTTGCCGCGCATACCGACACGATCTTGAATCTGGCGGCAGCCATTGTCGGCTGCGTCGAGAATGAAAGTGTCAGCTCCGTTCTGCCGAAAGTGCAAACTCTGGGCACCGCGGCCAGAGTTTTCATCGGAGACAGGCTACAGGCGACTACCGGGATCCTGGAGACGGTGGCCACGGAAGTGAAGCTGCTGCGTCAGCTTTCTCGGGTAGCCGGCGATCAGGAGGCGATTGCGCTTGAGATCAAGGCGCTGAGCGTGCTTACGAATATCGAGGTGGCTCGCCTCGGCACCGTCGGCGCTGGCTTCCAGTATCTCGCGCACGAGTTGGCCAACTTCTCGAAGTCGGTGATCGAGGATACTAAGGAACTCGCGAGCCACACCGATGGCCGCAGGGCTGCAATCGAAGAAACGAGGCGTGTGCTTTCGGCCGAACTTCCACGCCTGCGGGAGGAGTTGGCTCGCATTGAAGTTGAGCTGGGTAACGCTCTGGCAGTAGTGGATACCAGCCTGACCCAACTCTCGAGTACGCCAGTGCAATTAAGGACGTGCGTGGAGGATATCGCCCGGCAGATTGCCGGAGTGGTGGCCGCCGTCCAAACTCACGACATCACTCGCCAGCAAATCGAACATGTGCAGGAGGCGTTTGCGCTCATCTCCGCGAGCATGCGGAATGCGGGGAACTCGGAGAATGGTGTCGTGCAGGAACTACCTCGGGCCTACGCCGGCCTTACCATCCAGATTTATCAGCTGAGAGCCATCAAGGAAACCGTCGCCAATTGGGCGTCTCAAATCAAAACCTGCATGAGCGGTATCCTCAGAGTGAGCACATCGGAAGTGGTCGGGATCGGTCCCGTGGTCCTCGAGCAGGAGCGGAAGGTGTCGTCCCAGCTTGCCCACATCGAACTGCTCGAACGGGAAAGTCAGGCTTACAGCGAGAAAATCCAGCGCACTCTCGGAGGGCTCTCCAACCTGATGCAACTGGTCAGTGAACATCTGCAAAGGTCGAAGTCCGTCCGTGATCGGCTCCGGCTGCTCGCCTTCAACTCCATCATTGAAGCCAGCCATTTGGGGACGCAAGCTGACGCGATCTTGGCGATATCGACGAGTATCAAGGGAATTTCCGCCGCATGGGGCCAGATTACCGAGCAATCCGGACACGCCATGCAAGAGATCCTGAACCTGGTGAAGCAGACGAACCAGGTGATGGAGGCCTTTTCTGAAGCCAGCAACGAGAGGCTGCGTGAAGCTCAAGTGCAAACCAGAGCCGCTCTTGGTAACTTGCGGACCGCCGCCGAGTTCGCGGCCAGCCAGGCCCAGCAGATGAAGGCCGCCACGGAGAAGATGCAGGCGCAGATCGCGGGGGTCGGCAAGACCGGCGATCTCCTCGATGCCTGCTTCGGTCGTGGCGACGCCGTGCTGGCCGAAATTGAATGTTTGAGGCGCCAGTTGGAGGTCGATCACCCGGACGTGAAGGAACGATACGACGCAGCCGAAGTTGAACAGTTGTTCTCGGCGTCTTACACGACGGAGATGGAGCGCGACGTTCTGCATGCAGCGCTGCGTGGGACGGCCCTGCCGGTGGGTCAACCGACGTTCGCGGGGAACAGCGTTGAATTGTTTTGAGTTTGAACCGGGCTTTCGGAAAGTGGCAGAACTCTTATACTCGGGGGCATGAGGGCCGACGATGAAACGAATCTTAACCGTGGATGATTCAGCCAGCGTTCGGCAGATGGTCAGTTTTACCTTGCGCAAGGCGGGCTACGAAGTGGTCGAGGCGGTTGACGGTAAGGATGGACTCGGCAAAACCAGCAGCGGAAAGTTCGACCTGATCATCACCGATCTGAACATGCCCAACATGGACGGCATCGAAATGATCACCGCCGTCCGCAAGCTGCCAGGGTATTCATTTGTTCCCATCTTGATGCTCACTACCGAGTCGCAGGCGGAGAAGAAAGATGCGGGGCGCAAGGCGGGCGCAACCGGCTGGATTGTGAAGCCTTTCAATGCAGATCAGTTGATTGCGGTGATCCAGAAGCTGGTCAAGTAGGTCCTCCGCTGGACCGCACGAAAGAACTCTGTCCCAGCAGTAGAAACAGGGCGGACGAAGTCATCCGTTTCGTTCGGGGTGCCAACAACCCGAAACGGCGCATTGCGTGTCTGGAGCGGTCTGGCACATGTGCGGCCAGAGCGTCAACGAATTCCTCAATCAAGTAGTGGGTCGTCACGACCCGCTTTTCCTTCAGATCTTTCGTCAAGAACTCGACTTCCCGATCCGCGATCTTCGTAAATCGATGCTGAGCGATTGGTGGGCGTCGAAAAATAAGGCTCAAGTTCCAGGGCTAGGAGTATCCGCAAAAGTCGTTCATGCCGTTGGATCGACGATGCTTCTGGAGTAGCCAACGAAGATCTTCTTCTTCGGTAAGCTCGTATTCGATACAGGGAAGCGTCGGTCGGCCTTGTCGGCGAGCCAGATCTAATCGAGCGCGGCCGTCAATGACGATGCGCTCCCGCGTGATCACGAGCGGCTCTCGAAACGCTAGTTCACGTTGTTCAGCGAGGGCGGACAAATTTGAGGCTAGGTGACGTATCGCGCCTGATTGTCCACCCGGAAGTGTTTGACGGACGCGACACGAGCGATTTGCTCCCGCGCTTCTACTACAGTTTTACTACAGTGAGCTGTTTGCAACATGGAGTAGCCGCTAAACCATGTCAGCAAGAGGAACTGGAGATCATTCAAACGAAAGCAGTTAATTTTGGTGCCGGGAGGGGGATTTTCTTGAATCCGTTTCCCGCCGCCAATGGTATCAAGAAGATGCAGTGTTTTGCGTAACTTGCCTCCGTTAAGTCCAATCTGACCACCGCTCGGCGAGATTTCCGGTAGGAAACGGTAGGGAAGATCCCCAACAAAAAATCCCAGCACTACTCCCGCAAAAGAGACGCTCACATTGCAGGCCGGAGCGATTGTTTCCGTTGGCGGAGATCTGATCCCGGACATTATCTCTCTGAGCGCGTCCGTCACGTATGCGTATCAGCTCTCGATCGTCATCACCTCGCCGCAGTCGATCGGAATAGGCCTGGTGCTGATACTGCAGGCCAGTGGATCGGTATTGGGCGGACTTGTCGGCATCAGTTTCACCGCGGAAGGCATCGCTAGCCTTACCTTGCAGCCGTCGCCATGCCAACTTACGGCCGCGGTAACGTTCCTCGCTTCGGTGGACGTGACTTTGGGGTGGTTCTTCGACGTCACCATCAGTGTTCAGACGACATATTCGCACGCGATGTCGTGCTAGGGAGAATCTTCCATGCCTTTAAATCCTAGTTTTCAATTCAGTCTGCTGGCCTTTCCACAAAGCTGGGACGGAACGAACTAGGGTGCGGTGTCGGACCGACCGCCCCTTCTGAACAAGTATTTTCCACTTTGTTTATACGACCCATGCGGGCGAGGCTCGCTTGCATGGGACGAAGAGAGGAGTCACCACCATGTTTGCATTGTTCCAGCTTGGGCAAACTATTATTTCGGGTGTGGTA
>CZKY01000070.1_pt1 | contig 14850 bp, 11 predicted proteins | sample 2454881 | NCBI WGS metagenome assembly CZKY01 (sample SAMEA3539301, study PRJEB10725) | soil metagenome | biome: tundra; feature: field; material: soil | place: USA | collected 2010-05 | depth 0.15 m | reverse complement strand
TCTAGACTCGCTCGGCCCATGGTGGCGTCCGACCACGCGCGTATCTTTTGGAGCGCAGGATTCGGGCTGGGGGGTGAGCTGGATCAAGCCATCATTGCCCGTTCTGCCGAAGTCAAAGCGGCTCTTTACGGTGGGCGAGTCTTTGTCATTGTTCCGATCTATGTGACCAGCATCTGCGAGGAGCAGTGTGTCTATTGTGGCTCTGGGAGGCACGGCTGAAGCCGTGCCCTTCCCAAAACGATTTGTGAGATAGCTTCTAGATTCCTAGCAGAGAACGCGGCGCTTTCAATCACAACACGAGCTGAGGCTAGTTGTGCGGCCCGTGTAGGGCGAACAACATGCCGATCATCGCGAGTTGGGACAAACTGACGTCCAAGGCGAAGCAGGCGGTGCAAGCCGCCGGTTACCTGGCTTCCAAGCGCGGCAACCCCGAGCTAATGCCCCTGCATTTGCTGGCCAGTCTCCTGGCCGACCGCGAGGGCACAGTGGTACCAGTGCTGAGCAAGATTGGCGTCGACAGCCAGGCAGTGCTGGCGGAGGCACGGCGCCAGATTGACGGCCTGCCAGCTCTTTGGGCCGGGGGCGCCTTGAAGGCTGAGCCCTCCGCGGCCGCCAGCGCAGTCCTCAAGCAGGCTTTTCAGGAGGCCGCCGACCTCGACGATGAGCACGTCTCCACCGAACACCTGCTCTTGGCCATCATGGATCTCGAGAGCGATCCCGCCCAAGCCCTGCTGGCGCGACACGGCGCGCATCACGATGCCATCTTAATCGCGCTGACCACCGTTCGCAGCCCGCAGCAACTCGCCAGTCCAACCGCAGAAGCCAAAAATGGAACGCTTGAGCTCTACGCCCGCGATCTTACGGACCTGGCGCGCCGCGGCAAGCTTGATCCAGTGATCGGTCGCGATGACGAAATCCGGCGCGTGATTCAAGTGCTATTGCGCCGCACCAAGAACAATCCCGTGCTGATTGGCGAGCCCGGCGTGGGCAAGACTGCCATCGTCGAAGGTCTGACGCAGCGCATTGTCTGCGCCGATGTCCCCGAGTCGCTCAAGACCAAGCGTCTGGTAGCCCTGGATCTGGGTGCGATGGTGGCCGGCACCAAGTACCGCGGCGAGTTTGAAGATCGCATGAAGGCGCTGCTGCGGGAGATCGAGGACTCGCAGGGGCAGATCATCACGTTCATTGACGAGCTGCACACCCTGGTTGGGGCGGGAGCGGCGGAAGGCGCAATCGACGCATCGAACATGTTGAAGCCGGCGCTGGCGCGCGGGGAGTTGCGAGCCATCGGCGCCACCACCCTGAGCGAGTACCGCAAGCACATCGAGAAGGACCCGGCGCTCGAACGTCGCTTCCAGACTGTCTTCGTGGCCGAGCCCAGCGTGGCGGAGACCATCGCCATCCTGCGCGGCCTGCAAGAGCGTTATGAACTGCACCATGGCGTCCGCATCAAGGACTCGGCCCTCGTAGCCGCGGCCACGCTCTCGCACCGCTACATCTCCGATCGCTTCTTGCCGGACAAGGCCATCGACCGAGGCCGCCGCCGCCCTGCGCATGCAGATCGACTCCGTGCCGGTGGACATCGACCAGCTCGAGCGCCGCGCCGCGGAATTGGTGATCGAGAAGCATGCCCTCGATAGGGAAGACGATGCCGACTCACGGGGAAGGTTGCGCATCCTGGAAAGTGAGCTGGCCGGGGTCCAGAACCAAGTCAATGCCCTGAAGGCCCGCTGGAAGAAGGAGAAGGAAGCGGTCAGCCGTATGCACGAGCTCCGGCAGACGATCCAGCAGCTGAAGTTGCCGGACCCGGCAGAGCCGCACGATGCAGGCTCGCCGGAGGCGAGCACCAACGGCCCTGGCACGCTTCGCCAGGCTGAGCAGGAGATGCGCAAGCTTCAATCCAAACTCGACCGGCGGCGCAGCTCGCGCATGCTCAAGGAAGAAGTGGATGAAGACGAGATCGCGCACATCGTCTCTAAGTGGACCGGCATTCCTGTGTCCAGGATGCTGGAACGCGAGGTGAAGAAGCTGGTCGAAATGGAAGACCGGCTGCGCCGCCGCGTGATCGGCCAAGATCCGGCCTTGCAGCGGATTGCCGACGCCATCCGTCGTGCCCGTACCGGGCTCTCCGATCCCAAGCGTCCTATCGGCTCTTTCATCTTCTTGGGGCCGACGGGAGTAGGCAAGACCGAACTAGCGCGCGCCCTGGCCGAGTTCCTCTTTGACGATGAGCGTGCCCTGGTGCGAATCGACATGTCTGAATACATGGAGAAATATGCGGTGTCGCGGCTAATCGGCGCGCCGCCGGGGTACGTCGGCTACGAGGAAGGCGGCCAGCTCACCGAGGCAGTGCGCCGCCGTCCTTACTCGGTCGTGCTTTTCGACGAGATCGAGAAAGCCCACCCGGATGTATTCAATATCCTGCTGCAGATCATGGATGACGGCCGCCTCACCGACGGGAAGGGCCGTACCGTGGACTTCCGCAATACCGTTCTCATCATGACCTCCAACATCAACTCGTCTCAGCTCACTGCTGAGTGGCTGCGCACAACCGAGAATGTTGAGCAGGCGCGCAAGCAAGTAATGAATGCGCTGCGGGCACACTTCAAGCCTGAATTCCTCAACCGCGTAGACGACTTCATCATCTTCAACCCGCTGGGCACAGAGGAGCTGACCAAGATTATCGACCTGCGGCTGGAGGAGGTGCGGCGCCTGTTGGCCGAGCGTCAAATCACCCTGGAGCTGACCGCTACTGCCAAAGATCTGCTCTTGCGTGAGGGCTACGATCCCAACTTCGGCGCGCGGCCCCTCAAGCGCTCCATCCAACGACTGGTGCAGGACCCACTGGCTGTGAAAATCCTGCATGACGAGGTGCACCAAGGCGACCGCGTAGTGGTAGACGTCGAGGATGGCAAGATGAAGTTTGTGGCCGGCCGCCGAAAAAACTCGAACTCACAACTGACCAAGATCACAAAGCATAGATCAAGTTAGGCGCAGTGTCAGCGGCGGCAGCGACAGCCCATCGACCTCAACTGTCCAGAGATCGCCTCTGTCGGTTGGATGTCCGGCCGTAAGCGTTCCAGAGCTGACGATTTCCTCAGCGCGCAATGGCTCGGTCGGAAATCGCCGCACGATGGCTGCGCTGAGTTCCGCCAGGCACAAGGCGGGGCTCCTCAAGCAGTTCCTGCCGGATCCTTCTTCCACAAACCCTCCGTTCTTCGACACGCGCACCTTAAATCGCGGTAGCTCGTCGACCAGCGTGGCGATGCCGTCGGGCCGCACCGGCACCCGCTCTCCGATCACGAGTGCAGCATGAAGTCCAAAGGATGCAACGAAATCACTGGGCTGAAACTGCCATTCCGGAAAGGGACAATCAATGATTTCGAATCCCACCGCCAGCCAATCCGTGGAGGCGAGCGCAGCGGTGGCATCAGGGCCCGCCCCCATGACCGGCTGTTTCAAACCGAAAACAATCTCGGGTTCGATCTTCAGCGAACGGGGATGCGCGAGCGTCAGCGTGGCGGAGTTGCGGTCACTGTAATGTACCGTGTCGTCGTACATGTGGGCCCAAACCAGGGTTTCAAGTTTGAGCACACGCCACATGGCCTTATTGGCATAGCCAACCTTGCGGCCGACGGCTCTGTGTCCACCAGCTTCGCGGAACTGCTTGAGGGTTGCTTCAACCTCATAAGCCGTGTTGAGGTCGAAACCGGGGCGCCCCGAGGGAGGGATCGCGACCATCTCGCCCGACTCATATGCGGACAGCAGTTCACCCGCTAACCTTTCAACTTCATTGTGCGACATAAGATTGTGCGACATAAGTCGGTTCGGCTTTTGCTGTACTGTCCGGCGAGCCCCAGGCGTACGAGTGCATAGCGCGATTCGCGGCGACGGGGAGTCCAGACGTTCAGCATCTTAACACCAAGCGTTTGTGAGCATCTCCCTCCCATAGCTCGCACTGCCGGCAGAAACTCAATGCGAGGAGAATGCTGACCCCTCTCGTTTACTCCGCGTCGTTGGGGTGAGAATTCCACTCTAGCCCTCGGGGCGAGCGGGGGTTTGGAGCGATGGCCGTTCCCAGTCTGACAACAGCTACCGTTACGCGACAGTTTGGGTTCACTCAAGGCGGTGGTAACTTACAGTCATCAGCTAGCTTCAGTACTCCGGTGGCCAAGAGGATGGCTGCGTTTGACAGTTCGGCCACAATTTAGGAGGAACACGATGAAGGTACCCGCAAGATTTTTGGCGTCGAGCATTGCGCAGCGACGTTCTAGCCGCCGTTTGCTCTCGCATATCTGGCTGTTGTCCCTTCTTGCTATGGCGCTGCACAGCGCTCCTGCCAATGCCCAAAGCGCGGTTGTCCTGGTGGGGTCCGGATCGACTGTACCGGCGCCTCTTTACAGCCGGTGGGCACAGGAGTACGACAAGCGCAACCCCAACATTCAGATGCGATACCTCCCGGTCGGCACCAGCGAAGGGATCAAGCAGATCTCTCATAGCGCCGGCGATTTTGCCGCCGGGGAAGCTCAGCTTACAGATAAGGAGCGGAAAGAGGGCAGTTTGATCGAACTGCCGGTCGTGATCATCGGGATCGTTCCCATCTACAATCTTCCCGAGGTGCACCAGGAGCTTCGGCTTTCGGGGGAAGTGTTGGCCGAGATCTTCCTCGGGGATGTGAAGACGTGGAATGCGCCACAAATCGTGAAGCTCAATCCAGAGATCACTCTGCCGAATCTTCCGATCCAAGTGGTCAACCGCCCCGCAGGAAAGGGATCCAACTACGTCTTCACTGACTTTCTCTCCAAAGTGAGTTCCAAGTTTCGGGCCCAAATTGGAGTCACCCCTTCACCCAAGTGGCCGGTTGGCGCGCCGGTGGAACGCAGTTCCGATATGGCAGACAAAGTGAAAAACAGCCCCGGCTCCATTGGCTACGTGGAGTATCAATATGCGGTGAAGAGCAGTATTCCCCAAGTCGCGGTGCTGAATCGCGCCGGTAAGTTTGTTAAAGCTTCCATTGAGAGTATTGCTGCGGCGTGCAACGCGGCAGAAGCGCCGCGGTGGAATAACTTCTCCGCATCGCTGCCCAACGCACCCGGAGCGGATTCTTTTCCCATTACCAGTTTCACCTGGATTTACCTGCGAACTCCATCGTCTGATTCCGCGCGTGCCGCCGCCTTAGGCGATCTCTTGAATTGGATATTCACGGATGGCCAGCAGTTTGCAGTCCAGGAAGGCTATGCCGACCTGCCCCCGCAGTTGCTCGCAGCAGTGAGAAAGAGAGTCAAAGACTTGCAATAACGCTCAGTTGCGCCGCACCTGGCGCGCACCGGATAAGATTTCGCTGCATTTCGCTTCGGAGGACTTATGCGAGATGGCTTCGCCTTCGCTTGTATTGCGTGCCTGACGTCTCTTGCCCTGGCGCAAAAACCCGCCATGCCGCCTAAGACTGGCGAGAACCGGCCATCTAGTAGCGTCTCCGCCGACTCGGGACTGAAGGATATGTTCGAATCGAAGATCAAAGTTGAATGGGAGGCGCTGAAGAACAAGGACAAAAAAGGGTACGCGGAATTGTTAGCGGACGACTATGAGGGGGTCGAAGTCGATGGCAGAGGCGAGCGGAACAAGATTCAAGCGGTGAACGAGGTAGAGGCGGGGAATGTCCATAACTACACCTTCTTTGGTTTCAGGGTGACACCGCTAGACCCAGATGCGGCTTTCGTAATCTACGAAGTCACCATGGAGTTTCCCCCCAAGGCGCAGGTACGGTTCTTGAGAGTTTATGTCGGCGAGCTTTGGGTTAAGCGGGCCGGACAGTGGAAGATCCAGCATTACCAGGAAACAAACGTAAAATAGCCCGCACGCGATCAACTCCCTAATAAAGTCTCACCCCTGCGACGTTTCTCTTGTTTGATTGCCGCAACAACAGTCGTGGCGAGATGACACCCGCAGCTCTGCTAGAGGGTGTTGTTCGAGGGCCGCCGCCAAAGCTACACTGCTCAGTCCACTATCGAAAACAGGAAAAACTGATCGAACGGATCGTTAGAATTAATTTGACGGCATTTGCGTCATCGGTGCTCACTGTCAATCTGCATCGCATCCTGAACGTCACATTTCGGGTGGGGTTCTGGAGATTGTCCGCTCCGTGCCGTAAAATCTAACTATCTCGGAAGAGAAACGAGGACTATGAGCGCCATAGAACAGGAAAAAAATTCTGCACTTCATTTCCCCGCCCTGCAACCGCCTCGCCGCTATCTGTTCGGTCCTGGACCCAGCATGGTTCACCCGCGGGTCTACGAGGCGCTGTCGAAGCCGATTGTCGGGCACCTCGACCCCTACTTCATCCAGGTCATGGGAGACGTCCAGCAATTGCTCAAAACCGCCTTCGGAACCAACGACGGCGCCACGCTGGTGATTTCCGGCACCGGCAGCGCGGGCATGGAAGCTGCCGTGGCTAACTTCGTGGAGCCCGGAACCAAGTTCGCGGTGTTCGCCAATGGGTATTTCTCCGATCGGCTCACGGAGATGGCGAAGCGCCACGGCGCCAACATCGTACGCTTTGAGAAGCTTTGGGGTGAGACCTTCGCGGAGGATGAAGCTGGAGAGTTCATCCGTCGCGAGAAGCCCAAGGTTGTGGCTTATGTTCACGCCGAGACATCGACCGGAGCGTTGCAATCGGGCCACGCCATCTGTGCCGCCGCTCACGATGCTGGTGCTCTGGTGATCGCGGATTGCGTCACCTCGCTCGGCGGAGTGCCGGTGGAGTTCGACCAAACCGGTATCGATGTCGCCTACAGTTGCACGCAAAAAGGGCTGAGCTGTCCACCGGGGTTATCTCCAATGGCCATGTCGCCGAGGGCCATGGACTGGCTGCGCGCTCGCACTGCTCCTTCGCGCAGTTGGTATCTGGACCTCAAGCTGATTCACGACTACTCCACGGTATCGCACCGCTATCATCACACGGCACCGATTTCCATGTTCTACGCCTTACGCGAGGCGCTCCTGGTCATCGCCGAGGAAGGAATCGAGAACCGCTGGGAGCGGCATCGCAGTTGCCATCGGTCTTTTGTCCAGGGCATAGAAGCGATGGGTCTACGCATGCACGTTCCCGAAGAGCACCGAATTACGACCCTGAACACAGTGTGTGTGCCCGAGGGGGTTGACGAGGCCAAAGTGCGCAGACGCCTTGTGGACGAGCCGGGCATTGAAATCGCCGGCGGTTTTGGGCCGCTCGCAGGCAAAGTCTTCCGCATTGGCGTGATGGGCCCGTTGGCCACCGAAGATAACGTGCAGTTTTTTCTGGAAGAATTCAAGAAGGCCCTGAGCGCAGAGGGCTACTCGAGCGGAGGGCGGCGACAACCTCTTCGTTTCGTGAACAGCAAACAGAATTGCTAATCATCCTAGGGACCCCGGGGTAGAGGCGACAACGAATGACACTGAAGTCCGTAGACACTCTTCTTGACGTTTTACATTTCGCTGACAGTCACACGGCAGTGATCGTTCCCGAGCTTGGAATCCGTGTCACCTACGATTCGCTCCGGCAGCAGGTCCTGGCCATGGCGAACGCTTTGGCCTCCGCGGGCATTCGCCGTGGCGATGCGGTAGCGATCGCGTTGCCGAATGGGTTGCCTGCGATTGTGAGCTTTCTGGCTGCCTCCATCGCCGGAACCGCAGCCCCTTTGAACCCGGCGTACCCCTATGAGGAGTTTCTCTTTTTTCTCGGGGACACCGATGCTCGCATTTTGCTTTGCCCCCCAGTCGGCGCAGAATTCGCGCGCAGTGCCGCCCTCGACCGCAAGATTCCGGTGTTCCCGGTGGAAATGAGCGAGGAAGGCAATGTTCAGCTAGTGGGTGCTCCCACTGGTGTTTCCGCCGCCGAGCCCGCGGCTGACGACATTGCCCTGATCCTGCACACCAGCGGAAGCACGGGGCGGCCTAAGCGTGTCCCCCTGCGGCATTTCAACCTGGCGGTTTCCTCGGCAAATATCGCGAACGCATACGCTCTTTCTGAGGAAGATGTTTCGCTGTGCATCATGCCGCTGTTCCACATTCATGGGTTGATTGGCTCAACCATGGCCACTTTGCTTTCCGGGGGCGCCGTAGTTGCTCCCACCAAATTCAACGCGCTTTCTTTCTGGCGGACGGTGCGAGAACATCGCGTGACCTGGTATTCGGGAGTGCCCACCATGCATCAGCTTCTGCTGGCCCGTTCCCACCACAAGCCCGTAGAAGCTGCCTCTCTGCGCTTCATCCGTTCCTGCAGCGCGCCCTTGTCGCCAGAACTCATTCACAAGATCGAGGGGCTCTTTGGCGTGCCCTTCGTCGAAGCCTACGGAATGACCGAAGCGGCCCACCAGATGACCTCGAATCCTCTGCCCCCGCGACACCGGAAAGCAGGGTCTGTGGGCGTGGCCACCGGGCTTCGCATCAGCATCATGGACAATGACGGCCATCACCTCGGAACCAACCAGCGCGGCGAAGTCGTCATTCAGGGAGCCAATGTGTTTCGTGGATATGAAAACAATCCCGAAGCCAACGCTCGCGCTTTTGTGAAGGGATGGTTTCGCACCGGCGACGAAGGATTGCTTGACGAAGACTGCTATTTGCATTTGACCGGCCGGATCAAGGACATCATCATCCGCGCAGGCGAGAACATCGCGCCTCACGAAGTCGATGAGATTCTGTTGCGGCATCCCGCAGTCGCGGCGGCGGTCACGTTTGGCTGCGCGCATCCCACGCTGGGTGAAGAAGTGTTTGCCGCCGTGGTCTTGCACGAACCCCATGGCGCCACCGAGTCGGCACTCATCAAGCACTGCCGCGAGTTGCTGGCGGAATACAAATGTCCGAAGAAGATTTATCTCGTACAAAGTATCCCCACCACCGCGACTGGAAAGATTCGCCGGCGCGCAGTCGCCGCCGCGCTCTTGGATGACCAACGATGAGATTCCTGATCGCGGGGGCGGGCGCAATCGGAGCCTACATCGGCGCGCGCATGGCGCAGGCCGGGTTCGACGTCACGCTCTTCGCGCGCGGGCCGCATCTTCGCGCCATGCAGGAGCGCGGCGTGCAGGTGAAAAGTATCGAGGGAGATTTCGTGGCGCGGCCCGCAATCGCCGGTTCCCTCGCAGAAGTGGGACCGGTGGACGTTATCTTTCTTGGGGTGAAGGCGCACGGCTTGCCCCAACTTGCGCCGCAGTTAGGGCCGCTGCTGGGTCCAGACACCACAGTCGTCAGCACCCAGAATGGAATTCCGTGGTGGTACTTCCAGGGTTTCGGCGGTGATTGGGACGGATTGTGTCTCGAGCGGGTCGATCCCGGCGGCGTGATCTCCTCGGCCATCGAAGCGCATCGGGTGGTCGGGTCCATCGTTTACTTTTCGACCGAGATTCCTTCACCCGGCGTGATTCAGCACATCGAGGGCAACCGCATTTCTCTCGGCGAGCCGGACGGCTCGCGCTCCGATCGCTGCCGCCGCATTGCCGAGGCGCTCATCGCCTCCGGCTTGCGCTGCCCGGTCACTACTCGCCTCCGGCACGAGATTTGGGTAAAGGCTATGGGCAACGCTTCCTTGAATCCGGTCAGCGCCCTGACCCGCGCCACGCTGGCGCAGATGGTGCGCGATCCGGGAGTTTCTTCGGTGATCCGCAACATTATGCAGGAAGTGGAAGCGGTCTCCCGCAAGTTGGGCATGGAGTTGCCGGTTTCCATCGAGCAGCGAATGGCAGGCGCGGAAAAAGTTGGTGAGCACAAGACTTCCATGCTGCAAGATCTCGAAGCGGGCCGCCCCATGGAACTGGAAGCACTGGTGGGCGCGGTCGTGGAGTTGGGAGAGCGGGTGGGGCTTCCCATGACCTGCACCCGCACGGTGTACAACTGCACCAAGCTACTGTCCCAGTGTGCCGCTCAGCAGCAGCCGAAGTGAGCGGCGCCCACGAGACGCTCTAGTGCCGCGACCGCGTGATTCTCACTGCTGTCGATCCAAGCTTGCTGGTGGAGAGCCGGGCGTCCCCGCCCGGCTGGACGGGTAGACGCCCGTCCCTCCACTGACTATCTTCAGTGGGTTCCATGCAGCCGCTCGGTTTGGCTTCCGGCAAGCTTCCATCGCTTTTTTTCATCCACCCGACAAAAATATTTGTTGGGGGACTTGACAACAGGGGTATACTGCCCCTCATCGTATGGTCCACTCATTGGACCACCTGGGGGCCCAAGTTGCCCACCGCCATCAAGCCCGACTTCGAGGTTGTCCGAAGGAACAAGGTCTACGAAGAAGTCGCCAAGCAGATCGAACGTCTAATTCTGAAAAAACTGAAACCCGGTGACAAACTGCCCTCGGAACGCGAACTGGTAGAGCTGCTGAGAGTGAGCCGCAGTTCCATTCGGGATGCGATTCGAGGCCTGGAACTGATGGGCCTGGTGGAGCCACGGCAGGGCGCCGGGACGATCGTTCGCGAAACCTCAGCCGAGTCGTTGGTCCATCCTTTTGCCAACGTGCTGAAGCACCGGCGGGAACTGGTGAGCGAGCTTCTGGATTTTCGCAAGATGCTCGAACCGCCGCTGGCCGCGCGCGCCGCCACCCACGCTTCGGCCGAAGAAATTTCCGAGATGGAAGAGATTCTGCAGCGGCAAGAGAAAAAGCAGGGTCAGGGAGACGCCGCCATCGCCGAGGACGCGGAATTCCACTACAGCGTTGCTCTGGCTTCCGGTAACAGTGTCGTGCTGAAAGTGCTCGACATTCTCATGGACCTGCTGCGCGAAACCCGGGAACGCTCTTTGCAGTTGGAAGGACGCCCGCAAAAGTCGCTCGCCGGCCACCGGCGGGTCCTGGCTGCCATCAAGCGCCACGATGCCGAAGCGGCAAAAGATGCTATGCGGCGGCACATTGAAGACGTCGAAGAGATCGTACTTGACAAGTTTTGATCAAAGGAGGGTTTTCACCATGGGCCGGCTATTCGCGATTGAGAGGTTGGCGGGAAAGTTAGTCGACATCCACAATTCTGCGGAACAAGGTCGAAGGCAAAATTTTGGGGACAGGTTTTGGCAGTGCGCTGTTAACGTCTAGGCCGGCAACGTCTGGTTACGGGTTTCCACGGCCCACGGGATCAGAAGCAGTCCCAAGACAAAAGCGAGAGAAGTGATCGCGACCGGAGTTCCGAGCGAGCCGAAATGCCGGACGCCGGCTCCGACCAGGAAGGTGATTCCAGCGCCCCCAAATCGGGCGAACGATGTGGAAAAAGAAAAGGCGCTGGCGCGGCACTCCGTGGGGTATTGCTCGGGCAGCCAGAGAGTATAGACAGCAAAGTTGGCGCCGCCCAAGCCCAGAAAGAACAGACAAACGAAAAACCACGGAAGCGCGATCGCTCCGAGATAGAAGACTTTGCCGAACGTCAGCGCAATGAACACCATCATGAGAGTAAAGAAAACAGCGAGCGCCCCGCGTCGTCCCACCCGTTCGGCAAGCCACGGCATCGCCAGGCAGCCCAGAATCGTAGCGAATGAGACCAGCATGATGCCCCAGGAGGCCAACTGCGCAGCTTGCGGAGCGGTGCGGCCGCCCGCTTCGGCGACGGCGGTAATAGCTGCGGGAACATATACAGTTCCGGCCCACAGACCACAGATGGAAACCAGCATGAGTAAGGAATTCAGAATAGTGCGGCGGCGCCAGGCGGACGAAAACAGCGTCAAAAAGGGACGCCAAAAGGCCCACGACCGGACAACACTTTCTTTCTTTTTCCAGGCGGCAGGCTCTGTAACCCCGTGCCGAATCCAGGCCAGGAGCAGTGCCGGCAGCCCACCGACAATAAACATGGCACGCCAGCCAAAGCGGCTGCCAATGCCGTAGTTTGCCAGCGCGGCGAGAAATATGCCGACGTAATACCCGGTATGCATCAGACCCGCACCGAAGCGGCGCCGATGCTCCGGCCACTCCTCGGCAACGAACGTCCCGCCCATGGCCCATTCTCCGCCAATGCCCACGCCGGCAAGCAGGCGAAGGATAGCCAGTTGCCACACCCCAGTGGCGAACGCGCTCAGAAAAGTGAATGTTGAATACCACACGATGGTCAGCATGAGCGTGCGCACGCGGCCGAACTTGTCTCCAATCGGCCCCCAAAGGAATGCAAGTCCCCAGCCAATCAGAAAAAGGGCGAACAGCAAACCCCCGTACAGTCCGACGTTGCCCTTGGTGGCAGGAATGCCGGAGCGCGGGAGCAGTTCGCGCAGCGACGGTACGAGGACGAGCGCATAAACAAAGGAATCCATGCCGTCCAGCGTCCACCCACCCCACGATGCCCAGAAACCGCGAATCTGATTTCGGGTGAGAGATTTTCGAGTGTTAGATACAGCTAAGGCAGGGGCAGGTTGATTCGCTTCGTTCGCGGCGGCACGGGGCATGACAGTGGGACACTATATCAAAAAAGTGTCCTCTGGTATCGAAAAAACAGATGTTGAACTCGGTCAGGCGTCTTGCGAACGAACACGCCTCAAGGCAACTATCGCTTCGCCGCCTGAAGACGCTCTTCAAGAGCCTTCACTTCAAGGTTCAACCCCTCGGGAAGATGGCCACCAAACTGGGCGAGGTGCACCTTGATCAACGGCACCTCCGCCAACCAGCCCTCGATATCGACGCTGAGCAGTTCGTCCACATGAGCGCCTTTGATGTCGAGCCCCGTCGTGTCGAGATCGGCCACCTCGGGAATCCGTCCGATGGGGGTATCTTTGGCATGCACCTTACCGTCGCAGCGCTCAAAGATCCATTTCAACACCCGGCTGTTTTCACCATAGCCCGGCCACAGGAACTTGCCATTCTCGTCCTGGCGGAACCAGTTAACGTAGTAAATCTTGGGCAGCTTGGACGCGTCCGAGCTTGCCCCGATCTTAAGCCAGTGTGCGAAATAGTCGCCCATGTGGTAGCCACAAAACGGAAGCATCGCCATGGGGTCGCGGCGCAGCCGGCCCACTTCGCCGATGATCGCGGCGGTCGTCTCGCTACTGGCGGTTGCGCCCAGGAAAGTGCCATGCTGCCAATGGAAGGCTTCGGTGACCAGCGGAACAATTCCCGCGCGCCTTCCACCGAACAGGATCGCATCGATCGGCACGCCCTTCGGGTCCTCCCACTCGGGAGCGATCACCGGGCACTGACTCGCGGGAGCCGTAAACCGCGCATTCGGGTGCGCCGCCTTCCGTCCTGCGAATGGGGCCCACGGCCGCCGCAGCCAGTCCACCAACTGGGACGGTTTCCGATCGGTCATCCCCTCCCACCACACGTCGCCATCGGGCGTCATCGCGCAATTGGTAAAGATAGAATTCCGGGCGATGGTGAGCATGGCGTTCGGATTCGATTTCATGTTCGTGCCCGGGGCGACGCCAAAGAAACCATACTCCGGATTGATGGCGTAGAGCCGGCCATCCGCGCCGAATTTCATCCAGGCGATGTCATCGCCGATGGTCTCCACCTTCCAACCGGGAATGGTTGGGATCAGCATCGATAAGTTGGTCTTGCCGCAAGCGGAAGGAAAGGCGCCGGTCATGTACTTCACCTGACCCGACGGGCTGATCAGCTTCAGAATCAACATGTGCTCGGCCATCCAACCTTCGTCGCGCGCCTGTACCGATGCGATGCGTAGCGCGTGGCACTTCTTCGCCAGCAACGCGTTGCCGCCGTAACCAGAACCATACGACCAGATCTCACGCGTTTCGGGAAAATGGCAGATGTACTTTTGTTCTGCGTTGCCGCTCCAGGTCGCGTCCGGCTGATTGGCGCCGAGCGGGGAGCCGACCGAGTGCACTCCACGCACAAAACCGCCATCTTCGCCGAGAGCCTCAAGCACGTGGCTTCCAACCCGGGACATGATATGCATGCTGACGACGACGTATGCCGAGTCGGTGATCTCCACCCCGATCTTTGCAATGTGCGAGCCGATCGGACCCAGGCTGTAGGGAACCACGAACATGGTCCGGCCCACCATTGAGCCCGCGAACAATCCCGCCAGCTTCTGCTTCATCTTCGCCGGATCTTCCCAGTTGTTGGTCGGGCCAGCCTCTTCCTGGGTTCGTGAGCAGATAAAAGTCCGATCCTCGACGCGGGCCACATCGGCCGGGTCCGACCGGACGAGCACGCTGTTCGGCCGCTTCGCCGCATCAAGCGGGATCGCAGTCCCCGTGAGGACCATCAGCCGCAGCATCTCCTGATACTCCTCCGGCGAGCCATCGCACCAGTGAACGCTATCGGGTTTGCACATCTGTGCTACTTCTTCAACCCAGCGCTCTAGCTTGGGATGCCTATAGTTGTGGGCGGCTCTCTCAACTTCTATCGTAGTGCTGGCCATGATAAATCTCTCTCCGTGTAACGAACTGCGTATTGCAAACCCTCGCTGAACATGGTTGGCGCATGCAGAAAGCATCGCCTGCGAGTTAACCCTGGGCTGCGGTCACGGCGCACACGTGTCGGACCGCCGCAGCAAAATTCATGCTGGTCTGCCCCTCGCCGGTTTGAGTTGCCCTAGGTAGCATCCTCTCCGGCAAATACAACCCGATATTCTCTCTCACTTGCGAGGATTATTCCAGCTAATGATTCGGTCGGCTCGTGCCGGGCTGGAAAAGGAAATACCGGCTGGCAGTGATCATAGCTGCGGTTGGGGAACGCACAGATAGTTACATTCGCGGGCTACTTAAGGGATCGGCCGGCCCGGTTTCGCGCACTCCCGCCCTACCGCACAGTGACAAAGTAGTACGCGCTCATCGCCACGCCGACGGCGATCACGACGCGCCGCACCTTCCGGGGATCGGCTTTTTGCGCGTAGTGCGCGCCGAACCAGCCGCCTAGCAGAGCACCCGCAATCATCACCACGCACTGCG
>CZKY01000120.1_pt1 | contig 14853 bp, 9 predicted proteins | sample 2454881 | NCBI WGS metagenome assembly CZKY01 (sample SAMEA3539301, study PRJEB10725) | soil metagenome | biome: tundra; feature: field; material: soil | place: USA | collected 2010-05 | depth 0.15 m | reverse complement strand
CGCGAGCGTCATCCCGCGCGCGAGGTCCTCGGTGGAGAGTCCTGCGAGGTTCAATGCGGTGCGCTGCCCTGCGACAGCGGCTTCCGCCGGCGAGCCATAAACCTGCACTCCACGAACTCGTACGCGCTTCCCAGCGGGAAACACTTCGAGCTCTTCTTCCTTGCGGATCGTTCCGGCAACGAGAGTGCCGGTCACGACCGTGCCGAAGCCTTTCATGGTGAAGACGCGGTCGATGGGCAAGCGAGCCAGCGCCGCCGAGTTTTTCGTCGCAACTTCGGACGCGACCTTGGCGAGCGCGGATTTCAACTCGTCCAGACCTGCGCCCGTCAACGAGCTCACAGCGACCATCGGCGACTGCGCCGGATCGAGAAACGATCCGCGCACATAGTCTTCCACTTCCAGCCGCACTACTTCGAGCGTCTCCGCATCCACCGCATCGGATTTTGTGAGCACTGTAATGCCGCGGCGGATCGCAAGCAGGCGGCAGATATCGAAGTGTTCGCGAGTCTGCGGCTTGATCCCTTCATCGGCGGCGATTACGAGGAGCACCAGGTCGATGCCGCCCACGCCGGCAAGCATGTTGCGCACAAAGCGCTCGTGGCCGGGAACGTCGACGAAGCCCAACCGAATCCGGCTGCCATCGGGGGCAGGAAGTTCGAAGTGGGCAAACCCGATGTCAATCGTGATGCCGCGCCGCTTCTCTTCTTCGAGGCGGTCGGCGTCAATGCCGGTCAGGGCTTTCACCAGCGCAGTCTTGCCGTGATCGATATGTCCGGCGGTGCCGACGATGACGGATTTCATCTGCGACAGTATAGACGGGTGTGTGGGGCGGACACTCTTGTCCGCCGCCTTTGATCTTGATCTTGGGGTTGATCTTGATCTCGTGTTGATCTTGATCTCGGTGTTGATCTTGATTCTTCAACTTTCAGAGTCAACGTCAAAGGCAGCGGACAAGAGTGTCCGCTCCACACAAGCCTAGCGCCATTTCTTCAGACGGGGCCAGAGCTGGGTTAGACTGCCGAACTTTGCGCCACGGCAAATGAAGACGGTGAGCTCGCGCTCAAGAGCGTAGGGATTGTCGCGTGAGGTGCCCACAAAATCTACATGCTCGTAGAGCGTTTTCAATTTCTCGCTGTTGTCGTCGAGCACGATCATGCAATTGCCGGAATATCCTCTCGGCCCCCACAACCACCACGTCTGATGTCCGCTCAGAGACTGCGGCAGCCCGTACTGCGGCCCGAGGAAATCGATTGCTCCGGCTTGCCCGTAGTCCTGCGCGAAGATGCCGCAGTCTTTACGCTCTTCGTTGGGAATTTTGTTCCAGGCGACAACGACCTCGTCCACAATTTCGTCCCAGCCGAACTGGTCGGCGTAGTATTGCGGAAGGACAGCCCGCATGTGACTGTGCTCGCTGCGCGGCACCTTGATCGGCAGACGCTGCATATAAGAAACGAATTGCTCGATCGGCAGAATCGGAACCACCAGAGGCGCGAAGACGGCGCCTCCCGCCAGCAAAAGCACAACCAGCACGGGTTTCAGCCATGTCTGCCGGAGGCGATCGATGGCATCGTCGATCACAACACATCCGGCAGCGAGATACACCGGGTAAATCGGAGCCAAATAGTAATTCTTCCCTTTGAGGATGACGAAGACGGCAAAACTGACCAGATATGCAAATCCGAGAAAGTGGTAGGGCTTGAAGCGCAGCGCAACCAGGAATGCAATCACGCCCGTGATCCAGATCAAAGCAGAGAGAGGGTGGACGAGCAGGATTTGCTGCGAGAAGTACTGCCAAGGCGAGAGCACGACGTCCCGTCCGCTGGCCTTAATGTTGCGCATGAGTTGAACAAAAGGCCAGTGGTATGCGACATTCCACAGCAAATTCGGCAGAAAAATCAGAAAGGCAGCCGCGCCGCCCAGCCACATCCATTTGTTCAGCAGAAATCGCCGCTGCCCGGTCAGCAGCAGTCCGACGACAATGGCGAAGCCGAGCACGGCGATGGAATACTTTTCCTGCAAGCCGATTCCGGCCACCACTCCGAACCAGAGCCAATAACGCGGCTGGTCATGTTTTGCGGCGCGGATCGCGAAGTACACGCAGCCCATCCAAAGCAATACTTCGAGGCAACAATTGCTGGTGAGCAGGCTGCCGCACGACAAATAAATGGGGGCGATCAGGATCGTCAGCGCGCTGAGCGCGACCGCAAATCGCTTGCCGCCCAACTCGCGGGTGATCACGCCCGTCAGCAGGATGAGAGCCGAGGCGGAAACGACAGGCAACAGGCGGATGCTGCGCAGCGAATCTCCGAACATCGCCCGGAAAATCCGGGTCAGAATCGGCAACAGGGGTGGCTGATCCACGTAACCCCACGCCGGATGATTTCCACAAATAATGTAATCGAACTCGTCGCGAAAATAGCCGTATCGGCCGTTGAAGATCATGTGCAGCACGAAGCTGGCGGCGGCGATTCCGGCGACGGCAAGCATCCCGTTGCTTGCCCAGCTTCGTTCGGCGGAGCGAACCACAGTTGATCCAGCTGCAACTTTGTCCATTGTGGACGGAAGCATAAGCGAAGAAGGCCGCAATTGTCACTCTTCTTCGCCCATTTGGACGAATCCACATGCGAAAAGTTGGTGGAGATGCGACAATAAAGATTCCCCGATGACCACCTCTGCGATCGCTGCCGTTACACCGGAGATGATCCGGGAGCACGGCCTCACTCCGGAAGAATTCGAAAAAATCAAGCAGTTGCTCGGCGGACGCAAGCCCACGCGGACCGAACTCGGCATTTTCAGCGTGATGTGGAGCGAGCATTGTTCCTATAAGTCGTCGCGCGTTCACCTGAAGCGCTTGCCCACGCGCAGCAAGTTGGTCGTCCAGGGGCCGGGTGAAAACGCTGGCATCGTCGATATTGGCGACGGATGGGCCTGCGCGTTCAAAATCGAGTCGCACAATCACCCGTCGTTTATCGAGCCATTTCAGGGCGCGGCCACTGGCGTCGGCGGAATTTTGCGCGACATTTTCACCATGGGCGCACGGCCGGTCGCGGTGATGGACTCGCTGCGGTTTGGGCCGATTAGTGTGGAGAAAGAGCATGTGGGGACGGGGCTTCGCCCCGTCCGAGCGGGGCAGAGCCACGCTCCCACACAGGCGGAGATCCACAAGAATCATTCCGTCATGGAAGGCGTGGTCAGTGGCGTCGCTTCTTACGGTAACTGCTTCGGCGTACCCAACCTCGGTGGCGAAGTGAAGTTCGAGCCCTGCTACTCCGGCAATCCGCTGGTGAACGCGTTCGCTCTCGGCCTGGTCCGCCGCGACCAGATTTTTTACGGACGCGCATCGGGCGAGGGCAATCCCGTAATTTATGTGGGCTCCAAGACCGGACGCGATGGTATCCACGGCGCCACCATGGCGAGCGAGGAGTTCAGCGAAGGATCGGAAGCGAAGCGGCCCAATGTCCAAGTCGGAGATCCATTCCTCGAGAAACTGCTGCTCGAAGCCTGCCTCGAAGCCATGCAGACGGGCGTGATCGTCGGCATTCAAGATATGGGCGCCGCCGGGCTGACGTGCTCGACCTGCGAGATGGGCGCGCGTGGCGGCACCGGAGTCGAAATCGAACTCGACCGCGTCCCGCAACGCGAAACCGGCATGACTCCTTACGAGATTATGCTCAGCGAGTCGCAAGAGCGCATGCTGCTGGTCGCGCAGAAAGGCCGCGAAGAGGAAGTCTTCCGCGTCTTCCAGAAGTGGGGACTGGATGCGGTGGAAATCGGCCGGGTCACCTCCGATGCGAAGATGCGCGTACTCGAACACGGCAAAGTCGTCGCTGAAATTCCGAACGCCGCCCTTACCGATGACGCGCCGGTGTACAAACGTCCGCTCGCGCGCTGGGAACCGGCGATCGAGCGCGAAATGCCGGAGCATATCAAGCTCTCATTCCTTCGCGGCCCTCAGGGGCTAAAGCCCACGGCTTTCGGAGCTGTGAGCGGCACGGCTGAAGCCGTGCCCTCCCCAAAACCTATTCTTGAAAACGGCCCTGACGATTTCACTCCAACTCTGAAGCGTTTGCTTGCGAGCCCCAACATTTGCTCGAAACGTTGGGTCTGGCAGCAGTACGACCACATGGTGCAGACCAATACAGTCGAGGCGCCCGGAGCGGGCGATGCTGGCGTCATCCGCATCAAGGGCTCCAATCGTGGGCTGGCCATGGCGCTCGACGGCAACAGCCGCTGGTGCTATCTCGATCCTCGTCTCGGCGCCATGCACGCCGTCGCCGAAGCTACCCGCAAAGTGGCTTGCGCGGGCGCGACTCCGATCGGCGCCACCAACTGCCTCAACTTCGGCAACCCCGAAAAGCCGCACATCATGTGGCAGTTTTCGCAGGTGATTGACGGCATCACCAAAGCCTGCGAGGAACTGGATACGCCGATTACCGGCGGCAATGTCAGCTTCTACAACGAAACTCTCGGCGAGGGAATTTACCCGACCCCGGTGATCGGAGTGGTGGGAATTCTCGAAGACGTGCACAAAACGGCGAAGATGCACTTTGCGCAAGCTGGGAGAAAAATTATCCTGCTGCGCGCGAATGAAGCCGGCGACGCGGTCGACGCCGAGTTGGAGTTTGGGTCGTCCGAGTACGCGAAAGAGATTCTGGGAGCTGTGTGGGGTTATCCGCCGGAGCTGGATATCGAGAAAGAAGCCACGCTGCAACGTGCCCTGGTGGCGATAATCCGGGCGGGGCTGGTCGAGTCCGCTCACGACTGCTCCGATGGCGGGTTAGCCGTGGCGCTCGTGGAGTCGGCACTGCCAGGCGGAGTAGGCCTGAGCGTCAGATTGCCCAAGCAGAAACTAGCGCTTGAGTTCTTGCTGTTCGGAGAGGATGCCAGCCGGGTCGTACTAAGCTGCGACCCAATCCACCTGCCGCGAATCCAACAGGTAGCGGAAGAGTACGACGTCTTCGCGGACGTGTTGGGCGAAACGGGGTCAGACAGAGTTGAGATCGCGGTGGACGAGCAGCCCGTGATTTCCGCGAGCGTGCAGGAATTGCGCGAGGCATATGAAGGCGCGCTAGAGAGGGCGCTGCGGACGGAAACGAGCGTTGCGGCTGCTGACTGAGGCAGCCGGGCTTCGCCCGGCTCGGACGGGCGAGGCGCCCGTCCCCACACGAGCAAGGTTGAATTGGTTAAGAACCAAAGGGTAATTGGTAAATGATGACTTCCGACAAATTTCGCGATGAATGCGGCGTGGTCGCCATCCACAACAATCCCGAGGCGGAGAAGCTTGCCTATCTCGGACTACATGCCCTCCAGCATCGCGGACAGGAATCGGCGGGCATCGTCACCTCCGACGGCGAGCGGCTGCGCCAGCACAAATCCATGGGGCTGGTCGCCGATATCTTCAGCCATGAAGTACTGGCTTCACTGCGCGGTATTCTCGCCATCGGCCACACCCGATATTCGACGGCTGGCGATTCGGCCTTGCTGAACGCCCAGCCCATCATGGTGCAGTCCAATAAGGGCAAGATCGCGATTGCTCATAATGGCAACCTGGTAAACGCGCAGGCGATTCGAGCGAAGCTGGAGGGCCAGGGCTCGATCTTCCAAACCAACAGCGACACGGAAGTGCTGGTTCATCTGATTGCGCTCTCCCGCGAGCAGACGCTGCCCGATGCCATCGCCGACGCCCTGCGCCGCGTGGAAGGCGCATTTTCGCTGGTCATGCTCAGCCGCGACCGCATCTTCGCCGCCCGCGATCCGCGCGGGTTCCGCCCACTGGCCATGGGCCGCATCCCGGCTCTAACCAGCGAGAAAAAAGATACGGTCGTCTTTGCCTCGGAAACTTGCGCTTTTGATTTGCTCGGCGCCATCTACGAACGCGACGTCAAACCCGGCGAACTGGTCATCGTAGGGCCCGAAGGCATCAGCTCGCGTTTTTATTCCCCATCTGCTGCGCTGTCGAGCTGCATCTTCGAACACGTTTATTTTTCGCGTCCCGACAGTCTGGTGTTTGGCCGCTCGGTCGATCAAAGCCGCGACGCCATGGGACGCCAGCTCGCGCGGGAAGCTCCGGTGGACGCCGATATCGTCGTTCCCGTCCCTGATTCCGGCAATACCGCGGCCATTGGATACGCCGCCGAAAGTGGCATTCCTTTTCGCCTTGGCCTCATCCGCAACCACTACATCGGACGTACTTTCATCGAGCCGCAACAGTCTGTCCGCGACTTCGGCGTGAAGCTGAAGCTGAATGCCGTTCGCAGCCTGATCGAGGGCAAACGCGTAATTCTGGTCGATGACTCCATTGTGCGCGGCACCACCAGTAAGAAGATTGTCCGCATGATTCGGAACGCAGGCGCGAAGGAAGTCCACATGCGGATTTCCTGCCCGCCGACCATCTCGCCCTGCTTCTACGGAGTGGATACGCCCTCAAAAAAAGAACTCATCGGCGCCAACAAGACGATCGAGGAGATTCGCGAATACATCGTCGCCGATTCGCTCGCCTATCTCTCGCTGGAAGGTCTCAAAAAGGCTTGCGCGGACGGGGAAAAAACCACTTACTGCTCCGCCTGCTATACGGGAAATTACCCTACCAAGATAGACGTGGAAGAGATCCAGCCAGCGGCCGCCTCGCGATAGCTGAACTGGGGCGATGCAAGAAGACATTTTCCCCGGGTCTCAGCACAATTTGTGCAAACTTTTGTGCCCCGTGAGGGGATTTGCAGTGAGTATGGTTCGGCGTGTTGATCGTCCTCTTTCCCAGTCGCGCGCTCGACGATATGCGATGGAAGGTGTGTACGTTCTATAACGAATCCAGATTGCTGTGACCACAGGCAACTGCCGAGCTGCGCTCGGCTTGGACGGGCGAGGGCGCCCGTCCCTACACGAGCGATTCACGGTTACTTCTTCAGAGACGACTGGTAGCGTTTGTTGATTTCTTCCCAGTTGACCACGTTCCACCAGGCTTGCAGGTATTCGGGGCGGCGGTTGTTGTATTTGAGATAGTAGGCGTGCTCCCAGACGTCGTTGCCGAAGATGGGATAGAGGCTTTGCGAGAGCGGGTTGTCCTGGTTGGGGGTGGACAGGATTTTCACTTCACCTTTTGAGTCACCTGCCAGCCACACCCATCCGCTGCCGAACTGGCCGACACCGGCGGCGTTGAATTTTTCCTGGAAAGTTTTGAAGTCGCCGAAGGTTTTCTTGATTACGTCGGCGATGGGGCCGGTGGGATCGCCTCCGCCTTTGGGCTTCATGATGTTCCAGAACATGGTGTGGTTGACGTGGCCTCCGCCATTGTTGCGGACGGCGCCGCGGATATCTTCGGGGACGGCGTTCAGGTCGCGGATGAGATCTTCCGCATTTTTCTTGTGCAGCTCAGGATGCTTGTCGAGTGCCGCGTTGAGGTTCTTGACGTAAGCGGCGTGATGCATGTCGTGATGCAGGTGCATCGTCTTTTCGTCGATGGTGGGTTCGAGCGCCGTGTAATCGTACGGCAAGGGTGGCAGTTCGTGCGCCATTTTCATTTCCTCCAAAGCAGTAGCCATGTTCGTTTCCTCCAAAGCATTAAAGATGACGGGGTGCGGTGGAAAGATTCATGCGGGGCGGGCTTCTTGTCCCGGCGGCCCCATATATTTGTAACATTTTGGAGGGCAGAGCGGCGGGCATACAATACGCAGGAGGAGTTGGAGATCGATGCCCGTGATGTTTGGAATTCTGATCGCGGTCGGATATCTCGGATCGCCCATAATGCTGATTTGGGGTTGGGCACGGTGGGCCAATCAGGCAAGACTGCGCACTGTGCCTTCGATCCTGTCCTTGACCGGGTTCACTCTTGCCACAGCATCGGCTCTGCTGGCAGTTTCGTCTATCGCGTACGCTCTGGTGATTCACGGCTTTCGCTATTATGACCCTCAACTTCTCCGGATATTCCGCTGGGGAATCTTGCTTTCTCTGAGCGGGATTGTGTTTGGGATCGGCGGTGTTTGGCGTCCGAGTTCACTGCGGTGGCATGCCCCTGTTTCCGGGGCGTGCATGCTTGCGTTTTGGATAATGGCGGCAGCGGGGGAATGAATCTCTAGCACCCTGCGAAGAAGCTTCGTCCAGCGCCCAGCCCCTAAAGGGGCGTCTTAATTCTGAAATTTGCGGTATCGCCAAAGCGATACCCTGATACGAAACTCCCACCCTTATAATTCTCATTAATCATTCTGCGATCGAGTTCGAGGAGGGTCTTTGAAGGTTCTATTGCTGGAGAGCATCAGCGGGGTGGCGGCTTCGCAGTTTGAAGAAGCGGGGTTCGAAGTGGAGTCGCTGAAGGGAGCGCTCGACGAGCGCGAGCTGGCCGAGAAGGTTCGCGGGACTTCGATTCTGGGGGTGCGTTCGAAGACGCGCATCACGGCGGCGGTGCTGGATGCGGCGCCGGAGCTGGTTTCGGTGGGGGCGTTCTGCATTGGCGTGGACAAGATCGACCGAGCGGCTTCGAGCGAGCGGGGGATTGGGGTGTTTAACGATCCGCACTCGAACAGCCGGTCGGTAGCCGAGCTGGCGATGGGGGAGATCATCCTGCTGATGCGGCGGACGTTTGAGGCGAGCACGCGACTGCATGGCGGGGTGTGGAACAAATCGTCGGCGGGAGCGCACGAGGTGCGCGGGCTGACGCTGGGGATTGTGGGCTACGGGAAGATCGGGTCGCAGGTGTCGGATCTGGCCGAGGCGATGGGCATGCGGGTGGTGTTCCATGATGTGGCCCATGTCCTGGCACGCGGAAATGCCCGACCGGTGAGCTTTCGCGAATTGCTGGAAACTTCCGACGTGATCACTTTGCATGTGGATGGGAAGGTGCAGAACCAGGATTTGTTTGGGGAAGATGAGCTCCGCGGAATGAAAGATGGAGCGTGCCTGATTAATTTGAGCCGCGGATTTGTGGTGGATCATGAGGCGCTGGCCCGGCATTTGAAGAGCGGGAAGCTGGGAGGAGCGGCGGTGGATGTGTTTCCACAGGAACCGGAGAGTGGTGGCGCGTTTTCAAGCCTGCTAAAAGGGCTGCCGAACGTGATTTTGACTCCTCATATCGGCGGGAGCACGGAGGAGGCGCAGCAGAATATCGGGCAGTTTGTTTCGGCGCGGATGATCGATTATTTCGCGAGCGGGAATTCGCTGCTGAGCGTGAACCTGCCGCATTGTCATCTGGACTATGAGCCGGGATCGCACCGGCTGATGCATATCCACCACAATGTGCCGGGAATCTTGCGCGCGATTAACGATATTCTGGCGGATCGTGGGATCAATATTGATCGGCAAGTGCTGGACACTCGCGGGCCGCTTGGATATGCGATTTACGACATCAATCTGGATTGCGATGAGCAGTTGCTGGCGAAACTGCGCGCTGTTCCGCAGACGATTCGGGTGCGGGTGCCGGGAATAGCTCGAAGCTAGACAGGCAAAGCTAGTACCGTGATGAGTCATACGGTGGAGGGACGGGCGGGGACGCCCGGCTCTCCACCAGCACAATCACGCGGTCGCGGCACTTGAGAGGCTTTCGCGGACAAGAGAGTCCGCGCCACACGGGACTATTCCGTCGCGGCCCGTTTCAGGCGATCCCGGATGGCTTCCCACTCGGGCGTGCTGGGAGGGCGATCTACGGCAATCCAGTTGTAATTTCCGGCGTCTGCCTGGTGGAGGACTTCGTAGAGCGCGGCAGCGTAGTTGGCTGCCGATTGCGGAATCTGGTGGATGGTAATGTTGGTGCGGCTGGGCGGATTCTGGTGCTGCAGGTAGATTCCCTGGCCCTGATCGGGCAGTTTTCCATTGGTCACTAGATATAAAGTGGTGCGCGGGCTGTAGTGGCGCGGGTGCAGGCCCGGGGCGGGATGCGGGCCGGTGGCCGGTTCGGCTGCGGTAGCAATTGGGCCGATCAGGGATTCTATTTCTGTGCGCGGGATTCCTCCGGGGCGAAGCAGCATGGGTTGCGATCCGGCTGACGATCCGGCTAGCGACAGGACGGTGGATTCGATACCTACGGTGCAGGGGCCGCCGTCGAGGATGTAGTCGAGGTCGCAACCCAGGCTGCGCCGGACGTGGTCGGCGGTGGTGGGGGAAAGTTCGGTGAAGCGGTTGGCGCTGGGTGCGGCGAGTGGAACCTCGGCGGCGCGGATGAGGGCAAGCGCAATCGGATGCGCGGGCATGCGGAGACCGACGGTGGGCAGGTTGGCGGTGACGATGGCAGGAATGACAGGTTGCTTGTCGAGTTGTTTTTCAAGCTGCTTTTCAAGCACTAGGGTCAGCGGGCCGGGCCAGAATCGGCGGGCCAGGCGGTCAGCGATATCTGGCCAGTTCGCAACTAGTGACTCCGCCATTTCTATGGATGCTACGTGGACGATGAGAGGGCTGGTGGCGGGTCTGCGTTTGACGGCGTAGATGCGGGCTACGGCTTCGGCGTCGAGGGCGTTGGCGCCAAGACCGTAGACGGTCTCGGTGGGGAAGGCGACGAGTCGGCCGGCGCGGAGGAGCCGGGCGGCGTGGTCGATTTCGCCGGGATCGGCGGTTTGGGGCATAGATGTTAGATGATTGTAGATTGCAGAAGTCAGATTGCGGATTGCAGAAAAACCTTAACCACAGGGAACACAGAGGAATCGGGGGCGGGCGGAATCGCGGTAAGCGAAGCCGCAGGGAATGCCCGCCCCACACTTGCAAAATTACTTTTTCTTCTCGTCTTTCTTCTCCTGTTCTTCGACTATAAGGTTGTTGGTCACTGAGAATGCACCGGGAACGCCGTTCGCCTGCATACCGGCGACTTGCTTTTCCATCTGGCGGGCCACTACGCCTTCGAGCGTGATGTGTCCGTTGTTGACGATGATGTGAATGGGCGGAACGGCACGCAACTGGTACTCGCTTAGGACGTCGTTGCCGTAGATGGCGCGGTAGGCAGCGCGGCGGATTCGGTCGTCGTTGGGGGAGTTGGGCAGGACCTCGAGGTTATTGACGACTTTCTCGACGCCTTCAATGCGTTTGACGACGTTTTCCGCGTCGGACTTGAGGGTGGGACGCGCCACCTGGCCGAGCAGGGTCACGGTACCGTCCCGGTCGACCTTGTAGGAGAGGTTGTCGAACACGCCGTAGTAAGGAAGCATCACGAGTTCATGACGGACTTCCTTGTAGAGGCGATCGATGCTCTTCTGATTGAGCGCGCCAGTTGGTTGGTTGTCTTGGGTGGTGGGACTGGCGAGAGCCACCATCGAGCAAATCAGTGGGAGAGCAAGAACTGCGAGCAGTGATTTCTTCATTTGTTTGACCTCACGCAAGACTTCTTGCGACATGGGGAGAGCGCCTGAAATTCTTCGCACCTTTCAGACGCTGGAAAGACACAAGAGGATACTTTTTCTTGCGCCGGAGACCGGCGCCTGCTGGTCTATTCTAATTCGACTCTTAGTTCGAACGATTGGCAATGAAACACTGGTGAACAAAACCCTGTGAGAAGCGGGTGACGACGCCGGGCGGAACATCTTTTTCTTCCACTTCGTGAAAGCGGAAATCGATGGTGCGGTCGGGGTTCACGGTGGCGAGCAGATATCCGTAGACATTGGTTTTTGCGGCCTTGGCATCGGCGGCGTTGGGCGGAAGAACGTAGCGGACAGCCCCGGCAGTACCGATGATCCATCCGGGAAGAACGCCGCCGTTGGCGCGCCAGTAGGCGGTGTTGAAGATGCCGTCCATGAAGAAGTGGGAGTGGCTGGCGAGGACGTAGACATTCTTCTTAGTCGCTTGCTGAAGCTTGAGCAGATCGCCATAAGCACGGCGTCCGCTGGCTTCAGCATGTGACGAGTCGCTCATGCTGTGGCCCTGGGAGATGCTGTTGGGAAGGGCTTCGTGCATGCCGACGACGAGGGTAGCGATGGAGGAATCTTTCGCGTCCGCGTCGAGCACGCGCTCGAGCCAGGCGAGCTGATCGCTGTCGAACTGGTCGGGGGATGCATTGTCGAGATTGATGAAGTCGACGCCTCCGCGCTGCCAGTGATAGTAAGTGCGGAGGCGACGGTCTTTCGGGTTGTCCCGTAGGCGTTGCTGCTGGAGTTCGGGCGTGTCAAGCCAGTCGGCAAATTGGATGAGATAGTCGGCGCGACTTTTGGGCGGGATGAGTTCGTGATTGCCGATTGCGAGATAGACGGGAGTGTCGGCGAAAGGCGTGAGTTGATTTTGGATGAAGTCGTCCCAGGCATTCGTTTCGTAATCTTTGATGAGCGGGGGCGCGGCGGAGAGCTGTTTGTAGTCCTGGTCGACATTGTAGATGGCGCGGAAGTCGCCGAGGTGCCAGTAGAAAGCGGCTTGGTCGCGGTGAGCGCCGGCGGCGATGGCGGGCATGACTACGTCTCCGCAGTTGCGGGAATCGCCGGAGACGGCGAACGTCCAGGGCGGCTGGGCTTGGGCTATGGCTGTGAAGAACAGGGCTGCGAATAAAAGGAATGCAGCGAAACGGGATGCGTGGAGCATGGGGGAATGATACCGCTTGCAGTCGGCGCTGGCGGAGAGAATCGTGGAACGCAGAGGACGCCTATCGCGAATCCAGAGTTGCTGTGACCGTAGGCAGCTGCCGAGCTGCGCTCGGCTTGGACCCTTCGGCTTCGCTCAGGGCAAGCTCGCGAGGGCGCCCGTCCCCACATTTGCTCAGGTTGTCTTGGGTTTGCGACGGCGCTCTCGGAAGCCCTCGATCAACAGATAGAGCACGGGGATAAAGAACAAGTTCAGGATCGTGCTCATGATCATGCCGCCGAATACGGTGGTGCCTACGGAGTGGCGTCCGTTTTCTCCGGCGCCGCTGGCGGTGACCAATGGCACAACACCCAGGATGAAGGCGAGGGAGGTCATGAGGATGGGACGGAGGCGGATGCGGGCGGCTTCGACGGCCGCGTCGAGAATCGTCATGCCGCGTTCGCGCAACTGCTCGGCGAATTCCACGATCAAGATGGCGTTCTTGGACGCGAGGCCTACCAGCATGACGAGTCCCACCTGGCAGTAGACATCGTTCTGCTGGCCGCGAATCCATTGGGCGGAAAGCGCACCGAGCAACGCCATGGGCACGGCCAGCAAAATAATGAAGGGAAGTACGAAGCTTTCATACTGCGCCGAGAGCGTGAGATAGACCACCAGCGTTCCGAGACCGAAGAGGATGAGCGTGGTCGATCCCGACGCCAGCTCTTCGAGCGAAATTCCCGACCATTCGTAGGTGTAGCCCTGAGGCAAGACTTTCGCGGAGAGCTGCTGCATGGCGTCGATGGCCTGTCCGGAGCTGAAGCCGGGGGCCGCGGACCCGTTGATTTCCGTCGAGCGGAAAAGGTTGTAGTGACTGATGACCTGGGGCGCGACGGTCTGGGTGATGCTGACCAAATTTTCCAGCGGGACCATGGCGCCGGAATCGGAGCGAACGTAGTACTGCCCGATGTCCTGCGGATGAGATCGGAATTGCTTGTCGGCCTGCACATAAACACGATAAGAACGGTTATTGAAATCGAAATCGTTGATGTAGGCCGAACCCATGTAGACGCTGAGGGTGTCGGTGATCTGGCTGAGCGGGATGTGCAGGCTCTTGGCCATTTCGCGATCAATCGTGATGACATACTGCGGATCGCTCGCGGTGTAGGTGGTGAAGAGTCCGGCTAGGTCATTGCGCCCGAAGCCAGCGCGAGTGAGGTCGTGGGTGACTTTGTCGAGATCCTGAAGACTGTGATTGCCCTGATCGAGGAGTTCGAATTGGAATCCGCCGAACTGCCCGAGACCTTGCACGGCGGGCGGTTCGAAGGGGATGACGATGGCGCCGGAAATTCCGAAGAATGGGCCGCGCAGCCGATTGATGATGGCGGTCGCGGTATGCTCGCGGCCCTTGCGTTGCGAGTACGGCCGGAGGCTCAGAAAGACCAGGCCGGCGTTGGGCGCACTGCCTCCGAAGCTGAAGCCGGCGATGGCGAAGGTGTCCTCGATTTCAGGAAAATTCTTGCTGATGGCGGTCACCTGCGCGGCGATGTTTCGCGTGTATTCGAGGGACGCTCCGGTGGGAGCCTGGATGGCGACGATGAGGTATCCCTGATCTTCGGTGGGGACGAAGCCTTGGGGCACTTGCCGGAAGACAAAGTAAGCGAGACCGAGTCCGGCGGCAAACAGGATTAGAGCGACGACTTCGAAACGCAGGAAAGCGCGGAGGGCGCGAACGTAGCCATGGGTAATCGCGGCCAGGACGCGATCGACGCGCTGGAAGAACCAATTCTTTTCGCCGTGCTCACGACCGAGCAGGAGCGCGGCTAGCGAGGGCGTAAGAGTAAGCGCGTTGAAGGCAGAGATCGTAATCGAGAAGGCGATGGTCAGCGCGAACTGGCGGAACAGAATGCCGGTTGTGCCGGGAAAGAAGGCGACGGGCACGAAGACGGCAACCAGCACCAGCGAGGTGGCGATGACGGCTCCGGTCACTTCCTTCATGGCGTCGGACGAGGCTTTGACGGGACTGGACTCGCCTTCCTGCAGATGGCGCTCGATGTTTTCGATGACGACGATGGCGTCGTCGACCACCAGGCCAGTGGCGAGCGTGATGCCGAACAGCGTCAGCGTGTTGATGGAGAAGCCGAGCAGTTTTACGAAAGCGAAAGTGCCGACGAGCGAGACCGGGATCGTGACTGCCGGGATGATGGTGGAGCGCCAGTCTTCGAGGAAAACGAAGATGACAAGGATGACGAGGAAGATGGCCTGGCCGAGGGTCGAGACTACGTCGCGAATGGATTCGCCGACCGCGTCGGTGGTATCGAAGGCGAGCTCATACTTCATGCCGGGCGGAAAGCGTTTGGAAAGGCGGTCGAGTTCGGCGATGCAGCGACGGTCCAC
>CZKY01000022.1_pt1 | contig 15034 bp, 22 predicted proteins | sample 2454881 | NCBI WGS metagenome assembly CZKY01 (sample SAMEA3539301, study PRJEB10725) | soil metagenome | biome: tundra; feature: field; material: soil | place: USA | collected 2010-05 | depth 0.15 m | reverse complement strand
CAGGGTGCTGCCCGTCGGCCACAGCAGGAACAGGCTGAGCATGGCAAATATCGCGGAGACGGCGTAGAGAACGATCACCACCTGGCGATGCGAAAAACCCATCTGCAGCAACTTGTGGTGGATGTGTTCGCGATCGGCGGTGAAAATCGGGCGCCCGCTGATCAGCCGCCGCAGGACGGATAGCAACGTTTCCAGAATCGGCAATCCGAACGAGACCACCGGAATGGCCACGGCCACGAACGTCGGCGCTTTCTGCGCTCCTGCCAGAGCCAGCGCGCTGAGCATGAAACCGATGAACAGGCTGCCCGAGTCGCCCAGGAAAATCGTGGCCGGATTGAAGTTGAAGCGAAGAAATCCCAGGATGGCGCCGGCGAGTGTCACGCTCATCAGCGAGCCCAGAAAGGAATGATTGACCAGCGCGACCACAAAAAACACCATCGTCGAAAACAAGGCCGATCCGGCGGCCAAGCCATCCAGGCCATCGATGAGATTGAAGGCATTGGTAACCGCAACCACCCACAACACCGTGAGGGGCAACCCGACGAACCAGGGCAGCGAATGGGCACCGAAGATCAGCGGCAGATCGAGAACGCGCATTCCGCCGGCGAAGAGCATCGCCGCGGCGATTGCGGTATCCAACCAAGAAGGCTCGGGACGAAGGAGGCCGAGATGAAGATTGTAGGCTGCGATCTACACGCAAAACAACAAACGATTGCCATGGTGGACACCGACACCGGTGAGTTCATCGAGAAAACGATACCCCACGAGGGGAGTGCGGTACGAGAGTTTTACGAGAGCTTACCAGGTCCAGTGGTGGTCGGAATCGAAGCCACCGGATCGATGCAGTGGTTTTTGGAATTGCTGGAAGAGTTAGGAATCGAGTCTCGGGTGGGTCATCCGGCGAAGATCCGGGCGGGCTGAGACCCGGAAACAGAAGCATGATCGGCGAGATGCACGCCTGATACTGGACCTACTCAGGAGGGAGGACCGTTTTCCGGCGATCTGGATGCCCTCGAGCGAGCAGCGGGACTTGCGAAGCTTACTGCGGGACCGCCATCAATGGGTGAAGATGCGAGCGCGATTACAGCACACATTGCAAGCCATCGCACTCAATCACGGCTTGCGACAACGCAGCGGGCTGTGGAGTCAGGCGGGACACACGGCGTTGCAGGGCTTGGCTGTGCCTCCTTACACCAGTCAGAGACGGACAGAACTGCTTGGCTTGTACGTGCAGTTGCAGAAACGGATCCAACTGGACCAGCAAGTCGAAGAACAGGTTCAAGAACGAGCCCAGGCGTGCCGGCTGCGGACACATCCCGGCGTGGGCCCGGTGACGGCCTTGGCGACCGAGGTGTTTCTCGGGGACCCGAGCTGGTTCGCCAATGGCAACAAGGTAGCCAGCACATCGGCATGATCCCGTGCGAGTACACCAGCGGCAAGCGACAGCGACTGGGAAAGATGACCAAACAAGGCAATGCACTGCCGCGCTATCTGTGGACGGAAGCGGCGATGCACGCAGTACGGATTAGGTGTCAGGCCAATCTTCGGCTCATTCGTGGACCTCGGCACTCCCACACGAACTAGCTGCGGACCGCGACTTGATCTCTGCGCAAGCAGATCATGACCCTTACGGCTCGCCTCTCGCATACGACCCTGATACGAATGCCGATGGGGTGGTCGCGGCGGCGGAGGCTTTCAATTGCTGGGTTTGCCAGCGCGTGAGAACCGAATAAGGGAGTTGCCTATGTACAGGAACATTTGCCCACCGCAAGCCGGGAGATGTATAGTTCCTGCAACCAAATATTACGAATTTCCTGCGCTTGGTAAGAAAACTTCGTCTGGAAGAGACGGAAAATCCGTTCTGCGAGCTTGGCCTGAAATGCCGGATGTTTTAGTCGCAAGGGAAGTCTGATGTTGACGCTCGTGTTCTTCGGTATATTTGCGTTCTCGCTGGCTGTGTCGTTTGTTGCGACGCGCCAAGTGCGAGACATGGCCACGCGCAGAGGATGGGTTGCCCTCCCGCGGGGCGGCCGCCAGGTCCATGAATCTCCGCTTCCCCGGCTGGGTGGCGTAGCGATTTTCCTGGCTTTCTCACTCAGCATGAGCGTGTGGCTGGGGCTCTCCCTCGTATTTCCCCGCCTGGTCGATGGACTCGCCCCCACCACGCTTCTCCGTATTTATGTTCCGGCCTGCCTGATTTTTTGTCTCGGCATTTACGATGATCTTCGCGGCGCAGGTCCGTATTTGAAGTTTGCCGTGCAGGCCATCTACTCGGGTCGTTGCTAGGCCGACGTCGTTATGTCATCAGCCACACCTGGTTACGACAACAATCACCGACCAGGAGGGGGCTACTCGTTGCGGCAAAGGGTGAATTTCAGAACAGCCTCGACGGGCGAGCCGGACTGTGTTTCGGGAGAAAATTGCCGTTGTTTCGCGGCAGTGACAGCGGGGTTGCCGAGGAGCGGGTGACCTCTCAGTTCCTCTTAGAAAGAACTGCGAAGTCCGTTGTGTCCCCAAACTCAAGGAAAAAGTTTGGCCGTCAGCAACTCCGGTTGCTGACGGCCTTGGTGGTGACTGGGGTTCAACTAGGGTTAAATTCCCCTCCGTCACCCCCAAACTTGTGTTAAATGAACCCTAAACTTTAACCTCCCGGCTTGTCAACTGTACGCCGGGAATTATTCCCTGAAACTGCATCACTACTCTCTCAAGAGACTCCTCGCAACTCTGTCCTTGATCTTCCGATCGCGCGCTGTCCTCGAGCTCGAGAACCTGGCTCTGCGCCACCAAATCGGACGTGCTTCAGAGGTCCGCGAGAAAAAGCCCGAAATTGCCCTCAGGGGACCGCTCATTGTGGATCTGTCTGTCCCACCTCGTACCGCAGATCTGCGGACTGCACCACCGCTACGAACGACGGGCTGCCTGAAAGGGCCCGAAGCTACCACGCTACGCGTGCCTCTCTCCTGGGCCCTTTGAAATCTGTGTCCCAACTGTGCTCCCTTGCACACGCGTGCATCGGCGAATTTGGTTCACCAGACTCAAGCAGGGCCACAAACTGCTTGCTGCTGGGGCTTCGATGATTTGGAATCCCAGGTTGGTGGCTTTCCGCTTGAGGGAGTTGATCTCGCACTGGCCGTGGCGGGCCTTGGCAGGAACTGATACTGAGCAGAGGCGAGGCTGACCTCTAAATTGACATTCCAGAGGCGAATCGCCAGTTCAGTTTTCATATGAACTCCTCTGGAGCGGATCGTTGACGTTGTTGACGTAATACGTAATATATGTGGTGGCGTGAGGCGGATCGATGAGAACGTCGGGCAGGCTTCTTGGTTTTTAAGGTGCGCAGTTCGCGGGCCACGATTTTCCTGCCTGGGATGATTGACTGGCTCACCGTCGCGTTCAGCGTGCTCTTCGCCGGGTCTTCCGCGGCCCAGCCGCCGACCACGTACCCCGCCTTGCCGAGCGAAACGCCGGCCAGAATCGAGCCTGTCACCGACAGCTTTGATTACACCAAGCGCGACGTCATGATCCCCATGCGCGACGGGGTCAAGCTGCACACGGTCATCATCGTGCCAAAGGGAGCAAAAGGCGCGCCCATTCTGTTAACGCGTACTCCGTACGATGCGAGCGGACTCACCAGTCACGGCCAGAGCTCGCATCTCGGTCCCATCCTGCAGGGGTATGACAACGCAACCGACGTGATCGTCGAAGGCGGCTACATTCGCGTGGTCCAGGATGTGCGCGGCAAGCATGGCTCCGAGGGCGACTACGTAATGAACCGGTCGCTGCATGGGCCGCAGAACCCGACCCCCGTCGATCACGCCACGGACACCTACGACACCATCGACTGGCTGGTGAAGAATATTCCCGAAACGAATGGCAAAGTCGGCATCCTCGGCATTTCCTACGACGGCTTTCTGCCCCTGATGGCGCTCGTCAACCCATACCCGGCGCTCAAAGTTGCGGTGCCGATGAATCCTATGGTCGATGGCTGGATGGGCGATGACTGGTTCCACAACGGCGCCTTCCGCGAACAGGGTATGCCCTACATCTATGAGCAGGAGGCGACGCGAAGGTCCGACGTCAAGTGGTGGAAGAGCTACTTTGACGATTACGACATGTTCACGCAGGCGGGATCATCGTGCGAACTCGGGTGTCTCCACGGTTTGGAGCAGGTCGGCTTCTGGCGGAAGATCCTGGAGCACCCCAGCTACGACGCCTACTGGCGCGACCAGGCGGTGGACCGCGTGTTGGCCGCTGAGCCGCTCAAGGTGCCGCTGATGCTGGTGCACAGCCTCTGGGACCAAGAAGACATCTACGGGGCCATCGCCGTCTACAAGGCAATCAAGCCCAAAGACACAAATAACGACAAGGTGTTCCTGGTGCTGGGCTCCTGGCATCACGCCCAGGAAATCGGCGACGGCAGCACACTCGGCCCCTTGAAATTCGGCAGCGATACCGCGCTCTATTTTCGGTGGGAGATTCTTCGGCCATTTCTGGATCAGTATTTGAAAGACGGCGCGCCGAAAGCCGACGTCGCACCTGTCTCCGCCTTCGAAACCGGCACCAACAAGTGGCTGCGCCTGCCAGCATGGCCGGCTGGATGCGCGACTGGCTGCAGCGTAAGGCCCACGCCGCTCTATCTGAATGCGGGTTTGAAGTTAAGCTTTGCCGCGCCCACCCCCGGCGATGCGGTATTCGACGAGTATGTTTCCGATCCGTTGAAGCCCGTGCCCTTCCGTACCCGCCCCATTGATGACGAGTCTTGGTCGCGGTGGCTGGTGGACGACCAGCGCGAAGCGTCCGGCCGCCCCGATGTTCTGGCGTTCGTCTCTGACGTCTTGACCACGCCGCTGAAGATCAGTGGGCAGCCGGTGGCCAATCTGATCGCCTCCACCAGCGGCACCGATTCCGATTGGGTAGTTAAGCTGATTGATGTCTACCCTGACGAAGTGGCCGGCCAAGCGGCGATGGGCGGATATCAACTGATGGTGTCGGCTGACATCTTCCGTGGCCGCTATCGCGAAAACCTGGAGGCACCCAAGCCGATCGCTGCCGACAAGCCGCTTCTGTACCGCTTCGCCCTGCCCACCGCGAATCACGTTTTCTTGCCGGGGCATCGGATCATGGTCCAGGTTCAGTCGAGCTGGTTTCCGCTTTATGACCGTAATCCGCAGACGTTCGTCCCCAGCATCTTCTGGGCCAAGCCAGCGGATTATCGCAAGGCCGAGCAGCGTGTCTACCACGCGCCCGACAAGGCAAGCTTCATCGAGGTGGCTCTGGTCGCGACGCCTTAACAGGCTGCGGAAAAATTCACTTATTTTATTCGCGAATCTTTCCGATCGTCGTTTTTCGCCGCAAACCGTGCTTTAGACTTCTCCCGGACTGTCCCCGCCCGGGGATTTTGCCTTCCCGGAACACACTCCTCCCCGCGCTTACACCGCGGGAATTAGTTTCACCATCCGCACCAGGTTGGCGGCGGTGGCCAGGAAGCGAAAAAACCAATCCACTTTTCTGGCGCCGCGCAGCTTCACCTGCCGCAGGATGCTATCCAGCTTGCCCCAGCCAAACACTTTCTCGATCAGCTTGCGTTTCTTCTGACTGATGGCGAAGCCGGGATCGTGCCGTTCTTCTTCCGTCAGCCAGTTCGGCCAGTGCGGGTTCGGTTCGTACTCGGCCACATGCGGCGCGACTTTGCGCCGCCGCAACTCCTCGATAAACTTCTGTTCTTGAAACAGCGTGTCCGCTCCCAGCGTAATGGCGGGGGTTTGCGAACTCACCCCATCCGCGCTGCGGCCCATTGCCTCCAGCATCTGCAACGCCGCTTCCCGCTCCGCCGTCGCACTGGACGGCGTGGCGCAGGCCGCCACCACCAGCCCCTTCCGGTTCTCGATGATCAGATGCCCCAGATAACTCGGCTTCGCCTCGCCCGCCGTGCTCTTCTTGTACAGCCGCGCCTCCGGATCCGTCGTCGACTCGTGCGTGTCGCGCAGCAGTTTCTTGCCACCCACGCCCGTGCCCGCCGTCGGCGGCGGATTCTTGGGCACGAAACTCCGCCGGCTCGCCCACGCCTCGATCAGCGTTCCGTCCACCGTGAAGTGTTCTGCGCTCAGCAGATTGTGTTCGCGTGCCTGCGCCAGCACCGCTTCTAGCAAGCGCTGCGCGATCTCTCCTTGCAGCAGCCGCTCCCGGTTTTTCGTGAATACCGTCACATCCCAAACCCCGTCGTCCGGGTTCAATCCCACGAACCAGCGGTACAGCAGGTTGTAGTCGAGCTGCTCCATCAGTTGCCGCTCGCTGCGGACGGAGTACAGAATCTGCAGCAACAGCGCCCGCAGCAGCTTCTCCGGCGGAATCGACGGCCGCCCCCGCCGCGCATACAAGGCCTCGAAATGCGCCCACAACTCCTGCAGCGCGCGATCCACCATCGCCCGAATCGACCGCAGCGCATGATCGGCGGCAATCCGCTCTTCCGGGTTGATATAACTGAACACCGCTCCCTGTTGCTCGTCGTTTCCACGCATACTACTTACATACCGCATCGCCTTGTGGAAACCCTCGTGACTTTTCATGCACACTGAATTTTTCCGCAGCCTGTTTAGGCATGGAGGATGAGTCCCCAGTGGTAGGCATTCGGGAAACTTTCCCCACCGCGTCACGAAACCCTGCCCAAGTGGAACCACACTATCTCACCCAATCTGTGAGTTTCTTGCGTCAACGCGAGTCTCGGCGCGGGCGTTCAGTTTTCTTGTTGTCGAGGAGCAAACGGAAAGGATATGCGTCGCCGAACTGGTCTTCAATCCAAAGCGTCGCTGGCAGCACCTCTGCAGCCGTAGGGGGTGTGACTTCGGGGAAGGTAGCGAGCAGGAATCCGTCGATCGAAGTGCCCCTGGGGAGCGTTCCGGCGTGGGGTTGCTTGCGATTCGACTTCCGATGGTTGAGGACGTCTCCAGCATCAAGTTGCAGTCGCTCGGGCCAAAGAGAACACTCGTGAAAACAATACTTGCCCTTGTGCTCGGAACAGGGTTCGAGCCAAGAGCCTGGCTTGCTGAGCCAGTCGGCCTCGAGCGTGTATCCGGCAATGGTCACCGGCGTGGACGCAAAAACCAGGACACCCAGGGCAATCGCCGTGCCCCCTGGCACTGAGAAGACATTTGTCCCCTCGATGATGTGATTCAAAGAGACTCGCAAAGGGCGCAAGGGCACTGCCAGATGATCCCAATCCAGCGGACAACCAATGGAGCGCAAGCGGCGAAGCACCTTCCACTGGTCAGCACTCGGTGTTCGCGTCAACACTGGTAACTACCCTCCCGATTCGTGAACTTGATGTACTTGCTGAACATTGACTGCATGCAATGGATATCGGACTGTCTTCGGAACCTGCAGTTCGAGACAAAAGGGACAGCCATCGGCGGATTTCAGCATCGATAGGACATTGTATCCAGCTGCCAGTTGGTGGATCCGTCGACGAACGTTCTCGGTCAGCATCAGTCTGTACCCAGCTGCGCACCGTTCCGTGTACAACCCTAGACGTTCGCGAATGATCGCGCCCACGGCTTTGGGAGACAACTCCAAGTGTTCATGGCGTCCGAGAAATATTCCGTTCGCGAGCTTAGTGATTTCCGCCACGAAAGCCTCCAGTTTTCCCTCGTGGCACAGCGCCAGCAGAGCCTCCAGCACTACTGCATCCGCCCCTTGGGAGCGTTCCGTCTTGCACTGCTCGTCCAGAGGGACCAGAGCGTCCACGACGGCTCGCTGAACCTCAGGCATGCCTTCGACCGACGCGCCCAGGATACGGGCCAGCAGGCGATTCGGGGGCCCGAAGTCGCAGTAATCAAACTGCGACTGTGTCACCTCCTGATGTTGCACCAGACGATAGCGAAGCAGGCGGGGTTGGAATTCCTCGGCCAGTTGGTGCGCTTCCCACCGGCGGATGCGGCGATAAGGCGTGTTACCCGAGCGCAGCGGTATGGGGAGTGCGGGAACCGTGAGGGGTTCCTGGGTATGAACCACAATCGCGCACTGCAGGTTCACAAGACGACCTGCTCGGAGGAAATTCGCATCGCGATCGGTTAAGGCTGTGACCAGCTGCACCATGGACCGTGGCTTCGGATTCTTCACAATCAAGGTCGGGCAGAGACCAGCGGGAAGCGTCGCGAGTTGCGCAAGAGATGGTTCGCTTGCTCGCAGCGGCCGCCGGCACAGGCACGCCATGAGTTCAAGCAACGTGGTTTCAGTTTCCGGATCCCCGCACGGGTTGAGACATGGGGCAGCGGGGAGGCAATCGCCGACCCAAGTACTCAAAATGAAGGTAGCAATCAGCAAAGTCGCTGAATCGTCGAGCACCAGATAGGTGCTGAGCAACTTGGACAGATCGGAAATCAACGTGGTCCCGGTGCCGAAGTCCTCGCTCCGCGACGGCAGGCAAAGCATCTGTTCGAGCCGAGGGTCGAGAGCGTTTGCGGTGTAGGTTCGACCATTGTGCTGATGAGCGGGTGCGATATGCTCTCGGCCCTGCTGCCAAAGAACAAGCTGGTTCCCTCGCAGCTGATCTATGACACTGCCATCCGGGAAAAGCTCTCCCAAAGTGGGGACCGCTTTCGCCTCAGCCGCTTCAACCGTCGACATACAATTTGCCTCACCAGGCAACCTCGCTTATCAAGCTGGGTTGCCACGACCGACTCACAGTGTGGAGGGAACGGTGGCCGGAGTGAAGATAACATTGGTAATGGTGCAATGACCAAAGTAAAAAGGACAGAACGAATAGGCTGAGTTGACGGTCGGCGACGGCTCGTGATTGAACAACAAGTTCGGGATGCCCGACTGAAATCCATGCTTCGTCGCACCTGACGTGGTACACATACGAACATTTTTCTCTAATGCGGCGATCGCGCTGCCAGCGTTCGGTCCAACTCCCAGCCGACGACTTTGCGTGAGCACGCGTCGAGAATCACAGCAAGGTAGGCTACGCCATCTTTTCCTGGGACGTGTATGTGTTCGACAGATTATCTCGTGATTTGCGGCCGAGCCTTTGCGCGCTCGATGTAATGCGTGAGTGGCTATCGGGAACGCCTCGTAAAGTTTGTCGAAGTCCAAGGCGTCACACTCAACTACTCCGAAGAGATCGCACCAGCCAAGGACCTGTCTTATGAGTCTTATGGCGGGAAGATCACACTGCTTTCCGGGATGCAGCCTGCCGAGGAATTTTCCACGCTAACGCATGAGATCGCCCACGTATGTGGCGCAGAGATTTATGTGGCGCTCATCGCGGCATGCGCGTAAAGACGCGCTGTTCGGCGCGGACAAGCGCCACATACTTGGCGGGGCGGAACCGGGGAAGAGAGAGTCAGGACACCGGATCAGCCAAGTTCAACAAGCGGCGGATCGCGCTTATGTCGGGGCGAATCTGATTCGGAGATACATCGTTTTCATCGTGTCGTTCCCAATGCGCAAGCAGGGCTTCGACGGCTTCTTTGCCGTCGGGGTCGCGAACGGCTTCGATTGGTGTGCGACCGCCCAGTGCGGGAATCCTTTCGTGGACCCAGCCTTGGACTTGTTTCTGTAGTGTTGCCTGCAGTTGCTTCCTCACGTCCGGATCGAGAAGTAGAGCGTCGACTTCGGCATTATGGGATTCTGCTTCTGCGGCTTCCTGCTGCGGCACATTCTTTCGCATCTCTTCCAGTGTTTGTGCGACTGTGCTCTGATGAACTGCGATGGAACCGAGCCGCTTCTCAATCTCTTGGCGAAGCAGCCGGGCATCCCTTTTTATAGAACTCACAGCCAGGGGGCTGGATCTCGAGAAAAAAATCTTCTCGGCCTCCGGTCGAGGCGGAGCTTTTTTCTTGACATCCCCTCTCTCCAGAAACTTACGCCGCAGACTGGATCAAGCAGTCCGGGCTCCGTCCTCTGTTAACTGGAAACCGAGTTGGGCCGCTTTCTTGCGTAAGAACTGGAGCTGTTGGTTCCGATACCTCTGTTCGTAGTACTCTGCTCCTTTGTCGACATATCGTTGACCGTACTTCAACATCCGATAGACGAGTCGGGCGAGCCGATGGGCCATGGCAGTGATGGCCTTCGGGGCTCCCAGTTTGGTGCGCAAACGACGGTATTGGGCGCCCAGGTAGGTCTGGCTGCGCAGCAGAGCGTTGGCCGCCATGCGCAGGGACGTGGCCGCACGGTTTATTACATGGCGTGTGCCTCGCCCAACTACCTTGTCGCCGGTGATCCGATTGTCTGGGCACAATCCCAACCATGAAGCGGAGTTGGCTTCTGTTTTCCAGCGACCCATATCAAGCCCGACTTCGGCCAAGATTGTTTGCGCGACCATGACGTCGATTCCATCGATCCGCGTTAGATCCACCCCGGCAACCCGCTGCAGCTCTTGCTCTAGGTTAAACCGCGGTGCATTCTTAGCCAGCTTCTTGCGCTTGGCCTTCGTCTTTTTCGGCTGCTCGTCCCCTGGCAGGTTTGTCACCGGTGCAGCCGCTGCTGGCGCAACGCTGGCAAAACTGGCAAGCTGCTGTTGCAATTGCTCATCACACTCGGCAATGCGTTTCTGGTAGGTGTCGTACGTGTCCACTTCCTGTTTCACCAAGAACAGCAACTCCGGTCGCCAGTTGCCCTCCAGGCTCTTAGCAACCTCCTCCGGGCTGGCTTGTATGCGCCGATCCCTGAGTTTCGCCAATTTCTGGGGATCACGTTCCCCGCCCACTATGGCGCGCACAATCAACTGCCCAGTCAACCCGCTCAGGTCGCTGATCACATTGGCCAACTGCACATTCATCTGCGTCAGGGCTTTCTGCATCCGCTGAATGCAGCTCGCCGCCGCTCGCACATGTTCGGCTCGTTGTCGCCAATACGTCCGTAGCACCCGGATCTGGCTGGCCGGCTGAAATGAGTTGTTTAACAATCCGTAGGTGTGCAACTTCAGCAACCACTGGCACTCCTGCACATCGCTTTTGCGCCCGGGCAGATTCTTGGTGTGGCGCGCGTTGACCAAGTACACCTCAAAACCACGTTCTTCCAGAATGTCGTACAAGGGAATCCAGTAGACCCCGGTCGACTGCATCGCTACCGTCGTTACCCCACAACTCTTCAGCCAGTCCGCCAGCCGATGCAGATCGGCCGTGAAACACCTGAACTGGCGTACTGGTTCCGGATCTCGATCCGGACGCACCGCCACATAGTGGGAAGCGTTGCCTACGTCAATCCCTGCGGCCTGGGGGTGAATCACGTCCAGCCCCGGGTCGTTGGACTGCAACCGTCGCGCCCATTCCTTCTTCTCTTTGCGAGTACGCCACAGCCTGTCTGCTCTCATTCCGGCTCCTCCCAATAGGAAAATGGGACCCGGTTCGGCCCGGTGACGATAAGGTTGAGGAATCTCTCCATCGGGGTCATAAGAGGCTGTCGTCTCGACGGGCTCTTGCCACCATGTCAGTGATCGCCCGTACCGGAGCCATGCTTTTATCCGGGCACAAGAAGCACCAGTGGGAAGTCGGCCTTAGCTTGCCGAACCTGATCCTTGACAGAGTGCACCCGCGCATAGCTCCATACAAGTTTCTGGTACCAGTGATCGTTCCGAAGGCACGATCGAATGCTCTTATAGAACTCATTGACTGGATTGTGAAGGTAAACGCCTGGAGTCGCTGCTTGCTCACGACAAAGGCAGCCGAGCATTTCAGTGAGTCCTCCGCGCTGGAGTCGTCCCTTACATTGCCAATTGACATCCGTTGGCGGACGGGTGGCCTGGCTAGATCATGACGATAAGAAGGATCACCAGGATCTGTACCTTTCTATCCGCCCGTGGTCTCGGCGGTTCTTATCTAGTGACGACTGAATAGCCGCTTGCAGCCTGCGCTCGTCGTCGTCGTGGAGTCTCACGAACTTGAACGGCTGAAGACCCCAGGTAACGGGACTCAACATTTCCGCCGCACCAAGCACCGATCCTCTGCGGGTCAGAAACATCAACTTCACAAGGGAGCCCTGATCCAGAGGTTTTTAGACAGGCAGAGCAAGCCACCGGAGAGAGAGATGACCTGCAATTTGCCTCGTAGGCGACGACCGTCCTGGCATCGAAGGACAGCAGGAGTGGTTTCTGAGAACCATGTTCGCGGGACACGCCGTAAGGCCTGCGGTGGGGGAAAGTTCGGCATGGGGACAGAGTCGAGTATGTGACCTGTTCACGGAGAACGGGAGATTACGGAAGGACTGGTCCGGCTTTTGAGAGGCCTACATTGTGATGGAATCCAATTGCGCCAACAACCAGCCACTTGCCCCGTTCGCATTCGTGCCGACTAGCCGAATCGTCCCAATCACCAATACTAGAATGACGGCCAGCATCACTGCATACTCAGCAATGTCTTGGCCTTCCTCCTGCGACCAGAGCTTGCGGAGAAGATGAGCCATGTTCGCACCCCCCGTAAAGGGCTCAATTGTATACTTCCAGTCTGCTTTGTGGACGGTCACACTTTCGATCTCGTCCGTCGCCCCGTAGTGAGCATCCCCGAAAGCTGGCGGACGCTGTTCCGCAACTTACTCCAGCTTTCGAACGCCCCGTCGATAGCTGTTTGTTTCTGTTCGACTTCCGCGAAGCCTGCACTCTTCATTTGTTCGGCAGCAGCGTTGAAGCGTTTGGTGCTCACGGCATCCATCGCAAGAAAGCGGAATGCCTGCGCGAGCGGTACACCATCAGCTCCTGTATGCAGAAATTCAATGTGCGCATTCACTTTCTCAAAGACTGTACTCAAAGCCATTTCGCCGAGTGTTCCCTCGCGAATAGGCCCTTTGACAAGCAGAGCCGATCCCCCTGTCAACGAGAGGCGCTGAACGATACCAACGAACTTCTGGTTCTCGACTGTAAAGATTGCTCGTTCTTGGTTGGGGACACGGATTCGAGGTGGTCGGGTGTGCTTAACAGGCTTGTCGATCTTCCGCGGCATTGTATGCAGGATTACAGCTGGCTTTACAGCCGTCAACGTTACCCAAGTGTTTCGAGTTTGCAGGTTTCTCGATGATCACAGTCCCCCTAAGAAAAGTCTATTCTGAATCTCTGCGAGTTCTACGGGCGCGGAGCACGCTTCATCGTCGTTCGACACGTGGTTGATCCGCGTGCTGACGGGATAGCACCGCATCAGCCGAGCATCGTACGGCTTCAATAGTTCGGACGCTGCACTCACATCCCGCATGCCCGGATGCTATGCCGCTGCCGCGTTCGCCTGCCTGCCCTTTATCTCGCACTCGGCCTGAAGCCAATCGTCCAAATCGTGACCGTCGGTCCTTCCACGCTGCTCGTAAAGTTCGTAGGCGCGTTGCTGAATCTGCTGCTCAATCGGGATCAGGACGGTCGGCTCGTCCGACTTCGGTGCGAGTGTTGATGGCTTGTTCCCGATCTCGTCTGGATGGCGATCTATCCTTTTTTCCAGTTGTTCAGTCTGCCGCTGTGACCTGTCGGCTTTGGTGCGTTTCTTTGCCATACCCATAGCTTGACACAAACCTGATGCCAAAGCGAGGTTCGACACTCCACCACCACGAGAGACAAGCGTTTCCGATTGTTACCACTGAGCCTATTCGATTCGAGAGTTCTATAACCATCCCCAAGGGTGCTATTGGTATGTGGTCACTGCTCTTTAGGTGATGCCGACCTAGAGACGCGGACGTAAGCGTACTTGACTATCCGCGACTCTCTAGAGACAGCGGTCAGCGGTGCCAACTCCAGATGGGATTGCCTTTCTCGTCGCGGAGGACGAGGGTGTCGGTGCCCTTTACGACTTCGCGGGCGAGGATGAGGTCGGCTTCGCCCTGCTTGACTTTTGAGCCGGTGAGGGCGATTTCATCCCCTTTGCTGAAACTCACGCCCATGTCGTCGAGAAAGGACTTGGGGCAGAGATACACGTCGACCGTGTCCGCCCCGGTCTTCACCAGCAAGTGGGCAACCTCTTTCTCACTGCCCTTTGGGGGCAGTTTCACTTCGTCCACGGTGCCTTTCATTTTTGTCTCGGTGTGGACGTCGTACTTGGGCGGGCTTGGCTCCTGGGCTTTTTGCGCAACGAGGGGCAGAGTACAAAGAAGCGCGACGGCTGAAAATATCAGCTTCCAGAAGCCCCGCGACGGGTTGGTCTCACCTGAACGGCCCATGGCTGCTGCTTCCTGTGGCGAAGATAGGATGAAGCCATAATTGGCGAACGGCCTATGGTACTCCATCTTTCAACGTGCAGATCAGTGCCGTTGGGGCGTGGTTCTCAGGCGCTCTTCTTGGAAGTGATGGGGTAGAACACGGACCAACTCTGTTCTACGTTATCGCTGCCGCAATGCGGACAGAAGACTTCGCCTTCCTCGTATTCGGCAAGCGTCAGCACCTTTGAGAATGTTTTCTTGCAGGAGTGGCAGTAGAAGTCGTAGTGGGGCATAGACCACCTCCCACGGGATAGTCCTTCCATGAATTCTAGACCTCGGGTCGGTCAGGTTCAATCGCGGACTGGGTCGCAGATTGTTGCGTGGTTGGGTCACGCGACGGCGCTGAAGTTGAGATCTACGGTGATGCCCCACTCCCCAAGTAACCATTCTGGGGCATAGCACCGATTCCTGTTTCGCTCGCACCAGGCGCGGAGCTCACGCGAAGAGGTATACGTCTCTGTGGTGAGTTGCAGTTGTCTGACCCGCATTTCAAATTCAGTAGGCAGAGCGAGCAACGGCGCAATGGGACGCCCCCAATTGGGGTTTCCGCGTTTGCGCTTCGCAGCGGGGAGAGCAACCGGCATCGCCATATGACCCGATCATACTCCGCCTTTGGGCGACAGTGCGGCAGAATCCTCGCACGGGTGGCGCATGGTTTGCGGGAGCGGGAGGCGCCCGCTGAGGCTCTTGCCGGCGCGCAGTCTAGCTAACTTCATGCGCTGAGAGCACATCCCGCGCAGTCGTCCAACGAATACTGGGATAGCGATCGTTGTCGAGCGGCTCTAGGAGTCTGTCGGGAATAGGCAAGCACACGCTGCAGGGTTCCCCGGGGGAGGCATGGAGCAGCGCCGGATTGCGCGGGGCAGAA
>CZKY01000139.1_pt2 | contig 15117 bp, 16 predicted proteins | sample 2454881 | NCBI WGS metagenome assembly CZKY01 (sample SAMEA3539301, study PRJEB10725) | soil metagenome | biome: tundra; feature: field; material: soil | place: USA | collected 2010-05 | depth 0.15 m | reverse complement strand
GGCGGGCGAGGACGCCCGCCGGACAGCCGCCGGGACGGCGGCGCTACTCTCAGCGGTAAAGCGGTACAAATCATGCGGTCACGGTACTAGCGTCCGGCCTCGAAGCGGTAGCCGATTCCGCGCAGGGTTTTCAAATAGCGCGGATGCCGTGGATCCTGTTCGATTTTCTCCCGCAGACGCCGCACGAAGACGTCGATGGAACGCGGGGTCACGAAGGAGCCTTCTTTCCACACGGCGTCAAGCAACTGGTCGCGGGTAAAAACCCGTCCCCGGTGCTGGGCCAGGTATTCGAGGAGCCGGAACTCACGAACCGTAGTGAGCACTGTCCTGCCCTGCACGCGCACGGTCATCGAAGCGATATCAATTTCCAATTCTTCCAACTGAATGATCTCGTGGCTGGGGGCCTCCGGCTGAACGCGGAGAACGTTGCGGACGCGCGCAATCAGCTCCCGGGGACTGAAGGGTTTGGTGATGTATCCGTCTCCACCAGCGTCGAAGGCCTGAAGGCGGTCCGGCTCTTGAGTTCTGGCGGAAAGAAAAATGATGGGCGTCTTGCCCAGTCGCTCGTGCTGGCGGATCTGGCGGCAGAGATCGAAGCCGCTGATCCCCGGCAACATAATATCGAGAAGAAACAGCGCCGGTTGCGCCATGGCTGCCATCGGAACCACCGGCGCCCCGGAGAAAAATGTGGAGACTTCATATCCGGCAGTTCGCAGGTTGTGTTCGATCAGGTGAGACACATCCGGATCGTCTTCCACGACGTAGATCAGATCGGAATAACGCGATTTGTCTGTCGCCTCCAAAGGATCCATGGCCGGAAGGAGAGCCTCACGCGCTCTCAAAGAGCTTGCTTAGAAAGACCTTTGCTTTGATAGTCCTCTTCTGACACTAGAGGGGCCGTGTTGCAGCAATGTTGCGCCAGTGTTACAGCAGAGTTAATTTGATCGAGGCCGGTTGTCTGCGCATCCGATCACGAACCTACTGCTGTCTCTGTCCCACAATGACCGCTGGATGTCCATTCAGCGGTGAGACATCGATGTAGAAAAACTTCGATTGATTGGTCACCATGTACGTGTTCCCGCCATAGGTGCCGGAGCCGTCGGCGCTCCAGGTGTACTTGAAAAGATCGAACTCCTGAAACGGGATCAGGCCCGTAAGGCTGCTGGAATCCAGGTACGACGCGCTGTTGCCGGTCGAGAGGATGCCATTAGGTCCGGGATCCTCGATGCCGGCAATCACCGTGGACTGTGGATCCAACATTTCTTCGGTACCCAGCCCATACTTTCCACTGATCGGGCCGAATTGATACCCCGGAGGATACGAATTTGTTTGGAACTCGATCGTGCCGGAGGCTGCCGACGCGCCGGTGCCCACCAGATATCCGGTGATGCCGCTGGCGGACGGGACGACGTACCCAACTACTGGAACGCCGGTTCCTGAGAAGGTGAAGCGGCCGCTGGTGGGATCGATCGCATATTGTGCCTTTTCTGGCGCCACGACGTTGACCGCGCAGTAGCGCCAGATTCATTTGGTAATTTCGTAATCGGGTAATTTGGTAATTTGAAAATCTGAACCCGCGCAGTCTTAAATTACAAAATTACCCGATTGCCAGATTACAAAATTCCAATTACCCGGCTTTGCCCTGCACTCTGCCCAGGCGTTACACTGCGAGATATGAATACAGCGAACCAACCGAATGTGAAGTTTGTGCAAACCCCCGATTACCGCGAGGCCTACTCCAACAGCGTGCAGATCCGGGTGAATGTTTGGGATTTCTTCCTCGTTTTCGGGACGATGCAGCAAAGCTCGGAGACACAAGTGGAATTACGAAACTTTCAGGGAATTTATCTCAGCCCGCAACAGGCCAAGGCGCTCATGGCGCTCCTGCAGCAGAACATGGCGAACTACGAGTCCGCGTTTGGCGAGATCAAGCTGGATCCGCGAGCCCCGGGTGGACAAATCCACTAATGGCTGCGCGTCCGGCGGCGCACTCCGATCTGAGAACAGAATCTCAACCGGCATCCCCCGCATGGGTGCAGCAGTTTCTTCTGTTCGCGTTGTTCTTTGCCGGATTGATGCTTCTGCATGCGCCACTTCTGTGCCTTCCTTATTTCTGGGATGAGGCTGGCTATTACGTTCCGGCCGCGCGTGATCTATTTCTGACCGGCACGCTCATTCCGCATTCCACGCCATCGAATGCGCACCCTCCGCTGGTGATGGCGTGGCTGGCGCTGGCCTGGCGCGTTGCTGGATACTCCACGCTAGTCACGCGCACAGCCATGCTGGCGCTGAGTGCATTCTCGTTGCTGGGACTGTTTCGACTTTCGCGGATCGCCGCCAATTTGCAGGTGGCGTGGGCGACCACCGCGTTAGTGGCGCTTTATCCCGTGTACTTCACGCAGAGTTCCATGGCGCAGGTCGACTTGCCGGCCGCCGGATTTACGTTCTGGGCGCTGGCCGCTTATATAGAGGACCGTCCGTGGAAGCAAGTGCTCTGGTTCTCGCTGGCGGCGCTGGCGAAAGAGACTGCGATCCTGGCTCCGCTGGCGCTGTTTGGCTGGGAACTGATCGGTTATTTCATTCGGCCACTTTCGAAAGAAAGTTTGAAAGAAAGTTCGAAAGAAAGCTCGAAAGAAATCCGCTGGAAAGAAATTCTTCCACCCGTGGGCAGACGCACGCACGCGCTTTATCTGCTGCTTACTGTCGTGCCGCTGGCGGGCTGGTACGCCTACCACTACGCGAAGACGGGCTTCCTGCTGGGCAACCCCGAATTTTTTCGCTACAACGTTGCCGCCACGCTCAATCCTCTGCGCGTCCCGCTGGCTCTCGGAATGAGGCTCTGGCAGCTCTTCGGATATTTCGGTCTGTATCTGCTCACGCTGGCGGGAGTCATGGCCATGCTTCGTCCGGCCCAGTTAGAGGGAAAGACGGAGAACGCAGTTGCGCGGCCGCGAATTCCATTCTCGACGCAGGCCGCATTTCTTTCCGTGCTGCTTGCCTACCTGGCCTTTATGTCGGCAGTGGGCGGCGCCGTGCTGGCTCGCTACATGTTGCCGGTGGTCCCGCTCGTGATGCTGGCGTTGGTCGCGACTCTCTGGCGGCGCGTGCGATATTGGAAATTGATTGTGGGAGCAGTCGCACTTACATTTGTCGTGGGCCTGTTCAGCAATCCGCCGTATGGATTCTCTCTCGAAGACAATCTGGCTTATCGCGACTACATCGTGCTGCATGCGGAAGCCAGTCGTTTCCTGGCGATGCGATATCCGGGCGAGTGCGTTCTCACCGCATGGCCCGCGTCGGACGAACTCACCCGGCCATGGCTCGGCTATATTAGTGCCAATGCCAATGCCAGTCAGCCTTTTCGCGTAGTGCGCATCGAGGACTTCTCAGTTTCCCAGATCGACGTGGCGGCCAGGGCTCGCGACCGCTTCGATGTCGCTCTGGTCTTCTCCACAAAGTACCAGCCGCCGCATCCGCTGCTTGAGAATTGGGAAGCGTGGCAGCGCGTCAAAGAAAAGTTCTTTGGCTACCATCGCGACTTGCTGCCCGAAGATATTGCCGAGCGTCTTGGCGGAACGATTGCCTATCGCAAAGAACGAAACGGGCAGTGGATCGCTGTGATTGCGCTGGCAAGGTAGCCTCGTGTGGGGACGGGGCTCTGCCCCGCCCGGGGTTGCGTAGGGATGTGAATCAGACCAGGATAATGGTTCCTAGCCTGCCCTTCGTAAGAAACGCGAAGGATGGGTCATAGCTTTTCGCCCGCGGCGATCTGGCCGGCAAGAAGAAAAGTCTTACTTGCCGTCGCCGCACAGTTTGAACGAGCCGAAGTCCTTGAACCACGGCCCCGTGGGGACGTTCGGTCCGGTTTCCAACCAACGACGGAGCCGATTGAGGTCGTCGAGGCTGATGTTGCGGTCGCGCATTCGATCGATCAGATGGTCGCGGAGGGCGGCGGGAATGCGCGGCCAGCTTTCAATCTGCGGCATTATTCACCGAAAACCAAGCGGCCTAGCTGGTCGCCTAGCTGCTTCGCTTCTTCGGGATTGCTCGCGCTCCGAAAGCGTTCGGCGAGATCGAAAAACGCCTTCTCTTTCTGTTTCCGCGCCTCGATGCCTAACTCAATGAGTTCCACCAGCACGCGGTTATCGCTCAAGCGCTGGCTCTTTGCCATGCGATCTACTTGCTTGGCAATCGGAGCGGGAAGGGATACGCTCCGTCGGACATGTTTTGTCACCGGCATAACATCATTATACACCAGTGTGGTGCATTGCCTGCCAGCCCCACTCATTCGCAAAAAACGCGAATGAGTGGGGCATCCGGCGAGAAAAGCATCCCTTAGCGATTAGCTTCAACGGGTAGGCTTTCACGCTATACTGCTGAACATGTCCATCGACGTCGCTGCAATTTCGATCATCGATCGGTTGATTCAGCTGCTCACTACCCGAGAACGGAATAGAGAGAAATACTTCAATAATCTGATCGAGCCGCTGTATCGGGATGCTGAAGTGGTTGCGCGCGATTACATGGCTCTGTTTGCCGAGTTCGTTCAGCGCCTTCAGACTGCTGCGACATCCAAAGAGCTAATTCTCTGGCTTGAGCAACGCCGAGCGGCTTATCAGCCCGTGAGGATGAAAATCAGGGCTCTTCTTGCTGATGAAGCTCTTCAAAAGCTGAGTGAAAAGAAAAGCACAGCCGCTCGAACCCGATTTGCCAAAGGCCTATGGGGATTGCTAAAAGGAACTTTCTTGCTCGGTCAAGATGACGATGAGGGAACGTATGCCTACCTCAGGGAATACGGCTACGGAGATCACGCAATCTTGCCTATTCTCCAATATATGCGGGGTTCCCATCCAGCACGGGACCTGGACGAGACACGAGGGTCTCTGGTCCGGTTTGCGCAAAGACAGCAAGTTGCCATTGAGTCGGCATGGAGCGACGTTGTCGGTGCCTATGCCGAACTGAAGAGGCACTCTCTTTAGTAATTTCGCTATCCTCCGCGCAGAACTGAAACCAGCCTCCTTTTGCGGTCCCGACCTCGGAAAACCTTGGCAACAAATTGCCCTTTGATAACGACAATAGCGGCCTCAACTACCTCTCGCCCGACGCGATTCCTTCGATTGGGGAATGCTGTTTCCATTGTAACCGGGGCAGTATAGGCCACCATAGTTGACGAAAACAGGCGTTAGCGCTCACTACCGGGATCGCCTAGTCCGGGTTCTGGTGGAATCACGGGCGACTCTGAAGGAGGCCCGCCCCAAGCTAGCGCCAATAGGCCAAAGTCGGGCTTCCACCCGTTCTGCAACCATCGTGCTCACATCCCCATCAAGTGGCACGAATGCGTCTTGACCACGACCCAGACGCTTTTGCCGGGGCCAAGTTGGAGAGCATCGCGCGCCGCCAGCGTTAAGTGCACCTCGAACTTCGTGCCGCCGCAATCCACCATTGCCGAGACGATCACGTCTCTCTGCTCGAGCCGCCGGATAGTTCCCGGCAAAACGTTACGAGCACTCAGCCCGCGTGGGTTTTCCGTTGCCAGCAGCAGATCGCCAGCGCGAATGCCCACGCGCAGGCGCGAGCCAACCTCCGCCCGAACCAGCGGCGTTTCTAACTCCACCGCACTCTTTCCCAGGCGGCAGGTCATCAGTAGGCAAGTCATGGTGCCGCGATCTTCGTGCAGCGCCAGCACCGTGGCGTCGAAGACGTTTTCGAATCCTGACAGGTGCGCGACGGTTTCCAGCCGCGGAGCGCGCATGACTTCGTGCGGCTGACCTTGGGCCACGATTTTTCCGGCGTCCAGCACAATGACCTCGTCGCCGAGGGCAAACACTTCCTCACCATTGTGGGTGACGAAGAGAATCGGGACACGGTGATGCTGGTTCCACTCACGCAGATCGCCGACGAGAAGCGACTTCGTCGGACGGTCCAGCGCCGCCAGTGGCTCATCGAGCAGTAACGCGCGCGGTTCGATCACCAGAGCGCGCGCCAAGGCGACGCGTTGGCGTTCGCCTCCCGAGATTTGCGCCGGCCGCCGGTCGCGCAAGTGATCGGTGCGGAACAACGCAAGAATCTCGCGGCTGCGCGTTCGCCGTTCCGCCGCGCTGAGCGTTCGGAGACCGTACGCGACATTCTCCTCGGCGGTCAGGTGAGGGAAGAGCGCCAGGTCCTGATGGACGTACCCGATGCGCCGTTTCCAGGCGGCGACGTTCCGCTTCTTCTCCGAGTCGTAAAGGTCTTCGCCGCCGACAGCAATGCGCCCGTCGTCCGGATCGGTCAGCCCGGCAATGCAATCCAGCAGTGTGGTTTTTCCCGCGCCCGACGCGCCAAAGAGAATCGTGAAGCCGGCAAGCGCGCGGAAGTGGACGTTCAGGATAAAGGTGCCCTCGGGATTCGGAAAGCGTTTGCGGATCCGGACTTCGAGCTCGGAAGAGATTGGCTGAATCGATGATTGCGGTGCGGGTCGTGCTGGGAAGATAATCTTCACCGCCATGGACCCACCGCCCACGGACGCCGGTTCAAGCTGTACACAATCGACAACACGACGAATGAGATGATCAGCAGCACGAGTGCCGTCTGGTTCGCGCTGGAATAATTTGCAGTCTGCACCTGATCGTAAATATCAATCGAGATGGTGCGCGTCACACCGGGAATGTTGCCTCCCACCATGAGCACCACCCCAAACTCGCCCAGCGTGTGCGCGAAGCTGAGCGCAAATCCCGTGACCAGCCCCGCTTTTGAGAGGGGAAGCACGACACGACGAAAGGTCTGCACCGGCGAATGTCCAAGCGATGCCGAGGCGCGAAGCAAACTGGAGTCGACCGCGCCGAATGACGCTGCGAACGGTTGTACGGCAAAGGGCAGGCTGTATAACAAGGACCCGATCACCAGCCCTTCAAAAGTGAATGCCAGCGTGTGGCCGGTGAGCGACTCGCACCAGCGGCCGAGCGGGCTCCGCGAACCGAGAGCCACCAGGACATAAAAACCGAGCACAGTCGGCGGCAGGACGATGGGAAGCGCGACGGCGGCCTCGACTAGGAATTTCCAGCGCCAGCGCGAGTAAGTCAGCCAGTATGCGATGGGAATTCCGATCGCGATCAGCAGCGTCGAGACGATGGCTGCGAGACGCACCGTCAACCAGAACGCCTCCCAGTTCATTTCAGAGTTTCTCCATTGCAACGCTGCTCCATGGCTCGGCTTTGTGCCGGAATTCCACTTTTACTTTTGCCCTACTCCCAGTTCTTTCCAAACAGCAGGGTCATCCGTTATATAAAATATCGGCTCCGGTTTTCTATGTTCGATAATTTCAGTTATGCCGTTTACAGTGATTACTTCGTAGGATGGATAACCAGGAGGAAATTCAGGCGGAGGATGTTTCAGTTGGTTAGGCCCTAAGCCTCTCGTTTTGCCATTTACCTTTGTCCGTACTTTCCTTTTCGTGTCTTGCAATATGAATGTCGCACTCCTACCCCATGGCAAAATGTAGTAGCTCATCGTAATTGAAACGTCGGTGCGTGTGAGTCCCGGTGGGAGGATAATCCATTTCGGCAACCTCGACTCACTCGCTAATTCAAAGGTTGACTCAGGGATCCACTCGGACAGGACTATCACCGAACCTGCAATAGCTAGCATGACAAGAAAGAGCAGAAACATATTCTTGCGCGAAATTATTGTTGGCATTTGCAATCACCTCCACCGGGAGATTTATCTGCAAATAAAATACAATTCTCTACTGTGTAATTACAGAATTGGCATGGGCCAAAAGGCATTCCTCCGAGAAATGAACTCCAATTGCAATTGTATTTTGTATAGCAATCGTCGTGTTCTTTACAGCATTTCTTGTCGCAAGGCCTGCTATTCATCTTCAGTGCTTCTCCATGTCAATGTTTCTCCGCGGGCAGGCTAAAACCGTAACTGGTGAGCAGGGAAGTGGCCTCGGGGCTGCGCAAAAATTCCAGAAATCGGCGGGCCGCATCCGTCTGTTTTGATTTTGAGAGCACGACCGCAGCCTGGTTCAGCGTGGGATAGGCATCGAGCGGAACCGTCCAATAGCGGCCTTTCTCTTTAAGCGCAGGTGCGAGCGCATGGGAGAGCGCGATCAATCCAGCCTGGGCATTGCCCGATTCGACGAACTGCGCGGCCTGCGATACGTTCTCTCCCACGACAAGCCGGCTGGAAACCTGATCGTAAATTCCGAAATGCCGCAGCGCGGCCTCGGCTGCGCGGCCATACGGCGCGGTCGCGGGATTCGCAATCGAAATCTTCTTGACCGAAGGGTCGAGCAAAGCTTGCATGCCCAGCTTCGACAAGTCCAGTGGCGAGTCGCCCGGCACCCACAGCACCAACCGTCCGACCCCGTAACGGTAAAGCGTATCTTTCGACGCTAGTCCCTCGGCAATCAACTGTTGAGGATATTGCTCATCGGCGGAAAAGAAGACATCGAACGGCGCGCCGTTTCGTATCTGATTGGTGAGATTGCCGGACGAGCCGAATGAGAGCTTCACCGCTTGCCCGGTCTTCTTCGTGTAGGCTGCGGCGAGTTGCGGAAGAGCGGCACTCATGTCTGCCGCCGCAGCCACGACAAGCTCCTGGGCGGCTGCGAAAGATCCCGAGAACAGCAGAAATAGCGCCAGCAATTTTCGCATCGCGGATTTTTCGGCCCTATAGCTTCAGCGCCTGAAGGCGCTTCTCATGGGACAACAGTTGCGGCATGCCTGAAGGCATGCCCTGATACGAATCCTACTTACACCACGAACTGCTAACGCGCGGTCTCGCGAGTTCGCGGCATAAATCCCAACTGTCATCCTGAGCGAAGCGAAGGACCTATGTATTTGAATCCGCCTCAATGCATAGGTCTTTCGCTTCGCTCAAGATGACAGCCAAGAACGTATGTCGCGAATTTGCAGGAAACGACGCCGTCCCACTTACACCAGTTTCGTCTTCGACAACGGAAGCTCCCGCACCCGCTTGCCAGTGGCCGCAAACACCGCGTTGTACAGCGCAGGCGCGAACGGCGGCAGGCCGGGTTCGCCGACGCCGGCCGGCGGCGCTTCGCTCTCCACAATGTGCACGTCGACGTGCCGCGGAGCGCGGTTCATGCGCGCGATCTGATAATTGTTGAAATTGCTCTGGTCGATCACTCCGTTGGTCGCCGTAATCTCGCCGAACAACGCCAGGCTCGTTCCAAACACAGCCGCTCCCTCGAACTGGTTGCGGACATTGTCAGGACTGACGACCGTGCCCGCATCGACCGCCGTCCACACATTCGGAATGTGCACCTGTCCCTTGCTGTCGACCTCGACCTCAACCACGGTCGCGACATAAGTGAGGAAGCTGCGATGAGCGGCGATGCCCATGCCGCGGCCTTTACCCATGGGCCGCTTTGCCCAGCCGGATTTCTCCGCTGCAATCTCGACCACATGCCGCAATCGCGCGGTGTCGAGCGGGTAGCGCTGCTTCTCGTCGGCCTCTTCCTCTTTGTATTCAAGGGGCACGATGCGCGGCGGCCCGATCAGGTCAAGCAGGTAGTGGACCGGATCTCTGTTGGCGGCGTGGGCAAGCTCGTCGGCAAACGAGTGAATCGCGAACGCATGATAGATGTTCGCCACGCTCCGCAGCCATCCAATGCGCACGTGGTAGTCGGCGGGGCCATTCTCGGCGCGATGGTTGGGAATATCGAAAGGAAGATTGTTCCATCCCAAGCCCATCTCGTCGTCGGCATACTTAGCGGAAGCATCGAAAGTTGAATTGATTGGCGGATACACAGTGCGCTGTAGCCACGCGGTCGGCTTGCCCTCAGGTGTGACTGCGGCCTTCATATACATTGCCGCAACGGAGTGAAAGAAATCGAAGCGAATATCGTCTTCGCGGCTCCAGACCACCTTGACTGGCTTGCCGAGTTGTTTGGAAAGAACGGCGGCTTCCGCAACCTGGTCCGGCTTCGACTTGCGCCCGAAGCCGCCACCAAGCAGCGTGACATGGCAAGTCACATCTTCTTTCTTGATGCCGAGCACACCGGCAATGGTCTCCTGCACCGCTTGCGGATTCTGCGTCGGGGCCCACGCCAGCACTTTTCCATCGCGATACTCGGCGACGGCAACCGGCGGCTCCATGGAAACGTGCGCCAGATGCGGAGTGTAGTACTCGGCCTCGATGATCTTTCCGCCCTTGGCAAATGCCGCATCCACATCGCCGACGTTGCGCGCGACTTTGCCCGGCTGCCGTGAAGTTGCTTCGAGTGTTTTGCGGAACGGTGCGGAGTTGTATACCGAGTGCGGACTGCTTTCCCATTCGACCTTCAGGCTCTTGCGCCCCTTGAATGCCGCCCAGGTGTTGTCGGCAATCACGGCGACGCCGCCCAAAGGTTGGAACATGTGCGGCGGTTTAAAAGTCTCGATGGTCAGCGTCTTCTGAACGCCGGGCACTTTGAGCGCGGCCTTGTCATCGTACGACTTGATTTTCTGTCCGAGCACGGGCGGATGCTCAACCGACGCGTAGACCATGCCCGGCATGGTTGCGTCCATGCCGAAGACAGCTTTGCCGGTGACGATCTCGGGAAGGTCGAACAGGGAATTGCTTTCTTTGCCGATGTAGCGCCACTGGGAACGCGGCTTGAGCGGGACGTCCTCTTTCTTGGGGACGGGCAGCTTGGCCGTGGCGCCGGCAACTTCGCCATAGCCGAGCTTGCGGCCGCTGGCGCGATGCACAATGAAGTGGGGCTCGGTGGTGCAATCCTTGGGGGAAACGCCCCACTGCGCGGCGGCGGCAGTGATCAACATAACGCGTCCGGTAGCGCCCACCTGTCGCATCAGGTCGAAGGAACTGCGAACCGAGTGCGACCCGTCCGTATCCTGCTCCCCATATTTCGGATCGCCAATTGCCTGGTCAATCTTGATCTTGGACCAGTCGGCGTCAAGTTCGTCGGCAACCACGAGCGGCAACGCCGTGCGGCTGCCGCATCCCATCTCCGAGCGATGGGCGACGATGGTGACGGTGCCATCCGTAGCGATCGACATCCACAGACTGGGTTCGAACGCCGTCGCGGCCGCTTCGCCCTCCGCGGCCCACAGCGGCTCGGGAATAAAGCGCGCGCTCAGCACAAAAACGCCGCTCACCAGAGCGCCGTGCAGAAATCCTCGACGGCTGACATTGGCGCTGACATTTTCGATGAGCTTCATGCCGTCTCCTTCGCAGCCTGATGGATGGCCGCGCGAATCCGCTGATAGGTGCCGCAGCGGCAGAGATTGCCGGACATGGCCGTATCGATATCCTGATCGCTCGGATTTTTGTTGTCCTTAAGAAGCGCGATCGCCTGCATGATCTGGCCGGTCTGGCAGTAGCCGCATTGCGGCACCCTTATCTCCATCCACGCCTTCTGCACGGGATGCATGGGCGCGATGCCTTCAATCGTAGTAATCTCGGCGCCACTGACCTCTTTCATGGGAGTCGTGCAGGAGCGAATGGCCGCGCCATTCTGGTGTACGGTACATGCGCCGCACAACGCCATGCCGCAGCCGAACTTCGTTCCTGTGAGCTCGGCCACGTCGCGCAAATACCAAAGCAGCGGCATATCGGGATCGCCGTCAAACGTTCTCTCTTTCCCGTTCACTTTAAGACGGATCATTTGTCCCTCGGTCAAGCTCAGGTGCTGCAGAATTGATTCCCACATATCCTAGTCGCTGAGCGCGAAATGTGGAAGAGTGGAAGCGGATTTCCCCCGTGGTCCCCTGTGCCCTCTGTGGTTGACAAGGTTTCCGTCAGCGCCCGTCATATAATCGTCTGTCATTCCGGGAGGAATTTTGGCCTACGACGATCTGCGGGACTGGATCAAAGCACTCGACCGAGCCGGCGAACTGAAGCGCGTCCGCACGGAAGCGGACCCAATTTTGGAGATTACGGAAATTGCCGATCGCGTTTCGAAAAGCAGAGACAAAGACCGGCAGGGAACTGTCGGCGGGAAAGCTTTGCTGTTCGAGAACCTGAAGGGCTACCCCGGCTCGCAACTTCTGATCAACCAGTTCGGTTCGGCCCGGCGCATGCAGCTCGCGCTCGAAGTCGATTCCCTCGATGAAGTCGCCGAGCGCATCCGCGGCTTTATGGACGTGAAGTCTCCGCAAGGCTTCCTCGACAAAGTGAAGATGCTGCCGATGCTAGCCGAGATGGGCAAGTTCTTCCCGAAGACGGTAGCCACCGGCCCCTGCAAAGAAGTGATCAAGCGCGACAATTTCTCGTTGTTAGATTTTCCCATCCTGCAGTGCTGGCCCAAAGATGCCGGACGCTTCATCACGCTCCCCTGCGTGATCACGCGCGATCCGAAAACCGGCAAGCGCAACGTCGGCATGTACCGCATGCAGATCTATGACGAGCGCACCGCCGGCATGCACTGGCAGCGTCAGAAAGTAGCGGCAGAACATTATCGTGACCACATGCGCGCAGCAGTCTCAGAAAATGGTGTGGGGACGGGCGCCCTCGCCCGTCCAGCCGGGCGAAGCTCGGCAGCTGCGGCGGTCGATATCATGGCCCGCTCATCAGGAGGAGCAATGCTAGCCTCCGGAGATCGTCCCGCCGGCAGAATGGACGTAGCCGTGGCCATCGGCACCGAACCCGCGCTAACGTTCTCCGCCATAGTGCCCGCCCCGCCCGACGTCGAGGAGTACATCATCGCCGGGTTCCTCCGCCAGAAGCCGGTCGAGTTGGTGAAGTGCGAGACCGTCGAGCTGGAAGTTCCCGCCAATGCCGAGATCGTGCTCGAAGGCTACGTCAACCTCGACGAACTCCGCACCGAAGGTCCGTTCGGCGATCACACCGGCTTCTACTCGCTGGAAGACGAGTACCCGGTATTCCACGTAACCTGCATCACGCACAGAAAAGATCCAATCTACGCGACGACCGTAGTCGGCAAGCCGCCGCAAGAAGATGCCTGGATGGGCAAGGCGGTCGAACGCATCTTCCTGCCGCTGATGAAGCTGACCATCCCCGAGCTAGTGGACATCAACCTCCCCATAGAAGGCGTCTTCCACAACCTGATGATCGTCTCCATTCGCAAGTCGTATCCAGGACAGGCGCGCAAAGTGATGAACGCCATCTGGTCGCTGGGGCAGGCGATGTTTACCAAGTGCATCATCGTAGTAGACGAAGACGTGGACGTACAGGATGTGGCCGACGTCACGTTGAAAGTGCTGAACAATATCGATCCCGAACGCGACATCCAGTTCACGATGGGCCCAGTAGATTCCCTCGACCACGCCTCGCGCCTGCCCGACTACGGTTCGAAGATGGGCATCGACGCCACGCGCAAGTGGTCGACCGAGGGCTTCACCCGCCCCTGGCCGGACGAGATCGTGATGGACGCGAAGACGCGGGCCCTGGTGGATGGCAAGTGGAAGACGCTGGCGAAAGAGTTGGGGATCGAGTAAGGACTAAACCATGGCAAAAAAGAAAACAAAAACCTCTCCTTATGACTCCGCGGAGTATCTGGACAGCGCTGAAGCCATTAAGTCCTACATGGAAGAGGCTCTGGAAAAGGACGATCCAGCCTTTATCGCCAAGGCGCTGGGTACCATTGCTCGCGCCCGTGGCATGTCGCAAATCGCCAAAAAAGGCCGGGCTATCCCGTGAAAGCCTCTATAAAGCTCTGAGCACAGACGGCAACCCGGAATTTGGTACCGTCATCCGCGTGATGCAGGCGCTCGGGCTAAAATTTTCTATCACTGCAACGCAGCCGCGCTAAATCCTTGATGAATTTCACAGGACTGGGCGCCGGGTGGCCCATCCTTGCGCGTTCTTGGCGCACGGGTGGGATTCCACGGTCGCTTCCCGCTTGGGATTTTGGGACTCATGAAGTTTCTTCGCGAGAGGCCCACGGCGGGCGGCCCGAGAATCCGGGCGATCACAATGGCTTGAGTCGCCCGCCCAGAATTTAGCTTGGGTACCCCCTTCCAGCGTAGACTAGAATATCCTTATGGAAATTCGTCTTCGGCCAGAACTTGCGGAGTTGATTAAACAAGACGTCCAACGCGGTCCCTACGAAACCGTCGACGAATTCGTGGAGCAGGCCGTTTCCATGCTGCATGAACAGGAAGCCTGGTTAGCCGCGAATCGCGCAGATATTCAAACAAAAATTGCCGAAGGCTACGCCTCCGCACAGCGGGGAGAATTGATGAGCCCCGACGAAGCACGTTCCAGGCTAGCTGAACTGAAGCGAGCACGATCCGGTCATCAGCAGAGCTGATGGAGAAGTATCAAATAACGCCGGAAGCTGTCAGCGATCTCTTCGAGATTTGGAACTTCATAAGCCAAGATAATCCTGAAGCGGCGGACAGGGTTGAAGAAGCGGTCTTTCGGGCCTGTGACCTCCTAGCTGACTCTCCACTCGCCGGTCGCGTGCGGAAAGATCTGACTCCGTTGCCATTTCGCTTTTGGGTTGTGCATCCATATTCGAAGTACTTGATCGTCTACGATCCCGAAAAGAAGCCGCTCCAAATCATCCGAATCCTCCACGGTGCCCGCAATCTTCCATCGGTTCTGATGTAGCGGTTTGCCGCAGGCGGGATGCGCGGCGCCACACCAGTCTCGACAGGCAGATTATGTCCAATCGCTACAGCTCTTGTTTGCCTGTCATAGGAAAAACAGTTCTCCCGTTGCTTTCTAACGTGGCATCTTCCGCCTACTGCCACCGGAAGGCCAGCTTACTGCGGTTTCGGTTCGGTGGGCGGAGGAGTCGCAGGGCCGCCCATTTCGCCGTGGTGGTGCATCATGCCCTTTCCGGGACCCATTTCGTCCATGTGCTTCGACATCTGTTCCATGTGGCCAACCATCACCGCCCACATATCTACGTTGGTTTGCCAGCGCTCCTTCTCAGCGGAATCGCCGATCTTGGCCACATTGGCTTTCAGTTGGTCGAGGGATGCCTTCATCTTGTCCACGTCGGCCTTCATGGCATCCATATGCTGTTTGTGCATGTCTGCCATCTTGTGGTGGTGCTCGGCGCCCTTAGCAGGCGGAGGGGGAGGTGCCTGTGGCGGCGCGCTCTGCGCCCATGTTAGAGAGGTCAGAATCAACATCACGGTAAGTAGAAAGTTCTTGCGATTCATAAAAATTCATCCTTTCCGACAATCGGTCCAA
>CZKY01000073.1_pt1 | contig 15337 bp, 15 predicted proteins | sample 2454881 | NCBI WGS metagenome assembly CZKY01 (sample SAMEA3539301, study PRJEB10725) | soil metagenome | biome: tundra; feature: field; material: soil | place: USA | collected 2010-05 | depth 0.15 m | reverse complement strand
TGCTTCGTTTCTACACGCCCCCACCGAGCGGGCCAAAACTGTAAACTATCTCCCCGGTCTGTTTTGTAAAGTATGTGCCCGGTCTGTACCTTCGTATCAGGGTATCGCTTTAGCGATACCGTAAGGTCTTCAAAATCAAACGCCCCTTTAGGGGCTGGACGTCGAAACTCGACTTTTTCCGCAGCTTGGGAAGCCCCATGAAGATCAAAGTGGCATGGATCGGGAAGACGAAAGAGCCCGCGATCCAGGCTCTGACCGGGGAGTATTTGAAACGGATCTCGCGCTATGCCGACGTTGCGGGCCTGGCGTTGAAGGACGAAGCCGCTATCTTGTCGCTGGCGAACGGCGAGCGGCAGCAGAATAAAGAGCGGCACAAGCTGGTTCTCCTCGATTCGCGGGGGAAGCAGCTTTCATCCGAAGAGCTGGCCGAGTTTCTGGAGCGCGAGCAGGTGAACGCGACACCGCTGCTGTTCGCGATTGGTGGGAGCGACGGCTTCAGTGAAGAAGCACGGCGCCAAGCCGGGTTTACGCTGTCCCTGGGGAAGATGACGCTGCCACACGAGCTGGCGCGCGTGGTTCTGGTCGAGCAGCTTTACCGTGCTTTCACCATTCTCAAGAATCATCCTTATCATTTGGGACATTAACTTTATGGTAACGGGGCAGCGGCCAGTCAGCCTCGTTCTCGCGAGCTCGATTCCCAGCCCCGATGCACCTCTGGCAGCTTTCCAGGGACGCGAAACTGGCTTAGTGTATTTCTTGACAGGCAAAACAAGTCTGAATTTGCTGGCGAGGCCCTCCCCAATGAAAAACCCGTACGACGTACTAAGAATGAAGGAGCAGGAACTGATGCGGGTCCGCAAAGAGATGGACGCTCTGCGGATCTCAGCGCGCTTGCTGGGTGCCGAGGATCCGGGCGCAGCGAAAGGCGAAGGTCAGCCTAAGCTGCAACGAGTCGTCGAAATGCCGTAGAGGATCTATTCCCCCGTTTGACACGAGGCGGACGGAAGCCAAAACCGTCCGCCTTCTTGTTTGTGGTTTGCGAAATACCAACGTCGAACTCCAGCATCCAGGTTCCAAAGTGACCTCGTCGCCCCACCGGCAGCGTGCACGGACATTCCCGTCCGCGTACAATCAGTGATTCGCTTTTATGTCGGATCTTCCTTATGTCGGATCTGCGCCGTGGTCTCATCATCGTGAATACCGGGCCGGGCAAGGGAAAGACCACTGCGGCCATGGGGACGGCGCTGCGGGCCGTCGGGCAGGGGATGCGCGTCCTGATGCTGCAATTTCTGAAGGGTTCGTGGCATTACGGCGAGCTCGATGCGGTCAAGGCTTTCGGTGACAAGTTCATCCTGAAGCAGATGGGACGCGGCTTCGTAAAAGTTGGAGCCGAGAAGCCAGACCCTGAAGACGTGCGGATGGTGGAGGAGGCCTGGGCCGAGGCCGAGAAAGCGATCCAATCCGGCGAATGGGACCTGGTGGTGCTCGATGAAATCAATTACGCCATCAGCTACGGTATGCTGGACCCGGCGAAAGTAGCGGAGTCTCTGGCGCGGAAGCCGGAGATGGTGCATGTCATCTTGACCGGAAGGAACGCGCATCCGACAATTGTCGAGCTCGCCGACACCGTGACTGAAATGCGCCAGGTAAAGCATGCCTACGAGAAAGGCGTGATGGCGCAGAGAGGAATCGAGTACTGAATTGGTAATTTGTGATTTGTAATTGGTAATTGAAAACCTGGCGACTCGCTCGGATCAAAATTACAAATTACAAATTGCCAATCACAAATTTCCCCATGGCTTGGTTCAAGCGACAATCCGGTGAGTTGGACACTTCGGGCGAGAAGAAAGTACGCACCGAGGGCCTGTGGGTGAAGTGTGACAACTGCCGCCAGATTATCTGGAAGAAGGATCTCGCAGAAAATCTCAACGTCTGCCCGAAGTGCGACAAACACTTCCGCATCGACGCCCGCACCCGCCTGGCTCAGCTTCTCGACGAGAATCAATACGAAGTTTTCGACAGCAATCTCGTCTCCACCGACCCGTTGAAGTTTGTGGACCTAAAGGCGTACTCCTCGCGCCTGAAGCAGGCGAAGGCCGACACGGGCCTGAAAGATGCCATCATCAATGCCCATGGCAAACTGAACGGCCGCCCGGTGATCGTGAGCTCCATGGAATATTCGTTTATCGGCGGGAGCATGGGAGCGGTAGTTGGCGAGGCCATTACGCGAGCGATTGAGAAGGCGATTGAAACGCGGAAGCCGATCATCATCGTTTCGGCATCGGGCGGCGCGCGCATGATGGAAGGCGTAATCAGCCTGATGCAACTGGCGAAGATCTCCGCCGCGCTGGCGCGCCTGGACGCGGCGCGGGTCCCGTACATTTCGGTTTTAACCGACCCCACCACCGGCGGCGTGACCGCATCGTTTGCCATGTTGGGCGATCTCAACGTCGCCGAACCCGGCGCGCTGATCGGCTTCGCCGGGCCGCGAGTGATTGAGCAGACGATCCGGCAGAAGCTGCCGCCAGGTTTCCAGCGCTCCGAGTTTCTCCTGGAACACGGAATGCTCGATGCCGTGGTCGGGCGCAAGGAGTTGAAAGGCTACATTGCGCGGGCGCTGGATTTTATGGTGCAGGCGGCGTAGGGCAGCCATCAGCTATCAGCTATCAGCGGCGGGGCCGATATAGCTCGCACCCCCCGTAAGCGTGTACGCCTGTCACCATGCGCTATTCCCTGCTCAGCGCATGGTTTAAACCCTTGAGTGCGGTTTTCTGGGTAGCCTCGGAACAAAGATTGAAACTGGTAACCTGATGGCTGAGAGCTGATGGCTGATGGCTAATTACGAGACCGCAGTCGCGCAGATGTACGCGTTGGGCCACGAGTTGGCGCAAACGCCGTCGCACAAGTTCGATCTGGCGCACATACGCGTGCTGCTGGCGGCACTGGGGCATCCAGAAAATAGTTTTCCAACTGTGCTGGTCGCCGGCACCAACGGCAAGGGTTCGACGGCCGCTACTCTGGCATCCATCCTGCAGGCTTCCGGGCTGAAGACAGGGCTCTACACTTCGCCGCATCTGGTTCGCATTAATGAGCGGATTCGCCTCAATGGCAAACCCATCGCCGACGACGATTTCGCGATGCTCCATGACGTGGTCGACCGGACTGCCGAGCGGCTGGTGGGGGAAGGCGACCTGCCGTGGCATCCCAGCTTCTTTGAGATGCTGACCGCGATGGCCTTTGAGTATTTCGCCCGCAGCCGTCCCGACATGGTTGTGCTTGAGGTCGGCATGGGCGGGCGTCTGGATGCGACCAACGTGGTTGAGCCCCGCCTCAGCATCATCACCGACATCTCGCTCGATCATCAAAAGTATCTCGGCGAAACTGTCGCCGAGATTGCGCGCGAAAAAGCGGGGGTCATCCGGCCGAACGGGATTGTGGTTACGCTGCCGCAATTGCCCGAAGCCAACGACGTAATCGGAAACACAATTTTGGATGTGGGCGCGCGCGCGGTGAATGCCGTGCCGTATGTGCCGCCGGTGTCGCCGGGAAGCGCGAGTTGCTTGAGCGCCGAATGGGTGGTGGACGGTGGCGCCAAAGCAGGCATCCGGAGTCGTTATCCGCTTGAAGTGATGGGCACACGAATCCTGGTCGAGTCGCCGCTGGTGGGGCGTCATCAACTGCGGAACCTGGCGCTGGCAATCGCGGCGGCGGAGGAACTGCACAACCAGGGAACCGTTCAGATCACGCCGGAGACGATCGCACAAGGCATCCGCGAGACGCATTGGCCGGGGCGCTTCCAGGTGGTGCCGGCCGCGGGAGACAATCCCGAGTATGTGCTCGATGTCGCGCACAATCCGGCCGGGGCCTGGGCGTTGCGCTCGACGCTTTCTTCCGCTTACCAGGATTCGGGAAACGGCGATCCGGGAAACGGCCGGGAGATCACCATGGTGTTTGGCGTGTTGCGGGACAAGGCGGTGGCGGAAATTACCGAGATTCTGTTTCCGATCGCCGGACACGTGATCGTGACCCACGCCAACAACCCACGCTCAGCGAGCCCGCTTGAGATTCGGCAGGCAGCGGCGCGTGTGGCCGCCGGCATTGATATTGAGGAGTCCGAGGATGTAGCGTCAGCCATGGACCGAGCGCGGAAGGTTGCCGGACCGGGCGGCCTGGTCGTCGTTACCGGTTCGATTTACATTGTGGGAGAGGCGATGCGAACGCTCGGCGTCCGCATCTAAGTGCGTGTGTAGAGACGGGGCTTGCCCCGTCTCTCTTCGCTCAGGGCTAGGCTCTGATCGCGAGAAGTTTAGATAAGGAATCTTGAACAAGATCGCCACAACTGCGGAGCCGGAAAAAGAGCGAGCCGAGCTGCGCTCGGCTGGACAGCCGGGAGCGGCTGTCCCTACGTGGGCTGAGACGCGGCCTGCAGTTCAACACGAAAGCCGGCATGGCTGGCTTAGCGGCCTGCGCTCCTATTTCATTCTTGACCCGCTGATCTGGGCTTACACCTTGATTCTGGGCACGCTTTCTTTGGTCTGCTCGCTCTTCGAGCGCAACGGGCGCATCCAGCACAATTGCGCCCGCCTCTGGTCGTGGCTCATCATGAAGACGATCCTGTCGCCGGTGACAGTGACAGGCATGGATAAGGAAAAGATCGACAAGTCCAAACCCCGCGTGTATGCGGTCACGCATGCATCGGCGCTCGACATTCCGATCCTCTATGTCTATTTGCCATCTCAATTCCGCATCATTTTCAAAAGTGAATTGCTCGCGTACCCATTCATCGGCTGGCATCTGAAGCGTTCGGGACAAGTCTGCATCAACCAGCAGAACCCGGCGGCTTCGATCGGCGCCATCAAGTCAGCGCTGAGGAGCCTGCGCAGCGGCATGCCGCTGGTAATCTTTCCCGAGGGCGGCCGTACGCGAGACGGACAGATTCAACCTTTTCTGCCGGGCGCATTCTTTCTGGCGATCAAGGCGCAGGCCGATATCGTGCCGATCGCGCTCGTCGGCACCTTCGACCTGCTGCCGATGAACACTTACCACATCAATTGCCAGCCGCTAGAAATGCGGATTGGGGAAGTGATCTCGACTGCGGGGTTGACCGTGCAAGATACGGAAGAGGTGTCGGCCAAGGTGAAGTCCGCAATCGAAGCTCTGCACTCGGCTCCAAGAACCACGTAGGGACGGACGCCCTTGGCTGTCCAAGCGGGCAATTCCCGCCCGCGCCGCTGACAATATCCTCTGTCATCCGTCATAATCTTTTGTTCCTCCCGGAGGTGTCATGAAATCCCTAGCTCTCGTATTCTTATTTCTTGCCATGAACGTCTACGCTCAAATCACCGCCCCCACCGCCGCCGAAGCCCAGGAGTTCATGAATAAGGCCGAGGCCCAGCTCTCCGATCTAAGCGTCAAGGTGCAGCGCGCCTCCTGGGTACAGGAGAATTTCATCACCGACGACACGCAGGCCATGGCGGCCGACGCGATTGACGAGGTCACCGCCGTCACGACTCAGTTGGTGGAACAGGCCAAGCGTTTTGATGGCCTCACGCTACCGCCAGACCTCACGCGAAAATTCATGTTGCTAAAGCTCTCGCTCACGGCGCCCGCGCCGAAAGATGCCGCGCTGCGCCGCGAAATGACCGAGATCGGCGTATCGCTTGATGCCGACTACGGCAAGGGCAAGTACTGCCGCAAGAACGGCGAGTGTCTGGACATTACGGCGATCGAGAAGCTGATGTCCACCAGCCGCGATCCGGAAGAGCTCAAAGAAGTTTGGGCGGGATGGCACGCGATTGCGCCGCCCATGCGGCAGCGCTACTCGCGCTTCGTCGCTCTCTCCAATCAGGGCGCGCGAGAAATTGGATTCAAAGATACGGGCGCCTTGTGGCGCGCCGGCTACGACATGACGCCGGAGAAATTCTCCGCCGACCTCGAGCGCCTGTGGAACCAGGTAAAGCCGCTCTATCTTTCACTGCACACATACGTGCGTTGGAAGCTGGCGGAAAAATACGGCCCGAACGTAGTTCCGCCCGACGGTCCGATCCCCGCGCATCTGCTCGGGAATCCCTGGGCGCAGGAGTGGGGCAATACCTATGACCTGCTCGGAGTGCAAGAAGATAAAGGCGGGATCAATGTCACCGAACTGCTCAAGAAGAAAAATCTCGACGCCAAGGGCATGGTGAAGTACGGCGAAGGCTTCTTCGCTTCGATGGGCTTCGCGCCGCTGCCGCCGACTTTCTGGCAGCGGTCGCTCTTCACCAAGCCCGCCGATCGCGATGTCGTCTGCCACGCCAGCGCCTGGGATGTTGACAACATGGACGATCTCCGCGTGAAGATGTGCATCCAGGTGCGCGGCACCGATTTCGTCACCATTCACCACGAACTCGGACACAACTTCTACCAGCGCGCGTACAAAGATCAGCCGTTCATGTTTAAGAGCGGCGCCAATGACGGCTTCCACGAGGCGATCGGCGACGCCATCGCGCTGGCGATCACGCCCGAATATCTGCACAAGGTTGGGCTGCTTGAGAACGTGCCGCAGGCGAGCAACGACATCCCGGAACTGCTGAAGCAGGCGCTAGATCGAGTCGCCTTCCTTCCCTTTGGGCTGATGATCGACCAGTGGCGCTGGAAAGTATTCTCGGGCGAGATCGCACCCGCCGACTACAACAAATCATGGTGGGCTCTGCGGCTGAAGTATCAGGGCGTGGCGCCTCCGGGGGCGCGCAGTGAAGCCGATTTCGATCCGGGAGCAAAATATCACGTAGCGGCGAACGTGCCCTACACAAGATATTTTCTGGCGCACATCCTCGAGTTCCAGTTCTACCGCGCCCTCTGCCGCGAGTCCGGATACAAAGGCCCGCTAAACCGCTGCACGTTCTACGGCTCGAAAGAAGCCGGCGCGAAGTTCAACAAGATGCTCGCCATGGGCCAGAGCAAACCCTGGCCAGACGCCCTCGAAGTCCTAACCGGCGAACGCGAGACCGACGCCGGCGCGCTGCTCGAATACTTCGCTCCGTTGAAGCAGTGGCTGGACGAGCAGAACAAAGGGAAGAAGGTGGGGTGGTAGAGATCGCGGAAAATCTTACTCGTCCAAATTTGCGAGGACCGGTCCGCCCTGACGAATAGCGACTCTGGGATTTTGGTACACGATGCAGTTTTTCAGAAGCTTCGCAGGAAGCTTGATTCCGAAAGTGTGTGTGCGTCCCCCGCGGCCCTCGGCGGCCTTGCTGCCCTCGTACTTCCAGTCTTCTTCGCGGAGAAACGCAATGTCAACTCGCCAAATCGCAACGACCTTGCTGAGCTTCAGCCGCTTGGTTTGGTCAACGGCATAACGCCAAACAATGTACCAGCCAGGGTGATTGTAGTGGGATTGCAGTGCCCACGGACGTGTCGACCCTTTGGATTCTAGGGCGTGTTCCGGAGGCGGATTTAGTTTCCCTCCCAACGAAAGATCAGGGAACCGCTGCTGAGCGATGTCGGGGTGCTTGTGTTTCTTGTAGGGGCTCAAGGCGTGAAGGGCCTGAATGCCAAGAATGCCGACGATCCCGCTGAACACATTCGCCTGCTCAAAGTAGATGTCGATAAGCTCTTCAGCTCTGCTCTCGACGTGCTCGACGGCTTCCCGAATGTGCGTCATCTTGAGCTCGGGAGGCAGTGGAACTGAACGGTCGAAACCGTCTGCTTGTAGAGCCATCTCGGCAACAAGGTGTCACGGTTCCAGCGACAGCGCAAGGCTTCCCTGTAAATCCAGATTGCCTTTGGAACCTATTCTGCTCCTAGCTCTTCCATTCCCCGGGAGCGCCGCCAACGCTGGGATCGCCTCAAGCGCAACGCCAAAAAATTCTGGATCGACTTCGATGCCTATACTCTCGTAGCCAATCGAAACCGCCGCCGCAATGGTCGAACCGCCGCCCATGAAGGGATCCAGAACAATTCCCGCACCCAGCGGGAGACATGCTCGAACGAGTTGACGAACGAATGATTGCGGCTTCAGCGAAGGATGAGGAGAAATCGCGCGTTCTTCCCGACGGGTGGGGGCTGAGAGTATGACATCGGAAAATGGAAGCTCACTGGAGACGCGGCGCAGACCACCTGTTTTCCACTTGCGCAAGTTGTCCTGAACTCGTCCTTCACATGGCTTGCGGAACAGACCCCACGGCTCCCATGAAGAGCGCGGCATAACCGTTACCTCCGCAAATTCGCGATGCGCGTTCTTCGGCCGGTCGCCACCCCTCAACGTTTGCACCAGCCGGATAATTTCACCCCTCTTCTCAAACCCCGCTTCCAGCAGCGGAACATAGACAAGGTGCGACAGCAACGGATTCGTTGCAATGAAAACGTGGGCTCCGGGAACCATGATGCGGAAAGCTCGCCGGGCAAAATCAGAAAAGAAATGCCTAAGCTTGGAGAGTTCATCGTCTGTCAAAACAGTGAACCGGGGCAACGGGCTGCGGACACAGCCGTCAAACGCCGGAGGGATTCTCCATACACCACCTTTCCCTCGGCGCAGCTTCTGCTTCTCCGGCGCGGTGTATTCCTTGAGACCGTAGGGAGGATCCGTGACGATGGCATGAACTGAGTTGGCTGGCTGCTGGTCCATCCAAGCGAGACAGTCCTGCAAATATAAGGAGTAGCGAACGCCATTGAGACGGAACGCTGTCTGCTGATGACTGCGAGCTGTGGAAGAACTCATCTCTGCATTAAGTACCACGAACTGCGGTGGATTTGTAGACTCGTTTGGAGGAGCCGCCCTCCCAAAGAACCATTGTGTGGCCTCGAGTCGTTTGACCCTCCCCGTTCCCTCCTTTAAACTCAAGAGATTCAGCAGAATACAAGGCCTATCCATGTCTGACATTCATGTAAAGTTCCCCGACGGCAGCACCGGGGAATTCCCGAACGGCACCACTGCGCTCGACGTTGCCAAGTCCATCAGCCCGCGTCTCGCCGACGCCGCTCTCGCCGCCAAAACGAATGGCGACCTCATCGACCTCACCCGCCCGCTCGACAAAGACACTGACCTGCGCATCCTCACCGAGCGCGACCCGGAGGCGCTCGAAGTCTACCGGCATTCCTCCGCGCACCTGCTCGCCGCGGCTGTGCTCGAACTCTTCCCCGAGACCAAGCTCGGCCACGGTCCCGCGACGGAGAACGGATTCTTCTACGATTTCTATCGCCCGACCGCGTTCACGCCCGAAGACCTCGAGAAGATCGAGAAGAAAATGCAGGAGCTCGTCCAGCAAAACCTGCCCTACGCGCGCGAGTTTCTGCCGCACAAGGAAGGCCTGGAGCGATTCAAAAGCGAAGGCGACTTTATGAAGTGCTACTTCATCGAGCAATTCACCAAGCCCGATGAAAAAATCTCGATCTACAAGACGGGCAAGTTCCAGGATTTCTGCCGCGGTCCCCACCTGCCTTCGACCGGCAAGATCAAAGCCTTCAAGCTGCTCAACATTGCCGGCGCCTACTGGCTCGGAGACGAGAACAATCAGCAACTGCAACGCATCTACGGCACGTCGTTTTTTTCGAAGAAGGATCTCGACGCCTACCTGAACGGCATCGAAGAAGCCAAGAAGCGCGACCATCGCGTGCTCGGCAAACAGCTCGACCTGTTTTCGATCCAGGAACTCGCCGGACCGGGCCTGATCTTCTGGCATCCGAAGGGCGGCATCATCCGCAAGGAGATGGAAGACTGGATGCGCGAAGAGTACTTGCGCCGCTGCTATTCGCTCGTCTGCACGCCGCACGTGGCGCGCCGCCAGTTGTTCCACACTTCGGGACACGAGGGCTTTTACTCGGACAACATGTTCGACGCCATGGAGCTCGACGACGCCGAATACCGCCTCAAGCCGATGAACTGCCCGGGACACATCCTGATCTATAAAGACTCTCTGAAGTCCTACCGCGACCTGCCGGTGCGGCTCGGTGAGCTCGGCACCGTCTATCGCTACGAGCGTTCGGGCGTGATGCACGGCCTGCTGCGCGTCCGCGGCTTTACTCAGGACGACGCGCACATCTTCTGCACTCCCGAGCAGATCGAAAACGAGATTGTCGGTTGCATGGAGTTTGCGCTCGCCGTGCTGAAGGCCTTCGGCTTTGACGACTACCAGACCGAGCTTTCCACCTGGGACCCGGGTCACAGGAAGAGCTTCCTCGGCAGCGAGGACCAATGGAACCTCGCCAACCATTCGCTCGAAAACGCGCTCCAGCGGCTCAACGTGAAGTACAAGGTCATCCCGGGCGAAGCCGCGTTTTACGGGCCGAAGATCGACGTCAAGCTGGTAGACGCCATCGGACGCCTGTGGCAGCTCTCAACCGTGCAGTTCGACTTCAATCTGCCGCAGCGCTTCCAGCTCGAATACGTCGCCGAAGACGGCACGCGCAAGCAGCCCGTCATGGTCCACCGCGCGCTCTATGGATCGGTCGAGCGCTTCTTCGGCGTGCTGATCGAACACTACGCCGGAGCGTTCCCGGTGTGGCTCTCGCCGGTGCAGGTGGCGATGATTCCGATCAGCGAGCGGCACGCGGAATATGCGGAGAAAGTGGCGTCGCAACTGCGGTCGGTGGGCGTGCGTGTTGAAGTGGATGCCCGCAACGAAAAGATGAACGCAAAAATCCGCGAACACGCCATGCAGAAAGTCCCGTTCCTGCTTGTGGTAGGAGACAAGGAATCCGAAGCCAACAAAGTCAACGTCCGCGCCCGCGGCAAAGAGAAGACCGAAGACATGGCGACGGCGGAGTTCGTGGAGAAGATCAAGAAGCTGATAGCAGAGAAAAGCGCGACGTTGTAGTAGCGAGGGGATCTGCATTTCGCGGCGAACTGCAGATCCCTCGCTTCGTTCGGGATGACAATTCATGGGGGGTGCTGCTCGTGCACCGACCGTAGGTCCTCGCCCGGGGCTGCCGACTGGTGTAGAATTTGAAAGTCGAACCCCACGCTGTCATCCTCGGCAGCGGATTCCATCGGGACGTAGCGCAGCCTGGTAGCGCACTTGCTTGGGGTGCAAGGGGTCGCGAGTTCAAATCTCGCCGTCCCGACCATTTACTTTCCCCGGTATCAGTGTCCCGGCCCGCTGCTAATTGCTGAGAGCTATACCACCCCGGCCTGCAAGTCCATTCCTCTGTGATCCCCGCACTTGCTTTTTCCCTGCGTTTGGGGCAACGTTTTCACCGTGAAAGGAGTGCCCCCGCCACCATGATCATCGTTCTCATCCACCACGAAGTCGCCGACTATACGGCCTGGAAAGCGGTGTTCGATTCCGCCTTTGACTGGCGGCACAAAAACGGCGAGCTCAGTTGCCGTATTTTCCGCGGCGCTGGAAACGTCAACGACCTTACTCTTTTCTTCGAATGGGAGAGTCTGGAAAAGGCGCGCGCATTCGCAGCTTCCGACGAACTCAAAGCCAAAATGGCGAGCGCGGGTGTCAAAGACCCGCCTCGAGTCGACTTCCTCACTGAGGTGCACAGCATCCGGCGTAGCGCGGCCGACTGAGCGTGCAGGGCAGAATACGACTGTCCTCCAACTTGATTGGCACCCCCTGGGTAGAATTTCCGCTTAGGAAGGCTGGGAACCGATTTTCGGCGGTTCGCATCCAATAGGGTTGAACCGGCAAACAGGACCGGAAGCAGATACCTCTCGTTCTGGCATTTCCTCCTCTTCTGGCTTGCCCCCAAATTCGCAGTTTCAGGAGAACTTGATGACTAAGAAACCAAGCTCCAACCATTCGAACAAAGCTTCAGCGCAACCCCGCTACCACCAAACAGCCCGCGAACTCCAGGCATTTGGCACCGTGAACAGTGTGATGCCGTTGCAATTGGAAGAACCAATCCGGCTGGAAATGACCGAGCAACTCAATCAGCTGTTGGCCGATACCATGACTCTTCGGGATCTCTACAAGAAGTCCCATTGGCAGGTGTCCGGAGCCACTTTCTACCAACTCCATCTTCTCTTCGATAAGCACTACGGAGAACAGAACGAGATCGTCGATACGATCGCGGAACGAATCCAGCTTCTGGGCGGAGTCAGTATCGCCATGGCGGCCGACGTCGCCGAGTTGACCCGGATTCCGCGCCCGCCCAAGGGCCGCGAAGAGGTTCCCGCGCAACTGTCTCGCCTACTGGACGCGCACGAGCTCATCATCACCTATTGCCGTGAACTCGCGGAGCTTGCCACCAAACTGGGCGACCCCGGCACCAACGATCTGGTGGTGAGTGATGTGCTTCGCCCCAGCGAACTGCAGGTCTGGTTCCTGAGCGAACACTTGGTCGATGCGCCCCTGGTCGAAGCCGAGCCCCTGCGGCAATCGGCATAAGACAAAATTGATTTGCGATGGGATGGACGCGGGCTTCACGGCCCGCGTTTTTGTTATGCGGAGAGTGGTGGGATAAGTGGCGAGCTAGCGGCGTGCGGAAAGAATGTGCAGGATCTGCTGCAGTTCATTCCGTAAGTGCGCCACACTCACGGAGGGATTCATCGGAAACGGAAGCGCGGTCTGACTCCGATCGGACTTGGTCTCCACCCGCAACTGCACCCGCGCACCCGCGATCGTGAAGCCGTCTTCGTAAAGCAGTTTCTTAATGCGCACCGCCGATTCCACATCGCGCTTGCGGTACATGCGCTGCCCGGTGCTGCTTTTTACTGGCCTGAGCTGCGGAAATTCGGTTTCCCAGAACCGCAGTACGTAGGCTGGCAGACGGCACAGGCTGGCGACTTCGCCGATGCGGAAATAGAGCTTGTCCGGAATGATGATTTCGGCGTTGCGGGCTTTCTTCGAAGCTTTCTTGTGGAGTCTCATGGAGACCGCTTCCGCACCCCTGTATACGCGTTTCTAGCACGAGCCGCGCCGCGGAACAACCCCCAAAAGTACTCCACAAGTACAGACGGGCCGCCGCAAGGGCGCTTTTGACTCCACTCCACTTGAGGCGGGAACGGCGCGGTTGAAGCCGCGCCCCTTCAAAGCCCCGCGACTTCATCAACGTTGCCGAGGGCCGCAGAAGGAAAAGCCTCTCAAGAGGTGCTTCTCCTGAGAGGCTTTGGGGAATTTCTGAACGAGCATCCGTCCGCTTAGTGTTTCTTTTTCTTGGCGGCTTTCTTCTTGGTTGCCATGAAGTGTTTCCTCCGTTTGAACGATTTGTTCTCCCAAGGTTCTCGACAGGGCACCTTGATGCCCGGGCTACTCAAGTTGTTGTATGAGCAGCTGTCCTACCACAAGATATTGCCACTAGTATGTAATTTGTCAACAAGAATCTCACTTCGCCGAGCGATTTTGGTGAAGTACGTGCTTGGCCTGTTCGGGCGACCTCACCCAAATTTCGCCATTACGGCAGAACCTTCCCGTCAGAAGCCCGTGAAGGCGCCATGCCTGTGCGATAATTTCAGAGGAAATTTATGTCAGAACACAAAGTCTTCTGCGCAAAATTGAGACAGGAATTGCCTGGGCTCCCCGAGCCTCCGTTCGACAGCGACTTGGGGAAAAAGATCTACGAGCAGATCTCGCAACAGGCGTGGGGCCAGTGGGTGGAACACTGCAAAATGTTGCTCAACGAATATCGCCTGAACCCGGCGCGCAAGCAGGATCAGGAAGTCATCGTGAAGCAGATGGAGCAGTTTTTCTTTGGTGAGGGATCCGCGCGTCCAGCCGAATACGTTCCCCCGGCACACTGAGCCAAAAACGGCGCGGGGCAAGCCATCTGCGGCCCTCAGCCGCTTTTACAGGCATGTCGCGGGCCAGTTACTGACAGATTACCTCCGGCGCTCGGTCGATACCTAATTCATCACCTCGTAACACTCCTCGGCCACAATGGAAGCCGTGGCGCCGCAGGTCTATGACACTCTGATCCTTTCGGATCTGCACCTCGGCGCGGACATGAGCCGCGCGCGCGAGGCGTTGCGCGTTCTCCGGGAAAATCCATATCGCCGCCTCATTCTGCTGGGCGATATCTTTGCCGACCTCAATTTCGGACGCCTGAAAAAAGAGCACTGGAAATTTCTCGGCTTCATTCGTAAGCTCTCCAATCCCAAGCGCAACGTCGAAGTGGTCTGGGTCGAAGGCAACCACGACCACGGCCTGGCCGAAATCATGTCCCATTTGGTGGGTGTGCGCGTGTACCACGAATATCAATGGGAATATCAGGGCCTGCGCCACATCGCTGTCCACGGACACCAGTTCGACGGCTTCGTGGTGAGCAATGTCCGCGTCAGCTATCTGATCGGGACGCTGCTCTACCTGCAACTGCAGAAGTGGGATTCGAAAAACAAAACCCTGACCCGTTTCCTCGACCGGCTCAACACGCGCTGGCTGCGCTTGTCGCCAAAGGTCGCCGAGGGCGCCCTGGCCCATGCCCGTCACCATCAGGCGGCGCGGATTTTCTGCGGCCACACCCATGCCGCCATGCACCAGCACCAGCACGGAATCGACTATTTCAATTGCGGAAGCTGGATTGACGCGCATCCTACCTACATCACCGTTGGTGAAGAGGGAGTCCAGATCCATGAATACGTTGAGCGGACTGACGATCGTCATCCCGGCGAAGAACGCAGCGCGGCTGATTCCGAACCTGCTGAATTCGCCGACGAGGCAGGACTACTCGAAGATGGCGAGTACGAGGGCGTTGGTCGCTGACGTCAACTCCACCGGCGGCACAGTCTTGCGCGCGGCCTCCCGAATGACCCATTTTCCACTACGCACGTCAGGTGACTCTTGCGCAAACTGACTATCGTTTTCCACCACGCCGGCGGAGGACATCAAAGTGCAGCGGACGCTCTCAAAGCCACTCTCGCCGGGCAAGAACATCCTTGGGACGTCAGCCTCCTCGACATTCAGGAATTGCTCGATCCCCTCGACCTGCTTCGTCGCGCCACGGGCCTGCGCATTCAGGACACCTACAACCTGATCCTCCGCCGAGGCTGGACGCGCTTCACGCCGCAACTCCTGGTCCTTCTGCAGGGGACCATCCGTCTCTACCATTCTCCGATCGTGAAAGCGCTCCGAGCTTACTGGGCGCAACATCCGGCGGACCTGGTGCTCTCCGTAATCCCGCACTTCAATCGCGCGATCGCCCAAAGCCTTCGCCCGGTTGGCACAAAAACGCCTGGCGCAAGAACGCCTTTTGTCACTCTAATAACCGATTTGGCCGATTACCCGCCACACTTCTGGATCGAGCGAGAATCGGAATTCATAATCGTCGGCACGGAACGCGCCCGGCAACAGGCTTTAACGATGGGCCACCCCGCTGACCATATCTTCCAGACATCGGGAATGATCCTGAAGCCAAGGTTCTACGAGAAGACGACCGTCGATCGCGCAGCCGAAAGGAAGCGGCTCGGCCTGGAACC